>ERZ1699251.2-NODE-2-length-41419-cov-2.548968_pt1 | contig 41419 bp, 40 predicted proteins | sample MGYA00581532_ERZ1699251 | MGnify/ENA primary metagenome ERZ1699251 (study PRJEB42319, sample SAMD00040314) | human oral metagenome | material: saliva | host: Homo sapiens | study: EMG produced TPA metagenomics assembly of PRJDB4115 data set (Metgenomic analysis of...
ACCTAAGGGAACTTCTTTTGACAACTTAACTCAAGAGGACATCAATCTCGTTTGTTCGCATGTCAACAGTGTCAAACGCGCTGCTTTAAATGGAAAGTCAGCCTATGAACTCTTTGCCTTTACTTATGGAGAAGAGATTCCTAAGCTTCTTGGCATTTCTAAAATACCTGCAGAAGACGTCTGCCAATCGTCTACATTACTCCAACATAAGCTCTAAAAACTAATCTTCAACCCCATTCAAACGTCTCACACTAACTTCCACCATAGCGGAACTTAATCTGAAACGCTTTCAGATGAGGGAATTTTGTGCGCTCTTTTTTTCGATTCCTTTCGACTACAAAAGCGATGAAATCAAGCATGAGTAAAACCAGTGGAATTTACCCTGACACGGATTTCCACTGGTTTTTAGGATTTTTATCAGACTAACTTCCACTTCTACTAACAGCGGAACTTCGTTTGGGAATTTAGCCTTTTTCGAATGTAAGCCCTATCTACGATACTGTTTCAAGAAACGAGTCATCTTGTCTTGAATTTGGGCTAGTTCATCAACACGAGGAAGGTAAACGATACGGAAGTGATCTGGTTCCTGCCAGTTGAAGCCTCGACCATGAACCAAGAGAACCTTTTCCTGCTTCAAGAAATCAAGGACAAACTGCTCATCATCATCGATACGGTACATATTGCGGTCGATTTTAGGGAAGATATAGAGTCCGGCCTTGGGTTTAACAGCAGACAAACCTGGGATTTCTTGAATGGCATTGTAGATAAAGTTTCTTTGCTCATATATTCGTCCACCTGGAAGAAGCAATTCATCAACTGATTGGTGGCCACCCAAGGAAGTTTGTACGACTTGTTGGGCCAAAACGTTAGAGCAAAGGCGCATATTGGACAGCATATTGAGCCCTTCGATATAGCCCTTGACATGAGTCTTAGGTCCAGACAAGACCATCCAACCTACACGGAAACCAGCGATACGGTGAGATTTTGATAGACCATTCATGCTGACACAGAAAACATCTGGTGCCAAGCTCGCCACAGGCGTATGCACATGTCCATCCATGACCATGCGGTCGTAAATTTCATCCGCAAAGATAATCAAATCGTTTTGACGGGCAATCTCAATAATCTCCAGCAAGAGTTCCTTAGGATAAAGGGCTCCAGTTGGGTTGTTTGGATTGATAAGGACGATTGCCTTGGTATTGGAAGTGATTTTTGACTTGATATCGTCAATATCTGGGTACCATTCTGCAGCTTCATCACAGATATAGTGAACGGCATTTCCCCCAGCAAGGCTGACAGCAGCTGTCCATAGAGGATAGTCTGGCATAGGCACCAAGACCTCGTCTCCATTGTCCAAAAGTCCCTGCATGGACATGACAATCAGCTCACTGACACCATTTCCAAGGTAGATATCATCAATATCTACGTTTGGGAATTTCTTCAATTGGCAATACTGCATGATAGCCTTACGGGCTGAGAAAATCCCCTTGGAATCAGAATATCCTTCACTATCACGCGCATTCATAATCAAGTCATGAATGACCTCGTCTGGCGCTGTAAAGCCAAATTCTGCTGGATTTCCTGTATTCAGACGTAAAATCTTTTCTCCATTTGCTCGCATTCGCATGGCTTCTTCCAAAACAGGACCACGGATATCATAAGCAACATGCTCTAACTTACTAGACTTGTTATATTCTTTCATCTTGTTTCCTCAATTCATCAGGATAGTAACATTATACCACTAGAAAGAGAATGCGACAAGTTTACTGAAATGTGTTACTAAAATCCTACAGAAGAAAAGCCTCACTAAAAGCGAGGTCAAGACAGGGGAGATAGCAGGCATTTTACAAAGACACATCACATACCAAAAGATAAACCTAGAAAAAGCAAGCCTAAAAAGGAGTCATAAAGAAGATTGAACATGAGGAAAAGCCCCCATATCATCAAGTAATCCCAACGCCCACTTCGTTTTGCAACTAGGAATAAAATTAGATGGTAGAGTAGGTGAAAGACTAAAAAACCAACAAAATTTGGATAGAGAAGCGGAATTAGCTTCTCTAATTGCCAGACCATGATAACTTCTAGCAAGACTGAAACTAGGATGATTTCATAATAAAGGAAATTTGATTTTTTTGCTTCTTGAAAAGAGTGATTCATCATTCTCCCTCCCTTCACTTCTTTCCTGCTATCCTTTCTTTTATTTTATCATATATTTATATAGATTTTAAACGCTAACATTCTTTTGAAAAATACTTTTTTTGCTTTACTTCTATAGTGAAAAGGTTTACAATTATAGTAAGAAAATTTCAGGAGGTTTCATTATGGCACAACGTTACCAAAATATTATGGTCGCAATCGATGGTTCTAAAGAAGCAGACTTGGCTTTTGTCAAGGGAGTTCATTCTGCTCTACGAAACGACGCTAAACTCACCATCGCACATGTCATTGACACACGCGCACTCCAAAGCGTATCCACCTTTGATGCTGAAGTTTATGAAGAACTCCAAGTCGACGCTGAAAGTCTGATGAAAGAGTACGAAAAACGTGCTAAAGATGCTGGTGTGGCAGATGTTCATATCGTCATTGAAATGGGAAATCCAAAGACCCTACTGGCACGTACTATTCCCGATGCCGAAGAAGTGGACCTCATCCTCGTTGGCGCAACTGGTCTCAACGCCTTTGAACGCCTCTTGGTCGGCTCTTCATCTGAATACATTCTCCGCCATGCTAAGGTCGATTTGCTGGTTGTGAGAGAACAAGAGAAAACTTTGTAATAACGAAGAAAAGGAGCCCCTAGCTCCTTTTTATTTACTTTTTGTTTACGATTTATTTCTCTCTTTATGGCGTTCATAAGCCTTGAGCTGGCGCTGCAGTTCCTTTTTAATAGCAGGTTCTGGAGCATATTTTTCTTCCCAATCATCTGGTTTTAAGATTTTATGGGTCACTGGATCAAAATGAGCCTTGCCATCTGGGAAAATTTTCCCCATATTGGCCTGATGGACAATATCAAAAATACGTTCTGGATCCACCCCCATCAAAACAAAACTACCATAGGTGAAGTAAAGCGTGTCAATCAGGGCATCTACCTGACCTATCAAATCTTGCTGTGCAGGCGTCTTCTTAGCTACTTTATCTGCCGCCTTATCAAGAGCTTGATGAAGTTGCGATAGAGCTTGACCAAAGTCCTCTTCAGAAGGACTGGCAGCTCTAACAAATTCCACCAATTCTTCTATTTTAAAGCCAGCCCTGTGGGTTGCACCTTCTAAATCCCAAGCTCGAGGTTCTTCTTGGGTTCGTTCATCCATCATGTGGTGGAAGGTCTTGACCTTATTGAAATGATAGTCACGGCTGACAAAGACTTTTTCTGAGGCCAGAACACCAAAATGTTCCAGAGCCTTATGGATTCCGTCTTGCTGATTGCTGGTAGTGATGTGCTTGGCAACTTCCTTGACACTGCTACTACCATTTCCCATAGCGACCGACATACCGACACCCGCCAGCATTTCTAGGTCGTTATCTGAGTCACCAAAGGCCATGACTTGGTTGAGATCAAAACCATATTCTTTCCCGACTCGGCGTATGCCTTCCAATTTAGAGTTTCCTTGATTGATGACATCTGCTGCAAAAGGATTGCTACGTGTCAATTTCAAGTCTTCAAAATCAGCTGCCGCCTTCTCAGATTCTTCTGGCGTCATCAACATCAAAACTTGGTAGATAGGCTGATTCATCAGATGAAGCAGGTCTTCTTCCTTTTGGGGAACAACCTTGCTGACCATACAATTAAAGGAATGACTCACCGTACGAGTTAAAACGGAGGGAACGAAGCGACTGATTCGTTGGGAAAAAGAACCCAAACCAAAGGACATGATTTTAGAACCCAACATGGCATCCTTGGTCCCTAGGGCAATCTCCTTGCCCTCTTTTTTAGCATAAGTAATGAGCTGGCGCAAATGTAACTTGGAAATTGGGCTCGTGAACAAGACTCTGTCTTTAGTAAAGATATACTGGCCATTGTAGGTTACCGCAAAATCCAGATCCAAATCGTCCATCAATTCCTTAACAAAAAAAGGTCCTCGACCTGTCGCTACGCCGACAAGCACCCCTTGTTCTTTGACAATTTTAATCGCGTCTTTAGTGGATTTCAAAACACTCTTGCGATCGTTGACCAAGGTTCCATCGATATCAAAAAAAACAGCTTTGACTTCCATCCTATCCCAATCTCCCCTTTTGTGATACAATGATTATACCACATTTCAGAAAGAGTGAGTAAATCATGCCTAAGAAAATCCTTGTTTTACATACGGGTGGAACTATTTCCATGCAGGCCGATGCTTCTGGCGCTGTTGTGACGAGTTCAGATAATCCCATGAACCATGTGTCCAACCCACTTGAAGGAATCCAAGTCCACGCCTTGGACTTTTTTAACCTGCCAAGCCCCCATATTAAACCCAAGCATATGCTGGCCCTCTACCAAAAAATCAAAGAGGAAGCGGCTAACTACGATGGAGTGGTAATCACACACGGGACCGATACTTTAGAGGAAACAGCCTATTTCCTTGATACTATGGAAGTTCCCCATATGCCTATCATTCTAACAGGTGCCATGCGCAGCTCCAACGAACTCGGCAGTGATGGTGTTTATAATTATCTTAGTGCTTTACGAGTGGCTAGCGATGACAGGGCTGCTGACAAAGGAGTTTTGGTCGTTATGAACGATGAAATCCACGCTGCCAAGTATGTCACCAAAACACATACGACCAACGTCGGCACCTTCCAGACCCCAACACACGGACCACTCGGCCTCATCATGAAACAGGAAATACTCTACTTTAAAACAGCTGAACCCCGTGTTCGCTTTGACCTTGATCACATACAAGGCTTAGTCCCTATCATCTCGGCTTATGCTGGTATGACAGATGAGCTGATTGATATGCTGGATTTGGAACAATTGGACGGTTTGATTATCCAAGCCTTCGGAGCTGGTAATATTCCCAAAGAAACGGCTCAAAAATTAGAAAGCCTTCTGCAAAAAGGAATCCCAGTTGCCCTTGTTTCACGATGCTTTAATGGTATCGCTGAACCTGTTTATGCCTACCAGGGTGGGGGCGTGCAGTTGCAAAAGGCAGGCGTTTTCTTTGTTAAAGAACTCAACGCCCAAAAAGCTCGCCTGAAACTCCTCATTGCCCTCAATGCTGGACTAACAGGACAGGCTTTGAAAGACTATATGGAAGGCTAATTCCCTTCTCTAAAAACAAATCAGGAAATCTTCACGATTCCCTGATTTTTTCTATTTACGTTTTCGTGTTGAACGACGTTCTGTCAAACCATGAGGTAAGAGAACTTCACGTTCTTCCAACTCTTCCTTGTGCATAATCTTAGTCAACATACGCATACTAATAGCACCAAGGTCATAAAGAGGTTGGGCGATAGTTGTCAAGTTTGGACGGGTAAAGCGTGAGACTTGCGAATCATCACTAGTAATGATTTCAAACTCTTCTGGCACAGACACACCCTTATCAGCAAGGCCGTTCAAGACACCTGCTGCCAGCTCGTCACCTGTTACAACTGCTGCAGTTGCATTTGATGAAATCAAGCGCTCTGCCAAGGCATAACCGTCTTCATAAGTGTATTTAGATTCGAATACCAATCCTTCGCTATAAGAAATACCTGCTTTTTTCAAGGCTTCCTTGTAGCCAACCAAACGAACCTTACCATTGATATCATCCACTAGTGGACCGCTAACAAAAGCAATGCGCTCGTTTTCTTTAGCAAGGTAGGTCACTGCATCAATCGTTGCTTGTTTGTAGTCAATATTGACACTTGGAAGTTGATGTTCTACATCCACTGTCCCTGCAAGAACAACTGGTGTCCGTGAACGAGAAAACTCTGAACGAATTTTTTCAGTCAAGTGATACCCCATAAAGATGATACCATCCACTTGCTTAGAAAACAGTGTATTGACCACTGAAACTTCCTTGTCATCATCCTCATCACTATTGGCAAGGACGATGTTATACTTGTACATTTCAGCGATATCATCAATCCCTTTAGCAAGCGTTGAGAAATAGCCATTGGTAATATTTGGAATCACGACACCGACAGTGGTTGTCTTTTTACTTGCAAGACCACGCGCCACTGCATTTGGACGGTAATCCAAACGGTCAATCACCTCAAGCACTTTTTTACGAGTATTCTCTTTTACATTCTTATTGCCATTGACTACACGGCTAACTGTCGCCATTGAAACTCCTGCTTCACGGGCGACATCATAAATCGTTACTGTATCGTCTGTATTCATTCCATTTCCTTTCTATATCATACCTCACGAGACTCCAAAAAAGAGACGGTATGAAAATTTCGTTTTCATGATTCTACTTATTCCATTTTATCACTATTTGTAAACACTTTCAAGCATTTTTTGAAGATTGTTTGAAAAAAATTTCATAGAAAACTATGTTTATGAAGAAAAAATCACCTTTTCTTGATTTTTAATCCTATTTGCTGTATGATAAGGGAAAAGAAAGGGGGAAGAAATATGGCTTTTACCAATACCCACATGCGGTCGGCTAGTTTTGGCATTGTTACCAGCTTGCCTGATGATGTCATTGACTCTTTTTGGTATATTATTGACCACTTCTTAAAAAATGTCTTTGAATTGGAAGAAGAACTCGAGTTTCAATTACTCAATAACCAAGGAAAAATTACCTTCCACTTTTCAAGTCAACATCTCCCTACAGCCATTGATTTTGACTTTAACCATCCTTTTGACCCTCTTTATCCCCCGAGAGTACTGGTTTTAGATATGGACGGTAGAGAAACTATCCTCCTCCCAGAAGAAAATGACCTATTTTAATACTCAATGAAAATCAAAGAGCAAACTAGGAAGCTAGCCGCAGGTTGCTCAAAACACTGTTTTGAGGTTGTGGATAGAACTGACGAAGTCAGCTCAAAACATCGTTTTGAGGTTGCAGATGAAACTGACGAAGTCAGTAACCATACCTACGGTAAGGCGACGCTGACGTGGTTTGAAGAGATTTTCGAAGAGTATAAAAACTCTAGCCTTCAGTTGCAAGTGACTGAAAACTAGAGTTTTTTCTATTGTTTCAAAGCATTATACAAGTTACGGATAGGTTGCTTTAATCTCGGATGGATGAAATGAGGCGCAATTTCCTGTAAGGACTCAAGAACAAAAAGGCGTTCCGCTATGTAAGGATGAGGCAAGATGAGATCGTCAGTATAAAGGACCTGGTCCTCCACAAAGAGCAAGTCCAAATCAATCAAACGAGGTCCCCAATGCACTTCTCTAACCCGTCCCATCTCTGACTCAATGGCTAACAAGGTTTCTAACAAGACTGGTGTTGGTAGCCAGGTTTCCACCTCAACCACTTGATTAGCAAAGCTATCCTGCTCCACACCACCCCAAGGCTCCGTCGTCAAGACACTGGACTCTTTGAGAATATGGATACCTCGATTTCGCATTTTCTCAATGGCTTGTTTCAAGTTTGCTTGTTTATCTCCCATATTGCTTCCTAGGGCGATAAAGGCTCGTTGCTTGCGGCGATGAATGGTTACCGAGCAAGTATCTAGCGGCAAATGTACTGGCGCCCAAGGCTTTTTCAGTTCCAGCTTTATTTCTTGGACAAGAGGATAGGCCTCAAAGGTACGTTCTACCAGTTTGTAGGCTACCGTTTCAATCAAGTCCTCAGTTGTTTCCTGAAACCAAGTCGTCCACTGCTGGCACAATTCTCCGTAATGGACAGAGGCTGTTAAATCCAAATCTGTCGCCGCCTTGGTCATATCATAGGATAGGATTGCGGAAATAACAAACTTCTGCCCCAATTCTTTCTCACTAGGAAAAAGACCATGATAGGCAAAAATTTCCAAATCCTTAATCTGCAGTTGATCCATAATGATTCCTTTCTAGAAAAATCCGCTTCAAGCGGATTCTTTTTATACTCAATGAAAATCAAAGTGCAAACTAGGAAGCTAGCCGCAGTCTGCTCAAAACACTATTTTGAGGTTGCAGATGGAAGCTGACGTGGTTTGAATTTGATTTTCGAAGAGTATTATAGTCCCATTAAACGATAAGCTTGGTCTCGAAGGTCCTTATCTGTTTCAAATAGACCACGAGCTACTGTCGTCAAGGTTGCAGTGCCTGGTTTTCTGACACCTCGCATGCTCATACACATATGTTCCGCCTCAATGACAACAAAGGCTCCTTTAGCACCTAGATACTCCATCAAGGCATCGGCCACTTCGATATTCAAACGTTCTTGAATTTGTGGTTTTTTCGAATAAACTTCAACCGTACGGGCTAGCTTAGACAAACCTGCTACACGGCCATCTGGAATATAGGCAATATGCGCTCTACCATAAAATGGCAAGAAGTGGTGTTCACACATGGTATGGAAAAAGATATCCTTTTCTACCACCATATTATCGTCGATAATCTCAAAGGATTTTGACAAATGTTCCTCCGCTGTTTGACCAAGACCTGAAAAAATCTCTTGGTACATACGAGCCACACGAGCAGGCGTTTCCTGCAATCCCTCACGGTTAGCTTCCTCTCCGACAGCCTCGATAATCATTTTTACAGCTGCTTCAATCTTTTGTGTATCCATTCTCGTTCTTCCTCTCCATCAGATAGGCTCTCACTTGGCTCAAGAAATACAAGGAACCTGTGACAATCCTAACTGTTTTTTTCTCTTCTTTTTTATCTGTCAATTTCTGCTCTAGAAAATCCTGCCAACCTTGGTAGCTGAGATTTCTAGACTTAGCTGCCTCTTTCAGCACGCTTTCATCAGTCGCCCGACTATCGTCAAAATGTGTCAGAGTAAGCTCGGTATCTGGGATTTGCTCCAACAAATCCAACATATCCTCCAAGGCCTTGGTTTTGATACAAGTAAAGAGGATTTCCTTACGATAATCCGCAAAGCGTTCTTGCAAGGTTGCTAATAAAGCCTTGATAGCATGGGGATTGTGGGCTCCATCCAAAATCATCAAGGGATCTCTTGACACAACTTCCAAACGCCCTGGCCACCTTGTTTCTTCCAAGGCTTGAGCAAGCAAGTGATTGCTTGCTAGTTCTCGACCATCTTCTTGACAAAAAGTATCAAGTAAAGCTATGGCCATCCCAGTATTCTCTATCTGGTGCAAACCAAGCAGGCCAGTTTGGAAGCGACCTTGTCTGACAACACTTGTATAGTCAAAGACTTCGCCTGTAACCACACTCTTTTGATGGCTGACCTGATAATCTGTCCCGTAGGCAAGTCTCGGCGCATCTTTATCTTCCGCAATAGCGTCAATGACAGCCAAAGCTTCTGGAGCGATACGACCTGTTACCAAGGGAATACCTTGTTTGATAATACCAGCTTTCTGCTCTGCTATGGCTTCCAAGGTGTCACCAAGTAGGGCTACATGGTCCAGTCCAATAGTCGTGATGCCTGTTAGAATAGGCTGGCAGACATTGGTACTATCCAAAAGTCCACCCATGCCCACTTCCATGATAGCCACATCTACTTGCTCTGAGGCAAAGTAGTCATAGGCTATGGCTGTGATAATCTCAAACTCGGTTGTCTCCTGCAAACTGGCAGCCGATTCCCCTTCCAGCAAAAACTGATAATCTGCAATGAGGGCTTCTAGCCTCGCTTCTGAGATAGATTCCCCATTGATACTAATCTGCTCTGTGTAATGAATGAGATAGGGCGAGCTGAAAACACCAACTCTCAGCCCCATCTTTTCTAGCATATTTTTCAAAAAAGCAATGGTCGAACCCTTGCCATTGGTCCCTCCGACATGGATGACCTTGAGTTTGAGATGGGGATTTCCACGCAACGCTAACAGTTCCACCATTCGTTCCAAGCCAAAATGCGGTTGGTCCGTCCGGTAGTTAGCAATCCACTGATTGTTTTCAATTTCTTTCATCTTATTTATATTGTTTTAAATCTAGATTTTCCGCTTCATCAGCCAGACGAATAGCGGAGGCAATTTCAACTGCCATCCTGTGACTAGCTACGTCATGCACGCGCACCACTTCTACACCCTGTCTTGCAGCGATACTAGTTACATGAGCCGAAGCCGTATCTCGATTGCGGAAACCAAGTTCTGTCTCAGGATTGACTTCAAAACCACTTTCTTCAAGGATATTGATGACAAATCGCTTGCGGGAAACTCCGAGAAAGATTGGATAGCCTTTCTGATGTAGTTTATCCAGGTCCCGTAAAAGAAGCAGATTTTCTTTCTTGGTCAGACCAAAGCCGATTCCCGGATCCAACAGGGTATTTTCTTGTGCAATCCCAGCTTCCTCTGCTCTCGCTAAGGCTCTGTCAAAGAAATCCTCCATCAAGTCTTCGATTGGCAATGTTTCAAAGTCAGCTAACTCTTCCTCCGTAAAAGCTTGTCCAAAACCAAAATGAGGAAATATGAGCGAGCTAGGGTGCTGAGGTCGAGCCATAACTGGATTAAACATGATGACCACTTTCGCTCCAGCCTTAGCAACCACATGGGCCATTTTTTCATCACCCATGAGACCAGTGATATCATTGACTAGATTGGCACCAGCAGCCAAAGCAGCTTCTGCCACCTGACTTTTCCAAGTATCAATGGAAATAAGGACATCACTTTCCTTGCGAATAGCTTTAATCACTGGAACAACACGCTGGATTTCCTCTTCTATCTCAACATAGCTACTTCCCGGCCGAGGCCGAGTCGATTCTCCGCCGATATCGAGCATACTGGCTCCTTCTGCTAGCAATTTACGAGCCTGCTGGAGCGCCTGCTCAAGAGCAAAAAATTGACCACCGTCCGAAAAGGAGTCTGGGGTTACATTGATAATTCCGCAAATAGCTGTCTTTGCATGATTGGCTTTACTTGACATATCGGTCACTCCCTCAAGGCTTTTCACCATATTATTTCTCTATTTTACCATAAAAAGAAAAAGATGGACACGATTGCATTCATCTTTTTCCCAATAGAAACAAGTAAGCAATTGTCAAAAATCTTAAACAGAAATTCCTAATGTTCGACTCATGATCACCACAAGAGCCAACAAACAGAAAGCAACCCCATTCACAATCATGTGAAGCAAGATAGACATTTCCAAACGTTGGGTCTTGTAAGCCGTCCAAGACAGAACGATCGACATACCTCCATAAATCAATAAAGAAGGTAAATTACTTGGTTGATGCAATAAAGCAAACACAATCGTACCGACTACAAATCCCCAGCTCTCCTTACCTCGGAAAACCTTTTTAGGAATAATCCCACGGCACAAGATTTCCTCACAAATTGGAGCAAGCAAGGCTAGCAAGAAAAAGCTAGAAATCAAAGAACTATTTTGAACCATATCATTAATCTGAGACTGGTTAGCCGTTGTCGTCTCATTTGACAGTTGTAACAAGATAGAACCAAGTATATTTGAACCGATAATGACTAAATAACTCAAGCCTAAACGTGCCAAATCCTTAGCTCTAAAAAAAGAAAAATTAAAACTTGCTAACTGCGTTTTACGAGCTCCAATAATAAATAGCGCTAAAACCACAATTGAAATACCAGCAACTATCAGTCCTGACTGTAACAGTGGTACTGCATTTAAAGTTAAAATAGCAGTAACCCCTATAGGAATCTGATATAAAATTGTCGCCAGAAAAAAGATTAACAGCCAACCTGCACGATTCAATAATTCTTTCCACATATTTTTCTCTTTCATCACCTATCTCCTTTGTATTAAAAAAGGGGGAAAATCCCCCTGGGTTATCCTATTATAAAGCCATGCTGATGTAGTTAAGGATAAACAAGGCATCCAAAATCCAAATCATGACATGAACATCTTTAGCTTGACCTTTAACAAGCTTAGTCAAAGTGTAAGTCAAGAAACCAACTGCAATCCCTTGAGTGATAGAGTAGCTGAATCCCATAAAGATAGATGTGAAGAAGGCAGGAACCGCTTCAGCCATATCATCCCAATGGATATTTTTCAAGCTAGCCAACATCATAATCCCAACGATAATCAAGATTGGAGCTGTAGCGGCTGTTGGTACAATCGCTAGAAGTGGGCTAAAGAAGCTTGAAATTGCAAAACAGATTGCCACAACCAAGGCTGTCAAACCAGTACGTCCACCTGCACCGATACCTGCAGCAGACTCAACATAAGTCGTTACGTTTGAAGTACCAGCTACTGCACCAAGTGTTGTAGCAATTAAATCAGAATAAAGAGCTTTGTCCAATTTAACTGATTCCTTGTTTTCACCTTTAGAAGCAATGATTCCAACTTTTTCACCAGTACCAATTAGAGTACCAATTGTATCGAAAATATCTGTTAACGAGAAGGCCAGAATAGCCATAAGAGTCTCAGGTAAGCGAGCTGTATCTGAAATCAAAGCTCCTAAACCTTCTGAACCAAGAGCTGCACCAAAAATTTTCTTCAAATCTTCTACCGCAGCACCCAAGTGATTATTTGAAAAATCAATGCTAGAAATATTAACTAAACCTACTGCAATTGCAAGAACTGTTGTTGTTAAGATAGAAAGGATAATCCCTCCCTTAATGCCTTTGATGACAAAAAAGATAGTAATGGCAAGTCCTGCAAGAGCCACCAAAACAGCTGGGCTATTAAAGTCAACCAATCCTGGAACCGCTGAAGAGTTTGCTGCAATCGTTGCTTGAGCTTTGTCAGCACCTTCTCCTACAACAGTATAGTTACCTGGATCAATCGTAAATTTCAAAAGTCCAGCATTCTTAATTCCTACGTAGGCAAGGAAAACACCGATACCTGCTGAAATAGCTGAACGAAGAGCAGTAGGAATGGATTCAATGATCATTTTGCGTACATTTGTCAAAGTAATAATCAATGAAATAATACCACAAATGAAGACCATAGCCAAAGCTTCTTGCCAAGAATAACCAAGTCCAAAGACAACTGTAAAGGTAAAGAAAGCATTCAGTCCCATACCTGGTGCTTGGGCATATGGTAAGTTAGCATAAAAAGCCATCATAAGGGTTCCTACCACAGAACCAATAATCGTTGCTAGGAAGATACCCTGAGCAGGCATTCCTGTTTGCGAAAGAATTTGTGGGTTTACAAAGAGAATATAGCTCATTGCAAAGAAAGTTGTTAAACCAGCGAGAACCTCTGTACGAACGTCTGTACCGTTCTCTTTTAGTTTAAATAATTTGTCCATTATCAATCTCCTTTTAATTTTTACGAACAATAATAGAATTATATCATTTATCATTCACTTTTTCAATATCTTTGTTTGATTTATTTAATAAAATGATGGAATTTAATTTTTTGTTTGGAATCTGCTTTTCTCTCTGCTTTTTGTTATAATAGTAGACATCTTATCTGGAAAGACACTAGAAAGGTTCATATGACGAAAAAAATTATTGCAGTTGACCTAGATGGAACCCTGCTCAACTCAGACAGTCAGATTTCTGACTTTACCAAAGAAACCATTAAAAAAGTTGCTGAAAAAGGGCATCAGGTTATTATTACGACAGGTCGCCCTTACCGCATGGCAAAAAATTTTTACCATGAATTAGGCTTAGACACTCCTATGATTAATTTCAACGGCTCCCTCACTCATTTACCAGACCAAGTTTGGGACTTTGAAAAGTGTTTGACCGTAGACAAAAAATATCTTTTAGACATGGTTCGACGTTCAGAGGACATTCAAGCCGATTTTATCGCTGGAGAATACCGTAAAAAATTCTACATTACAAATCCTAATGAAGAAATTGCCAATCCTAAACTATTTGGCGTAGAAGCTTTCCAGCCTGAAGATCAATTCAAGCCTGAATTGGTGACCAAAAACCCTAACTGTATTCTCTTGCAGACCAGAGCCAGTGACAAATATGCCTTGGCAAAAGAAATGAACGCCTTCTACCAGCATCAACTTTCTATTAATACCTGGGGTGGACCTCTCAATATCCTTGAATGTACCCCAAAAGGTGTCAATAAGGCCTTTGCTTTGGACTACTTGCTCAAAGTAATGAACCGCGATAAAAAGGATTTGATTGCCTTTGGAGACGAACACAATGATACCGAAATGCTAGCTTTTGCTGGGAAGGGCTATGCCATGAAAAATGCCAACCCAGAGCTACTCCCTTATGCGGATGAGCAAATTTCCTTGACAAATGACCAAGACGGGGTTGCCAAAACCCTACAAGACTTATTCTTATAACCTATGCTGACCAGCTTGCGAGCTGGTCTTTGTGCTCTTTTCACAGTCTCATCAACCAGTTAATCGATTGTTCTACTTTTTGCCTCCAAAACCTTGGAAAAGGTTTTCTTTTGTGATATACTTCACATATAAATACAAGAGAGCTCGTCACACTCGACTCTGTTGAAACAAAATCAATCCAGTCCTGTTGTCCCTGTTCTCGGCCAATATCAAGGAGGATAGCTATGAAAGCTGTTGTTGTAAATCCAGAAAGCACTGGTGTTGCTATTGAAGAAAAAGTACTCCGTCCACTTGAAACTGGGGAAGCACTTGTAGAAATTGAATACTGTGGTGTTTGTCACACTGACCTCCACGTTGCCCATGGTGACTTTGGTCAAGTACCAGGACGTGTCCTAGGACATGAAGGTGTTGGTATCGTGAAAGAAATTGCTCCAGATGTAAAAAGCCTTAAAGTCGGCGACCGCGTCAGCGTTGCTTGGTTCTTTGAAGGATGTGGCACTTGCGAATACTGTACAACTGGCCGTGAAACCCTTTGCCGTACAGTAAAAAATGCTGGCTACTCAGTAGATGGTGGTATGGCTGAACAATGTATCGTAACTGCAGACTATGCTGTCAAAGTTCCTGACGGACTTGATCCAGCCCAAGCTTCTTCTATCACATGTGCTGGTGTAACAACCTATAAAGCTATTAAAGAAGCCAAAGTTGAACCAGGCCAATGGGTTGTTCTTTACGGCGCTGGTGGACTTGGTAACCTAGCTGTTCAATACGCTAAAAAAGTATTCAATGCTCATGTCATCGCAGTTGATATCAACAATGACAAACTTGCCCTTGCAAAAGAAGTAGGTGCGGACATTGTTATTAACGGCCTCGAAGTTGAAGATGTACCTGGACTCATCAAGGAAAAAACTGATGGTGGAGCTCATTCAGCCGTCGTAACAGCTGTATCTAAAGTTGCCTTCAACCAGGCTGTTGACTCCGTTCGTGCTGGTGGACGCGTCGTCGCTGTTGGCCTTCCTTCTGAAATGATGGAACTCAGCATCGTGAAGACAGTCCTCGATGGAATCCAAGTTATCGGTTCTCTTGTTGGAACTCGTAAAGACTTGGAGGAAGCCTTCCAATTCGGTGCAGAAGGTTTAGTAGTTCCAGTTGTTCAAAAACGTCCAGTAGAAGATGCTGTGGCAATTTTCGGCGAAATGGAAAAAGGTCAAATCCAAGGACGTATGGTACTCGATTTCACAAACTAATTCAATGAAAATCTATATAAAAAAGTTGGATACCTCTTCCAACTTTTTTATATTAACTTTTTAAAATGAAAATCATTCCCTTCTCAAAAATATTTATATATCAACATTTTAAAAAAATCTGTATTTTATTTTTTAAAAAATTCTATATCAAATAGTTGATTTTTTTATGAAAACGGTTTATACTAATCTAGTCTTAAAGTTTTCTTAAACAATGGGCACAACATTTTATAAGGAGGAATGACAATAATGAGTATCGGAATCATTATTGCGAGCCACGGTGAATTTGCTGCAGGTATTCATCAGTCAGGATCTATGATCTTTGGTGAACAAGAAAAGGTTCAAGTTGTAACCTTTATGCCAAATGAAGGTCCAGATGACCTATATGCTAAATTTAACAACGCTGTGGCTGCATTTGACGCAGAAGATGAGGTTCTAGTTTTGGCTGACCTTTGGAGTGGTTCTCCATTCAACCAAGCTAGTCGCGTGATGGGAGAAAACCCTGATCGTCAGTTTGCCATCATCACAGGACTTAACTTACCGATGTTAATTCAGGCCTATACAGAACGCCTCATGGACGCCACAGCAGGTGTGGAAAAAGTCGCTGCGAATATTATTAAAGAAGCCAAAGATGGCATCAAAGCTCTTCCAGAAGAGTTAAATCCAGTTGAAGAAGTTGCAAGTGCTGCATCTGCTCCAGTTGCCCAAACTGCTATCCCAGAAGGAACTGTTATCGGTGATGGTAAACTGAAAATCAATCTTGCCCGTCTAGACACTCGTTTACTTCACGGTCAGGTTGCAACTGCTTGGACTCCAGATTCAAAAGCAGACCGTATTATCGTTGCTTCAGATAACGTTGCCAACGACGATCTTCGTAAAGAATTGATTAAACAAGCAGCTCCAAATAATGTCAGAGCCAATGTGGTTCCAATTCAAAAATTGATCGAGGTTTCAAAAGACCCACGCTTTGGAGAAACACATGCCCTTATCTTGTTTGAAACACCTCAAGATGCCCTTCGTGCAATCGAAGGTGGCGTGCCAATCAAGACCCTTAACGTAGGATCAATGGCTCACTCAACAGGTAAAACAATGGTCAACAACGTTTTGTCTATGGACAAAGAAGACGTTGCTACATTTGAAAAAATGCGTGACCTCGGTGTTGAATTTGACGTACGTAAAGTACCAAACGACACCAAAAAAGATTTGTTTGACTTGATTAACAAAGCCAACGTTCAATAACAAATATCAAACTATAGAAGAATTCTAAGAAATTTTTTCACTTTATTACAATTAAATAGAAAAGGAATAAAACCATGTCAGATATTTCAATTATTTCTGCTGTCTTGGTTGTAGTTGTTGCCTTCCTTGCAGGTCTTGAAGGTATCCTCGACCAATTCCAATTCCATCAACCAATCGTCGCATGTACCCTTATCGGACTTGCAACTGGTAACCTCGAAGCAGGGGTTATGCTTGGTGGATCACTTCAAATGATCGCCCTTGGTTGGGCAAACATCGGAGCTGCCGTAGCTCCTGACGCTGCTCTTGCATCTGTTGCTGCAGCAATCATCTTGATTAAAGGTGGCAACTTTACTACTGAAGGTATCGCCGTTGCAACAGCAACAGCTATCCCTCTTGCCGTAGCTGGACTTTTCTTGACTATGATTGTTCGTACAATCTCAGTTGGTTTGGTTCACACTGCAGATGCTGCTGCTAAAGAAGGAAATATTGCAGCTGTTGAACGTGCGCACTTTATCGCACTTCTTCTTCAAGGTCTTCGTATCGCTATCCCTGCAGCCTTCCTTATCGCTATCCCTGCTTCTGCCGTTCAAGATGCTCTTAAATTGATGCCAGACTGGTTGAATGGTGGTATGGCTGTCGGTGGTGCTATGGTCGTTGCCGTTGGTTACGCTATGGTTATCAACATGATGGCAACTCGTGAAGTATGGCCATTCTTCGCAATCGGTTTTGCTTTTGCTGCCATTTCTCAATTGACTTTGATTGCCCTTGGTGTAGTCGGTGTTGCCCTTGCCTTCATCTACCTTAACCTTTCAAAACAAGGTGGTAACGGTGGCGGAGGAGCTGCAACTTCTAACGACCCAATCGGTGATATCCTAGAAGACTACTAGAAAGGGGAACAATCATGACTGAAAAACTTCAATTATCAAAATCAGATCGTAAAAAAGTTTGGTGGCGTTCACAATTCCTTCAAGGTTCTTGGAACTACGAGCGTATGCAAAACTTGGGTTGGGCTTACTCATTGATCCCAGCTATCAAAAAATTGTACACTACTAAAGAAGACCAAGCTGCTGCTCTTGAGCGTCACCTTGAGTTCTTCAATACTCACCCATACGTAGCCGCTCCAATCATGGGGGTTACTCTTGCACTTGAAGAAGAACGTGCGAACGGTATTGAAATCGACGACGCTGCTATCCAAGGGGTTAAAATCGGTATGATGGGACCTCTTGCTGGTATCGGTGACCCAGTATTCTGGTTTACAGTTCGTCCTATCCTTGGAGCTCTTGGTGCATCACTTGCTGCATCTGGTAACTTGGTTGGTCCACTTCTCTTCTTCTTCGGATGGAATGCGATCCGTATGGCCTTCCTATGGTACACACAAGAGTTTGGTTACAAGGCTGGTTCTGAAATCACTAAAGACATGTCTGGTGGTATCTTGAAAGACATCACTAAAGGTGCTTCTATCCTTGGTATGTTCATTCTTGCCGTTCTTGTACAACGTTGGGTATCGATCAACTTCACTGTTAACCTTCCAGGTAAACAATTGGCTGAAGGTGCCTACATCAACTTCCCAGAAGGTCCTGTATCAGGTGCTGAATTGAAAGGTATCCTTGGTCAAGCACTTGGTGGATTGAGCTTAGATAAGATTCAACCACAAACCCTTCAAGGTCAGTTGAACTCATTGATTCCAGGATTGATGGGACTTCTCCTTACTTTCCTTTGCATGTGGTTGCTTAAGAAAAAAGTATCACCAATCTCAATCATCCTTGCACTCTTTGCAGTAGGTATCGCAGCTCGTTTCTTCGGTATCATGTAATCTTGGTGAGAATGTACAAACAAAAAAAGAATCAGGTTTATCACCTGATTCTTTTGGCTCTTTGTCAAATAGTGTTGATGAAGAACCTAATGAAAAAAGAATCCAACAAAAATTGGACTACCTGTCTCCGGTTGAATACCGAAGACGGTAGCCCTAGGGTGTTTTTATTAAATTCTCACTTTTTGGGGTCAGTCCCTAAGCCTGATAGTAATTTTTTGTTCATACTATTCCCCTTTAGTCATTTACTACTTTAAGTTGCATTGCTTTAGCTACTTCTTCTGCCTTTGATCCCTTAGGTGTATGGATTTCTACATCTGGGTTACAGTTATCCACAAAATAGAAGTATTCTGTAATTTCTGTTACACTTGCTGGAATTGTAATAGATTTAATTGATGATGTCCCCCAAAATACTAATGTTCCAATACTCTTTGTTCCTTCTGGGAATACAACTGATTCTAATGAACTATCAGAGTTGAAAACATCATCTTCTACTGTTTCTATTGACTTACCAAAGTGGACATACTTTAACTTATTGTCAATCGTAAACGCACCTTTTCCAATATATCGTACTGTATCTGGTAAAACGATTGCCTCACAATGTTTCAAGTTCGCAAGACCACGTTCTCCAATTGCGATAACAGGTTTACCTTTAATTTCCTTTGGTACACGAACAACCTTATCGTCAGAAGTACAACTATAGATGACATAACCTTCTTCCCATAAATATACGCATGTTAATATATTAATATATTTAAGGATTTATAACTATAGTTCCTTAATTTTCCCAGTAAAAAAACGAAAGGCACCACAAGTTATTTATGTGTTTTCTTTAAACGATTCATGTACTTCTGTCGCAACTTCTCACCCGCCTTTAATTGCGGTTGCGATAGATTGAGGACCTAAATATGCATCCCCTGTTATTAGTTCATTTCTATTGTATTCTGATGTTGACCGAAAGTCAAATTTTTACCTTTCATCTAGAACACTAAAGTCTACTTTTGTTCAATTGCTGCAACGACAAGGTCACATGGAATAATATGTTCACTACCTGCCACTTCATGCGTTGATCTTCTTCCACTTTCATCTGATTCACCAAGTTCCATTGTAATAACCTTTACACCAGTTACTTTCCCACTCTCATCACGCAATACTTCTTTAATATTCTCTAAGAAATGGAATGTAACACCTTCATTGTGTGCATCTTTGATTTGTAGTGTAGCTTCTAGTATATTGTTCATATGGTCATCATTCTTTTGTTTTAGGTTTCAGCGCTTTTAATATAATGGATGTTGGCCTTTTTGTATACACTAAAATAGGGTTGGTGGAAAATTTCCATCAACCCTAAAAATTATAGAACCACACAAAACCCTGACCAGAGATGGCCAGGGTTTTGTATTTCAAAAATTATTCTGTAAATTCTATAGTTACTTTTACTTCAGAATCCATTGAAGAAAATATTGTTTTATAATAATTGATTGCAGATTCTTTAATTTCACTCTTAAATTTATCTAAATACTCTGCTTGTTTATCACTAGAAAGTTGGTTAGCGACCAATTTCCCAGTATCAATATCTTCTGTAGTTCCACTTAATAACTCTCCATGACTATCATATAAATCATAAGGATTATCTTTTGAAAGTTCAACACCAATTACTTCCAATTTTGGAACAATAACCTTATATTCTTTTTCGCTTATTTGTTCAACCTTTACACTACTTTTAATTCCAAATTTAGCTTTATAATTTAAAATTACTAATGCTGCTTTTTTAGAGAACGGCACATCAAACCCAAAAACTTGAGTTGTTTTTGTTTCAGAAATAATTTCATTAATTCCCGCATTCAAAAATACAACTTCATTCACTTTTTCAATACTTTCGATATTAATTGACGATTTGACTTCTGATTTATGTTCCTTAGGTAAGAAAAATAGCACTCCAATAGCTATAATAGCTATTAATACCACATTCAATAGTACACTAAACATATTAACTTTCTTCTTTAATATAGACAAGATAAAAAAACCTCACTTTAAATAATCTATCTAAATTTTACACATTCTAAAGAAAATAGTCAATATTTTTTCGTACTATCTTCTAAAATTAATTGTGCCTATTAAAAATGAAATTAGTTTGTTGCATTTGATTATATTTTTTGAACACCAAATCCATTTAAAATTGAGTGCTATTTTGAGCACTAAAAAAGGGCTCTTTGTCAAATAGTGTTGATGAAGAAATTTAGGAAGGGATTAAGCAACTAATTGTTGCTTAATTCCTTTTTGTTTTGGGCCAAACATTTTTGTTATTAAAATAATCCTATTTCTAAAATGGTAATAGTTTCTAAAGCCGTAGGCATTTCTTTTAAGCACTTTTATTTTATTGTTTATTCCTTCAATAGGGCCATTTGTTCTAGTTGGATACTCACAAGTATTTTGAATATATGGCAAGTAAGTCATAAGAGTCTTTAATACTCTTTTTAAACCAGGAGATAGGTCTAATTGCGTAGCTGCTTCAATCGTTTCCTTGAATTCTATATAATCTCTATCCTGTATACATTCACGAAGTGAATGTACAACCTCATAATCATTTTTAAGAGATGGATTTTTTTCTAAGATATAATCTACGATTCCTTTACTTGTTATGAAGCTTTCAAAAAGCTTATAACGATTATATTTATAGTTCTGAAGTTCATTAGAGTTCTTTAAAATTAACTTCCAATAATGTTTTAACTTTCGATATAATTTAGAGTCTTTATAGCGATGCTTATTCATGACACGTACCCGAGTTCGATTTAATTCTCTATTTAAGGCTTGTACGATATGAAAAGGATCAATGATAATTTTAGCGTTAGGAAACATTTCTTTTATTAATTGAATGTACGGTAAGTACATGTCGATGGAGATAGTTTTTACCTTTAATCTAGTCTTAGGCTCAAAACGATGAAAATACTTTTTCAAGCTGTAAGATTTTCTATCTCGTACAACATCGACCAGCTTGTGTGTAGTGCTATCACAAATAATGAAGCTCATATTACTATCGGAAGATAGGTTTCAGATACTGTTTCACTTATTTTTGATTTAATTTCGTTTTTTAAGCGTTTAGAGATATGACAGTGTTTTTCTACGATTCGACTAGTGTCTGCGGTAAATGAAGAGCCGCATTCTCTACAGAGAAATCTCTGCTTGCGTAGATTTAAGTAGGCCGCTAGGCCTGAAACAGAACAGAGAGTGATACGAGATGTTTTCGTGCCGTTTTTAACGATATTATTATTTCGGCTAACACACCCACAAACGGTACAAAATTCTGGTTTATGCGTATAAGTAGCTGCATAAAATAAAGATTTTCTCTTTTTAAATATCTTCTCTTGAACTTTATTATCCCAAATAATGTTTTTATCTTTGATTTGTAGCGTAGCTTCTAGTATATTGTTCATATGGTCATCATCCTTTTGTTTTAGGTTTCAGCGCTTTTAATATAATGGATGTTGGCCTTTTTGTATACACTAAAATAGGGTTGGTGGAAAATTTCCATCAACCCTAAAAATTATAGAACCGTTCTTTTTATATCTCATTTATTCAGCCAAGGCACCCATTGGATCCCATGGTGCAAGGACGATTGGTTCTGCTTCATAGGCAGCTTGTTCTTCTGCTGTCAGCAATTCTTTGCGAACAACGATTTGGTAAGTGTATTCGTCCATCCAAGCGTCTGAGGCAACAAAGTAACCATCTGTACCGACCTTGTCTCCCCATGAGTTTTCAACTTTCCACTTAGTTGACTTACCATTTTCGTCCAAATCAACACCTGTCAAGACCATGGCGTGAGTCATCAAGCTTTCGCTGTAGTCCAAACGTCCAGCCTTGTCTTGAGTGAGTTTAATGTCCATGCTTGATTCGAAATCATAAACATCTGTCGCAAGGATTCCAGCTTTGCGGTTGCTGAGCTGGCCGACATCAGAACCAAACCAAACAGTCTCACCTGCTTGCATTTGAGCAATCGCCAATTCTTTCAAGCGCTCCATCGGCACGTTGATGTAGCGAACCGCACGGCTACCAACCACATTTCCCAACATCTCAACTGTGTAAGATTGGCCGTAAGGCTTGTCAGCAGTTGGAGCATTGATAACAGAAACGTAGTCTTCTAGAGGAAGATTGACATATTTCTTGTAAAACTCTTGTGGTGTAATGCTCTTTTCGCTTTGGTAGTTGTTGTCTTTATCGCGATAAGCAAAGTCAAATTTACGTGGTGGGAGACCTAGTGACATTGCAAGGAAGTTAAAGATTTCTTGCAAGAGGTCTTCTTTCTTAGCCTGAACAGTTGCTTGATCAGCACCTGAAGTCAAGAGGTCACGTAAGATTTGAGCATCTTGACGAAGTAATTTATTAAGAATGGCATTAAGCTCACGGCTGCTACTAGATGAAACAGATTCAGGATAGACTGATTTAGGTACGACACCATATTTCTCAAAGAGAGAAACGACCATATCCCACTGACCACCGTCTTGTTGTGGTGTTTGGAGTAGAAATTTAACCTTGCGGCTCGTCAAGTCTTGGTCTGCAGTCGCAATGACTTGCTCCAAGAACCAGTTTGATTTCTCATACTTGTCCCAGAAGAAAGTATGAGCTTGTGACAACTCAAAGTTTTCTAGTTTGTATTGCGAGATGAGCTTGTGGCGGAAAGTGTTAAGGGCTGCAAACATCCAGCAACGACCAGACGCTTTCTGGTTGGTTACCTTGTCCTTGGTCAAATCCAATGAGAAAACAGGTGTATTGTCTACATGGCTTTGGCGACGTTCTAGGGCTGCAAAAATTCCGTTGTGGCTGGCAGCATTTTCAATCGCTTGGTATTTTACATTTGCTTCATAGTTGGCAAATAGTTTATCAGTAAATGATTCTTGAATCGCGTTCATAGATTCCTCCTTTTATTCTACAGTCTATTATAACTCTTTTCACAAAGGAAGCAACTGAAAAACATAAAAGGCGAGGACATTCTCCCTCACCTTTTTCGAATATAAACCAAACTAAGCAATACTTGCACGGAGAACCACTAATTCTTCTTTGGTCAAGCGACGCCATTCCCCTCTTTGTAAGTTATCATCTAACATCAGAGTTCCCATAGTCAAACGCTGTAGGTCTACTACTTCCTTACCACAGTATGCCACCATACGCTTGACCTGATGGAACTTCCCTTCTGCAATGGTCACACGGATTTGGCTCTGATTCTTTTCTGCATCTGTGGAAAGAATTTCCAGTCTAGCGGGCTTACAGGTAAAGTCTTTGAGCGGAATTCCCTTGGCAAATATCTCCACATCTTCTTGGGCCATGATTCCCTTGACTTGTGCCAGATAAGTCTTGTCCACATGACGCTTGGGCGAAAGAAGAGCATGAGCCAGCTGGCCATCATTGGTCAAGAGTAAAAGACCATGCGTGTCAATATCCAAGCGCCCGACTGGGAACACTTCCTTGCTCCGAGCCAAGTCATCCAACAAGTCCAACACGGTTCTGTGCTTGGGATCCTCAGTCGCTGAAATAATTCCTTGGGGCTTGTTCATCATGTAGTAGACAAATTCTTCATACTCCAGCACCTGCCCATCAAAGCGAATCTCATCTCTTTCTTCATCAATCTGCAATTTAGCTGATTTTTCTTTTTTACCATTTACCGTCACGCGCCCAGCCTTGAGCAAGTTTTTGACCTCAGTCCGACTCCCCACAGCGCAGGCAACTAAAAATTTATCTAATCTCATAGAACTATTATATCACACTCAAAAGGAGGCTGGTACAATGACCAACCTCCTTTTCGTTTCATACTCTTCAAAAATCTCTTCAAACCGCGTCAACGTCGCCTTGCCGTATATATGTTACTGACTTCGTCAGTTCTATCTGCAACCTCAAAACAGTGTTTTGAGCTGACTTCGTCAGTTCTATCTGCAACCTCAAAACAGTGTTTTGAGCTGACTTCGTCAGTTCTATCTACAACCTCAAAACAGTGCTTTGAGCAACCTGCGGCTAGTTTTCTAGTTTGTTCTTTGATTTTCATTGAGTATCAGATTTAAGAAATTAACTTCCTCGTCTCCAGAAAATCGCTAAGACAATCATGGAACCTAGTACTGCCGGAATAATGGCAGTTCCTGCTATTATCGGTCCCCAAGTCCCAAAAAGCAAATGCCCTATAAAGGCACCAATCCAGCCTAGAAACATTTTTCCAAAACATCCCATTCGCTCTCCACGATTGGTCAGAGTACCTGCTAAAAATCCCACTAGGAGACCAACGAACATACTTCCTAACATATTATCTCCTTAATTTGCCCAATCTCCGTTACGGAAGAGTGGTACACGTGTCCCATCCTCACGGATACCATCGATATCCATTTGACTAGATCCAATCATAAAGTCCACGTGAACATCTGAACGGTTAAGCCCTGCAGCTTCAAGCTCTTCTTCGCTCATCTCTGCTCCACCAACAACGCTAGTTGCATAGGCCGCACCGATAGCCAAGTGGTTTGAAGCATTCTCATCGAAGAGGGTGTTGAAGAAGGTAATGCCTGACTGAGAAATTGGACTTGGATCTGGTACCAAGGCACATTCACCCAAGGCACGCGCACCCGCATTTTCAAAGACAAGGTCTTTCATGACCTGATCACCCTTCTCAGCTGAAATATCCACGATTTGTCCATCCTTAAAGGTTACCTTAATACCTTCAATAATGTTTCCGTTATAACTAAGCGGTTTTGTAGAAGTGACATAACCATCTGCGCGACGGAAATCAGGCGCTGTGAAGACTTCCTCTGTCGGCATATTTGGCAAGAATCCTTCGCCCTGTGCATTGATAGCACCAGCTGATTCCCAAACGTGGTTCTTTGGCAAACCAAGTGTCAAATCTGTTCCTGGCGCTGTGTAGTGAAGGGCTGAAAATTGCTCTTTATTAAGCATATCGGCCTTGCTCTTGAGGATAGCTGCATGCTCTTCCCAGGCCTTAACAGGATCTTCTTCGTAGACACGGCAAGTTTTGAAGATTTGGTCCCAAAGGAGATCGACTGCTTCTTCGTCGCTCGCAGCATTTGGAAAGACTTTCTTAGCCCACTCAAGTCCAGCAGCGGCTGCTACAGTCCAGCTAACCTTGTTGGATTGAGTTGCGATACGCATTGGCTTCATGGAAAGCCCCATAGCTTTAGCAGAAGCTGAAAGCTTGTCAGCGTCCACTCCGTTCAAGGCACCTGGGTCAGAAGAACGAACCCCAAGACGGCTAGCCTTGTTCTCCAAAAGATAGTTCATCTCAGCAATCTTGTATTCTGGCACATTGTCCAAACGTTCCATTGGTGCATGGAGGAATTTCTCACGGTTAATGACATCATCTGTCCACTGAACGATAACCTCATGCGCACCCAAGGCATAAGCTTCTTTGACGATTAAGTGAGCCAACTCACGTTGCTCCACATCGATAGAGAGAGCCAAAGTGTGACCAGGTTGCACGTTAATTCCATTCGCAACCAACAATTTCGCATATTTTTCTAGATTTTCTTTAAAATTTGGTAAAACCATTCTATTCTTCCTTTTCTATTTTTATTTTTCTTTCAAACCAGAAAATAATCCTGCCAAAGCAATAGCACCTGACAAGAGTGCTGTCGATAGAAGAATTGTCTGACCAGCAAGTTCCAATTGATACTCAAATACCTTCTCAGCCGGCTTATCTTCCGCGAATATTCTTAGTTTCATGAGAACCTCCTTAAAATAGATTAAAACAAATCACTATGACTACCTGTCCTAAGCAAATTTAAAATCAATTCTTCCTTGTCTACTTTATAAACCAAAAGCCAATCTGGCTGGATATGGCATTCACGAACTCCTTGAAAATGCTTGGATGCCGTCAATTGATGATCACGATATCTGCCAGGAAGTTCTTTTTCTTGAACCAGAAGATTCAAAACTTCTTCTAATAATTCTGCCTTCAAACCGCGCTTCATAGCCAACTTAAAATCTTTTTTAAACTGTTTATGGTAACGAATCTTAAGCACGCAAGTTCTCCATCAATTCAGAGACTGATTCAAAGGATTGGCTCATATTACGATTTTGGTCTAAATCCGTTAATACCTCAAGCAACTTCCGATTTTCGTCTAGCCTAACATCAAAAGGTAAACCCTGATATTGAATAGCTTGACGAAGGAAAATATTGATGGCAGTCGTCATATCCATTCCCAGATTACTAAATACCTGTTGGGCCTGCTCCTTAACCTCACTATCCAAACGGATGCTCATACTCGTCTTTGACATACTCTTACCCTCTTTCTATAGACTATTTTAACAAAAAAGAAGGCTAATGTAAATCTATTGGATATACATTAGCCTCTTTGGATAGATGATTATCGTTGCTCTGATGACTTGCTTTCTATAAAATCATTTACCCTAGTCAAGATCTCTTTTTCCAGTTCTGTTATTTGTTTCGGACCCCAACCAGAATCTTTTTTAGAAGTTATCTCTGCCATCATCTGTAATTTTAAACTTTGACGATAAAATATATCTTGCCATTGATTATACTTTGCAATTGGAACTAAATTTCCAAACTTCGAATTCTGACTATCTGTAATGATACAAAGATTCCCGAAGGAGTGCAAAAATTTATCATCAATCTCTTCAAATATTTCATCACTATTTGGATGTTGTGGAAACCAGTGCTCTATGGAACGACGATATGTAAACTTAAAATCTTCAAATTCAACGCTCGAATACTTTCCTTTTAAATCCGAACAATTTTTCCATAAAATATAATCTATAAAATTGAAAGCGTAAACAGGAATTGCACCATATCTTTTGATATTTCTATCCTTGTCAAACAAACTTTCTTCAGCATATCTCACTGCCATTTTCTCAAGAAAATTCTTAAACCGAGCACCAAATTCTGCTTGATTTAACTCTTCAATATGGTTAAACAAGAATTGCAAGATCTCATATAACCAACGACTATCACGATTAGCAGTAAAGGTCACAGCAAACATAGATTGGAGCATTAAAATATCATCATTGAACTTTTCAAAAGAATTTTTATCATGATAATATTGAACAAATAAATCTCCTCCAGTTTTATTATTATAATCATTCCGATAAACTTTCTGTAGAAACCAATCATTTTCTTGTCTTCTATTATTAGTCTCTTGTGACATTCGTACGATCAAATTATCAAATATAAATTTTAATTTCAATAAATTTCTAATAAATAATGTAACATCCTCTAAATTTGTATTAACACTAGTTACATTTTCAAATGTTTCTAATAATTTCTTGTCATCTAGCTGTATATCAGAAGGAGATACATTACCAAATGTTATATAATAAACGAAATATAAAAATGTTTCAAAGTTTATAATCGTTCTGTATTTTTCCACTTCATTCGTATCTGATATTACTTTAACTCTTGTATATTCTTTATTTTCTATACTAGACAATAGAGATTTCTTATTAGTTGACTGAACTTCTATTTGACTTAAGGACTTATCAATATTTAAAAGAAAGCTATTCTGATAATTATTTCCTTTAATCCAATTCAAAGGAAAGATTTTTTCTCTTTCTCCGTCATGATGCTTTTTCTTTGCTTTTTTTGTAAATGCATTGATTACCGGCTTATCAAATTCTGCACAGGCTTCCCAAATTCTTGCAAATTTTTGTGCCATTTCTTGATCTTCACCAAATTTAGACATCATTTGTGCCTTAAGAATCTCATGAGCCTCTAGTTGTTCTCCTCGAGAATTGAAACGTTCGAAATAAAGATTCAAATCTAAATCCTCAGGAAGTATACTCCGAAAAATGATGACCTTTTCAAAAAGATAATTAACGAAAGACTGAGGATTCAATTGGCGCTCTTCTAACACTTTTTTCAATGCGTCTCTAGCATGTCCGTAACCTCTAGTCAGCTCATTTTCATCGCCCTCTAAAATTTTTTTCTTGGCAAATAGATCTTGAATATTCTTATTTGATTTCTTCCTAGCTGGGAAGGTAAGATTGACAGCTTTCAAGCTATCAAAACCAAACTCATGCTTCAAAGCTAAAGCAATCAAATTAAGAGCAGTTGTCCGTTGTTGCCCATCTATGATTTTGAAAATATCATTCTCTTTATTAACGACTAATGTTCCAATATAATAATTGTCTCTATTTTCTTGAAAAGCATCTGCTACGTCATTCAATAACTGCTCGATTTCATTATAAGTCCAAGCAAAATTTCTCTGATAAAGAGGAATAGCATAGGTATCTTCATTTAACAAACGATTAATTGATAAGTTTATATGTGTTTCTACCATTTATTTTTTTCCTCTTCTATAATCTTGTCCACAGTATAATTTTCAAATAATTCTCTATCTATCTTGACCATAAAATCATTGGGAGTGACAGCATGAGATAAAAGTTGAAATAGCTTTTGAACCTCTTTTTGTCTAAACCTTCCACCAGCAACATAGTTTCCTACCGTTGCATCGTATATAGCTTTAGACTTAACTCGAGGGTAATAAGACCAAATAAATAAGGTTTCTACTATCTCCTTTGATAACTCATCTTTTCCAAATCTATCTGCAAAAAGTAAGCAAATATTTAGGAATATATTGTGACACTTGAGGTAGCGTCCTTTTGAGCTATTGTAAATGTTTGACATACCTTCTGGATAAGCTAGATTTTTTTCTTCCCCTTCAGGTTCATCAGAAAATCCTAACTCTTCATTTAAAAATTTTTTATGAACTCTAATAGTTTCATGGGCCGATTCAATATACTCAAAAAATTTACTTCCATCAATGATTGGCATAGTAATTGACATGGGGAGATTTTCAATATGACGATACAATTCTAGATATGGGAAGTTCTGATTCAAATCAACACCTTTAAAATCGTCAATAAAATCCTCTGTAAAACGGAGATAAGAACCATAACGCTTGTTTGTCAATCCTGTCTCTCCTCGCGACCAACGTCTCATACGAAAAAGATGTTTATCAAACAACTCTTTGAGACTTAAATCTTTATCTTCTACAAATTGCTCCCACTTTTCAACAATCTTTTCATCTTCTGAATCTTGCTTGCGAAGATGATAGGCTTTGAGCAAATCATGAGGTTCTAAAGATTTTCCACGATTATTCTGAGAATCAAATAGCTGAAAGGCCTCTGATAATCGTTCCTGTGGCATAGTAATCACGGAGACAGAACAATTTTCCAATAAAAAGTTGCAAATATCTTTTGCCTGATTTTCACCAACCAATTGAGTCAAATTTTCCCACTCATTATAATTTTCACTCGCATGATAGCAAGATAGCTCTCCAAATTCAGCACTCAGCAGTTGATTAGCACCCTTATAATTCTCTAAATCATCTAATAAATGAAGAAACAAGGAAATAGAAATTAGCCGTTGCTGTCCATCGACAATATCTAAGTATCTAACATTATCTAAGTATCCATCATTTTCATGCAAGATAACGGAACCAATCTGATATTCCTTCTTCCCCATAGCATCTCGTAAATCATAAAAAAGATTACGGATATGTTTTCTGTTCCATTTATATGGTCTTTGATAAGAAGGAATTCGCAAATTCCCTTCTTTCAATAGTTCTCCAACCTTTTTAGAAGTAAATTGAATAGTCATTTTATCCTCATCTATATTTATCTATCATTTCTTGAACTGTTTGCTTCATATCCTCTACTAAAATTCGAGGAGACAAAATAGTGACTGCTTCCCCTTGTCCCAGCAACCAGCGTTTAAGCCCCGGTGTATGCTGACTTTCAAACTGAAAATGAGTCCAGTCGCCATTTTTCCCAACTATTTTTGCATTTGGAAATTGATCCATCACAATAGTCGGATCGTACAAGTACTCGATTTCAATACTGATTTTCTTCCCGATAAAAGCATCTACTCTCTCGTTACGAATGTCGCCATCTCTAAATTTATCTCGATAAGAAATAGAGGGTTTCTCTATATCACTAAGAGACCATGACTGGATACGGTCTACTCTTAAAGTAATATAAGTAGCATGTTTCAACTGGTAGACAACTAGATAGAAATAATGACTATCATAATAAAGAGAGACTGGCAAAACAGTCTGCCTCTTAGAAGACTCAGAATAAGGTTTTTGATAGATAATGTCTAGAACCTGTTCATACAAAATAGCTTCTGATAAATTCCATATTTTCTCTATTCTATTTTGCTGATCCGTTAAGGGAGCATAATTAAGCTTTTCACTACCAATGATCTGTTCAATTTCTTTCTGATCATCACGGGGAACTAAGACCAGTAAATTTTTTAGTAAGCTATCAATTTCTGACCGATTCAGTGCTCGATTTTCCAATAAAATCTTTGAAATAACGAGAATATCCTTTTTATTAAAAACTGACTTACTTGCTAAACAATACTTATTCGTCTTACGGTTATAAAGCAAATCTCCACTATAACTGGTGTTACTAGATAAAATATCACGGAGTAGCGAAAAATCTCTCTGGATCGTCTTTTCACTAACCTCAAATTCCTGAACCAGTTGCTTTTTTCCTAACGGAGTCCCAAACTGTAAGCGTAAAAAGATGGTTAGTAATCTCTCTTGATCATTCATTTGAAGTCCTTTTTGTTAATCTTCAAGCAATCTGAGACACACTGTCATTCCCCACTTAAAACGAACAATCAAACGAGATTGAACATTTTTCAATTGATCTGGTTCAGAATTACCAGATAAAACAATTTGCGTATTCCTACCAAATAAAGAATTAAAGAGGTTAAAAAACTTTTCTTGAATCATATCATCTTTTTCTTCCAATACCTGAATATCATCTACGATTAGGAGATCGAACTCTTCACTTCTAACTTTTTGTATTTCTAGCTCATTTTCCAATAAGTTTTCGGCAGAAATGTATTTTACTCGTTTTTCTGGATCGTTCTCAAGAACATTATTTCCAATTGCTTGAAGGAGATGTGTTTTACCCGAACCTGAGTCTCCATAAATATAAAGAGGATTATGTTTTAATCCTAAGTTCTTTACTACTTCTAAGGCTTCTTTCTTTGCCAAAGTATTACCATCTTTTTCTAGAAAATTTTTAAATTGATATTTGTTATCTAATCCTGTATTGTTCATCATTTAAACCTCTTTTTCTTTTATACTATAAGTATAACAAAACAGATGGACAATATTTGTCCGTCTGTTAATTTTTTTAAAACAACTCATCAAATAAACTCAACTGGTTATCCTCTGGCATATTTCCCAGAATACCCATTTCATCCATCTTTTCAACCAAAGTGGATGAGAGGCCACCGCGCTTACGTAGTTCTGTTTTAGAGAGGAATTCTCCCTCTTCACGCGCTCGAACCAACTGCTTGGCAACGTTCTCTCCCAAACCATCCATTGCTACAAATGGCGGGATGAGGGTGTCTCCATCGATGAGGAATTCAGTCGCATCACTGCGGTAGAGATCGAGTTTGCCAAACTTGAAACCACGCTCCCACATCTCATTGACAATCTCAAGAGTTGTATAGAGATCGATTTCCACATTAGAGGCCTCATTGTTCTTCCGTTTTTCAGAGATTTCTTCCATTCTGCGTTTGATGGCATCCAAGCCCGCACCCATGGTCTTGATATCAAAAGCCTTAGCACGGATGGAGAAGTAAGCACAGTAGTAATAAATGGGATGGTGAACCTTAAAGTAAGCTACACGCAAGGCCATCATAACGTAGGCTGCCGCATGGGCTTTAGGGAACATGTACTTAATTTTCCCACAGGATTCGATATACCACTCTGGCACCTTATTAGCCTTCATGGCTTCGATGTAGCCATTGCGTTCCTCTTCTGAAATCTTGAGCCACAAGCCCTTACGTACCCGTTCCATGATGGTAAAGGCCATCTTAGGCTCCAGACCCGCATGCATGAGGTAAACCATGATGTCGTCTCGACAACCGATAACAGTCGACAGGTCCGCAATTCCTTGCTTAATCAAATCCTGAGCATTCCCCAACCATACGTCAGTACCGTGGGACAGACCAGACAACTGCAGCAATTCCGCAAAGGTCGTCGGATGCGTCTCGTCTACCATCCCACGTACAAAGTTGGTTCCAAACTCTGGAATCCCCAACATACCCGTCGCTGTTCCTATTTGTTCAGGTGTTACACCTAAAACATCTGTCCCTGAAAAGAGAGCCATCACGCCTTCGTCATCCATAGGAATTTCATTAGGGTCAATCCCAGACAAGTCCTGGAGTTTTCGAATCATGGTCGGATCATCATGACCCAGTACATCGAGTTTGAGGACGTTCTCATCGATATCGTGGAAGTTAAAGTGAGTGGTCTGCCATTCAGCCGTCACATCATCCGCTGGATATTGGACAGGCGTAAAATCATAGACATCCATGTAGTTAGGAATAACAACGATTCCCCCTGGGTGTTGTCCTGTTGTCCGCTTGACACCAGCCGCACCTTGAGCGAGGCGTTCTACCTCTGCGTCACGATAAAACTTACCATAATCTCGCTCGTAACCCTTGACAAATCCATAAGCGGTCTTGGCAGCCACCGTACCAACCGTTCCTGCACGGAAGGCATATTCCTCACCAAAGATATCACGCACATCCAAGTGGGCGCTAGGCTGGTCTTCTCCCGAGAAGTTCAAGTCAATATCGGGAACCTTGTCTCCATCAAAACCAAGGAAGGTCTCAAATGGAATATCCTGCCCATTTTTACTGAGTTTATGACCACATTTAGGACAGTCCTTATTGGGCATATCAAATCCTGAACCATAAGAACCATCGGTGATAAACTCGCTGTATTGACACTGACCACAGACATAGTGAGGAGAGAGAGGATTAACCTCCGTAATCCCAATCATGGTCGCAACGAAACTAGATCCTACAGACCCACGAGAACCAACCAAGTAGCCCCGTTCATTGGAGCGTTGCACCAACATCTGGGAAGCTAGATAAATCACAGCAAATCCATTCCCCAGAATGGAAGTTAATTCTTTTTCAATCCGCAAATCAACAATATCTGGCAGAGGATTTCCATAAATCTCAAAAGCTTTCTTATAAGTCAACTCAGCAACTGTTTCTTCAGCCTTGTCGATGAAAGGCGTGTACAAGTCACCCTTAACAACCTCAACGGGTTCAAAGATTTCTGCCAAGGCATTGGTGTTTTCAATAACCAATTTACGTGCCAGTTCCTCTCCCAAGAAGGCAAATTCATCCAACATCTCATTAGTCGTTCGAAAATGAGCCTTTGGAAGTGGTGCCGGTTGGGCATGTTCGCCATGACCAATAGTCCGGTTAATCATCGCCCCCTGTCCCAAACTACGGACAATAATTTCACGGTAAATTTCTTCTTCTGGTTCGATATAGTGGACATTCCCCGTAGCCAGAACAGGCTTACCAAGACGGTCTCCCACCTCTATCAAACTCTTGATAATGGTTTGGAGTTCTTCCATATCCTTGACCTGCTCCTTGGCAATCAAGGGAGCATAGATAGCTGGTGGCATGATTTCAATAAAGTCATAATACTTGGCCACCTCAACCGCCGCATCCACACCTTGGGAAACAACTGCGTCAAAAACTTCACCTTCCGAACAAGCCGACCCCAAAATCAAACCTTCCCGATGGGCATCTAGAACTGTTCTCGGAATTCGTGGTACTCCTTCGAAGTACTTGGTATTAGACAACGAAACCAGCTTAAAGATATTTTTTAGACCTACCTGATTCTTGACATAAATGGTCGCATGCTTGATCCGAGCTTTTTTATAAGAATCTGGACTAATCAAATCAATGTTGAGTCTAGCTAGATCGGTCACTCCATGTTTTTCTGCTACTTCTTTGATAAAGATGAAAAGTAGTCGACCTGTAGCTTCCGCATCGTAGTTGGCCATGTGGTGATGTTCTAAGGCCACACCAAAACGCTTGGTCAAAGGCCCCAAACCATGACGTTTATACTCAGGATAGAGATTTCTAGCAAACTCAAGTGTATCAATAACTGGCTGACTAATCCTTGGCAGACCATGACGCTCATAGTTGGCATTCATAAAGCCAACGTCAAAGGTCGCATTGTGAGCGACTAGGACAGTATCCTTGCAGAATTCTTGGAATTCTTGCAAAACTTGTTCTAGTGGTTTGGCATTTTTGACATGGTCATCTGTAATTCCAGTCAACTCCGTGGTAAAGGCCGACAAGGGATGCCCGGGATTGATAAATTCATCAAATTCTGCAATGACATTCCCCTTGTACATCTTAGAGGCCGCAACCTGAATCAAATCATTATAGATAGCTGAAAGCCCCGTCGTTTCCACGTCAAAGACCACATAGGTCGCTTCCGATAAGTCCAGCTCCACTTCGTTATAGACGATAGGGACACGGTCCTCCACGATATTGGCTTCCATTCCATAGATCAGCTGGATTCCCGCTTTCTTAGCCGCCTTATAGCCGTGTGGGAAGGACTGAACATTTCCATGGTCCGTGATGGCAACCGCCTTGTGTCCCCACTTAGCAGCTGTCGCAACGATTTCTTCGACCTCGGGTAGTGCATCCATGGTCGACATGTTAGTATGAGCATGAAACTCAACCCGACGCTCACCTTCTGGCATCAAATCCTTCCGCTCATAGTGAACAACTTCCTGCACATCCTGCACGTTCATAGTCAAATCGCGTGTGAAGTTATTCATCTCCACATTCCCACGGACTCGGAGCCAAGAATTTTTCTTGATTAGGTCAAACTTCTGAGCCTCTTCCTCATTCTTAACCCACTTTTGCATCGAAAAACTTGAAGTGTAGTCCGTCATTTTAAAGTTGATCAAAACACGCCCTGTTCTGGTCACTTTTTGCTCCACATCAAAAACAACCCCTTCAAAGACCAGACGATTTTCCTCAGTCGTCACTTCGATCATAGGAGTAATCTCCGCCTTGTCCAATTTCGGTTTAGCTGCAGCTTTTTTGGCTTGAAAATCAAAGGTTGGTTTCTCTTCTGCTGGAGGTGGTGCCATCTGTTCCAGTTGCTCCATAGCACGGAGCGCTTCCTCATTGGCAGCTTGAACAATCTGCTCATTTTCAGCATGAAAGGCTTCTTCCTGCTCTTGAGTCAGCACATCATTTTTCTCTATTTGACAAGTAAAAGTTGGAAAACCAAACTTTTCAAGTTGTTTGGCTAAATTAGGAAGGTGATTTTTCTTAAAATGTTCCTTATCAATCGCCTCTGAGCCTTCAATAAAGAGTTGATTGCCCTCCGCACGAACTCGCAAATTCTGATAAAGGGACTTAAAACCTTGACTAGCACATGGCCCCTCAGAGAAAGCCTCCCTATAGTAGGACTGCAAGAGTTGGTTTGAAAATTCTTGAGACAGAACCTTGATTTCGAAAATAGCTTTATTCCCTGTCTTAGAAAATTCTTCCCTCAAACCTTTCTTTAATTCTAAAAAGATTTCAATCGGTAAAATATTAGAAAATACGAAATGAAACTCCCATACCTTACTAATTTTATGAAGCACAACTCGATCAATATCAGCCTGTGATAAAGCAGGATCCTGTCTCATCTCAGCAGACATCCCCAATTGATTCATCAAAATTTCAAAACTATTTGACATTCATTTTCCTCACATTATTCTCCTACTATTTTACCATACTTAGAGGTGTTTTCTAAAGACAAAAGGAAGCCACTTCAAGACAACAAAGAATTTTCTTATGTATATCCTTACTCCTCATTTAAGGATATTTATCTAGGGAAATTAAAAAATCTTCCAAACAGTACTCCCTCCCCAAAAAAGTTAGATGAATAGTTTATCTAGAGAATTTAGTTCTGTTTTACACATAACGAAAACACCCCGAAAGTTAGTCGGAAAAAATCTAACTTTTGGGGTGCAATTTATTCTTTATAAAACCTGAAAAGAAATCAGTCTTTAACTTCTGCTTTCTATCTTATGCTTGATAACGTTTCACACCATCTAGGTAGGTTGCTACCAATTCCAAATCTTTATCTAGTACGATAAAGTCCGCGTCATAGCCTTCACGGATTTGGCCACAGACATCATCAATGTGAACAGATTTTGCTGGGTTGAGGCTGGCCATCATGACTGCTTCATGCGGATTCGCAATTCCCCATTCGACAACATTTTTCAAACCGTCTTTGAGTTTGAGGATAGAACCCGCCAAGTTACCTGTCGATTTGAGGCGTGCAGTTCCATTTGCAACGACAACTGGAAATTCTCCCAACATATAGTCACCGTCTTCCAATCCACCAGCTGTCATACAGTCTGTGATAAGAGCGATGTTTTCTGTTCCTTTTTGTTTGATAAGAATTTCACAGGCTTTTGGATCTACGTGATGGCCATCACAGATCAACTCTGCGTAGGTATGTGGCAATTGATACATGGCTCCAACCATACCGAGCTCGCGGTGAGTCAACCCACGCATTCCATTGTAGGCGTGTACCCAAACACTCGCCCCAGCATCGACTGCTTTTTTAGCTTCATCAAAAGTCGCGTTTGAGTGCCCAAGAGCAACCGTCACACCTTCGCCCGTAACTGTACGTACAAAGTCTTCTACACCTTCACGCTCTGGCGCAAGGGCAATTTTATTTAGCAAGCCATTTGCTGCTTTTTGCCAAGCACGAAATTCATCCATACGAGGATCTTTCATGTAGGCAGGGTTTTGAGCTCCCTTATATTTCTCTGTGAAATAAGGCCCTTCAAAATAAATTCCACGAATCTTAGCTCCACTTGCTTCCTGATAACGCGCACCGATATTTTCTGTTACCGCAAGCAATTGCTCATAAGATGATGTCAAAGTAGTTGGCAAGAAGCTCGTTACCCCCATACTGAGGAGTCCTTCACTCATGGTATGAAGGGTTCCTTCGATATTATTATCCATAACATCCACACCACCAAATCCATGAATGTGGGTATCTACAAGTCCTGGAGCAATGCTATAACCTGTATAGTCAATCACCTCAGCTCCTTCAGGAATCTCTTCCACATGTTTTCCAAACTTGCCGTCCACAAGTTCCAAGTAACCACCACGACGAACTCCGTGTGGGTAGAAAAACTGTTCCGCTTTAATATAGTTAGGCATAATGTTAACCTCCTTAAAAGATTGATTCTACAATTTATTATGTCAATTACATTATAAACCTTTCTTTTTTATTTGTAAATGGTATAGACCTATTTTCTAGAGATATTTTAAAAGAGCTGGATTTCTCCAACTCTTCTCTTTTTAATACAAGTTATTTTGATTTGACCGGCTTGTCTTGAGCTGTTTGCAAGGCTGTAGCAATGGTATCTGCATACAATTTTGCTCCTGCTTCAATTTTACTATTGTCACTTCCGAAATGGACTTGGTCTGTTCCTGCCCAGATTTCTGGATGTTCCTTAGCAACTTGATTCCAATCTGCTATCGTGATGTAAGGAGTCTTCTCTGCCAATTCTCTCATGTAGGCAGCAGCCTTCTCAACGATGGCATAGGTCTCTTTTGTCTTATCTCCCTCATAAGGAGTCACCAAAACCATATGGTGTCCCTTAGGAAGATTTTTTACGATACTGTCCCAATCTTCCTTGTAATTTTCAGGATTATTCACCCCAGTTGCAATAACCACCATCTTTGGTAGAAATTTATTCTGGCCATTATTTAGCATGATTTCATTGGCGGTCTTAGTTGTCCTGCTAACTTGTGCATTAATCTGTGCTCCTGGAAGGGCTGTCTGCAGGGCTGTATTTGCCCTTAAAGCCACTGAGTCACCAATTAACATAGTGCCATCAGCAATTCCTAAACTATCAGCTTCTGCTCGTTCTGTCATCACCTTGGTCTGGCTAATATTTGTTGCAGCTTGCTTCAAGCCATTGACAGTTAAGTCTGTCTCAAAAGCTCCCACTTGTGGCGCCATCAAAGTCACTAAAAAGACAATGAAGGCCAAGATTCCTGTACTTGCTGCAAGGATTGCGTGAATATGAGGCAGGGGACGAAGAGTTTGTAGAATAGGTATGTCCTTTCCTGCAATCCAAGGTTCCAACACATAAAATGAAAGACTGGCGAATCCATAAGAAAAAATCAAAGTCAGTAACACAGCAAAAAGATTTGATGTCAACTGTGAGAAAATAATGTAGAAAGGCCAATGGAAAAGATAAACCGCATAGCTAGTATCCGCTAAAAAGCTGATCATCTTTGGCTCCTGCACGTTAGGAGTCTTTTCATGTAAGACACGCGCCGCCAAAATCATAGCAAGGGCTGCAAGGCTGGCAAGCAAGAAGCCCATAAGATAGGCAAAGAGATAGGTAAATTTGACAAAGAAGGTCAAAATGAGTAAGAAGCCAAAACCTCCTCCAAAAACTAAAAGAGTCTTTCGTAAATCCCAGATTTTATTCAACTGCTTAACTAAAGAAGTTGTCTGACGAACACCTACAATCGTTGCTAAGATACTTCCCAAAAAGAATGGATAGACATGAGTTAAACTAGAGAAGTAAACAGAAGAATAAGAGGTTACTAGAAAACTACCAATAAACATGGAGAAGAAGCTGATCAAGAAGGCAGCAGCAGATAAGAGAAAGACCATCCCCTTCAACTGACCATTTGATTTAGCCTGTTTAGATAAGAACCAAACTGCCAATCCCCAGAGGATATAGTAGTGAACCTCAACAGCCAAGCTCCAATTATGAACAAACAAATGTGGAATGAACTGAGATTCATAACTCCCACCTGTTAGGAGCTCATAGAAGTTGGTCATGAAGCCTAAGACACCCGCAATCTGACCGCCAATTCCAGCCACATAATCTTGCCGAACTAGAAAAGTAAAGGGCATGGTTACCAAGACCATCAAAACCACAGGTGGCACAATCCGATAAAAGCGTCTCCTAAAAAATCCAACCAAATCAATCTCATGATTTTTAGAAAATTCTTCGATAAGTAGAGCTGTAATCAGGAAACCTGAAAATGTGAAAAAGACATCTACCCCGAAAAATCCTCCAGGAAAGATGGTCTGAAAGAAATGATACAAGAGTACCAAAAGTAAACCTGTAATCCTAATCAAGGAAAACCATTTAATGCGCATACGAGTTTATTCTCCCTTTCATTATACACTTTATTCTATCAAAAAAAGAAGAAAAATCCCAAGAGAAAACTTAGGATTTTTAGCTTATATCAATTCCATTTTAGAAATTACGTCCTGATTTATTATAGCCATATTTTTCCACAAAATACTCACGGAATTCTAAAAGATTGTCATCCATAATGGCTTGTCGCACTTGCTTCATCAGGTTAAGCAAGAAGTAAAGGTTATGGTAGCTAGTCAAGCGGATACCGAAGGTTTCATCAGCCTTGAGCAGGTGACGAAGATAAGCGCGTGTATAGTTCTTACATGTGTAGCAATCACACTCAGGATCCAGTGGCGTAAAGTCCTCAGCAAACTGGGCATTTTTGACAACCAAACGACCTTGACTGGTCATACAAGTCCCGTTACGAGCGATACGAGTCGGCAAGACACAGTCAAACATATCCACCCCACGAATCACCCCATCAATCAAGCTATCTGGCGCTCCCACACCCATCAAATAGCGAGGTTTATTTTCAGGCAGCAGTTGGGTTGTAAAGTCCAAGACCGCATTCATCTCTTCGTGGGTTTCTCCCACTGCCAAACCACCGATAGAGTAGCCTGGGAAATCCATGCTGACAAGGTCATGAGCCGATTGGCGGCGAAGGTCTTCAAATCCTGCCCCCTGCACAATCCCAAATAACCCTTGGTCATGCGGACGACGGTGAGCCTTCAAACCACGCTCAGCCCAACGACTGGTACGCTCGATTGATTTCTTAACGTAGTCGTAAGGTTGATAAAACTGAGGACATTCGTCAAAGGACATCATGATGTCTGAGCCCAGATTATTCTGAATAGAGATAGCTTTTTCTGGCGATAGGAACATCTTAGAACCATTGAGATGGTTTTTAAAGGTTACTCCTTCTTCTGTGATATTTCGGCTATCTGCTAGAGAATAAACCTGGAAACCACCACTATCTGTCAAGATAGGCTGGTCCCAATTCATGAACTTGTGGAGACCACCAGCGCGTGCAATGAGTTCATCCCCAGGGCGAAGCCAGAGATGATAGGTGTTTGATAGGATAATTCCCGAACCCATCTCCTTCAATTCTTCAGGTGACTGAGTTTTGACAGTGGCTTGAGTCCCAACTGGCATAAACATAGGTGTCGGAAAGGTACCGTGGGGGGTAATGATTTCTCCCAGACGAGCTCCTGTATGTTTTTCTTTCTTAATCAAACGATATTTGATTGGTGAATCTGACATTTTTTACCTCCGAAGCTGGGAAAAACAGTCCCAGTTCATACTTTGTGCCCAAGGGCATACTGTATGATTTTATCAAAAAAAGCTGTAACTGTCACGAACTATGGTATAATGAGAGAATGAAATACCCAAAAATTGATTTAAAAACCATTCGTCTGCAGACCAGACAATTTCAGGCTGAAAATCCCCGCCTCTTTCTCGTCTATCTCTTACCTAGCATGCTGGTCATCTTGTCTGGCTTCCTCAATCCCTTAAAGCGCATCAACGAGTCTATTTTAGAGCAATCCTTTTTAAGCGTGCTTAGCCATGTATTCCAAGCCTACCTTTTTCCTCTATTAGTCTCCTTTATCGGGACAATACTTCTAACCAGTTCCGTCTATACAACGCTGAAACTCATCAAGAATCCTGATACAGAACTAACCGTCAAAAATAGTCTCACTCTCTTTAACGAAGAACACTTTTCACAAACCTTTTTGACTCTCCTTCTCAAACGTTTCTATCTCTTTTTATGGAGCATTCCTAGTTTACTCGGGATTTACTTCCTCTTTTACAGTAGCTTTCTAGCAAAGAAATTCGTTGCAATCCATCCTGAATTTCCTAATCTGGATCTCACGTCAATTGAAACGGAGGGTTTCCTCATGACCTTTGGTCTTTACTTTCTAGCAAGTATCCTCTTGATGATTGTCGGAAATAGTCTCTATATCCCACAATAC
>ERZ1699251.9-NODE-9-length-29385-cov-2.477032_pt1 | contig 29385 bp, 26 predicted proteins | sample MGYA00581532_ERZ1699251 | MGnify/ENA primary metagenome ERZ1699251 (study PRJEB42319, sample SAMD00040314) | human oral metagenome | material: saliva | host: Homo sapiens | study: EMG produced TPA metagenomics assembly of PRJDB4115 data set (Metgenomic analysis of...
CAGACAGTACAGATAGTACGGAACCGATTCACTTGGTGCTTCAGCACCTTAGAGAATCGTTCTCTTTGAGCTAAGGCGAGGCAACGCCGTACTGGTTTAAAGTTAATCCACTATATCTTTTCAGACGGCCTTGTCCATCAAATTTGGCACATTATTTCACACACGGATTGTCTAAAACGACCGAGACATTGCGTTCGGCTTTGTTCATATACGTCATGTGGACTTTCTTGCCTTTGAACTCTGCTTCAACGACAGATTCCTTTGTAAAGATTAGGTATCAAGAGTGAGAATTTATCTCACAATAGATACAATTCTCAAATAATAATGATGTTATCGTAAGTGCTTTGATGGGGAGATGGCTTAATTGCAGGAAAGTAACAAAAAAGGCTAGCCACGCAAAAAAAAATCTAAGAATGATTGTTTGATTTTATTAGTCTTTTGGTAAAAATCATTAGAGCATTCATAAATTGCACTGTTCAAAATGAGATAAAACAGGTAAATTATGGTTTATGTAGCTTATTGTAGTGCTGAGCTATAGGTTTTGAGCTGATAATAAATCTAGAGGAACTGACCATGTCCGCCAAATCACGCCCGGTATTTTTGGAAATTCCGAATATCCGATTGCCCATACCGGGGATTGTATCTATTCTTCACCGTATCAGCGGCGTCGGCTTGTTTGTGATGCTGCCTGTTCTCTTGTATTTCTTCTCTGGAACGCTGGATCGCGAAGCGTCGTTTGAAGCATATCGTTCTGCTATCTCCAATCCGTTTGTGAAGCTGATCCTTATCGGTCTGTTGTGGGCATATCTGCACCACTTTTTGGCCGGTATCCGCTTTCTGTTTTTGGATGTGCATAAAGGCCTGGAATTAAATACTGCCCGTACTACTGCTAAAGTTGTATTTGCTTCTGCTTTGATTCTGACCGTCGTTTTGGGAGCTTTGTTATGGTAGAACGTAAATTGACAGGTGCGCATTACGGTTTGCGCGATTGGGCAATGCAACGTGCAACTGCGGTCATCATGTTGGTGTACACCGTGGTTCTTTTGGTTGTTTTGTTTACGTTGCCTAAAGAATATTCGGCATGGCAGGCATTTTTTAATCAGACTTGGGTAAAAGTATTTACCCAAGTGAGCTTCTTGGCCGTGTTCCTGCATGCATGGGTAGGTATCCGCGATTTGTGGATGGACTACATTAAGCCTTTCGGCCTGCGTTTGTTTTTACAAGTTGCCACCATCGTTTGGTTGGTAGGCTGCTTGGTGTATTCAGTTAAAGTAATTTGGGGGTAAATATGGGTTTTCCTGTTCGCAAGTTTGATGCCGTGATTGTTGGCGGTGGTGGTGCAGGTTTACGCGCAGCCCTCCAATTGTCTAAATCCGGCCTGAATTGTGCTGTTTTGTCTAAAGTCTTCCCAACCCGTTCTCATACTGTAGCGGCTCAAGGCGGTATTTCTGCTTCATTGGGTAATGTGCAGGAAGACCGTTGGGATTGGCACATGTACGATACCGTAAAAGGTTCCGACTGGCTGGGCGACCAAGATGCGATTGAATTTATGTGTCGCGCAGCACCTGAAGCAGTAATTGAGTTGGAGCACATGGGTATGCCTTTCGACCGTGTGGAAAGTGGCAAAATCTACCAACGTCCTTTCGGTGGCCATACTGCAGAACACGGTAAACGTGCGGTAGAACGTGCATGTGCTGTTGCCGACCGTACCGGTCATGAGATGTTGCATACTTTGTACCAACAAAACGTCCGTGCCAATACACAATTCTTTGTGGAATGGACAGCGCAAGATTTGATTCGTGATGAAAACGGCGACGTAGTCGGTGTAACCGCCATGGAAATGGAAACCGGCGAAGTTTATATTTTCCACGCTAAAGCTGTGATGTTTGCTACCGGTGGTGGCGGCCGTATTTATGCTTCTTCTACCAATGCTTATATGAATACCGGTGACGGTTTGGGTATTTGTGCACGTGCAGGTATTCCGTTGGAAGACATGGAATTCTGGCAATTCCACCCGACTGGTGTAGCCGGTGCCGGTGTATTGATTACTGAGGGTGTGCGTGGTGAGGGCGGTATTCTGCTGAATGCCGACGGCGAACGCTTTATGGAACGTTACGCTCCGACTGTAAAAGACTTGGCTTCCCGTGACGTGGTTTCCCGTGCGATGGCGATGGAAATCTACGAAGGTCGTGGCTGTGGTAAAAACAAAGACCACGTATTGCTGAAAATCGACCATATCGGTGCAGAAAAAATTATGGAAAAACTGCCGGGCATCCGCGAGATTTCCATTCAGTTTGCTGGTATTGACCCGATTAAAGACCCGATTCCTGTTGTGCCGACTACTCACTACATGATGGGCGGTATTCCGACCAACTACCATGGCGAAGTCGTTGTTCCACAAGGTGAAGATTACGAAGTACCTGTAAAAGGTCTGTATGCGGCAGGTGAGTGCGCTTGTGCTTCCGTACACGGTGCGAACCGCTTGGGTACCAACTCCCTGTTGGACTTGGTGGTATTCGGTAAAGCTGCCGGCGACAGCATGATTAAATTCATCAAAGAGCAAAGCGACTGGAAACCTCTGCCTGCCGATGCGGGTGAGCTGACCCGCCAACGTATCGAACGTTTGGACAATCAAACCGATGGCGAAAACGTTGATGCGCTGCGTCGCGAGCTGCAACGCTCCGTACAACTGCACGCCGGCGTGTTCCGTACTGATGAGATTCTGAGTAAAGGCGTTCAAGAAATCATGGCAATTGCCGAGCGCGTGAAACGTACTGAAATCAAAGACAAGAGCAAAGTGTGGAATACTGCACGTATCGAGGCTTTGGAATTGGATAACCTGATTGAAGTGGCGAAAGCGACTTTGGTGTCTGCCGAAGCGCGTAAAGAATCGCGCGGCGCACACGCTTCAGATGACCATCCTGAGCGCGATGACGAAAACTGGATGAAACATACCCTGTATCATTCAGATACCAATACTTTGTCTTACAAACCGGTACATACCAAGCCTTTGAGCGTGGAATACATCAAACCGGCTAAGCGCGTTTATTGATGAGTTTTCAGACGGCCTTTACCTTAAAGGCCGTCTGAAACCTAACCATACCCACATTGAACTGCTTGAATTCATAATACAAAATCATTGGGCAGTTTATGAGAAAAGGAACACTTCTCATGGAAAAAATGAGTTTTGAAATTTACCGTTACAACCCGGACGTTGATGCCAAACCTTATATGCAACGTTACGAGTTGGAATTGGAACCAACCGACGTTAAGCTTTTGGACGCTTTAGTGCGCCTGAAAGCACAAGACGATACATTGTCTTTCCGCCGTTCTTGCCGCGAAGGTATTTGCGGTTCTGACGGTATGAACATCAACGGCAAAAACGGCTTGGCGTGTCTGACCGATTTACGCAGCCTGAAACAGCCGGTCAAAATCCGCCCGCTGCCCGGTCTGCCTGTCATCCGCGACCTGATTGTGGACATGACCCAGTTCTTCAAACAATACCATTCCATTAAGCCTTACGTCGTCAACGACAATCCGATCGATGCCGACAAAGAGCGTCTGCAAACTCAGGAAGAGCGTAAAGAGTTGGACGGTTTGTACGAATGTATTTTGTGCGCCTGCTGTTCGACTGCCTGCCCGTCATTCTGGTGGAACCCTGATAAATTTGTTGGTCCGTCTGGCTTGCTGAATGCTTACCGTTTCATTGCGGATAGTCGTGATACCATCACTAATGAGCGTTTGGATAATTTGAACGACCCATACCGTTTGTTCCGTTGCCACACCATTATGAACTGCGTAGACGTATGTCCTAAACACTTGAATCCGACCCGAGCCATCGGTAAGATTAAAGAGATTATGTTGAAACGAGCCGTTTAAGAAATGATGGTTTTTGACGATATTGCCAAACGGAAAATCCGTTTTCAAACTCGCCGGGGATTGTTGGAATTAGACTTAATCTTCGGTAGATTTATGGAAAAAGAATTCGAGCACCTGAGTGATCAGGAGTTGTCCGAATTTTCCGAAATCCTCGAATTTCAAGACCAAGAGTTGCTTGCCTTGATTAACGAACATTCGGCGACGGACAAGAAACACCTGATTCCCATGCTTGAAAAAATCAGACAGGCATGACGTGTTATAGAGCTTGTTTGCGATGCCAATCCGAACAAGCTCTTTCCATACTGAGGCCGTCTGAAAAAAAGGACCGTGCCGCTTGGGCGGCAACGAAAGCCCCAACTTACAAAGGAGTTTAAGAATGTCTAAATCAGTCAAGCTCACCACCCCAAATCAAGAGACCTTGGAACTGCCAGTATTGGAAGCAAGTATCGGTCATGATGTGGTTGATATTCGTACTTTGACTAAAAATACAGGTCTGTTTTCCTTCGACCCCGGATTCGTGTCAACTGCAAGTTGCGAATCCAAAATCACTTATATTGATGGCGATGAAGGTCTGTTGTATTACCGTGGTTATCCTATCGAACAGCTGGCCGAAAAATCCGATTACTTGGAAGTTTGCTATCTGTTGATTTACGGCGAACTGCCTACCTCTGAACAGAAAAAAGAATTTGATACCACAGTCGGTCGCCATACTATGCTGCATGAACAGCTGACTTGGTTCTTCCGCGGTTTCCGTCGCGATGCGCATCCGATGGCGATGATGGTTGGCGTGGTTGGCGCTTTGTCTGCGTTCTACCAAGACAGCTTGGATATTGCCAATCCTGAGCACCGCAAAATTGCGATTTACCGCTTAATCTCCAAAATTCCGACAATTGCGGCAATGTGTTACCGTTATTCCAACGGCCTGCCGTTCAATTATCCAAAAAATAACCTTTCCTATGCTGAAAACTTCTTGCACATGATGTTCGCAACACCATGTGAAGAATACAAACCTAATCCAGTATTGGCTCGCGCGCTCGACCGCATCTTTATTTTGCATGCCGACCACGAGCAAAACGCCTCTACTTCGACCGTACGCTTGGCAGGTTCTTCAGGTGCAAACCCATTTGCCTGTATCGCTGCCGGTATCGCCTGTCTGTGGGGTGCTTCACACGGCGGTGCAAACGAAGCTGTGTTGAAAATGCTGGACGAAATCGGCGATGTATCTAATGTTGCCGCATACATGGAAGGTGTGAAACAACGCAAATACCGTCTGATGGGCTTCGGTCACCGCGTATACCGCAATATGGACCCACGAGCCAGCATCATGCGCGAAACCTGTTATGAAGTCTTGAAAGAATTGGGCTTGGAAGACAGTCCTAAATTCAAGCTGGCGATGGAATTGGAACAAATTGCACTGAAAGATCCATTCTTTGTTGAACGCAAGCTGTATCCAAACGTCGATTTCTACTCCGGTATCGTCTTGTCCGCATTGGGCATTCCAACTGAAATGTTTACCGTTATCTTCGCATTGTCGCGCAGTGTAGGTTGGATTTCTCATTGGCATGAAATGATTAGCGATCCGGCACTGAAAATCGGTCGCCCACGTCAACTGTATACCGGTGCAGAGCGTCGCGATTACGTTCCGGTAGATAAACGCTAATAGACAATACATTAATATATTGTTGAAAAGTCGTTTGAAAAAATCGAATTGCCGTTTTCAATGAGGTTGGTCGTAATTAATTAAGTTGATAGCAGGTAATTTGATTTGAAATAGGGTAGAATAAAGTGTCATTTCAGACGGCCTGAATTCCGTTCGGAGAACACGGGATTCTACCCTTTGTTTATATTTTAAAGAAAAGAGCTCACGCCATGATGGACGAAAAACTCAATTTCTCTTATCTGTTTGGTTCTAATGCGCCATACATCGAGGAGTTGTATGAAAAGTTTCTGGATAATCCGGAATCTGTCGATGAAAAATGGAAACAGTACTTTACCGATTTGAGTAAACAGCCGGGCGCAGTCGCTGTCGATGTTGCCCATACACCGATTCGTGAATCATTTGCCACTTTGGCTAAAAAGAAAATTGCCGCAGCCGTTGCAGGCGGTGTGGATGAGGCAATGATGAAAAAGCAAGTCAGCGTTTTGCGACTGATTTCTGCCTATCGTATCCAAGGCGTGGGTGCAGCCCAACTTGATCCGCTCAAACGTATCCCTCCTCAAAATATCGAAGCTCTCGATCCTAAATTCCACGGTTTGTCAGATGCCGATATGGCGCTTCAGTTCAATATGGGCGAGGGCGATTTTTCCGGTCAGAGCAAACTGCCTCTGTCCCAAATCATCAGCAACCTCAAACAAACCTACTGCGGCCATATTGCGGTAGAGTACATCTACATCCCAAATACCGAAGAGCGCCGCTGGGTTCGCAATTATTTTGAAAGCGTACTGTCTACGCCAAGCTACAACGCTGAACAAAAACGCCGTATCTTGAAAGAAATGACTGCTGCCGAAACTCTGGAACGCTACCTGCATACCAAATATGTCGGTCAAAAACGCTTTGGTGTAGAAGGCGGCGAAAGCGCTATTGCCGGTTTGAATTACCTGATTCAAAACGCTGGTAAAGACGGTGTGGAAGAAGTCATCATCGGTATGGCACACCGTGGCCGTCTGAATGTTTTGGTTAACATTTTGGGCAAAAAACCCAGCGATTTGTTCGCTGAGTTTGAAGGCCGTGCCGAAATCAAATTGCCTAGCGGCGACGTGAAATACCACATGGGCTTCAGCTCCGATATCGCTACGCCACACGGCCCGATGCACGTTTCTTTGGCATTCAACCCATCACACTTGGAAATCGTGAATCCGGTAGTGGAAGGTTCTGCACGCGCCAAACAAAAACGTTTGGGCGAAAACGGCCGCGATAAAGTCTTGCCGGTATTGATTCACGGTGACTCCGCATTTATCGGTTTGGGTGTTAACCAAGCAACATTCAACCTGTCTAAAACACGCGGTTATACCACAGGTGGTACTGTTCACATCGTGATCAATAACCAAATCGGCTTTACGACTTCCGATACCCGTGATACCCGTTCTACCGTATACTGTACCGATATCGCGAAAATGGTTTCTGCTCCGGTTATCCATGTGAACGGCGATGATCCTGAACGCGTTTGCTTTGCCATCCAAGCTGCCTTGGATTACCGCAAAAAATTCCATAAAGACATCGTGGTCGACGTTGTCTGCTACCGTAAATGGGGCCACAACGAGGGCGATGATCCGACCTTGACCCAACCGATGATGTACAAAAAAGTATCGCAACACCCGGGTGCGCGTGCTTTGTACACCGAACAACTGATTGCTGAAGGCGTGGTAACTCAAGCTGAGGCTGACGGTTACATCCAAGCTTACCGTGATGCTTTGGACAAAGGTGAACATGTTGAACAAACAACTTTGAGCAACTTCCAACGCACACAAATCGATTGGAGCAAATACCAAGGTAAAGATTGGCGCGAACACATCGAAACCGGTTTGCCTGCCGCGGATATTGAGCGCCTTACCGAGAAGTTTACCGCTGTACCGGAAGGCTTTGCCCTGCATCCGACTGCAAAACGTGTGATTGAAGCGCGTAAAGCAATGGCATCCGGCAAACAAGCCATTGACTGGGGTATGGCCGAAACCTTGGCATACGCAAGCCTGCTGACTAAAGGTCATGGCGTGCGTATCTCCGGTGAGGACTCCGGCCGCGGTACATTCTCACACCGTCATGCAGTATTGCACGATCAAAACCGTGAAAAATGGGACGACGGTACTTATGTTCCTCTGCGCCATATGGGCGAAGGCATGGGTGAGTTCCTGGTCATCGACTCCATTTTGAACGAAGAAGCCGTGATGGCGTTTGAGTACGGCTTTGCCTGCTCCGCACCTGACAAGCTGACCATTTGGGAAGCTCAATTCGGTGACTTCGCCAACGGCGCGCAAGTGACTATTGACCAATTCCTGTCTTCAGGCGAAACCAAGTGGGGTCGTTTGTGCGGTCTGACCACCATCCTGCCGCACGGCTACGACGGTCAAGGCCCTGAGCACTCTTCTGCACGTGTAGAACGTTGGTTGCAACTGTGTTCCGAGAATAATATGCAAGTCATCATGCCGTCTGAAGCGTCGCAAATGTTCCACATCTTGCAACGTCAAGTCTTGGGTTCATACCGCAAACCGCTGGTGATTTTCATGTCCAAACGCCTGTTGCGCTTCAAAGGTGCAATGAGCCCGCTGGAAAACTTCATCGAAGGTTCGACCTTCCGTCCGGTTATCGGCGATACTGCCGAACGCGCAAGCAACGACAGCGTGAAACGCGTGGTATTGTGTGCCGGTCAGGTTTACTATGACTTGGAAGCTGGCCGTGCCGAGCGTAAACTGGAAGATGATGTTGCTATCGTCCGCGTTGAGCAGCTTTATCCGTTCCCATACGAGGAGGTTAAAGCTGAACTGGCGAAATATCCGAACGCAAAATCTGTGGTTTGGGCACAAGAAGAGCCGAAAAACCAAGGCGCGTTCTACCAAATCCGCCACCGCATCGAAGACGTTATCAGCGAAGAGCAAAAACTGTCTTATGCCGGTCGTCCAAGCAGCGCATCGCCTGCAGTGGGCTACTCAAGCAAACACATTGCTCAATTGAAACAATTGGTTGAAGACGCTTTGGCGTTGTAAACCAAGTGGCATTCCGTCTGAGGCTGCTCAGGCGGAATGCCCATATGCAGAATTAAAAACACACAACAGGCCGTCTGAAAGGGCCATTGGAGACACAAAATGATTATTGATGTAAAAGTACCTATGCTGTCTGAAAGCGTATCTGAAGGCACGCTCTTGGAATGGAAGAAAAAAGTTGGCGAAGCAGTTGCCCGTGACGAAATCCTGATCGATATCGAAACTGACAAAGTGGTTTTGGAAGTACCTTCTCCACAAGCCGGCGTATTGGTTGAAATCGTAGCGCAAGACGGTGAGACCGTTGTTGCTGATCAAGTTTTGGCACGTATCGATACAGCTGCTACTGCCGCTGCTGAAGCACCTGCAGCCGCTCCTGCCGAAGCAGCTCCTGCAGCTGCACAAAACAACGCCGCTATGCCGGCCGCCGCCAAACTGGCTGCCGAGACCGGTGTTGACGTGAACGCATTGCAAGGTTCCGGCCGTGATGGTCGCGTATTGAAAGAAGACGTACAAAATGCCGCTGCCAAACCTGCCGCAGCCGCTGCTCCTGCTGTTGCACTTCCTGCCGGCGCACGTCCTGAAGAACGCGTACCAATGAGTCGCCTGCGTGCCCGTGTTGCAGAACGCCTCTTGGCTTCTCAACAAGAAAACGCTATTTTGACTACATTCAACGAAGTCAACATGAAACCAATCATGGACTTGCGTGCGAAGTACAAAGATAAATTCGAGAAAGAACACGGCGTAAAACTGGGCTTTATGTCCTTCTTCGTTAAAGCCGCTGTTGCCGCCCTGAAAAAATATCCGGTTGTGAATGCTTCTGTTGACGGCAAAGATATTGTTTACCACGGCTACTTCGACATCGGTATCGCGATTGGCAGCCCACGCGGTTTGGTTGTGCCAATCCTGCGCGATGCCGACCAAATGAGCATTGCCGACATCGAACAAGCAATTGTTGATTACGCGAAAAAAGCCAAAGACGGCAAAATCGCCATCGAAGACCTGACCGGCGGCACCTTCAGCATCACCAACGGCGGCACTTTCGGCTCTATGATGTCCACCCCGATTATCAATCCGCCGCAATCCGCCATTTTGGGTATGCACGCGACCAAAGAGCGCGCAGTCGTGGAAAACGGTCAAGTCGTCGTCCGTCCGATGATGTATTTGGCACTTTCTTACGACCACCGCATCATCGACGGCCGCGAAGCTGTATTGACCTTGGTAGCCATTAAAGACGCGTTGGAAGACCCAGCCCGCCTGTTGTTGGATCTGTAATCGTTTCAGACGGCCTTTTATTTGTTAATGAAAAGGCCGTCTGAATTTTTATTTAGATGTAGCGTAATGTAGTATCGTGCTACAATAGGCTCAACAAACGATTGAGGCCGTCTGAAACATTTGATTCGAATGAATCGGCAGATATGGACTTTCAGACGGCCTTTTCTTAAAACCATCAAAACGCAGTCATTCAAAATAAAAAAGAAACAAAAAGTATCGTTTTTATTTTGAGATACTGCAAAAGCAAAGGATGACACGATGTCTCAATATGATGTAGTAGTGATTGGTGCAGGCCCGGGTGGATACGTTGCCGCCATTCGTGCCGCGCAACTGGGTTTCAAAACCGCTTGCGTTGACGCAGGCGTTAACAAAGCAGGCAATGCCCCTGCATTGGGCGGTACTTGCTTGAACGTAGGTTGTATCCCTTCCAAAGCCCTGTTGCAATCCAGCGAACATTTCCACGCCGCGCAACACGATTTTGCAGAACACGGTATCACTGTCGGCGACGTAAAATTCGACGCGGCTAAAATGATTGAGCGCAAAGATGCCATCGTGACCAAGCTGACCGGCGGCGTGAAATTCCTGTTCCAAAAAAACAAAGTAACCAGCCTGTTCGGTACTGCTTCCTTTGCCGGTAAAAATGGTGATGCTTACCAAATCGAAGTCGATAACAAAGGCGAGAAAACCGTTATCGAAGCCAAACACGTCATCGTAGCGACTGGTTCCGTACCGCGTCCGCTGCCACAAGTCGCTATCGACAACGTTAATGTGTTGGACAACGAAGGCGCGTTGAACCTGACCGAAGTGCCAGCCAAACTCGGTGTGATCGGTTCCGGTGTGATTGGTTTGGAAATGGGTTCCGTATGGAACCGCGTGGGTGCAGAAGTTACCATTCTTGAAGCCGCACCGACCTTCCTGGCTGCCGCCGACCAACAAATCGCCAAAGAAGCCTTCAAATACTTCACCAAAGAACAAGGCTTGAACATTGAATTGGGCGTGAAAATCGGCGACATCAAATCTGAAGGCAAAGGCGTTTCCGTTGCTTACGAAACTGCTGCCGGCGAAGCCAAAACCGAAGTATTCGATAAATTGATCGTTGCCATCGGTCGTATTCCAAACACCAAAGGCCTGAACGCCGAAGCCGTAGGCTTGGAAAAAGACGAACGCGGCTTTATCAAGGTAGATGGCGAATGCCGTACCAACCTGCCTAACGTATGGGCAATCGGCGACGTGGTTCGCGGCCCGATGCTGGCGCACAAAGCCAGCGACGAAGGCGTGGCGGTTGCCGGGCGCATCGCCGGTCAGAAACCGCATATCGACTTCAACAGCGTACCGTTCGTGATTTACACCGACCCCGAAATCGCTTGGGTCGGCAAAACCGAAGAGCAGCTCAAAGCCGAAGGCGTGGAGTACAAAAAAGGTACTTCAGGTTTCAGTGCAAACGGTCGCGCATTGGCAATGGGCAAAGCCAAAGGTACGGTTAAAGTGTTGGCAGATGCCAAAACCGACCGTATCTTAGGCGTACACATGATCGGCCCGGTTGTCAGCGAATTGGTTACCGAAGGCGTGACTGCGCTCGAATTCTTCGCCAGCAGCGAAGACATCGCCCGCATTATCCATGCCCACCCAACCTTGTCCGAAGTGGTTCACGAAGCTGCATTGGCGGCCGACAAACGCGCTTTGCACGGTTGATAGACATTAAGGCCGTCTGAAACTTTTCAGACGGCCTTAAGGCCTTCGACAAATTGAATGTTTCGAGAGCTCCGTTTTCTGATTTATAATTCCGTCAGACAAACAAACAGCATTTACATTCATTATGAACAAAGAAATAGTCGGTATTTTCTTTATACCGATGGGCATCATCAGCATGTGTATGGCCGCATTGTGGCAGATGTATGTGATGATGACCGAAACTTATACGCTCAACCGTTTCAAAGATAAAGAATTGGTTTGGCGCGTGGCATTGTTGTTTATCAGTTTCAGCCTTGCCGTTTATCTGCTCTGCCCGAATTCGCGTAAAAAAGGCATCGTCTTTTTTATTCTCGGGGGAGGCGGTGCAGCCATGTATCTGCTGGCGCGGATGTGGTTGCCCTTCAGTAAATAGTAGGGCCGTCTGAAAATATGGGATTGGCCGCAGGGCGATTCCTAAAACCCACTCACCTTAAGGAGAAATCCATGAATTTACACGAGTATCAGGCTAAAGAACTGCTGGCTAGCTACGGTTTGCCCGTACAAGGCGGTATTTTGGCACACAACGGCGAAGAAGCCGCTGCAGCTTACGACAAATTGGGCGGCAAATTCGCTGTTGTCAAAGCACAAGTACACGCCGGCGGCCGCGGTAAAGCGGGCGGCGTAAAAGTCGTTAAAAGCCGCGAAGAAGCTAAAGAAGTGGCTGAAAGCCTGATTGGCACCAACTTGGTAACTTACCAAACCGATGCCAACGGCCAACCTGTCAACAGCGTTTTGGTTTGCGAAGACATGTATCCTGTTCAAACCGAGCTGTACTTGGGCGCAGTGGTTGACCGTTCTACCCGCCGCATTACATTCATGGCTTCTACCGAAGGCGGCGTGGAAATCGAAAAAGTTGCTGCCGAAACTCCTGAAAAAATCTTCAAAGTAACCGTTGATCCGCTGGTCGGCCTGCAACCTTGCCAAGCTCGCGAAGTTGCCTTCCAACTGGGCTTGAAAGACAAACAAATCAACGAGTTCGTCAAACTGATGACCGGCGCGTACAAAGCGTTTGTCGACAACGACTTCGCCCTGTTTGAAGTAAACCCACTGGCAGTTCGCGAAAACGGCGCACTGGCTTGCGTGGACGGCAAAATCGGTATCGACAGCAACGCGCTCTACCGCCTGCCAAAAATCGCTGAATTGCGCGACAAATCTCAAGAAAACGAACGTGAGCTGAAAGCTTCCGAATTCGACCTGAACTATGTTGCCCTGGAAGGCAACATCGGCTGTATGGTGAACGGTGCCGGTTTGGCGATGGCCACTATGGACATCATCAAACTCAAAGGCGGCCAACCTGCCAACTTCTTGGACGTTGGTGGCGGCGCAACCAAAGACCGCGTGGTTGAAGCGTTCAAACTGATTCTGGAAGACAAATCCGTTAAAGGCGTATTGATCAACATCTTCGGCGGTATCGTACGTTGCGACATGATTGCGGAAGCCATTGTGGCAGCCGTTAAAGAAATCAACGTCAACGTTCCTGTCGTTGTTCGTTTGGAAGGTAACAACGCCGAACTCGGCGCGAAAATCCTGAACGAATCAGGTCTGAAACTGACTTCTGCAGACGGCCTGAATGACGCAGCCGAAAAAATTGTTGCAGCCGTAAACGCCTAAGGAGAAAAGAATGAGCGTATTGATTAATAAAGACACCAAAGTATTGGTTCAAGGTTTCACCGGTAAAAACGGTACTTTCCACTCCGAACAAGCTCTGGCTTACGGCACTAAAGTTGTCGGCGGCGTTACCCCGGGCAAAGGCGGTCAAACCCACCTGGATCTGCCTGTATTCAACACCATGAAAGAAGCGGTTAAAGAAACCGGCGCGGACGCATCTGTAATTTACGTCCCAGCTCCGTTTGTTTTGGATTCTATCGTTGAAGCCGTTGATTCAGGCGTAGGCTTGGTCGTTGTGATTACCGAAGGCGTGCCTACTTTGGACATGCTCAAAGCCAAACGTTACTTGGAAACCAACGGCAACGGTACCCGCTTGGTCGGCCCTAACTGCCCGGGCGTGATTACTCCGGGTGAGTGCAAAATCGGTATTATGCCGGGCCACATCCACACTCCAGGTCGCATCGGTATTATTTCCCGTTCCGGTACATTGACTTACGAAGCCGTGGCACAAACCACCAAACTCGGCTTGGGTCAATCAACCTGTATCGGTATCGGCGGCGACCCGATTCCTGGTATGAACCAAATCGACGCACTGAAACTCTTCCAAGAAGACCCAGATACTGACGCCATCATCATGATCGGCGAAATCGGCGGTACTGCGGAAGAAGAAGCAGCCGAATACATCCAATCCAACGTAACCAAACCTGTTGTAGGTTACATTGCTGGTGTTACCGCTCCTAAAGGCAAACGTATGGGCCACGCCGGTGCGATTATTTCCGGCGGTAAAGGTACTGCCGAAGAAAAATTCGCCGCTTTCGAAAAAGCCGGTATCGCTTACACCCGCAGCCCTGCCGAGTTGGGCACTACCATGCTGGAAGTGTTGAAAGCAAAAGGTTTGGCATAAGACTTAAGTCTTTAAGCTGAATTGAAAAGGCCGTCTGAAGTTTTCAGACGGCCTTTTTTAAATTCCATTTCGTTATTTTCAGAATAAGGACTTAATTTTATTTAAATTAACGTTTATTTTGGAATAAACGGTTATAATTTATTAACAGATAAATAGTCTGTAACCATATCAACCTATATCAAGGAGAAAAGCATGAAAAAACACGATTTTGAAGCACGTCGCGAGGCTTTGCTGAAAGACATCCGAGAAGTGATGGATGATGTGGAAGAATTGTACCGCAATGGTGTTGAAGCCGGTTCGGAAGAGGGCAGCAAAGCCCGAGCCAAATTGGAAGAAAAATTGGCTGTGGCCAAAGAGCGTTTGAGCCGTTTTGAAGAAGAGGCCGGCGAGCGTTTGCGCCATCATGCCGAGCGTGCGCGTGAAAAATACGAGCAGTTTGAAGAGGCGGCTCAGGAGCGTTTGAAAGAAGGCAAAGAGCGTTTTGCCGAATTTGAAGCCGATGCTGGTGCGCGTTTGAAACGCGGTGCCAAACACGCTGATGAAGTGGTGCATGAAAAACCATATTATGCGATGGGTTTTGCCGCATTGGCCGGTTTGGTTGTCGGTGTGTTGTTGAACCGCCGTTAATGCGAATATGTTAAGGCCGTCTGAACAGGCGTGCACATGAAATCATGGATTTCATTGCGCTGTGCAGACGGCCTTAGCCTTATGTTTTCCTGAAAAAAAAGGATAGTTAAGATGGGAATTCGCCAGCGTTTTGAACATGGCAAGGCTTTGTTGAATCAGGGCGCGGATTTGCTGCTGCTGCGTTTGCAGGTATTGAGCTTGGATTTGACGCGTCAGGCGGAGAATGTGTTCCGTTTGGCGATTTGGCTGGTGTTGTCCGGCGCGCTGTTGATGGTGGGCTTGGTCGGTTTGCTATTTGGCTTGAACCGCGTGCTGTCGGATGTGGCCGCTTTGTGGGTATTTTTCGGCATTTTCTTTGTAAGCCTGCTGATTATTGCTGTATTGTTCCGTAAAGTATCGGCGGACTATCGGGAGCAGGGCAGCCGTGTGGCTGAAACCTTGCAGGATATTCGATCGGATATTGCGTATTTGCGCGGTGAGATAGACAAGGATGCGGACGATGAAGCAACAGGAGCATAGAGTTTTCTAAGAATATTAGAATATGTCAATTTTATTGCAAATGCCGTCATAGATAGACATAAAAATATTCTCGTAGCTTTTAAGATACTCTTGAAACCTTGATTAGGCACTTGCTCTCTAATGATAAGGGGTTGTCCTCAAATAATCAGTAAAGAAAGATTTGTTCTGGTTATCTATAGCAGGGTAGTTCCAGTAATATTAATTTGGGGATAGAGTTTTATCAGGATATGAAGACTGTTAGAAAATTTAAATGATAGGTAATTACCATTTTCATCCACATATAGCTCCGACAGATCTTCTAGATAAAGATCAATGACAATATAATCTTTTCTGTAAAACAAGAGTCGGACAGAATTTACTGTCAGATCAAAGCTCAAAGTAACTTGGTCATCACCGTTAACAAACTTAACGGTCTGAATAACATCGTCTATTTTGCAATCAAACCCATAAATAGACATAAACTCATTACAATTTGGAATCACTAATTTAGCATTATTCATTCTGGTTCCCTCATTTGAGTATTATGGTAGCAGAAGATCTCGAGTTGTTATTTCTTATTGGAAAAAGACTCTCAAATTTTTAACTTTTTAGGACAGTTACATCTTCTTTTGTTTAAGCCTTATGTTTTCCTGAAAAGAGATAATATTGAGATAGCATTGTCAAATCTGGTGGCTTTGAGGATATTTTTAGGTATTTTTTATGAAGCTGTTGATTATACTGTATCATTTTAAACAGTATCGGCAGATTATCGGGAGCAGGGCAGTCGCGTGGCTGAGACCTTGCAGGATATTCGATCGGACATTGCGTATTTGCGCGGTGAAATAGACAAGGATGCGGACGATGAAGCAACAGGAGTATGAGGAAGCGCGCGAGCTGCTGCTTTTGGAAGCCAAGCTGGTGCGGCTGCGGATTGAAGCGGAAAATTTGAAACTGCGTAAAGCGGAAGAAAGCAAAACACGACAGGGCAATCAGTTGATTAAGCTCGCAGATGTGGCGTATCAGTTGAGCCAAACGCGTTTGCTGTCTCAACGCGCTTTGTTTTCTACATCGCGCCGTCGGCATTGGATTTGGCTGGTATTGGCGGTCATACTGGGTTTGTCGAGATAACCGAGGGCAGAGGTTTGGTCAAAATGATATTTGCGGCGTGTTGTTGGCTCGTGTGAGCCGCTTGTTGAGGACGCTGCGTCATTGTGTTGCCGAAACTGAAACTTTATCTATGTTGAGTATTTTTTACAAAAGACACCGGCCGTCTGAACATTTCAGACGGCCTCAATGTTTGGAGTTTCAGATATAATGGCGGCAATTTTGAAATTATTAAATGAAGGATAAGTGATGAACCGTTTGTATCCCCACCCGATTATCGCCCGTGAGGGCTGGCCGATTATCGGCGGCGGTTTGGCTTTGAGCCTGCTGGTGTCGATGTGCTGCGGCTGGTGGTCTTTGCCGTTTTGGGTGTTTACCGTATTTGCTTTGCAGTTTTTCCGCGACCCTGCGCGTGAGATTCCGCAAAATCCTGAAGCGGTGTTGAGCCCGGTTGACGGCCGTATCGTGGTGGTCGAGCGCGCACACGATCCGTATCGTGATGTCGATGCTTTGAAAATCAGTATTTTTATGAACGTGTTCAACGTGCATTCGCAAAAATCGCCTGCCGATTGTACGGTAACGAAAGTGGTCTATAACAAAGGCAAATTCGTGAATGCGGATTTGGACAAAGCCAGCACGGAAAACGAACGCAATGCGGTGTTGGCGACTACGGCTTCAGGTCGTGAAATTACTTTTGTTCAAGTGGCCGGTTTGGTAGCGCGCCGTATTTTGTGCTACACTCAAGCAGGTGCGAAACTGTCTCGCGGCGAACGCTATGGCTTTATCCGCTTTGGTTCGCGCGTGGATATGTATCTGCCTGTCGATGCGCAGGCGCAAGTGGCGATTGGCGATAAAGTTACCGGCGTCAGCACTGTATTGGCGCGTTTGCCGCTGACTGCGCCGCAAACTGAATCTGAGCCTAAAGCCGCACCAGCTTCACAAGCGGCTCCGGTTGAAACAGTGGCAAGCCAATCTACCGAACAGCAGCAAATAGAAGCGGCGGCGGCTAAAATTCAAGCGGCTGTGCAAGATGTATTGAAAGATTAATAGTCAGTTTTAAATGATTGGCTAAAACAAGAAAAAGGTTTTCAGACGGCCGTCTGAAAACCTTTTTTGTTTGCCTGTCCGATTTTAAAACTTCACGTTCACGCCGCCGGTAAAGCTGCGGCCCATTTGCGGCGTATCAGAGAGGAAGCTGCTGTGGGCGTAAACGGATTGGTTGAGCAGGTTGTCGGCTTTGACGTACCAATTCCACTCGCCATAGCGCGTATTGCGGCGGTAGTTTGCGCCGAGGTTGAGCATATGGTGTCCGGGTGTGCGCGTTTCGTAGCGGGCGAGTTTGTTTTGGGCGAACACGCGGTAGTAGTCCAAGTTGGTATCGATACGGTCGGTCAGCGAGGCTTTCAGGTGGACGCCGAGGCGCGCAGCCGGGACGCGAGGCGCGTTTTGGTCGTCCTGTGCGATGAAAGGACGGTTACCGTAAGCATCTTCCCTGCCGGGTAGGGAAGGCAGGTTTTTCAGACGGCCTCGTACATAGTCGCCGGAAACGCCGATGCGGTAGCGCGGTGTCGGTTTGAAGTAGATTTCGCCTTCCGCGCCGTAGAAGTCGGCGCCGGATTGGTTGTAGCGCACGAGCTTCATTTCGCTGTCGTCTTCGATGGATTTGGGGCCGCGTCCGTCGTTTAAGGTTTGGGCGTAAATGTAGTTGCCGAAACGGTTGCGGTAGAGTGCCAGATTGTATTGCCAGCGGTCGCCTTCGTAGCCCAGCGCGAGTTCGATATTGTTGGAACGCTCTTTGTTGAGGTGTTTGTTGCCGACTTCAAAGGTGTTGGTGGCAACGTGTTTGCCGTGTGCGTACAGCTCTTGCGTTGACGGCAGGCGTTCCTGATGGGAGGCAGTCAGGCTGAGTTTGTGGTGTGGCGTGAAATACCAGTTGCCCGAAAGTGCGAACGAGCGGGCGGTTTGGCGGTGCGCGCCGAGGTCGGGTAGGGGTTGGTTGTAGTAGTTTTCCCGATCAATCAATGCTTTGTCGTACTGAATGGAGGCTTTTTGTTTTTCCACGCGTACGCCGCCTTCTAGCGTGAAGTTGTCCCAGTTTGCCTGTTCTACACCGAAAAAGCTGTAATGGCGCACATTGTTGTCAATCAACATCGGTTGTTGGACGGTTTCGGGAATGGCGGAAAGCGCGCTGGATTTTTGTCCTAAATATTGCACGCCCCAGCTGCCTTTCAGACGGCCTATGGGTTGGTGGCGCAACTCGATGCGGGCGTTGTGTGTTTTGTTGTTGAAGAAGTTTTCTACTGCATCGCCTGCTTTTTCGTCGTGGTGGTAGTCGTTGCGGTTCAGGTGTACGCGTAGGGCTTCAAAACCGGGGAGCGGCTGCTTCCATTCGGCGCGGAGTTCGTAGCGTTTGTTGCGCAGGTCTATCCACGGTTTGCCGTTGTGGGCATGGGCGTGTGCATCGTCGTCGTCGTGGAAGCCGCAGCTCAAACCCGGATTGTCATAATCGACGTCTTCTTCGGTCAATAAGTGCGGATAAAGCTGCAAATAGCGTTTGTTAATCAAACTTTTCTGCCAGATGATGTCGGCGTGGCAGTCGTCGTAGAGATGGCTGTGGGCAGGCAGGCCGTAGCGGTCGCGACGGTCGCTGTACGCCACGCCGAGGAAACCTTTATCCCCAACCCAAGACAGGCCGATGCTGCCTGTTTTTGAATCGGCATGGCTGTCGGGCAGTCGTTTCAGACGGCCTTCTTCTTTTTGATAGCGCGGTACGGCGTAATCGCCCGATTTGCGGTACAAGCCTTCGGTATGCAGCACGAAGTTGTTGCCTAAACCGATATTGATGCCTGCGGATGTCAGTTTTTCCAAATTGCCGCTGCTCAAACGTAATCCGGCTTCGCCCGATACGCCGTTTTCAGGCATTTTTTCGGGGATTTTTCCATCGGCAACATCGACCAAACCGGCTACATTGCCCGAGCTGTACAAGAGCGTAACCGGACCGCGCAGGATTTCGACCTGTTGCGACAAGGCGGTGTCCACCATCAAGGCATGGTCGGGAGAGAAGTCCGCCATGTCGCCTGTTTCGCCGTGATGGTTCAACACTTTAATCCGTCTGCCTGTTTGACCGCGAATAACGGGAGCGGACGCGCCGCCGCCGTATTGCGAGGCATGAATGCCCGGTACGCCGTCTAAAGCATCGCCTAGGTTGACGGCTTTCTGGCGCAAGGTATCGCCGGAGATGATTTTGTCGGAGGCGGTCGAAGTGTGCAGCAGCCCCGACGTGGCGCGCGGACGGCTTTTACCGACGACGGTAACCTCGTCCAAGTCCACCGACTGCTCGGTTTCATGCGCTTGGGAGAGAATAGGGGTGCTGATTAAAAGAATAGATAAAACAATGGGCTTGAGTGTGGTTTGTGTCATTTTAGTTTCTCATCATATTTTGAAAGGCTGTTATTATATAACATTGCATCATTTATATGATAAGATTTTTGAGAAAAAAAAGGCCGTCTGAAAACGAAGCGTGGTTTTCAGACGGCCTTTAGCTTGTATGTAGGTTTAAATGAAAATGGAACAATCTCTCTGTTGCCTGGTTTGGGTAAGGCAGAAAGTCATGGCAGATTGTTTGCTTTCATTGAAAGTATTACTTGGTTTCGGCGGCTTTAGCGCCAGCGGTCTCGGCAATCAGATCAAGGAATACCAACGGCTTTTTGCCGATATTTTTCAGCGCATGGGACTGGCCGGGGCGGGCGATGGTAATGTCGCCGGCGCCGACTTCGGTTTGTTTGCCTTCGCTGTCGGTAAACAGGCCTTTGCCGGATACGATGATGTAAACGTCTTCATTGCCGGTATGTTTGTGTTGGCCGATGGAAGCGCCAGGCGGTAATGTGAGCCAACCGATTTCTTTGAATGCATCTTGGTCGGCGGTTTGATGGCGCGTGAAGGCAAAGCTGCCGAGCAGCGGGCCTTGGCCACCGGCTGCGTTTTCGCGGTTCCATTCTGCTAAGTCGGCTTTTTTGTACACTTGGATGCTGCGGTCGGTGGAGGTGGTTTGTTCGGCGGCTTGAGCGTTTAGAGATGTGCCGAGCAGAAGGGCGACAGATAATGCGGCAAATAGTGGTTTCATGGTGGTTTTCCGTTTATCAGGTTGAGTCAGATAATGCGGATTCCGTTTTCAGACGGCCTGCGGGGTTGAAACGATTAACCCTGCAGGCTTCCCCCCAAGATTTATTTCACATTGCGCAGATAGTTCAACAATAAAGGAACAGGGCGGCCGGTCGCGCCTTTTTCACCGCCGGATTTCCATGCGGTACCTGCGATGTCGAGGTGTGCCCATGGATAGTCTTCGGTAAAGTAAGACAAGAATGTTGCGGCGGTAATCGTGCCTGCACCCGGCGTGCCGATGTTTGGAATGTCGGCAAAGTTGGATTTGAGTTGGTCTTTGTAGGTCTCAAAGAGCGGCAGTTGCCATGCTTTGTCGTCCACGTTGCGGGAAGCGGCCAGCAGGCTGTCGACCAAATCTTGATTGTTGCCCATCACGCCGCTGACGTCATGCCCCAGGGCGATGATGCACGCGCCGGTCAGGGTGGCGACGTCGATAACGGCTTTAGGTTTGAATTGTTCGGCGTAAGTGAGCGCGTCGCACAAAATCAGACGGCCTTCGGCATCGGTGTTCAACACTTCGATGGTCAAGCCTTTCATGCTTTTCACAACGTCGCCCGGTTTGTTGGCCGCGCCGGAAGGCATGTTTTCGCAGGTGGCGACGATGGCAATCAGGTTGATCGGCAGTTGCAGTTTGACGGCGGCGCAGAAGGTGCTGATGACGGTTGCCGCGCCGCACATGTCAAACTTCATTTCGTCCATGTTCAGACCGGGTTTGAGGGAAATACCGCCGGTGTCGAAGGTAATGCCTTTGCCGACCAATACCACAGGCGCGGCTTCTTTATCGGCTGCACCGAAATAGCTCAGTTCGACCAAATATGGATCCTCAACGCTGCCTTTAGCGACAGACCAGAACGAACCCATGTTTTCTTTGATGTAGTCTTTTTCAATGATTTTAGCGTGTGCGCCCAATTTTTCGGCTTCAGCTTTCGCGGTACGCGCGAGGAATTCAGGCGTGCATTCGTTGGGTGCGGCATTGCCCAAGTCGCGGCAGAGGCTTTGTCCGTAAACCTGCGCTTTGGCAACACGCAGGGCTTCTTTGACGGCGGCTTCGTGTGCACTGTGGAACACGGCTTCTGCAAATTTGGCCGGTTTGGCTTCTTTTTTGTAGCGGTCGAAACGGTAGGCGGCATTGCCGAACGCAATCGCGAACGCTTCGGCAACGGCGGCGGCTTGCGCTTCATCGAAAGCATGAACGTCCACATTGACCGTTTCTTGATTTTGCGCCCATTTGGCGGCTTCGGCTGCGGCTTTGTTCAATGCGGCGCGGTCGGTTTTAGCGAGGCGGGCAACGGCAATGGCTTGCAAACCGTTGTCCGTCGGGATTTTGGTGTCGGCGAAATTTTGACCTTCTTCAAGGGAAGCGAAGAGGGCGAGGGCAGTCGGGTTGCTCAGTTGCGATGCTTCGGCGCAGACAAATAATTGCGCACCTGCCTGTTGAGCCTGCAAAGTTTCGGCTTTTGTGCTAAATTTCACGTTTATTCTCCTGATTGGAACGGTTGTCGGTTGTTCAGACGGCATGTTGACCAACCGTCCGAACAGATGAAAATCATTGTACTCCATTTGTGTCATGCCGTCTGAAGCCTTATTAATAAATATAGGTTTCCCATAAACCGTATACCACGCTCAATCTTATGATTTACCAAAGAAACTTTATTAAAGAACTTTCCTTTACCGCCGTCGGCATCTTTGTCGTCCTCTTGGCGGTATTGGTGTCCACGCAGGCCATCAACCTGCTTGGCCGCGCAGCCGACGGGCGTGTCGCCATCGATGCCGTGTTGGCCTTGGTCGGCTTCTGGGTCATCGGCATGACGCCGCTTTTGCTGGTGTTGACCGCATTTATCAGTACGCTAACCGTATTGACCCGCTACTGGCGCGACAGCGAGATGTCGGTTTGGCTCTCCTGCGGATTGGCATTGAAACAATGGATACGCCCGGTCATGCAGTTTGCCGTGCCGTTTGCCATTTTGATTGCCGTCATGCAGCTTTGGGTGATGCCGTGGGCAGAGTTGCGCAGCCGCGAATATGCCGAAATTTTGAAGCAGAAGCAGGAATTGTCTTTGGTGGAAGCCGGCGAGTTCAATAATTTGGGCAAGCGCAACGGCAGGGTTTATTTTGTCGAAACCTTCGATACTGAATCTGGCATCATGAAAAACCTGTTCCTGCGCGAGCAAGACAAAAACGGCAACGACAACATCGTTTTTGCCAAAGAGGGCAATTTTTCGCTGACAGACAACAAACGCACGCTTGAATTGCGCGACGGCTACCGTTACAGCGGTACGCCCGGCAAAGCCGATTACAACCGCGTTTCTTTTCAACACCTCAGCCTGATTATCAGCACCACGCCCAAACTCATCGACCCTGTTTCACACCGCCGCACCATTCCGACCGCCCAACTGATTGGTAGCAGCAATCCCCAACACCAAGCGGAATTGATGTGGCGTATTTCCTTGACTGTCAGCGTTTTGCTGTTGTGCCTGCTTGCCGTGCCGCTTTCTTATTTTAATCCGCGCAGCGGCCATACCTACAATATCCTGATTGCCATCGGTCTGTTTTTGGTTTACCAAAATGGTCTGACCTTCCTGCGCAACGCTGTGGAAGACGGCAAAATTCATTTTTGGCTCGGATTGTTGCCTATGCACATCATCATGTTCGTGATTGCCGTCGTCCTGCTGCGCGTACGCAGTATGCCCAGCCAACCCTTCTGGCAGGCGGTTGCCAAAAGTCTGACATTGAAAGGCGGAAAATGAACCTGATTTCACGTTACATCATCCGTCAAATGGCGGTTATGGCGGTTTACGCCCTCCTTGCCTTCCTCGCTTTGTACAGCTTTTTTGAAATCATCAACGAAGTCGGCGATCTTGGAAAAGGCAGCTATAACGGCACAAAATTGGGGCAGTATGTTTTAATGCAGATGCCTGCGCGCGCATATGAACTGATGCCGCTAGCCGTTTTGATTGGCGGCCTGATTTCCCTCAGTCAACTGGCTTCCGGCAGCGAGCTGACCGTTATCAAAGCCAGCGGCATGAGTACCAAAAAGCTGCTGTTGATTCTGTCGCAGTTCGGTTTGATTTTCGCCATTGCCACCGTTGCACTTGGCGAATGGGTCGCCCCCACGTTGAGCCAAAAAGCCGAAAACATCAAAGCCGCTGCCATTAACGGCAAAATCAGTACCGGCAATACCGGCCTTTGGCTGAAAGAAAAAAACAGCATTATCAACGTGCGCGAAATGTTGCCCGACCATACGCTTTTGGGCATCAAAATTTGGGAGCGCAACGATAAAAACGAACTGACCCAAGCGGCAGAAGCCGAATCTGCCGTTTTGAATCCCGATGGCAGCTGGCAGCTGAAAAATATCCGCCGCAGCATATTGGGCGAAGATAAAGTTGAGGTCTCCACTGCCGCCGAAGAAAACTGGCCAATTTCCGTCAAACGCAACCTGATGGATGTATTGCTCGTCAAGCCCGACCAAATGTCTGTCGGCGAATTGACCACCTACATCGACCATCTGGAAAAAAACAACCAAAATACCCAAGTCTATGCCATCGCATGGTGGCGCAAGCTGGTGTATCCCGTTGCCGCATGGGTGATGGCGCTTGTTGCCTTCGCCTTTACGCCGCAAACCACGCGCCACGGCAATATGGGCTTGAAACTTTTCGGTGGTATCTGCCTTGGTTTGCTGTTCCACTTTGCCGGACGGCTCTTCGGCTTTACCAGCCAGTTGTACGGCGTGCCGCCGTTTTTGGCGGGTGCATTGCCGACGGTTTTGTTTGCACTGTTGGCGGTGTATCTGATACGCCGTCAGGAAAAAAGATAAGGCAAAATAAACTTCAGGCCGTCTGAAAGGCAATCTTCAGACGGCCTGAGTATTTTGTGTGCAAAAAACAAAATGCTAAAGTAAAATAATACCTTTCCAAACCAATGCGGCTATTGAAAATGTCCCAAACCATCTGCTTGAATATGATTGTCAAAAACGAAGCGGCAATCATCGAAGAAACACTGGCCAACATCACCGACCACATCAAACTTGACTACTATGTCATCAGCGACACCGGCTCGACCGATGATACCGCCGGCGTGATCCGCCGCTTTTTCGATGCAAAGGGCATCGCAGGCGAGATTCATCATGATGGTTGGCAAAATTTTGCATACAACCGCAATCAGGCGTTGAAACACGCAAAAGACAAAACCGATTACGTGTTGATTTTTGATGCGGACGACCGCTTTGAAGGCAAATTGGAATTACCCGAACTGACCGCCGACCGTTACCGCCTCCGCATGCGAAATGCCATGGGCAGCGTGGTTTACTACCGTCCGCTGTTGTTGCGTAATGACGGTACATTCTATTGGCGCGGCGTGTTGCACGAATTTATCGAAACCGACAAACAAGATACCAGCGAAGCCACGCTTCATGGCGACTATACGGTACTCAGCGGCCGTTTCGGCGCACGCAGCAATATGGCGAACAAGTACCTGCTTGACGCCGTTTCTTTGGAAAAAGCGTTTTACAGCCCTGAAGATGAAGACCTGAAACCGCGTTACGCCTTTTATGCGGCACGTTCTTATTGGGATTCTGATATGCCCGAGCGTGCGAGCGAATGGTTTAAAAAACGCATCGAGTTGGGCGGTTGGATCGAGGAAGTGTCGGTTTCTTACCAACAGCTGGGCGAGTGCTACAAATTAATGGGCAAACGCGATGAAGCCTTGGCGACTTGGTTGGCAGGCTATGATTACAATCCGCGCCGTGCCGAGTGTCTCTACCTTGCGCAAACCATGCTGCGTCAGGAAGGAAAATACCGCATTTCCCATGCAATCGGCCTGATGGCGAAACGCATTCCATTCCCAACAGACGATATTCTTTTTGTCCAAAGCAATGTTTATCAGTTGGACATCGACTATGAATTGTCGGTTACCGCATATGCGGCCGGCGATTTGCGCCAAGGCTATGAGTCTTGCCGCCACTTGCTCTTGCTTAATGTACGCGAGGCATTGACCACGGTGACCATGCAAAATATGTGGCTCTACCGCGAACACGCGCAAACCGAAACGCGCGAAGTATTGGAGCAGCTGGTGGCCGTCATGCAGCCTTATGCCGAGCAGGGCGGACGTTTGGCAGAAGTGACCGAATATTTTGCCGATATTTTGAAAAACCGTTAATCAGCACTTTGACCCCGCCGTCAGGCCGTCTGAAAGGAAATTTTTTGAGCAAGCGCAATCTGTTTTCCGTCGATAAATCTTTGGAGCAGCCCGAACGCGTCCTCTTGGTCGGCGTAATGCTGACGGCGGACTATTCCGGCGCAAACGAAACGCGCGAGCGCGGCTTTCAGACGGCCTTGACCGAAGCGGCAGAATTGGTGAGTGCGGCCGGCGGCGATTTGGTTTCTATCGAAACTTCACGCCGTGACAAACCGCATCCGGCTTTGTTTGTTGGTACGGGCAAGGCGGAAGAGTTGGCGGCAGTGGTCAAGCAGCATGATGTCGGGCTGGTCGTGTTCAACCACGAACTCACGCCGACACAAGAGCGTAATCTGGAAAAAGAGCTTCAATGCCGCGTCCTCGACAGAGTGGGTTTGATTTTGGCGATTTTTGCCAAACGCGCCCAATCGCAGGAAGGTAAGTTGCAGGTGGAGCTGGCCCAGCTGAACCATTTGAGCGGACGGCTGGTGCGCGGTTATGGACATTTGCAAAGTCAGAAGGGCGGTATCGGCTTGAAAGGGCCGGGCGAAACCCAGTTGGAAACCGACCGCCGTTTAATCGGACAAAAAATCACGGCATTGAAAAAACAGCTTGCCGATGTCCGCAAACAACGCGCCACACGCCGCAAATCGCGCATGAGCGGCCGTCTGAAAACCTTTGCCATTGTCGGCTATACCAATGCCGGAAAATCCAGCCTGTTCAACCGCTTGACTAAAGCGGACGTATTGGCGAAAGACCAGTTGTTCGCCACTTTGGATACCACTGCGCGACGGCTTTTCCTGTCGCACGAGGCGAGCGTGATCTTGACCGATACCGTCGGTTTCGTCCGCGATTTGCCGCACAAGCTGGTGTCGGCGTTTTCCGCTACTTTGGAAGAGACGGCGATGGCGGATGTGCTATTGCACGTCGTTGATGCGTCCAATCCCGATTTTGAACGGCAGATGGACGATGTCAACGAGGTCTTGGAAGAAATCGGTGCGCATGAAATTCCGCAATTGGTGGTGTACAACAAAATCGATTTGCTGCCGTCGGGTATGCGTGAAGCAGGCATTTTGCGCGACAATTCCGGGCATGCCGTCGGTGTGAATGTTTCCGTTGCAGAAAGTTTGGGCTTGGACGGTTTGCGCGAAGCAATGATTGAATTGGCCGTACAGAAAAGTGCTTGATAGTATGGAATGAAACAAGGCCGTCTGAATGTTCAGACGGCCTTACCGTAAAATTCTAAATCCGAGGATTATGCCGACAGAGGGCTTTTCTTTTTGAACACGCTTTCGTAAAGCATCCAAGCGGCGAGGCTCAGGTATACGGTGCTGGACAAAATGCCGATAACGGCGAAGATAGGCATAAGGCGATCAATCATGGTGAGGTTTCCCAATAAGTTAGTTTTATAAGTAAATGTGTGTTTTTTATTTCCGTCTTCGCGGAATGCCTAAAGTATGCTGCTTAAATGGATTGAGGTCAATAAAAAATGTATTGGGATTTTTAAAAAAGTTCCATTTTTACATTAAAATAATTGGAAGTTTTTAAAGATAAACGGTATTTATATGTTACCGTTCATCATTTGATAAACGGTCAATACTTTGTTTTTCATATTTTTTATAAAATTCGACAGTCTATTAATTCAAAAGTAAATGAAATGAGGCGGAAAAACGCTTTTTGCTAAAATGTAACACCCTGAAACGATTGTTTCAGGCCGTCTGAAAAATAAATCGAACACATTATGACATCTTCCACACATCCCCAAAAAAACTGCTTCCATTGCGGACTTGAAGTCCCGGAGCATCTGCATCTGACGGTTCGTTTTGAAGACGAAGAACACGAAACCTGCTGCGCCGGTTGCCAAGCGGTGGCGCAGAGTATCATCGATGCAGGTTTGGGCAATTATTACAAACAGCGTACCGCAGACGCGGAAAAATCCGAATTGCCACCACCGGAAGTATTGTCGCAATTAAAACTATATGATTTGCCCGAAGTGCAGGCTGATTTTGTCGAAGTCGGCGCAGGAGATGAGCGCGAAGCGGTGTTGATGCTGGGCGGCATTACCTGCGCCGCGTGTGTGTGGCTGATTGAGCAGCAGTTGTTGCGTATGAAGGGCGTGGTGCGCGTGGATTTGAATTACAGTACCCACCGCTGCCGCGTGGTGTGGGACAGCGCCCACATTGAATTGTCGGACATTTTGCTGAAAATCCGCCAAACCGGTTATACCGCCGCGCCTTATGATGCGCAAAAAATCGAAGTGCAGGCGCAGAAGGAACGCAAACAGTTTATCGTCAGATTGGCCGTGGCCGGTCTGGGTATGATGCAGACGATGATGTTTGCCCTGCCGACTTATTTTTACGGTGGCGACATCGAGCCGCTTTATTTGGAAATCCTGCATTGGGGCGGCTTTTTGATGGTGTTGCCCGTTGTGTTTTACAGCGCGTTGCCGTTTTACCGCGGCGCATGGCGCGACTGGAAAAACCGCCGTGTCGGCATGGATACGCCGATTGCCATTGCCATTGTGATGACCTTTATCGCCGGTATTTACAGCCTGGCTACCAACGCAGGGCAGGGCATGTATTTTGAATCCATCGCCATGCTGCTGTTTTTCCTATTGGGCGGGCGTTTTATGGAACAGATTGCCCGACGCAAAGCAGGCGATGCGGCGGAGCGGTTGGTCAAACTGGTTCCGGCATTCTGCCACCGTTTGCCGGCTTATCCTAAAAGCGAAGCCATCGAGGAAGCCGCAGTCGTCCGCCTCAATATCGGCGATACGATTGTTGTGAAGCCCGGCGAAGTCATTCCGGTGGATGGTACGGTTTTATCCGGCGAGAGCGAAGTTAATGAAGCCATGTTGACCGGCGAAAGCCTGCCCATCGTGAAAAGGCCGTCTGAAAAAGTAACCGCCGGTACGCTCAATACCAGCAGTCCTTTAATCATCCGCACCGACCATACCGGTGGCAACACGCGCCTGTCCCATATTGTCAAACTACTCGATCGTGCGTTGGCACAAAAACCGCGTGCCGCTGAGTTGGCCGAAAAATACGCGTCCAGTTTTGTGTTTGGCGAGCTCTTGCTTGCGATTCCTGTTTTTATCGGCTGGGCTTGGTATGCCGACGCGCACACTGCCTTGTGGATTACCGTTGCCCTGCTGGTCATAACCTGCCCGTGTGCCTTGTCGCTTGCCACGCCGACCGCGCTGGCCGCTTCTACCGGCGCACTTGCCAAAGAGGGCATTCTCATCAGCGGCAAACAAAGTCTGGAAACGCTTGCCCAAATTGACGACGTCGTGTTTGATAAAACCGGTACGCTGACCAAAGGGCAGCTTTCCGTCAGCCGTATGTTGCACGCAGGTCGTCTGAACGAAGTCCAAGCCCTTGCTATCGCCCAAGCACTGGAACAGCAATCCGAACACCCCATCGCCCGTGCCATTTTGAACCATACGCTTTCAGACGGCCCTGTATCCGCGCTTGATGTGAAAGTGCAACAACGGGTCAACCGTATCGGACATGGTGTCAGCGCGCAAATCGAATTTGATGGCGAAACCCAAGTTTGGGCTTTGGGCAAAGCGGCGTTTGTTTCGGAAATCGCCGGTAATCTGCCCGAAGCATTTGCCCATATCTACCACACAGGCCTGTCTCTTATACCCATCCCCTCCACCCCGGAACTAAGGTGACAATCGTCTGCCGTCTACTGCTTCAAAAAAAAACACACTATCACATAAACACCTATCC
>ERZ1699251.13-NODE-13-length-21904-cov-3.237223_pt1 | contig 21904 bp, 22 predicted proteins | sample MGYA00581532_ERZ1699251 | MGnify/ENA primary metagenome ERZ1699251 (study PRJEB42319, sample SAMD00040314) | human oral metagenome | material: saliva | host: Homo sapiens | study: EMG produced TPA metagenomics assembly of PRJDB4115 data set (Metgenomic analysis of...
CTCAACAAGGACTTTATTATCGATGAAAAGCAAATCATCCGAGCTCGCAATGCAGGTGCGACAGTCATCTTGCTCATTGTGGCAGCCTTGTCCGAAGAACGCCTAAAGGAACTTTATGACTATGCGACAGAGCTTGGTCTGGAAGTCTTGGTGGAAACCCACAATCTAGCTGAACTAGAAGTGGCTCACAGACTTGGTGCCCAGATTATCGGGGTCAATAATCGCAACTTGACCACCTTTGAAGTTGACTTGCAGACCAGTGTAGATTTGGCTAAACATTTCAAAGATGATTGCTTGTACATTTCTGAATCTGCTATTTTCACAGGGCAGGATGCGAAACGAGTAGCACCATACTTCAACGGAATTTTGGTGGGAACAGCTCTGATGCAGGCGGAAGATGTAGCCCAGAGAATCAAGGAGTTGCAGATTGACAAAGGTTAAGATTTGTGGACTATCGACCAAAGAAGCGGTAGAGACAGCTGTGTCAGCAGGAGCAGATTACATCGGTTTTGTCTTCGCACCTAGCAAAAGACAGGTGACCTTGGATCAGGCTGCTGAGCTGTCAAAGCTCATTCCTTCCGATGTTAAAAAGGTTGGCGTATTTGTTTCACCAAGTCGAGCAGAACTGCTAGAAGCGATTGAAAAAGTTGGCTTGGACTTGGTTCAAGTTCACAGTCAGGTGGCAGATGATTTGTTTGAGGATTTGCCTTGTGACAGTATTCAGGCTGTGCAGGTGGATGGAGAGGGTCATGTACCCAATTCTCAGGCAGATTATCTACTCTTTGATGCCCCTGTGGCAGGGAGTGGTCAGACCTTTAACTGGGGCCAACTGGATACGACAGGACTAGCACAGCCCTTCTTTATCGCAGGTGGGCTTAATGAAGACAATGTAGTAAAAGCAATTCAACACTTTACTCCCTATGCAGTAGATGTATCGAGCGGAGTGGAGACAGACGGACAAAAAGATCATGAAAAGATTAGAAGATTTATAGAGAGGGTAAAGCATGGCATATCAGGAACCAAATAAAGATGGATTTTACGGAAAATTCGGCGGACGTTTCGTCCCAGAAACATTGATGACAGCAGTTTTGGAGTTGGAGAAGGCCTACCGTGAAAGTCAGGCAGATCCAAGTTTCCAAGAGGAATTAAACCAACTTTTGCGTCAGTATGTGGGACGTGAAACTCCCCTTTACTACGCAAAAAACTTGACCCAGCATATTGGCGGAGCCAAGATTTATCTTAAACGTGAAGACCTCAACCATACAGGGGCCCACAAGATTAACAATGCCTTGGGACAAGTTCTTCTGGCTAAACGCATGGGTAAAAAGAAAATTATCGCTGAAACAGGTGCTGGTCAGCACGGTGTGGCAACTGCAACAGCTGCGGCCCTCTTTAACATGGAATGTACCATCTACATGGGTGAGGAAGATGTTAAACGCCAAGCCCTTAATGTCTTCCGTATGGAGCTTTTGGGAGCCAAGGTTGAGGCTGTGACAGATGGTTCGCGCGTGCTCAAGGATGCGGTCAATGCAGCCCTTCGTTCATGGGTGGCTAATATCGATGATACCCACTATATCCTTGGTTCTGCCTTGGGGCCTCATCCTTTCCCAGAAATCGTTCGTGACTTCCAAAGTGTCATCGGTCGAGAAGCTAAACAACAGTACCGTGACTTGACAGGTCAAGATTTGCCAGATGCCCTAGTAGCCTGTGTTGGTGGTGGTTCTAATGCTATCGGGCTCTTCCATCCATTTGTAGAAGATGAGTCAGTAGCTATGTATGGGGCTGAAGCAGCTGGACTTGGTGTAGACACAGAGCACCACGCAGCTACCTTGACTAAGGGTCGTCCGGGTGTTCTTCACGGTTCTCTCATGGATGTGCTCCAAGATGCTCATGGTCAAATTCTTGAAGCCTTCTCTATCTCAGCAGGTTTGGACTATCCTGGTATCGGTCCAGAACATTCTCACTACCACGATATTAAACGTGCCAGCTATGTCCCTGTGACAGACGAAGAAGCCTTGGAAGGATTCCAACTCTTGTCTCGTGTGGAAGGGATTATCCCAGCCTTGGAATCAAGCCACGCCATTGCCTTTGCGGTGAAATTGGCCAAAGAACTTGGTCCAGACAAGTCCATGATTGTCTGTCTATCAGGTCGTGGGGACAAGGATGTGGTTCAAGTCAAAGACCGCTTGGAAGCAGATGCAGCAAAGAAGGGAGAAGCTCATGCCTAAGACACTAACAGAAAAATTAAAGGCTATAAAAGCAGCTGGAAAAGGAATTTTTGTTCCCTATATCATGGCTGGAGACCACGAGAAAGGTTTGGATGGCCTAGCTGAAACAATCCACTTTTTAGAAGATTTGGGTGTCTCTGCCATTGAAGTGGGCATTCCCTTTTCAGACCCTGTTGCAGATGGACCTATTATCGAAGAAGCTGGTTTGCGCAGTCTAGGCCACGGCACTTCTACCCAGGCTTTGGTTGAAACCTTGAAAACCATTGAAACAGAGGTTCCGCTGGTCATTATGACCTACTTCAACCCCCTATTTCAGTACGGTGTGGAAAATTTTGTCAAAGATTTGGCAGATACAGCGGTTAAGGGCTTGATTATCCCAGATCTGCCTCATGAGCATGCCAACTTTGTAGAACCATTTTTGGCAGATACAGATATTGCTTTGATTCCTTTAGTAAGCTTGACCACAGGTATTGAGCGTCAGAAAGAGTTGATTGAAGGGGCAGAAGGCTTTGTCTATGCCGTTGCTATCAATGGAGTGACAGGTAAATCAGGCAATTACCGTGCAGACTTGGACAAGCACTTGGCACAATTGCATCAAGTGGCCGACATTCCCGTCTTGACAGGGTTTGGCGTATCTAGTCAAGCCGATGTAGAACGCTTCAATGCGGTGTCAGATGGTGTTATCGTTGGTTCGAAAATTGTAAAAGCTCTCCACGAGGGAGAGCCGATTGAGGACTTTATCAAACAAGCAGTAGCTTACCAAAAATAATCACACAAGCAGCGAGTAAGAGGAAGGGCACAAAAGGGAGTCTTTCCTTTTTCTTTTGCAGGAGAAAGGCTAGAATTCCTGTAGCAGAAGCAAACTGAATCAAGATCAGTAATTCGGTTACGCTAAAGATAAGAGAACAAGAAGCTAAAAAGAGAAAATCCCCTGCCCCCATGCGAATATCGATAAAATGAGCCACAATTCCAAGAGCAAGGAAGAAGACCATGACCAGATTCCAGCCAGAGCAAGCCATGAGGATTAGGTGGAAAGTCATCCAGACCAGTAAGGGATATTCCTGATGGTGAAAGTCATAGATGCCCAAGGTCAAACCAGCGGTGATTAGGACGACTTGCCCCAAGGAAAGCAATTCCCAAGACCAAGCTAGAAAGATGACACCTAAGCCTAGTTCAAAGAGGGCATACCAGACAGGATAGCGAACCTTGCAGTAGCGACAGCGAAAGCGATTGAAGACCTGCGAGAGAATCGGAATCAAATCTAAGGGACGCAAGCGAGTCTGACAGGAATCGCAGTGACTAGCAGGTTGGATAATGGATTGCTCTGGAAAACGGTCAATGACCAAACCAAGAAAGGAAGCGAGAATGCTCCCGACAAGAAAAAAATAAAAATCAATCATACTTATCTATTCGTAAAAAATGGGAGAAGTAGTATAATGGAGAAACATAGATAAGATGGTGAGGTCAAGATGACAATTCGTTTTGAAGAAAAGTTAAGCGTAGAAAATGCTCAGTTTGTATGCCAATGGTCCAACTCCCTTGGCAAATCCTTTCAAGAACAATGGATGGGAACAATGATTCCTTTTCCCTTGACAATTCAAGTCTTGCAAGATTTGGAAGGAATCTTTTCAATCTTTGATGGACAAGAATTTGTCGGCCTTATCCAGAAAATCAGACTGGAAGACAGAAATCTACATATTGGACGCTTTTTAATCAATCCCCAAAAACAGGGGCAGGGCTTAGGTAGGCAGGCTTTAAGGAAATTTGTTAGTTTGGCATTTGAGAATGAAGACATAGATAATATTTCTCTAAATGTCTTAGAGGCAAATCAAGCAGCCCAGCACCTTTATCAAAAAGAAGGATTTGAAATCGTTCAAATAGTTGAAGTACCTGTACGAAAATACATTATGAAAAAGGGGAGATAGAAAGTAAAAATCCTTGAAATCAATCTTGACTGCGATGATGAACCTGAATCAGCCCCTCAAAAGAGACTGTATATGAATGAACGTTACCAGTGTTTAAAAACTAAAGAATATCAGGCACTTTTATCTTCCAATGGTAGACAAATTTTCGCTAAACGTAAGATTGATATGAAATCTGTCTTTGGGCAGATAAAGGTTTGCTTGGTTATAAGAGATGTCATTTGATAGGTAAGCGTAAAGTGAGAATTGACATGGGATTCGTACTAACGGTCAACATCCTGCTGAAATATAATAAGAGAAAGAGGTGAAATTAAAAAGCTAGAGTTCCGCAATTGGAAATCTCTAGCTTTTTGTTTTCTGAGAATCATATTGACTCAGACTCTTTTGACTAATGTTACTAAAAAGATAAAGTAACTTTTAGCCTTATTTATTGTCGCCACTCAACATGTTTTTAACACCTTCGATAGCACCTTCTACAGCGTCTTTGGCATCTTCAGCAACTTCTTTTACTTTAGAAACAACTTTTTCAGCTGTTCCTTCTTTTTCCATTTTTTCATCACCGATGGCTTTCCCAACACCTTCTTTAATAGAACCTTTAGCTTGATTTAATTTTTCTTCTACTGACATGATAATTTCTCCTGTTATATTTATTTTATCTTAGTTTACACGAGTTTTTTCGTGAGATACTACACCAGTTGCTGCACCTTTAACAGCTTCTACACCTTCGCTAACTTTTTCTTGAACAGTTGAGAAACCAGATCCAAGACCAGATTTAGCTTTTTCGAATTGTTCTGAAGCGAATTCTCCTGTTGATTCAGCAACGTCAGATACGCGATCTTGAAGGCTTACTGAGTCTGCTTCATGTTGTTCTTTAGTTTTGATGTCGACAACGTTTACGTTGATTTCAACAACTTCCAAGTCAGTCATTTTAGCAACTTCTGAAGATACGATTTCTCTGATTTCTGAATATAAAGCTGGAACATTTTTTTGGTACTCAGCAATAATGTTTAAGTCAACTGCAACTTGTGTTTTACCAACTTCTACGTTAACACCACTTGTTACGTCATCGCTGTTAACGATTTTTTCTTTAAGATTTGAGAAGAAACCACCGTCGATTCCCAAAAGACCTGAAACGTTTTCTAGTGACAGACCAATGATTTTTTGGATAACTTTATCTTCGTAAGTAAGTTCTCCTTTGATTTCGTGAGCTACAGCAGTAGCATCTTTCTTTTCTACGTTAGTGTTTGTGTTTTTTTCGTTTGACATATGAAACTCCTTTAATTAAATTAGTAATTTTTATTTATCTATATAGTTTTTTTCGATATATAATCCAGCTGCAACTCCCAGTGCTCCTAAAATCAATACAAATATTGTTTTGAAGAAGCCAAAGGAGATAATCAAACAAGCGAGAAATACGCCTATGAGACCTGCGATTATTGGATATCGATATTGTTTAAGCCATTCCATTTTTTACTTCCTTACTTCACACGACTAACAGTCTTTTTGTTTTGAGGTTTTGGTTTAGGCTGGTAGTCTTTTACTAGAACTTCTAGTTTAACCTGACGCTCAATACCAAAAAACTGCTTCAATCCATTAGTTATTTCACTTTGAATTATTTGGCATCTGTCAGCGATGTTGTCCGAAGGAAGAATTTTACCTTCTACATGAACGAAACATTTATTTTTTCGTAAATTTACATGAACAGTTGGGTTCTTGATCAATCCATGATCACTCACCAAACTTCTAACAAAACCTTCGATTGCCGAATTCTTTAATTTTAATGTATCGTTTTTAGTTTCAAGTTGAATTTCCAAATAACGTTTAGGATAAAACAACACAACTAACATCGATAACAAAACTAAAGTTGATAGAGCCACTATCCCCCAGAATATATATCTAGAGAGATAAAATTCAACGAAATGATTCTGTCTCCAGCTAAATAGCTGAATGCCTAGATCACTAACTTGATGATAATCTATCAAAACAGGAAGGAAAATTGTCAAGATTAAAATACAGAAAATAATTAAAAATATTTTCTTTGTTTTTGACATATACAATCCTTTCGATTTAACATTAAACTATTTTTACCCGTCTAATCTATTTAAAAATAGTTTATTCTACAAGTAATTATTTTTTACCTGTAAAGAATGATACTACAGTAACAACAATTGCTGCTCCTGCAATAGATGGGATCAAAGCCATTCCAGCGATGGATGGGCCCCAACTACCTAAAAGGGATTGTCCTACAGATGACCCGACTAAACCAGCGAATACATTTGCGACGATTCCCATAGAACTACCTTTTTTAGTGATTCTACCTGCTACAAGTCCAATAAGACCTCCAGCAATGATAGATCACAACATTGCTTACCCTCCTTTTTTATTTTAATATCAAAAAATAAATCAATTCCTTTGATTGTTGCTATTATATAATTTTTAAATTTAAAAATATAATCTTTCGACTTGAATTTGATTCTGTATTCACGCCCTCAATGGACAGTAAAATAAGAAAATTGTTTATATATTGCCCCCGTAGTATTACTATACGAAATAAAGGATCTTAGTAAAAGTCGTTATAGCATGCCATACCTATTCTTTGTGGTATAATGCAAGAGGTGAAATCCGATAATTTATAAAGAGAGAAAGACATTCATGAGAGATTTATTATCTAAAAAAAGTCATAGGCAATTAGAATTATTATTTGAACATAAACAATGGTTTCATCGTTCTGAACTAGCAGAGTTACTAAATTGTACAGAACGTGCAGTCAAAGATGATCTATCCCATGTTAAATCTGCTTTTCCTGACTTGATTTTTCATTCTTCTACTAATGGTATACGCATTATTAATACCGATGATAGCGATATTGAAATGGTTTATCATCATTTCTTTAAGCATTCAACTCATTTTTCGATTTTAGAATTTATCTTCTTTAATGAAGGCTGTCAAGCTGAGAGTATTTGTAAAGAATTTTATATCAGTTCATCTTCGCTCTATCGTATTATTAGCCAAATCAATAAAGTGATTAAAAAGCAATTTCAATTTGAAATCAGTCTGACCCCTGTTCAAATCATTGGAAATGAGAGAGATATTCGTTACTTTTTTGCACAATATTTTTCAGAAAAATATTATTTCCTAGAATGGCCATTTGAAAATTTTTCATCAGAGCCCCTATCTCAATTGTTAGAATTGGTTTATAAGGAAACAAGCTTTCCAATGAATTTGTCAACTCATAGAATGCTAAAGTTGCTCCTAGTTACGAACCTATATAGAATAAAGTTTGGTCATTTCATGGAAGTAGAGAAAGACTCTTTTAACGATCAAAGTTTGGATTTTTTAATGCAGGCAGAAGGAATAGAAGGTGTTGCTAAGAATTTTGAATTAGAATACAATATCTCTTTAGATGAAGAAGTTGTTTGCCAATTATTTGTGTCTTACTTTCAAAAAATGTTTTTCATAGATGAAAGTCTCTTTATGAAATGCGTAAAAAAGGATAGCTATGTTGAAAAATCTTACCATCTATTGAGTGATTCTATTGATCAGATTTCAGTCAAGTATCAGATTGAGATTGAGAATAAGGATAATCTGATTTGGCATCTGCATAATACCGCACATCTGTATCGTCAAGAGTTGTCCACTGAGTTTATTTTATTTGATCAAAAAGGGAATACAATCAGGAATTTTCAAAATATTTTTCCTAAATTTGTTTCAGATGTAAAAAAAGAGCTTTCTCATTATTTAGAGACTCTTGAGGTTTGTTCTAGTTCAATGATGGTAAATCATCTATCTTATACCTTCATTACTCATACCAAACATTTGGTGCTTAATCTACTACAAAATCAGCCCAAGCTGAAGGTTCTGGTTATGAGTAATTTTGATCAGTATCATGCAAAATCCGTTGCAGAGACACTTTCTTATTATTGCAGCAACAATTTTGAACTTGAAGTTTGGACTGAATTAGAATTATCAAAGGAATCTTTAGAAGAATCGCCTTATGATATCATCATTTCTAATTTTATTATTCCTCCGATTGAGAATAAGAGACTGATCTATTCAAATAATATAAACACGGTCTCACTCATATCTTTGTTAAATGCCATGATGTTTATTCGACTAGACGAGTAATTCAGAATAACAAAAAGAACGCTATATAGCGTTTTTTGTTATATGAAAAGAATTTCATCTATATTAGACTCAGAATATCCTAAAAAACTTGTCATGTTTTGGTTTAGCATAAGCAAAAAGCTTTGGAATCAAGGCTTTTTCCTGTTGTTTAGATGCTCCCTGTATGAAATTGGATGGGATTTTCATATTGAAACTAATCAAAAATGTTGAAATATAGCTGATTTTAGGGAAATACTTTTAGGTGTTTTCAATGTCAGGATTTAAAAATGGGGCAAAAGTGGGGCAAAAACGAATGACTCGTATTTGGTTTGAAAACCTATAATACCTAATGATTATGCTATTCTAGATATATAGTTTTGTTATAAATAAATGTCAGTGCGAGTTCAAATCGGAGGATAAAATGGAAAAACAAATTAATGAAAAAAAGCCTTGGTTCCCAAAGCTTTTTAATGTTATAAACTCATTAAAATAACTCCCAGTTAGATTTGGAATATTTTTTATTCTGTGTCATATAAAAATAAATAAAATGAATGGCTATAGCTAGAGCTAAAATGGTTGTTATACTCACTACTATTATAGGATTAGAAGCAAAGATTAAAGAGAGAATCAAGGCAGCCAGATAGAGTGTCGCTTGGACACAGTAGTAACTTTTCGAATAGCGAAGATAGTGTTTGTTATAGGGCCCATTTACTAGGACAGCAGCTTGAAAGAGGCCAAATCCGATATAAGAGAAGCTGGTTGCAAAGAGACGATTAGCTTCAGGATTCAGAAGAAAACTCATCGATACAGTCATCATCATAAGTCCAATGAAAATAGGATAGTGACTGTAAATTAGAAATAGTCCCTTTTGATTAGATTTTTCATCAATAGCATGGTCGAATTGACCAAAATAAAACAAGAACAGAGAAATCATAATAATGAAATAAAGAACCGAATAAATCGAGAAATTCTCGATTGTAAAGAAGTTAGCTAGCTCCATAATCATCTCTCCAAACGTAATAATGACAAGAAGGGAGATGCGCTCGATTAAATGGGGGAGATTTACCTGGTAATGCTTATCTTTATTAAGCAAGATACTTGGCATAATAAATGTTAGCAGAATACTAGCAAATAAGACAGAGACTCCAACGTAAATAGGAAGAAGAGCTGCTAGATAGACTCCTAAACTTCCTAGACCTGTTATCCATAGAAAACCTTTGATACTTTCCCGATTAACATTATCGGTTGATTTTCTAAAAAATTCAACCAAATATTGAAAAAATAAGGTAAGGGTTAATGTACCAATAGCCCAACAGAGATAATGAAAATATTGTTGCCAATCAGGTCCAATCATATTGGCTATAAAGAGTAAAAGTCCCATTTTGATAAACATGATTACCATGTTAAATAAAGAGTTCTTTCCATAGCGATTGGTATAAACGGTTTGAATCATCCATGAATCAGTGAGAAGCAAGACAGCCATGAAAAAATCAAGGAAAGAATTCCAAGTCAAAATACCGTTATGAAGATGGTCAATTAAAGTAGTTGCTTTTGAAATTGCAAAAACAAAAACTAGGTCATAAAAAAGTTCTGAAAATTCTACACGTTTATGTTTAATAAGAGTTGTCATCTTAAGACCTTTCTATTTTAGAAGTACAATTTATTATAACAGAAAATGGTAATGAGAGAAAAGGATATGCTTAAATAACTTCATGTGACGCGAATGAACTGCGCCACAAAAGTTAGGTTTTTTCTGTCTAACTTTTGGGGTGCAGTTCAGAAGGGGTGTTTTTTCTATCGTTTTTTAGTGCTAAGACTACACAAAAAAGCCTTGTAAATCAAGGCTTTTTCCTGTTGTATTTAGATGCCCCCTACAGGGATTTGGAAAGGACTTTCATATTGAGAGCAATTAAAAATATTGAAATATAAGTGATTTTAGGTATTTTCAATGTCATGATTTAAAAATGGGACAAAAGTGGGGCAAAAACCATACAGATTCTAAACTGTATGGTTCTTTTTTTATCTAACCAAGAAAGGTTAAAACTTATTAAAACAAATGCAATCAACTGTTGAAAACTTTTTAGTCCGTGTAATATAAAAACAAGTAAAAAGTTGAACTATAGGGAATATTGTGTCATAATAGGTAATAGATGAATAATTAATAGATTGGAAATAATGCTTTCTTACCTTAACAAGTTGAATTGGTTATACATTTTTTCGTCGCAATTGTGTCTATCTCTCGAGTTTAGCTAGTTTTTATAAGCTCTGGTTTCTAATCAATATAACAAATTTTAGAAGTGCATAAGACAAGATGGTGACATTACTACAGTCATTTCTAGTCACCATATGTTGCTGGCACAGGCTGTTTGTAGTGTTGGCTATTTACTAGTCAGTTTAATCGGAGTGTTTAATTTTTATTGTTGAAAGGTTTTTATATGGCGAAAATTCTATCTTTAGGTCTGACAGGTAAGAAATTACTTGCTCAGGGGTTCTTGTTTGTTCTGCTAGGTCTCATCTTGATGGTCACGGGGACTTGGTTGCCAGTAAAGGTTATTCGACTGGTTCTGTTTTTAGCTTGGATAGCAACGGTCTTAGATTTAGTATTACGTATTTTCAAAAAAAGTCAGTCAACGGACACCTTGGGAGTTGCACTGGTTAAATTGTTAGTGCTGGGATATTTGCTTGGCTCCAATCTTGCGACGGATGTGCCGATTTATATTTTGGCTCTTGTGATTGGAGTTTATCAGATTTTTCATGCTAGTATCAACCTTGTCACCTATGTTCTCTACCGCAAAAACAAAATTCGACCTCGTTTTCGTCTCTTACTAGATGGACTCGTACTAGTTTTTCTTGGTGGGACTAGTCTTTTGTCCTCTACAGGAAATTCTGTCTTTCAACTCTTTGTATTAGGGGCTTATTTTTTCCTTTATGGTCTGTCCAATATCCGTGACGGTTTCTTATTTGAAGGGGAAATTGGGAAAAACCATCTCAAACGTCGTATTAGAATTAGCTTACCTATTGTCCTAGCCGCTCTCATCCCTGCAAGAACTTTAGCAAAAATCAACAAATTCATGCAGGAAAATGCTGATGAGAGAGAGGATATCCATCTTGGAATGGTGAAGTCTGGTAAGACAGCGGAGCTTGAAATTTTTGTTCATACAGCTGAGACCTCTCTGTTTTCGGCAATTGGTCATGTGGATATCTGCTATCAAGGCCGTGTTATTTCTTATGGCAACTATGATCCGTCTTCTGAGACCTTATTTGGCATGGTAGGAGATGGTGTCTTATATTTCTGTGATCGTGACAAGTACATTGACCTATGTAAACGTGAGAGTCAAAAAACGCTTTTTGGTTATGGGATAGATTTGACGCCTGAAATGGAAAAAGCAGTTCAGAAAAAGTTGGCTGAATTGAAACAACTGACGATTCCATGGGAGCCAAGTGCAGATAAAATCATGACAGGTGATGGTAAGGAAGACTACACCTACGCTTATAAAATCAGACATGAGACAGATGGGGAACTTTATAAATTTATCAAATCTAAGTTTAAATCCTACTTTGTCTTATCTACAAACTGTGTGCTCTTGGCTGATACCATAGTCGGTCAGGCTGGCACCGATATCCTCTCACCCAAAGGATTTATCGCTCCAGGAACTTACCAAGCCTACCTTAATCGAGAGTTTGAAAAACCAAATAGTATAGTCGTATCTAAACATGTTTATTAAGGAGAATTTATGAACTTAGTAAAAAAATACACCCCGTTAATACTTTTTATAGGGCTGGTTGCTCTTGTAATTCTGAATGCATCGAGCTTTATATCAGGAGCAATCTCTCTCTTTGATGTAATATCAACCTTGATTTATGGTGCTGTTATTGCTTTTGTGCTTAATGTTCCTATGAAAAAAATTGAACAGTACTTAGTTAAATTGAAGGTAAAGGCAGAGTTGCGTCGTCCGATTGCCATGGTACTTGTTTTCCTAGCTCTTATCTTAATCGTGATTGCTCTTTTGGTTTTGGTGCTGCCAACCCTAGCCCAGACTATTAGTCAGCTGGGAACAGTCCTTTCAACAGTCCTTACTCAACTTGGGAAATTGCTAGGCAGCTCGGAATTTGTAACCAAAGACATGTTGTCAACTATCGTATCAGGCATACAGGGACAATCTAGTTCTATTAGCCAAGCTTTGATAGGTTTTTTATCAGGTCTGACTAGTAATATCGGCAATATTTTTTCAAGTTTGATGAATGCCTTTTTGATTATAGTCTTCACCTTTTTATTTTTATCCAGTAAGGAACATTTGGCAGCGATGACGAGTCGACTTCTAAAAGTTTTTCTTCCAGAGAAGGTGGTGATAAAGTTGACTTACATTGGACAAGTAGCACTAGAGACTTATGACCAATTTTTGATGAGTCAGCTGATTGAAGCAGTCATCATAGGAGTTATGATAGCGGTTGGCTACAGCCTGTTTGGACTACCTTATGGGGTAATGACAGGTATATTTGCAGGAGTGCTATCGTTCATTCCTTATGTAGGGCCTATGATTGCTTGTGTTGTGGGAGCGATTTTTATCTTCACAGTGAGTCCTACTCAAGCCTTACTTTCTCTTCTTCTATATCAAGTTATACAGCTGATTGAAGGAAACCTTATTTATCCTAGAGTTGTAGGTCAGTCTATTGGTTTGCCAGCTATTTTCACGCTTGCGGCTGCTAGTATTGGAGGCAATCTCTTTGGCTTACTTGGGATGATATTCTTTACACCGATATTTGCTGTTATCTATCGATTGGTTAAGGAATTTGTCGTTGCAAAGGAAAATCAGCTAGATTAAGAAAAACTAAATTTAATAAGATATACTGAGAAGAGAGTGAGAGATTCTCTTCTCTTTTATTTTTAAATACTTTTCTACAAAAAGCTATTAGACGTTAAAAAAAGCCTTGGTTTCAAGGCTTATTTCTGTTGATTTAGATGTGCCCCCTGCAGGGCTCGAACCTGCGCCCCATAGCTTAAGAGTCTACTGCTCTACCAACTGAGCTAAGGAGGCAACAGAAAAAGCTGAGAATGTAACTTCCCAGCTATTTTAATATGCCCAAAATGGCAGCTAGATTATTTACGAAAGGCATCAAGGATATAGGTGAAACCAACAATTAAAAATGCAAAGGCAACGACATAAACGACAAAGACACTTGTAGCTACTGGATTGAACAAAATCACTAGACCTAGTAAAAATGCAAGCAACGCTATCCACATGATATGGTTGCCAATAATAGGGAAAATCAATCCCAGACGATTGCCTTTAAAGAAAGCTATAATGGCTTCTACAATTAACCAAATTCCTAAAATAGTTGGAATGACAACTGGCAGCGTCACAAAGCCATAGGCAACGAGGTAAAGAGCTAAGAGAAGATTAACAATCCCTTGGAAAAGATGAGCTGGTGAGCGAAGCTCTTTTGGTACAGAGAAATAGCCTAAAATAGCTGCTATAGAAGAAACCAGTAAACCAAATGCAATCCACCAGCTGTAAGCAACAAGATTAGCTACTGGGTTTGTAAATAGGAAAAGTCCTAAAAGGACAAAAACAACTCCTGCAAGGAATAGCGATAAACGATTAGAAAATTTCATTTCAATACCCCCTATATAGTATAGTATAGTTTGATAATAAAAATATTATACACCTTTTTAGAGGAAATATCAATAAACAAAATGGAAAATTTGGAAGTTTCAGTCTGATTTATGAAAAGAAAATCAGTTTTTATTATTTTGAAAATAAAAAGAGAAGATAAAATTTGTCTTCTCTACATGAAAATATTGTATGGCATCAAAGCAAAAGTAACTGGCTTTACACTATTTGTAAAGATGTAATTTGATTCAAAAAGAAAAGATAGATTTAAAATGTGGGACAAATGATGGGGTAAATCAGTTATAGACAAGCAAAAAAAGCCTTGATTTACAAGGCTTTTTCCTGTTGTATTTAGATGCCCCCTACAGGGATCGAACCTGTGACCCACGGATTAAGAGTCCGCTGCTCTGCCAGCTGAGCTAAGGAGGCAAAGAAAAAAGCTGTATTGGTGCCGAAACTTCACGGTTTGTATTGAACCCGCGCAATTAAGCAGGTGGGCAACTCGCTCTAACTGAAGCTGTTTCCGTGTGAGACGGCCTACATGCTGTTAGAAGACTTTTGTTTCCCTAATAATACAAAAAATAGTCGGTCAACACTTAAGTGTGAAGTCGTACACCACAGCGTTTCTATGTTTATATGATACCACTTTTTCAAAAAAAATCAAGAGGAAAGTGCAATTTTTTGAAAAGGATTTCAGATTTTTCGCAAACGGTCGATAGCTTCCTTTCTTTGAGCCAAAGCCCGTTCATATTTACCAGTATCTTCTGCTTGGAAATAGTGATGATTACGAATTTTTTCTGGTAGATAGTCTTGCTTGACCCAATTTCCAGGATAGTTGTGTGGATAGAGATAGTCTTGGGCATTCCCTAGTTCCTTGCTTCCACTGTAGTGCCCATCACGCAGGTGTCGCGGAATAGGCAAGTGCCCTGATGTTTTGAGGTCGGCAAGTGCCTTATCCATAGCTACATAGGCTGAGTTGGATTTTGGAGAAAGGGCCAAATCAATCACGACATTGGCAATGAGAATGCGGGCTTCGGGGAAACCAATTTTCTGGGCAGCATCCAGAGCAGTCACGGTGTGAATCTGGGCTTCAGGATTGGCCAAACCGATATCTTCATAAGCGATAACAGTCAAACGACGAGCGAGACTTGGCAAATCACCAGCCTCAATCAAGCGGGCAGCATAGTGAAGACTGGCATCAACATCTGAGCCACGGATAGACTTTTGCAGGGCTGAGAGAACATCATAGTGGCCATCTCCGTCCTTATCCATGGTAATGTAGCTCCGCTGCAGGCTATTTTCCATGATGTCTAGGGTGATATGGCGAATGCCCTTGTCATTCTCAGGGGTAGAAAGAACTGCCAAATCCAGTGAGTTGAAGGCAGAGCGAAGGTCTCCGTTTGTAGAGGTAGCAATGAAATCCAGCGCATCCTCATCTAGTTCTACTGGAAAATCAAAACCACGCTCAGGGTTACTTAGAGCTATCTGCAGGGCCTCTTTGACGTCTTGGTTAGACAGAGGTTCCAACTCAAAAATTTGAACACGGCTACGAATGGCAGGAGTGACAGAAAAGAAAGGATTTTCAGTCGTAGCGCCAATCATGATGACCAGACCACTTTCCAAAAGAGGCAAGAGGAAGTCTTGCTTGGTTTTATCTAGTCTATGAATCTCGTCTAGTAATAGGACGAGACCACCAGAGAATTTAGCCTCTTCCGCAATTTCTTGCAATCGCTTTTTACTATCAACTGTCGCATTGAAAGTTCGAAAGGCATACTTGGTCGTCCCTGCGATGGCAGAGGCAATACTGGTCTTGCCGATTCCAGGAGGTCCGTAGAGAATCATGGAGGACAGACGATTGGCTTCCACCATGCGGCGGATGATTTTTCCTTGTCCGACCAGATGTTCCTGACCGATGATCTGGTCTATGGTTTTAGGGCGCATGCGAAGCGCGAGATTGTCTGGCATAGCAGTCCTTTCTAACGTGGATTTTCTGATGTATATGTGGTAAGATGGTAGTATCTATTTTAGCATATTTCCGAGCAATCGGGGCGATTAAAGAGTCGCATAGAAAGAGGACAAAATGGCAACATACGGATTTTTAGATGTTTTAGAGGAAGAGTTGGAGAAGAACTTTCCCTTTGACTTTGAGATTAGTTGGGACAAGCGCAACCACGCGGTTGAAGTGAGTTTTCTATTGGAAGCGCAAAACTCTGCAGGCGTGGAGATGGTGGATGAAGACGGAGAGGTTTCGTCAGATGACATTCTCTTTGAAGAAGCAGTGCTTTTTTACAATCCTGCCAAATCAACAGTCAATGAGGAAGACTATTTGACGGTTATTCCTTACCTACCTAAAAAAGGTTTTTCTCGTGAATTTTTAGCTTATTTTGCTCTATTCCTTAAAGACACTGCCGAGGTTGGACTAGATGCCCTCATGGACTTTTTGGAAGACCCAGAAGCAGAGGAATTTGTCATGGAATGGAACCAAGAAGTCTTTGAAGAAGGAAAAGTTGGACTGGAAGAGGGAGAGTTTTATCCTTATCCGAGATACTAGGAGTTTGACATGGAAATAGAGATTTCTGATTTCACAGGCTGTAAGATTGCTTTGTTTTGTGGGGATAAGCTCTTGACTATCTTACGCGATGATAAGGCAAGCATTCCCTGGCCCAATATGTGGGAACTGCCCGGTGGTGGGCGAGAGGGGGATGAAAGTCCTTTTGAATGTGTGGAGCGTGAAGTTTATGAAGAACTGGGAATTCATCTGACTGAGGATTGTCTGCTTTGGAGTAAGGTTTATCCAAGTATGCTTTTTGCGGATAAACAATCTGTATTTCTAGTCGGTCAGTTAACACAGAACCAGTTTGACAATATCACCTTTGGTGATGAAGGGCAGGGCTATCAGCTCATGAATGTCAAGGAATTTCTTAGCTCCAGTCAAGTTGTACCTCATTTGCAAGAGAGATTAAAAGATTATTATAAAGTAAGTGATTAGAAAGGATGGTTCGGTTAAATTTCTAAACTGAACCCGCCCTAAACACTGTGCCAAAAAGATAAACTTCTCATAGACACAAGCGTCTTCAGAGAAGTTTCTATTTTGGCTTTGTGTTTTACGGGCTTGGTATCTTAAATATGGAAACATGGCAAGAGTTAAAAGTTACAGTGAAGCGTGAGGGAGAGGAGTTGGTTTCCAATCTCTTGATTGAGCTGGGAGCGCAAGGTGTTGCGATCGAAGATAGTATGGACTATGTGGGAAATGTTGACCGCTTCGGCGAGATTTTCCCAGAGGTTGAGCAGCAAGAAGAAATCGTAGTGACAGCCTACTACCCTGATACGGTTGATGTAGCAACGGTTGAGGCAGACTTGCAGGCTCGCTTAGCAGAATTGACAGATTTTATGGATTTGGGAGAGGTCAAAATGGGGATGACTGCCTTGGCTGAGGAAGACTGGGCAGACAACTGGAAGAAATACTATGAACCAGCTCGCATTACTCATGATTTGACTATCGTGCCGTCTTGGACAGACTATGAGGCGACTGCGGGAGAAAAGATTATCAAGCTGGATCCTGGTATGGCCTTTGGAACTGGGACCCATCCAACCACTAAGATGAGCCTCTTTGCCTTAGAGCAGGTTCTCCGTGGTGGCGAAACGGTGCTGGATGTGGGGACTGGTTCAGGGGTTCTCTCTATTGCCAGCTCGCTGCTTGGTGCTAAGGAAATTTTTGCCTATGACCTAGATGATGTAGCAGTTCGTGTTGCTCAGGAAAATATTGAACTCAACCCAGGTATGGAAAACATCCATGTAGCTGCAGGAGACTTGCTTAAGGGTGTTGAGATTGAGGCAGATGTGATTGTAGCTAATATCTTGGCGGATAGCCTTGTTCATTTGACACAGGATGCTTACCGCTTGGTCAAGGACGAAGGCTACCTCATCATGAGTGGGATTATCAAGGACAAGTGGGACATGGTGCGCGAGTCGGCTGAGTCAGCTGGATTTTTCCTTGAAACTCACATGATTCAAGGGGAATGGAATGCCTGTGTTTTCAAAAAAACTAAGGATATTTCAGGTGTGATTGGAGGCTAGCATGCAGCAGTATTTTGTCAAAGGGAGTGCAGTCTCTCCTGTCACCATCGAGGACAAGGAAACCAGCAAGCATATGTTTCAGGTTATGCGCTTGAAAGAAGATGATGAGGTTACCTTAGTCTTTGATGACGGGATTAAGCGTTTGGCGCGCGTGCTAGATGTGGAAACTCGTCAGTTTGAGTTGGTCGAAGAGCTAGCTGACAATGTGGAACTGCCTGTCCAAGTGACTATCGCATCAGGCTTCCCCAAGGGAGACAAGCTGGAGTTCATCACGCAAAAAGTGACGGAACTGGGTGCGAGCCAAATCTGGGCCTTTCCTGCCGATTGGTCCGTTGCCAAGTGGGATGGCAAGAAATTGGGTAAAAAGGTTGAGAAACTAGAAAAAATCGCCCTTGGAGCAGCCGAGCAAAGCAAGCGTAATATTGTTCCAAGTGTCCAGCTTTTTGAAAGGAAAGCAGATTTTCTAGCCCAACTGGCCCAGTTTGACTCTATCGTAGTGGCTTATGAAGAGTCGGCCAAAGAAGGAGAAAGCGCTGCGCTTTTACAAGCAGTTACTGGACTCGAGAAAGGAGACAAATTGCTCTTTATCTTTGGTCCAGAAGGTGGTCTGTCACCTGCAGAAATTGAGAGTTTTGAAGCTAAAGGAGCCGTATTGGCAGGACTTGGTCCTCGCATTCTAAGAGCAGAAACAGCACCGCTTTACGCCTTATCAGCCCTTAGTGTTTTATTAGAATTAGAGAAATAAGAGGAAGAAAATGGAACAAAAACACCGTTCAGAATTTCCAGAGAAGGAACTTTGGGATTTAACAGCCCTATACCAAGACCGTGAGGATTTCTTGCGTGCAATCGAGAAGGCTCGCGAAGACATCAATCAATTTAGCCGTGACTATAAGGGTAATCTTCATACTTTTGAGGATTTTGAAAAGGCCTTTGCGGAATTGGAACAAATCTACATTCAGATGAGCCATATTGGTAACTATGGTTTTATGCCTCAGACGACAGACTATAGCAATGACGAATTTGCCAATATTGCCCAAGCTGGGATGGAATTTGAAACAGATGCCAGCGTAGCCTTGACCTTCTTTGACGATGCCTTGGTGGAAGCTGATGAGGAAGTTTTGGATCGTTTGGGTGAATTGCCACATTTAACAGCTGCCATTCGTCAGGCAAAAATCAAAAAAGCCCACTACCTAGGGGCTGATGTGGAGAAGGCCTTGACCAATCTCGGTGAAGTTTTCTACAGTCCACAGGATATTTACACTAAAATGCGAGCTGGGGACTTTGAAATGGCTGACTTTGAAGCCCATGGCAAGACCTACAAAAATAGCTTTGTTACCTATGAGAACTTCTACCAAAACCATGAGGACGCTGAAGTTCGTGAGAAATCTTTCCGTTCTTTCTCAGAGGGACTTCGTAAGCACCAAAATACTGCTGCAGCAGCCTATCTAGCCCAAGTCAAGTCTGAAAAACTACTGGCAGATATGAAGGGTTACGACTCAGTCTTTGATTATCTTCTGGCTGAACAAGAAGTAGACCGTGCCATGTTTGACCGTCAGATTGACCTCATCATGAAGGATTTTGCGCCAGTTGCTCAGAGATACCTCAAACATGTTGCCAAGGTGAATGGTCTTGAAAAGATGACCTTTGCAGACTGGAAATTGGACTTGGATAGCGCTCTTAATCCTCAAGTGACTATTGACGACGCCTATGATTTGGTCATGAAGTCGGTAGAACCTTTGGGGCAAGAATATTGTCAGGAAGTTGCTCGCTATCAAGAAGAGCGCTGGGTGGACTTCGCTGCCAATAGTGGCAAGGATTCCGGAGGTTATGCGGCGGATCCATATCGCGTGCACCCTTATGTCCTCATGAGCTGGACAGGTCGTTTGAGCGATGTCTATACCTTGATTCATGAAATCGGGCATTCTGGTCAATTCATCTTTTCAGACAATCACCAAAGCTATTTCAACGCCCACATGTCTACCTACTATGTTGAAGCACCGTCAACTTTCAATGAATTGCTCCTCAGTGACTACTTGGAGCACCAGTCTGACGACCCTCGTCAAAAACGCTTCGCTCTTGCTCACCGCTTGACAGACACCTACTTCCATAATTTCATTACTCACCTCTTGGAAGCAGCCTTTCAGCGTAAGGTGTATACATTGATTGAAGAAGGGGAGACCTTTGGAGCAAGCAAACTCAACAGTATTATGAAGGAAGTCTTGACGGATTTCTGGGGAGATGCCATTGAAATCGACGATGATGCAGCTTTGACTTGGATGCGCCAAGCTCACTACTATATGGGCTTATATAGTTACACTTACTCAGCAGGACTAGTCATCTCGACTGCGGGTTACCTTCATTTGAAACATTCAGAAACTGGAGCTGAAGATTGGCTCAGTCTCCTCAAATCAGGTGGTAGCAAGACACCGCTTGAGTCAGCCATGATTATCGGTGCTGATATTTCAACAGATAAACCACTCCGTGATACCATCCAATTCTTGTCAGACACAGTTGACCAGATTATTGCCTACAGTGCTCAGTTGGGAGAGTAGGGGGATAAGAAAAATACTCTATAATAAAGTTGATCTTTTTGAAAATCCGATATACAATATGTCATTGTTTATTTAATATTTACAGAAGATGATAGGAGAATATAATGCCAGTTACCAGTGAAAAATCTATTACAAATGCATTAGTAAAAATGCTTCCCAAATTATGGGCGAGGAGTAAAAAATTTTATAATGATAAACAGTTTAAAGTCGAAAGCGAATTAGGAGTTGTTTTCAAAGATTACTTGGAATATTCATATGAAAAATATTCTACTGTAAAGACATTATTATACAAAAATGAAGGTAAATTTTTATATAATTTTTATGAACCACAGTTTTTAGAATCTGGAAATGGAGAGGTTGTTGACACTACAAATTCAAGTTTGATTTTTCAGAAAAATAATAAAATAATTGTTACTGGAACTGGCGGTGTAGGTAAATCTATGCTCATGAAGCATATATTTATAAACCAAATAGACACTGCAAGTAGCATTCCAATTTTCATAGAATTAAAATCTATAAATGAGAAACCATTGGATGATTTTGATTTTGAATTATTTATTTTTGAAGAGATTAAATGTCATCATTTGAATATAGAGAGAGAACATTTTCAAGAAACACTAAAATCTGGCGCATATACTATAATATTTGATGGACTTGATGAAATTATATCTACTCATAGAAATGTGTTAGACAAATCATTAAAAGAATTTGTAGATATATATAATAAAAATAGGTATATTCTTAGCTCTCGCCCGTCCGATGATTTTATAGGTTGGTCTAATTTTTTAGAATATGAGATTAAGTTACTGACTAAAGAGCAGGCTGTTTCTCTCATTTTAAAATTAGAGTATGAATCAAAATTAAAAAATAAGTTTGCAAAAGAATTAAAAGATACATTATATGATAACCATGAATCTTTTGCTTCAATCCCTCTGTTGTTAACTATTATGTTAATGACATATGAAGATGGTGCATCTATTCCCAATAATCTAACTGATTTTTACAACCTAGCATTTTATACTCTCTATCAAAAACATGATGCATCGAAATCGGGCTATAAAAGAGAATTGAAATCGAATTTATCTCTTGAACAATTTAAAGAAGCTTTATCTTATCTAGCAATGAAAACGTTTTTCAAAGGACAGATAACCTTTAATACTGACAGTTTTAATTCTTATCTTGATTCTTTCAAAGAAAAAAATACAGTGAAGTTTGTAAATTCAGATTTTATTAGGGATTCTATTTCTAATGTGTGTATGATTTTACAAGATGGTGTTTCTTATAAGTTTTCTCATAGATCATTTCAAGAATATTTTGCTGGTGTTGGAGTTAGTAAATTAGATGATCAAACGCAAAAGAAACTTTTAACTTCATGGGCTATTGAAGATGGAAATCACATTGCATATAAT
>ERZ1699251.25-NODE-25-length-16877-cov-2.785313_pt1 | contig 16877 bp, 19 predicted proteins | sample MGYA00581532_ERZ1699251 | MGnify/ENA primary metagenome ERZ1699251 (study PRJEB42319, sample SAMD00040314) | human oral metagenome | material: saliva | host: Homo sapiens | study: EMG produced TPA metagenomics assembly of PRJDB4115 data set (Metgenomic analysis of...
GGACTAGGCGGTGGTGACCGTATCCAAGCCACAATGGTTTTTGAGAAAATTCTATAAAAATTCCCCATCTTTTATTAGAAAACATCAGCATATAGGAGGCTACTTATGAAAAAATTACTAAGCACGTCAGCTATTTTACTTTCTGCTACCGTTCTAGTAGCTTGCTCTAACAATCAATCGGCTACCAAAGATAGCTCGGAGCAACCAAAAACGGAGCAAAAAAATACTACTTCTACAAACACAAAAGCCAAAGTAGATAACAGTAAATACGACAATCTAATTTCTGAAATCAAGTCAAAATTAGATCCTGAATCAACTGGCGCAATAAGCGTAAAAATCCAAAATAACGTAATCAATTCAGATTCATCCGAACCACATGATACAATCATGATTTTGCTAACTGGAACGGCTAAAGATAACGCAAAAGAGACTATGGCCGCAATCAATTCAAATTCTGCTACAACTAATCAGCAAAATGCAATTACCGTATTTCGGATGTCTATATCTGAGTTTGCTAAAAAATTACCAGACGACAATACTACTCTTTCCCTTGGGTATGAAAAATCTGCTGATCAATACGACTTAATCGCAAAATCTTCAAAACAAAAAGATTTTATCCCTGTTGGCGAAATCATCGTAAATTAAAAACTCCCCCATATTCGCCAATAGAACCCCTATTTCTAAGGTCTATTGTGCAAAAATTGGGGAAATTGAAGAATAGAAAGCCGATTTTACAGACTAAAGCGCAAAAAACTGCAAAATTGACAAATAGAGATGACTAATATCTTCTAAACCATCGGCGAAGTCGTGGGCATATATAGAGAGAATTAAAATGAACAAAGAAAATCCATATTTTGAACAAACCAAACAAAACTACATAGAAGTTGAAAAACTCTATAAACTTGGTAAAGCAAAGCATACATCTTCTAAATACAGATTTCTTGCACTAGCAGTTAAAAGACAATCTGAACAATTCTTATTTGAAGCCAAGACTCAAAAAAGAAAATATTGGAAATTCAGTCGTGGTTCTCTGGTATTCGTAGAGTTCGGTGTAAATATAGGCGGAGAATTATCAAATAATCATTGGGCTATTGTCTTAGACAAAGTAGATAGTCCCTATAAAAAAACACTTACAGTAATTCCTCTAACATCTAAAAATCAAATAGATACTGTACTCATAGACGAAGTCATTGCGGAATATCCTTCTATTTTGCTTGATGAATATATTGAAAAATTACACAAAGATTTATTTGCCTACCTAAAATATTTAGATTCCAATAATGCAATTACTGAAGCTGCCTTATCGGATGTCTACCAAGCTTATACAGAACAATTTTCAAACGAAATAATTCAACCTAAGATAATAGACGATGATAACCTTAAACGGACACAATCAGAAATAAATGACGTTATTGAATTAACTCAATACTACAAAAAATACATTAAGCGTTCTTATGCCAAGTGTAATAACCTTCAAACAATCAGCAAAGATAGAATTTTAAAGAAAAATAGATTAGATCCAATCGGAAAAATGAAAGTATCTGATAACACATTGGACAAAATTAACGAAAAGTTAAAAGAATTATACCTTTTCTAATCTCTTGACATTTTTTAATAATTATATTACAATACAGCTATTAGGAGTTTAGCTCCATAAAGTTTACATTTGGATTTTAGATCCATAACGTGATAGTAGCCGTATTTGATACGGCTACTTTTCTTTTTATATTCTAGTAAACATAACTTAAAATAAAAAACTCCCCCATATTCGCCTTGTTTTCTATTCTGGTACAATTTACCGTCTGACTGCTTAAAATCGAAAATAGGGGCATTCTCGTAGCTCCTCACATGGTATAAACTCAAAACCTTTTCTAATTGCTTGCCTGCTGATGGAAAAAGGAGTTAAAACCATGAAAATTACACAACACACGAAAAAAGACGGATCAGCAGTCTACCGCTCCAGTATCTATCTTGGCATTGATTCTGTGACTGGTAAGAAGGTTAAGACTACCATATCAGCACGAACAAAGAAAGAACTCAGAAACAAGGCCACCCAGGCTAAGGTAGAATTTGAGAAAAACGGCTCGACACGGAAACAACGCTCACATATAACAACCTATCGTGAACTTGTAGACTTGTTTTGGCAAACCTATCAGCATACCATAAAGACTAATACGCAGATAAAGATAAAAGGCTGCTTAAAAAACTACCTCTTGCCCTCATTTGGTACTTACAAACTAGATAAACTTACCCCTGTTATTATCCAAACTCAGGTAAATAAGTGGGCGGATGAGTACAATCAGGACGGAACGGGGTATAAAGAATACAATCATCTTCATGCCTTAAATAAACGTATTCTACAGTATGGACTTTCTATTCAAGCATTAGACAATAACCCCGCTCGTGATATTGTCATTCCTAGAAAGATAACCAGAGATAAACAAGAAATTAAATACTTTCAAGATCAGGAACTTAAAAACTTCCTCTCCTATCTCGATAACCTAGAAAATACCTTTATCAATTTTTATGATACCGTGCTTTATAAGACACTCCTAGCTACTGGACTGCGCATCCGTGAATGTCTGGCCCTGGAATGGTCTGATATTGACCTGCAGAGCGGAACGATTGATATTAACAAGACACTCAACATTTTAAACCAGGTAAACACTCCTAAGACAAAATCAAGCTATAGAGTTTTAGATATCGATCATAAAACAGTGCTCATGCTTCGTCTCTACCGAGCAAGACAAGCGGAAAACGGTAGAAACATTGGCTTAACCTATGAGAAAGTATTCTCTGATAGCTTTGACAACTATGTCAATACTCGAAAGGTTGATTATCGCCTACATAAGCACTTAAAAAACGCTAACTGTACTGATTTAGGCTTTCATGCTTTCCGACACACTCACGCTAGTATCTTGCTTAATGCTGGCCTGCCATACAAGGAAATACAGACACGGCTTGGCCATGCAAAAATATCTGTAACTATGGACACTTACAGCCATTTATCAAAAGAGAACCAAAAAAGAGCAGTCTCATTCTTTGAAACTGCCCTCGAAAAAATAAAAAGTTCTTAAAAAAGTCCACAAAATAAAAAAAGCGACACATAAAACCCTTATGTATCAACGATTATAGAATGATTTCGGTATAATTGACTATTATACCGAAATTTTCTCATTTTTAAAAGAAAAAGGGCGCTGGTAAAGGATAATCTTCACCAACTCCCTATTTTTCTACTTATCTAAGCCTAATTCTGCCAAGATTTGACGTTTGTAGGCAATCTTTTGGACTTCCTTGTCCTCATCTTCAGACCAATCTAGTTTAATTTCTGAAACAATCTGCCCAGGGCGATTTTTCAAGATATAGATGCGGTCGCTGAGATTAAGGGCCTCCTCGATACTATGAGTAATAATCAATGTTGTCAGTTGCAACTGCTTGTGAATCTCAAGGTACCAAGCGTGGAGTTCCATCTTGGTCATCTCATCCAAGGCGCTAAAGGCCTCGTCTAAGAGAAAGAGCTTGTGCCCGAAAAGGTAAGTTCGAAGCAAGGCTACACGCTGGCGCATCCCGCCACTGAGTTCATGAGGGTATTTATCTCTTACAGCTGTCAACTGGAAGGTCGCAAGAATTTCATCTGCGCGAGCAATAGCTTCTGCCTTATCCACCTTTTGAATCAAGAGGGGCAGAATGATATTACCAAGCACCGTCTTGTGCTCCAAGAGTAGATCCTTTTGCAACATATAACTCACGCGCCCCTTGGGATTTTCTTCACCATCAAGTACAATTCTCCCTGACTGGACTTCTAAAATCCCAGCGATTAGGTTAAAGAGGGTGGTCTTTCCAACACCACTTGGACCTAAGATAGAAACCACTTCTCCTGAAGTCACCTGCAGGTCGATGTCCTCTAAAATCCTATCTTGTCCGTAGGCATAACTGACGTGTTCTAGTCTTATTTCTGTCATTATTTCACAAATTCGTTGGTGAAGCCTTTGTCTGTCAAGTCTTCTTTAAGGATACCATTTTCTTTATCCCATTTGTAGAAGGCATTCCAGCGAGCTGCATCAAATTGCCCCCATTTTTCCTTGTCGCTTGCGTATTCTTTTGACAAGTATTTTTGAGATTCGATGACAAAGTCACGTTTTTCCTTGAGTTCAGGTGCATTTTTGATGAGGATATCAGCTGCTTCCTCTGGATGCTCCATAGCATATTGGTAGCCTTTTTTGATAGCTTGGATAACTTTGCGAGCTTCTTCTTTGTTGTCTTTCAAATAGTCATTGTTTGCGATGATAACTGGTGAATAGTAGTCAAACTCTTTAACGTAGTCTTTCAAGTACATGAAGTTAGCATCTACACCTTGAGATTTTGCAAGGATACCATCCCATCCGTAGTAGATCCATGCAGTATCAAATACTCCATTAGCAATCGGTGTGATAGAGTTTGAGTCGTTATTTGGTACTTTTTCAACCTTCTCAAAGTCCCCACCTTGTGATTCTACCAAGGTTTTCAACATAGCAAGTTCAGTTGGGTCATTCCAAGTTCCGTATTTCTTACCAACCAAGTCTTTTGGACTAGCTACATTGTCAGATTTACGAGAGATGATTCCTGATGTATTGTGTTCTACGATAGCTGCAACGGCAGTAATTCCTGCTCCTTTTTCCAATTTTTTAGCCATATAGTCTTGGAAATAGACTGCAAATGGTGCCTTACCGTTAATAACCAAGTCAGAAGAACTTTCTTCTGGTGGCAATTTCAAATCAACATCCACTCCAGCTTCTTTGAAATAACCTTTTTCCTTGGCAACATAAAGCCCTGTGTGGTTAGTATTTGGTGTCCAGTCTAGGATAAAGTCAATTTTCTTGAGTTCTGCCTCTTTGTTGTCTTTAGAAGCAGTTCCTTGACCACAGGCCACAAGCACAACAGCTACAAGAGCTGTTAAAACAGTTAAAAACACTTTCCATGTTTTCTTCATTTCAATTTCCTCTTTTCTTTTTCAGAAACATTCTTATTCTACGAACGTTTCCATTTAATAACATATTTTTCACTAATATCGACCAACTTCATACCCAGCAGACTGATAATCGATACCAGAATAATAATCGCGAACATGGTATCATACTGAAACAGTTTCTTGGACTGAATCATGTAGACACCTAGTCCTTCAAAGCCTCCCAACCACTCAGATACCACTGTTGTGATAAAGGCGTAGGAGACACTGACTCTCAGACCTGCATAAAAGTAAGGCAGACTGACAGGAATTTTAAAATGCCACAGGACTTGCCAAGGCTTGGCCCGCATCAGACTAAACAAGGTCAGCATATCCTTGTCACAATGCCTAAAACCGTCCAAAATGCTGACGATGATAGGGAAGGTTGTCGTCAGGATAATCAAGACAATCTTGGGCAAAATCCCATAACCTAGCCACAAGACCAAGATAGGAGCTATGGCAATAGTCGGAATGGTCTGAACAACCACCATCATAGGGTAAATCAAGTCATTGAGCCAAGTCAAACTGTCCATAAGCACAGCCATGAGACAGGCAATCAAGACTCCCAAAACCAGCCCCAGTAAAGCCACTCTCAAGGTCGCCCAGCTATGGTGCCAGAGAAATTCTCTATCACGAACAAAGGCCTGGAGAATTTCAAGAGGTGTCGGCAGGATAAACTTGGGGAGAAGTTTAAGAAAACCTGCTAACTGCCAGATTGACAAGACTCCTAGAAAGCCCAAAAGACTAATCTGTCGCCTCAGTATACTTTTCAAGTTTCTCATCAATACTTAAAATCTCTCCTACATTTATTTTGACATTAGCAAAGATATTGTCTGCCTCCTGCCCTGCCACTTCCAGCGCTTCTTTGAGAATGCGCATAAGCTCATCAAACTCCCCTTCCAAGACCGTTTCAAATGGTGTCACCACCATGGTCACTTCTTGAGCTTGCAGATAAGCAATGACCTGATCGATAACAGCTATCCGATCAATCCCCTGTGTTAGGGGTAAAACTTGCAAGGCAATGCTTGCTTTCATAAAAACCTCCTCTTCTCGTTTTCCTTTGACAAAAAGAAAAACCTTTACCATATATGGAAAAGGTCAAGAATAGACTAAGTATCGTTCCCTACGCTGGCATTACCCAGATCAGGTGCGGTCGAAGTTTAACACTTCCTCTCAGACTGTACACAGACTCCCATATATTATATGGACATATGATAGCGCAAAATAAAAAAAATGTCAAGGAAACTGCTTACAGAAAAGAGCAGGAAATTTTTCCTACTCCCATTTTCTATACTCGTTCTCCATTACTATTCACTCTGTAACCATCCACCGTCGTATTCACAGCTAAGGCGCCTGAAGAGTAAGAATAATACCACTTACCAGAGACTTGATACCATCCTGTTTTCATTGCTCCTGAACTATCCAGATAATACCACACTCCATTTTCCTTTAACCAGCCTGTCTGCATTTCACCAGATGATTTCAAATAATACCAGCTAGAACCATCCTTCAACCAGCCTGTTGATTTAGAGCCATTTGATTTGAAATGATACCAACTACCATTTATTTTCTTCCAACCAACAGTTGAACTGTTATTGGATCCATAGTTAGAGCTATTTCCTGATTGATTCTGATAATTCTGTGAAGAGCTTACTCCCTCTAGCTGGATATAGCGACGACTTCCGTTATAAGCCGTATAACTCAACCACTTGTACCCATCTTTTTCGAGAATTTGATCATAATGAACATTCTCCCCAGGATAATAGTAATCAATCGCAGTTGCGCTAGCTAGAGGCTGATTTTTGATAGCAGCCTTAGCCTTAAAATAATGTGTTCCTCCTGTTGAAGTTGAGGATTGACTATTTCCAATACTGCCACCAGCCAAATCTTTAAAATGAATAAAACCGGTCATAGTATTGGCCTTCACGACACGCTTGTTATAAGATTCTCTTATTCCATAGTTGTATTCTTCAATCTCAATCTCATCTCCCACTACATTTGACACCCAAGCAACATGACCATAAGTTCCTGCAGTAGACCAAGCAATGGAGCCAATAGCTGGTGTATTATCTACACGATATCCTTCACGACGAGCACGATAGCCCCATTCATTCGCATTTCCATAAGCTGCCGGAATCTCAAAACCATTGACATTACTCAAACGAAAAGCTGCAAAAGAAGTACACTGACGAGAATACATCCGCCACTTATCAATCTCCTGACTCCCATTTTTATAATAAGTAGGATAATCATCCCCACGCGCAATCGATCCATTTCCTCCGGAATAGGCATAGACACTATCACCCGCTGCTAGCATCAATCCTACTACTAAAAAAGGAACAACTTTTTTGGCTGATTTTCTAAAAGAAAATCCTGTCTCTGTTACTTTGAATGGTAAAACTTTCATTCTTCCTCCTTGAAAATAATATAGTACTCAATGAAAATTAAAGATCAAACTAGGAAGCTAGACGCAGGCTATACTTGAGTATGGCAAGGCGAAGCTGACGTGGTTTGAATTTGATTTTCGAAGAGTATAAATCGAAGATTGCCTTCACTTAAATTATTCGGAGAAAAAAGAAAAAGTGAGAAAATTTCTCACTTTAGTCAAGATAATGAATCAAATTCTTTTCTGTAAGGATATCTGAGTAAGTAAAGGATTCAACGTAAACATTAGCTTGTTTATCTCCTTCAACGTTCCCAAATTCAACGATAAATAGGGATGGATAAACCTCAATTAGCTTACCCAATCTATTTTTTTGGCGCTTACGACCATTCTCCAAAGTCATTTCTACGACTTGTCCCTCATGTGCCTTGATTTCTTCTTTGATTTTTTTCATCTTGGCTACATCTGTAAATGCATCTGACATCTTATGCCTCCCTCTTTGAGATACTTGAAAATTTATTGTATTCTTTTTGGAAAATTAATTCCACCGTTCCACGAGCTCCACTACGGTTTTTCTCGATAATAACTTCTACCTTATTATTTGGTATGCCTTCCTCTTCTTCACCACCACGCTCATAGTAGTCGTCGCGATAAAGAAAGGCTACGATATCAGCGTCCTGCTCAATAGATCCAGATTCACGAATATCAGACAAGACTGGTCTCTTATCCTGACGTTGTTCTACACCACGAGAAAGCTGACTTAGAGCGATTACTGGAACTTTCAGTTCCTTGGCTAGGATTTTCAACTGACGTGAAATTTCTGAAACCTCTTGTTGGCGGTTTTCTCGACCAGTTCCCGTGATAAGCTGCAAATAGTCTATCAAAATCAAACCAAGATTTCCAGTTTCTTGAGCTAATTTACGTGAACGAGAACGAATCTCTGTAATCCGAATCCCTGGCGTATCATCGATATAGATACTTGCATTAGCTAGATTCCCTTGAGCAATGGTATATTTTTGCCACTCCTCATCAGTCAATTGACCCGTACGGATAGAATGCGATTCCACCAAACCTTCTGCCGCCAACATACGGTCCACTAGACTTTCCGCACCCATTTCGAGTGAAAAAATAGCAACTGTTTTGTCCAACTTAGTCCCAATATTCTGAGCAATATTCAAGGCAAAGGCTGTCTTACCAACCGCCGGACGAGCTGCTAAGATAATCAACTCCTCCTCATGAAGACCAGTCGTCATATGATCCAAATCACGATAACCTGTCGCAATACCTGTAATATCGGTCGTTTGTTGCGAGCGAGCTTCCAGATTTCCAAAGTTGATATTCAACACATCTCGAATGTTCTTAAATCCACTTCGATTAGCATTTTCGCTGACATCAATCAGGCCTTTTTCTGCCTGAGCAATGATTTCATCAGCTGGTTGCGAAGCCTCGTAAGCTTGATTGACAGACTCTGTCAACTTGGAAATTAATCGCCGTAACATAGCCTTTTCTGCAACAATTTTAGCATAATACTCCGCATTAGCAGAAGTTGGCACAGAATTGACAATCTCAACCAAGTAAGACAGGCCACCAATATTCTGTAAATCACCTTGATTATCAAGAATGGTACGAACCGTTGTTGCATCTATAGCATCGCCACGATCCGATAAATCGACCATAGCTTGGAAAATCAAACGATGGGCATACTTAAAAAAGTCCCGAGACTCAATATATTCTCGCACAAAAACAAGCTTACTCTCGTCAATAAAGATAGCCCCTAAAACGGATTGCTCAGCTAAGATATCTTGAGGTTGTACTCGTAACTCTTCTACTTCTGCCATCAGATTTCCCTTCATTTTACAATCTTGTCAAGAAAGTGTAAATTTACCCTTCTTTCACACGAAGATTGATCACACTTGTGACATCTTGATAGATTTTCACTGGTACATCAATCAAACCAACTGCTCTAATCGGAGCTTGCACTTGGATATGACGTTTATCAATCTTAATTCCAAATTGCTTTTGCAATTCTTCTGCGATTTTCTTATTGGTAATAGAACCAAAAGTACGGCCATCTGGACCAACTTTTTCAACAAATTCTACAACAGTTTCTTCTGCTTCAAGTTGGGCTTTAATTGCTTTTGCTTCTGCAATCATCTCAGCGTGAGCTTTCTCTTCAGATTTTTGTTTACCACGAAGTTCGCCCACCGCTTGAGCAGTCGCTTCTTTAGCTAGGTTCTTTTTGATAAGAAAGTTTTGTGCATACCCTGTTGGTACTTCCTTAATTTCGCCTTTTTTACCTTTTCCTTTAACATCTGCTAAAAAGATTACTTTCATTCTTCTTTCTCCTTTTCCTTTATTTCATTTAATACAATTTCTGTCAGTTTTTCACCTGCTTCTGACAAGGTTAAATCCTTAATTTGAGCTGCTGCCAAATTAAAGTGGCCTCCACCTCCCAGCTCTTCCATAATCCGTTGTACATTCAGCTTACTACGACTGCGAGCTGAGATAGAGATAAATCCTTGTGTATTCTTCGCAAGAACAAAACTCGCTTCAATACCTGACATAGCTAACATGGCATCTGCTGCCTTACTAATAACAACTGTATCATAGCATTTCGAGTCCTTAGCCTCTGCTATTAGTACATCTGAACCTAATTTACGCCCCTGTAAAATCAGTTCATTGACCTCACGATATTCTTCAAAATCTGTCGCAGCAATTTCTTGGATAGCAATACTATCACTTCCTCTCGTTCTGAGATAGCTAGCAACATCAAATGTCCGACTAGTCACTCGTGAGGTGAAATTTTTAGTATCCAACATCATACCAGCCATTAAAACACTTGCTTGCATACGACTCAAACGATTTTTCTTAGAATTCTGGAACTGAATCAATTCCGTTACCAACTCACTGGCACTACTTGCACCACTTTCGATATAAGTAATAACTGCATTATCTGGGAAATCCTGATCCCTTCTATGATGGTCAATAACAATAGTTTGGGTAAACAAATCATAAAAATCTTTTGATAAAGTTAAAGCTGTCTTTGAATGGTCTACAAGAATCAACAAAGAACGATTGGTCACCATCCCCATTGCATCCTTAACAGACAACAACTTCGTAACTCCTTCTTTTTCTAAGAATGAAACAGCTCGTTCAATATCCGGCGACATTTGTTCTTCATCATAAATAGCATAGCTATTTTCAGTCACATTGCTGGCAAATAACTGCATACCTACAGCAGAGCCCAAAGCATCCATATCTAGATTTTTGTGACCAACTACAAAAACCTGATCTACACTTCGAATCTTATCTGAAATAGCTGTCATCATAGCGCGCGTAAGAGTCCGTGTACGTTTGATTGAGGCAGCAGACCCACCACCAAAATAAACTGGATTTTTCGTTTCGTCGTTTTCCTTAACAACCACTTGGTCGCCACCACGCACTTCAGCCAAGTTCAAGTTGAGCAATGCAACTTTCCCTATCTCATCATGATTTCCATCACCATAAGAAAATCCCATACTTAAGGTCAAAGGCAACTGTCTCTGTTTCGCCTCTTCTCTGAATGCATCAATAACAGAAAATTTATCATTCATCAATCCCTCAAGTACCGTGTAGTCCGTAAATAAATAAAAACGGTCCATACTCACTCGACGGGAGAACATGGCATGTTTCCCAGCAAATTCTGAAACAAAATTGGCTACAAAACTGTTAATATGACTGATATCAGACTCTGATGTTTTATCTTCTAAATCATCGTAGTTATCAACAGAAACAATCCCAATCACAGGTCGACTCGTTACTAACTCAACAGTCGCTTCGTATTCTCCAGACACATCAAAGAAATAAAGAACCCCAGACACCTTGTCCATATGAACCGAATAACGGGTCTCACCCAAAGTAGCATAAGAACCTGGATTCCCCACAGAAGCCTTAATAATTGTTTGAATTAATGCCACATCAATCTCGCCCACTTCATTAGTCAAAATCAATTCAGCATAAGGATTAAACCATTCAACTTCACCTGACGACAAGTCTAATTTAATAACTCCGACAGGCATCTGTTCTAACAAGGTTGTCAAACTTTCTTCAGCTTGGTGGTTTACATACTGGATTTGTTCTACTTCACTCTTTGAGTAGTAGTCTCTCTGATGGATGAATAGTAAAATATATGAACCCAAAATAAGTAGCAAAAGAAATAGCGTTACCAGTGTATTCGTTACAAAAACAAGTTGCACAGATAGCACTCCGAACGCCACTATTCCTAATATTAAGGGGAAAATAGGACTTACATAAAATTTTTTCATTCCAAACCTCTTGGCACCCATTATACCATAATAACCACCAAAAAGCGACTTTTTAAAAGTGTAATCAGTAATTCTATCAATTATAAGAAAAAGGAGGTTTACAATTTAGTAAACCTTCCTTTACACATATTGAAATTAAGATTCTTTAACTTCTAACAAGCCAATCTCGCCATCTTCACGACGATAAATCACATTGGTTGTCTGATCTTCAACATCCACATAGATAAAGAAATCATGTCCCAACAAATCCATCTGTAGAATAGCTTCTTCCAAATCCATTGGTTTTAAATCAATTTGTTTTGAACGAACAACTCTGGATTGGGCAACATTTGTATCTTCCACCAAAGCATCTGTAAATAATTGACTAGTTGCTACCTTGTTTTTATTTTTACGCTCGATTTTTGTTTTATTTTTACGAATCTGACGTTCAATTTTATCGGTTACAAGGTCAATTGAACCATACATATCTTGAGACACATCTTCTGCACGAAGAGTAATTGAGCCAAGCGGAATCGTTACTTCCACTTTAGCAGTTTTTTCACGATACACCTTCAAGTTAACTCGAGCATCCAACTCTTGTTCAGCTTGAAAATACTTTTCGATCTTTTCGAGTTTAGAAACTACATAATCACGAATTGCTTCTGTTACTTCTAGGTTTTCACCACGGATACTATATTTAATCATATGAGTACCTTCTTTCTAAACATTTTTGTTTTTCTGATTTCATTATAACGCTTTCATTTTATTTTTGCAAATTTTTTCCTCATCTTACAAGGGAAAGTGTTTTTACATCCTCAGCACCAGCTTCTTCCAATAGTTTCTTCACACGATTTATAGTTGTTCCAGTAGTATAAATATCATCTATAAGTAGGATTTTTTTAGGAATAGTGATTCCACTTTTGACAAAGAAAGGAAGTTCTGTCTCCAAGCGTTCTGAGCGACTTTTAGAAGAACTGGCTCTTTCTTCTCTTTTCTCTATTAAATCCAGATACGAAAAACCTGCTGCCTCTACCAAGCCCTCAACCTGATTAAATCCCCTCTCAAGCAATCTTTCAGGACTTAGGGGAATTACAACAAATTGATACTCTTTGTACTTTTTTAACTCCTCACTTAAAACTGAAGCAAAAACTTTTCTTAAAAGGAAGTCTCCATCAAACTTATACCGACTGAAAAAATCCTTCATAGCTTGATTGTAAGTAAAAATCGCTCTATGACTGACCTCAACTCCTTCTTTACACCAAAATTGACAATCTTGACACTTTGTTGACAAGTCTATTTTCATACAGTTTGGACAATACTCTTCTCCAATTCTCTCAAAAGTAGAATCACAGTCTGAACAAAGACAAGAGATATCATTCCTCAGAAGTAAGAGACTACTAAAAGTTAAAACAGTCTTCATAGTCTGCCCACACAATAAGCACTTCATAGCCCCGCCTCCTTATTCATCTGCTGAATTTCCTTAATTGCCTTCTTGATTGAAGTATTTAACCCATCATGGAAAAAAAGCAAATCTCCTGTCGGTCTATCCATGCTTCGCCCAACTCGTCCCCCAATCTGTATTAAACTAGACTTGGTAAACAGACGATGATTGGCCTCTACTACGAAAACGTCCACACAAGGGAAGGTAACTCCACGCTCCAATATCGTCGTACTGATAAGTATTGTCAGTTCTCCATCTCGAAAAGCTTGTACCTGCTCTAATCGATTTTCTGTGATAGAAGATACAAAGCCAATTTTCTCATTTGGAAATTGCTCCTGTAAGATTTCTTTTAGCTGCTCCCCTCTCTTAATCTCTGAAGCAAAAATAAGTAACGGATAACCTGTCTTTCTCTGCTTCTCAATATAAGACTTTAACTTTGGTGACAAACACTTCTTCTCTAAATAGCGATTAAAATCCGACAACCAAACAGGTTTAGGAATAATCAAAGGATTCCCATGAAATCGTCTTGGCACACTCAATCGTTTTAATTCTCCGATGCGAACTTTCCTATCTAACTCATCGGTCGAAGTCGCTGTTAAAAAGATTCTCAGCCCATTATCCTTTACACTATTCTTGACAGCGTGGTAAAGCATAGGATTATCAACATAAGGAAAGGCATCTACTTCATCCACTATCAGCAAATCAAAAGCTTGATAAAATTTCAATAACTGATGGGTCGTCGCAACAACTAATGGTGTTCGGAAATAAGGCTCTGATTCTCCATGTAGAAGGGCTATCTCGCAAGCAAAATCATCTTGCAGGCGCTTGTACAGCTCCAAACAAACATCTATGCGAGGACTAGCCAAGCATACTGCACCACCCGCATTGATCACTTTAGCTACTACTTGATAAATCATTTCTGTCTTTCCAGCTCCTGTTACAGCGTGAACCAAGGTTGGCTCTTGCTTTTCTACCGCTTGAAGCAGTCCCTGTGATACCTTCTCTTGAAAAGGAGTTAATTTACCACTCCATTTAAGAACATCTTGCTTCGGAAAATCCTCCTGCGGAAAATAGTATAAAGCTTGATCACTCCTGACTCGCCTCATCAGCAAGCACTCTCGACAATAGTAGCACCGATGGGCAAATACCATTCTTCTAGAATAGTACTATCACAACGTTGACAGAAAAGTTTCCCCTTCTCCTTTCTCATTGCTGGAAGTTTCTCCGCCAACTGACGCTCCTCTTCTATTAATTCATTCTCAGTAAACAAACGACCGAGATAATTTGGATTTACTTTCATACTTCTTTATTCGTAAAAACCTAGCGCTTTAGATGATTTTTTAGTACAATTAAATCATGGAATTTAGAACAATTAAAGAGGACGGACAAGTCCAAGAAGAAATCAAAAAATCTCGCTTTATCTGTCATGCCAAGCGTGTTTATAGCGAAGAAGAGGCTCGTGACTTCATTACTGCCATCAAAAAAGAACACTACAAAGCGACGCATAACTGCTCTGCTTTTATTATTGGGGAACGTAGTGAAATCAAACGTACAAGTGATGATGGTGAGCCTAGTGGTACTGCTGGCGTTCCCATGCTAGGGGTACTAGAAAATCACAATCTCACCAATGTCTGTGTGGTCGTGACACGCTACTTTGGTGGTATTAAACTAGGCGCCGGAGGACTGATTCGTGCTTACGCTGGCAGTGTGGCCTTAGCTGTCAAAGAAATTGGCATCATTGAAATAAAGGAACAGGCTGGTATTGCTATTCAAATGTCTTACGCTCAGTACCAAGAGTACAGTAACTTCCTTAAAGAACATAATCTCATGGAGCTGGATACAAACTTTACAGATCAAGTTGATACGATGATTTATGTTGATAAAGAAGAAAAAGAAAATATTAAAGCTGCACTTGTAGAGTTTTTTAATGGAAAAGTCACTTTAACTGATCAAGGTTTACGAGAAGTTGAAGTTCCTGTAAACTTAGTGTAAACAAAGGAGAAAAATATGGCATTTGGTAAATTCATTCAGGGACTGGCTGGTAACTTTAGCGAGCAAAACAAAGAAACTCTTATCAAAGAATATGGACAATATCTACTAGAAAATGAAGAAATTCAAAGTGGATATAAACTGATTCGTGACTCAATTATATTTACAAATATCCGTATTATCTTTACAGATAAACAAGGCGCTACTGGTCGTAAGATGTCTATTAAATCAATCTTTTTAATGAACATTATTAACGTTGAAATGGAAACTGCAGGAGCAGGTATAGATGATAGTGAAATTACTATTACTTATTTAGAAAATGTCTTTCTAAAAGCACATAATGAACATTTTAGTTCTCATAAATTTGAATTTCCTAAGAAAACGGATATCGTTCCACTTTATACATATTTACTAGAATTAGCCTACCACAATCGCTTAAAAATTAATGGCTTAGACCTATGATATAAAAAAATCCTATCGCTTCGATAGGATTTCTATATTTTACAAATGGTATAGATAGCGTTATACTAGAAATATCTTATACAAAGAGGTATCCATATGTCTATTTATAACAACATTACTGAATTAATCGGACAAACACCGATTGTTAAACTCAACAACATTGTTCCAGAAGGTGCTGCGGACGTTTACGTAAAGCTTGAAGCATTTAACCCTGGTTCGTCTGTAAAAGATCGTATTGCTCTTAGCATGATTGAAAAAGCTGAACAAGACGGTATTTTGAAACCAGTTTCTACAATTGTTGAAGCAACAAGTGGAAACACTGGTATTGGACTTTCATGGGTAGGTGCTGCTAAAGGGTATAAAGTCGTCATCATTATGCCTGAAACTATGAGTGTAGAACGACGTAAGATTATCCAAGCTTATGGCGCTGAACTCGTCCTAACTCCTGGCAGCGAGGGAATGAAAGGTGCTATTGCTAAGGCTCAAGAAATCGCTGCTGAACGTGATGGTTTCCTTCCTCTTCAATTTGACAATCCAGCTAATCCAGAAGTACACGAAAGAACAACAGGAGCTGAAATACTAGCTGCTTTCGGTAAAGATGGACTAGATGCCTTTGTTGCTGGAGTTGGTACTGGTGGAACAATTTCTGGGGTTTCTCATGCACTCAAAACAGCAAATTCTAACATTCAAGTTTTTGCAGTAGAGGCAGACGAATCTGCTATTCTATCTGGTGAAAAACCTGGACCACACAAAATTCAAGGTATCTCAGCTGGATTTATTCCTGATACACTGGATACAAAGGCTTATGATGGTATCGTTCGTGTAACATCAGACGATGCACTAGCACTCGGCCATGAAATTGGTGGAAAAGAAGGATTCCTTGTTGGTATTTCTTCAGCTGCAGCTATCTACGGAGCAATTGAAGTTGCCAAGAAATTAGGTACAGGTAAGAAAGTCCTTGCTCTAGCACCAGATAACGGCGAACGTTATCTTTCTACAGCACTCTATGAATTTGAAGTGTAGTCTCCTAAATACACTTAGCCCTTATTATAGGGCTTTTTATTTATACCTTAAAAATAGGAACATCTCCCTATAAAGATCGACTGCATAGAAAAAAGGAAGCAATTTGGCTTCCTTTTTATTATTAGTTATTCAAGGCTGCTGCCATTGTAGCTGCAACTTCAGCTTCAAAGTCGTTTGCAGCTTTCTCGATACCTTCACCAACTTCAAAGCGAGCGAACTCAACTACTGAAGCGTTAACTGATTCAAGGTATGCTTCAACTGTCTTGCTGTCATCCATGATGTATACTTGTGCAAGAAGTGTGTAAGCTTGGT
>ERZ1699251.28-NODE-28-length-16713-cov-2.449234_pt1 | contig 16713 bp, 10 predicted proteins | sample MGYA00581532_ERZ1699251 | MGnify/ENA primary metagenome ERZ1699251 (study PRJEB42319, sample SAMD00040314) | human oral metagenome | material: saliva | host: Homo sapiens | study: EMG produced TPA metagenomics assembly of PRJDB4115 data set (Metgenomic analysis of...
ATCAGGTGTCACGATTTCGATGCTTCCATCTTCAGTGATAGCACGAGTAGTGTCAATTAATTTGCCGTTAAATTTACCAGCAAGAGCTTTTGTTGTAATTTCTTTAGAAGCTACTACAAGCTCTTTTAGACTCATCTTATCAGCACCTTTAATTACTGGTACTACTAATCCACTATCCATACCAACAGCGATTGATAAGTTTACATAGTGGTGTAAATACATTTCTTTTTCATCACTTGATAAAGAAGCATTTACATATGGGTGTTTCATTAATGATTTAATTACAGCTAATGAAATAAAGTCAGTAACTGTTGCTTTTTTACCTGTTTCTTCGATAATTTTTTTGAATGTTGGAATTTCTTCCCGTTCTGCGTTTCGAACAAGAAGATTAAAATCAAAAGCTGATTGAATGTTGCGAATACTATTTTTATTAAAGGATTTTAATAAGGAAGCAGCATCATAATCTTGCAAATCTTTGATGTAATGCCAGCTGACTTCTCCACCTGGATAACCTGTTGTCAATCCATCAAATTGATAGCCTAAATCAGTCAAATCTTGAATAATACTTTTTTTCTCAGCATCTATTGGGTTACCTTGGCTATCAAAAGTTTGATAAGTTTCATAAGGTTTTACAAGCAACTCTAATACACCATTTTGCTTGGCATATTCTTTTAACTCCGCATAAAAAACTGGAAGAGCATCTTGTTGGGTATAAATCGGCCCCGAATTGAGCTCCATATGCAGACCACCCAGCATGGGCAAGCTATAAACCAGAGCTGCAACTTGAATCTCTCCTTCTTGTTTCAAAGCAAGATAAACAATTCGAGCCCCTCTTTTTTCTAACAAGTCCCCCATCTGAACAGATTGCATAAAGGAACGAGAAGAAACCTGATCAGAATAAGCCTGAAACTCTTCTTTCGTGAGTGTAGTTAGTGCCATATACTTACTTTCTATGTTTTTTTCTTAATGTTTTACGGAAATCAAGAGCAAGTCTTAACAGAGGATAGAGAGGATGGGTAGGCATTGTAAATTCTCCCAAATATTCTTCAATCGTTGGATTAAATTTTTCCTTAAACTGATAAAGTCCACCATTGAGAGAGTTTTCAACACCACCTAAATTGTGCCACACCATACCTCGCTCAAAGGCATAGCGAGCCGTTTCATACCAAGTTAAAATTGGTGCATTGTAACGTTTAAAATCATCATCCATACCAGCATATAGATTGACAGAGGTAGTACCAAATTCCAAACTCAAAGTAGCCGCTAAAGGAATGTTTGATTTTCCCATATTCATATATCCCTGCAAGAAATCTATTTCCTCTTCTAAACGTTCTTTTTCTTTTATATTTTCCTGAACTTTTGAAGGTTTGGTTGCATCATTAAATTTTTCTGCAACTACTCTATTTTTTTCTAACTGTTCTTCTAATTCTCTTAAACGCTTAGAAACATCCAAACTCGTTAGCGTGATATAGGAATCTTCTTTGAAGTTATCTAATAATTTTTTATAATAGGCTTCGTTTCTTAAATGAATCTCTTTGCGCTTCTCAGTTTTTTTCATCAACTCCGAAAATGAATCTAATAGTTCCAGTCCACCATATTGAACCTCAAGCCCTTTGTTTCGAGCCGTTCGGATAGCTTGTTTTGTTGACTTAGAAAGTTTATCTTCTTCAAAATTTTCCTTGTATATTTTCGCCTGAATACGAGGTTGAATAGTATCATCCATCTCGGCTGTCTGCCCAGACCATTTCACTCCTAGTTGCCCTAAAGTCTCAACAAGAGCAAGATTTTCAGGATATTCTGTTTTATCTTGATTGACCAAATGTTGAGATTGACAAATACTTGGGTCAAAAGTCACAAAGATAGCTTTCTTACTGCGAGCATAAGACTTAATAGACTGCAGGACAAACTTTAAAAGTTCTGTATCTCTGTAATCCAAAATGGGACCTCTTGGAATATAAAACATTTTATACCCCAAAGGCAGAGACTTTATGAGAATACTAGCCACAGCCAGTAATTTTTCCCCTTCATAAACCCCAAGTCTCTCATGATTCCAATCAGATTTCACTTTTTCCCAAGCACTACTTTGTAATACATTGGCTAATTCATGCTCTTTGACAAACTGATCATATTCTAATGTGGGAATGCCAATTTGATAACGGTACATTTCCTACTCTCTTTCCTCCAGTATCTTATTACTATTCTACTACTTTCGTTTGAAAAGTCTAGTGAAAACAGACTTCCAGCATTGTTTTAAATCCAAGAATAACTATAAATAGTGGTTCATTTATAAAAAACTAACTCAATCTCTCTTCTAATTTGAAATCGATTGGCAGAGTTGCTAGAAACCGTTCCAATTGTTTTTCCCAATAATACCACTCGTGAGTTCCAGCGCTATGGCTATAGGTCACATCAAAGCCCAGTTTTTTGAGATTTTTCACTGCTAGATTATTGGCTTCGTACAAGAAATCCTGCTCGCCACACCAAGCCCAAAGCTTGGTCTTTTTATCCGATTTTTTAGCCAGACTTTCTAGAGAATAAGGACTAGTTGTCCAATCTTTAATCTCTCCAAAAACACCTCTCCAATAAGCTGGTGTTCCCAAATCTTGGCTTTCAGGAGAAAAATCTTGAAAACTAAGGGCACCTGAAAAACTAGCTGCATGAGAAAAACGATTTGTAGCAAGAGCCAATTTGAAACAGCCATAGCCTCCCATGGAGAGACCAGCGATAAAGGTCTTTTCACGATTGCTAGTCATATTAGGGAAGAAGCGTTTCAGAACCTGTGGCAATTCCTCTGCTAGAGCTGTATAATAGTCAAAACCATACTGGGTATCGGTGTACCAACCATTGCTGGTATTGGGCATAACAACGATGAGATTAGTACCTCGAAGCAAGCGTTCTACATTGGTACGCTTGAGCCAGCTATTATGGTTGCCAGACATCCCGTGCAAGAGGTACAAGACGGGAATGTCTTTACAATCTGGTTCTTCCACTCGATTAGCATCAGGATAGAGGACATTCACTCCCCACTCCATATCCAAAACTTGTGAGTAATACTCGATTTTCATTACTGCCATAATTTTTTCCTCTATTTTTCTATAAGAAAAAGCCGAAACTCGACTTTCTCTCTGTTTATTTCAACAATTATTTCGCTTCCATGACTACTGGTAAAATAGCTGGACGACGCTTGGTTTGGTCAAAGAGGTACTTGGTAAGATTATCACGAACCTTCCCTTTGAGGTCTGCCCAGTCAAAGTCATCTCCTTGAAGATAGTCTTCTACCGTCTGGTTAATCAATTCTGAACTTTCACGGAGAATATCGCGACTCTTCTTGAGATAAACAAATCCACGTGTATGAACACGAGCCTTGGCCACAATTTTCTTCTCACGACGGTTAACGGTGATTGCTACGATGAAAATACCGTCCTCTGACAAGACCTTACGGTCACGAAGAACCACATTTCCAACATCACCAATGGCATTCCCATCAATCAAGACATCGCCTGCCGAAACTGCGCCAGCTGGGACAAAATCTCCATTCTCATAAGCCATGCTGGTTCCCTTTTTAGGGATGAAAATGCGTTCTGGCAACATACCTACTGCCATAGCAGCCTTAGCATGAGCATCCAACTCGCGGTATTCCCCTTGAATCGGGAAGAGATACTTAGGTTGCAAGAGATTAATCATCAACTGCAAATCACGCGCATTTCCGTGGCCCGACACACGCAAGCTTTGAGTGATCAGTTTGACAACTCCACCAGCTTGGTAAATCATGTTTTCCACACGCGCCATAACTGCTTCTTTGGCGATAGATGGAGTCGTTACGATATAGACCAAGTCACCGTCCTTGATTTCCACATAACGGTGGCGACCAATCGACATCTTGCGAAGACCGTTGATAGGCTCACCCATACGACCTGTCTCAAGGATAATCAACTCATGGTCTTCAAAGCGAGACATATCTTTTGGCTTAATCAAAAGACTCTCATTAGCTAGAGACAATTTCTTAAGGCGAATAGCAGTGCGGACAATATTTTCAATATCAAATCCCGTCAAGACCACACGACGGCCTGTTGCATCCGCAGCATCAAACACCTGCTGGATACGAGAGAGGTTGCTGGCTACCGCTGCGACGATAATACGACCATCCCAGTCCGAAATGGTTTGAGTGATCTCGTCCCCAACTTCACTTTCGCTAGCCACTTGAATATTACTATCCGCATTGGCTGAATCGCTAAGAAGAGCTAGAACTCCATCACGACCGATTTCTGCTAAACGAGCAAAGTCTGTCGCATAGGATTCACTAGCTGTCTGGTCAAATTTGAAGTCACCTGTATAAACGATACTACCTTCAGCTGTCTTCAAGACAACACCCAGACTTTCTGGGATAGAGTGGGTCGTACGGAAGAAGGACACCACAGTTCCTCCAAAATCAATCTCCGAATCCTCATCAATCACATGAAAATCATTAAATTTCTTAACCGTATCATTCCCTTTGACAAAGAGTTTGGCCAACTCAATGGTCAGCTCAGATCCAAATACAGGCACCTTGGCTTCAGCCAAGAGATAAGGCAGAGCACCAATGGCATCCGCATGTCCGTGAGTCAAGAAAACCCCAGCGATACGGTCGCTATTTTCAAAAAGGTAGTCCATGTTTGGAATAACGACGTCCACCCCTAGTTGTTCATTTTCAGGGTATTTCAGACCTGCATCCAAAACGAAAATAGACCCATCGATTTCAGCGATATACATATTTTTCCCATTTTCACGTACACCACCAAGTGTTGTTAAACTGATATTACTCATTTTTCCTCCGAAAGCTTAATTTATCTTGATTATAGGGTTGCTTACCCTCTTATTCTAAAAGCACTATTACTTTTAGCCGAATCTTTTCCTACCATTATACCATTTTTTTAATGATTTTCAAAATGAAGATTTGTTTTCAAAAAAGAGCTGGTTGCCCAACTCTTTCCTATCTGCTATTCTTTTTCCATTAAAAAGTCATAAATTTCTTGCACCGTACCCAGCGCCATCATTTCTTGGTCTTTGACGGTTTGTTTGAGATTTTGGTAAATCTGACTTTCTCCGATTTCCCGCTTCGGTGCCTCTTTATTGACTGTCATGACCCCATCTTTGATTGTCACAAAGCCTAGCTCTTCAAATACTTGAATCATCTTGACCAGCAAGATTTGTTGAATATTGAGATAAGCAGCCAAGTCTTTCAGCTTGTAGCGAATATCAAACTCTGGAAACTGGTAGATGGTCTTGTACAATTTAGCAAACTGCTCTCTAGTCCCATACCCCGTCAGATAGTAGGCCTTGTCAATGTCGTTTTTGAAATAAACAGCAGAGAAATGCTGTTCCTGAAAAATGGTCTTCAGCAGGGTAATATCCTCAGGAATGGTTTTCACGACAATAGCTTCACTAGTCGCCAGATTCGGCAATTCTCCAGCAAAATCCAAGACTGGAACTCCTTCTGGCAAGACTGCATTTTTTCCACGGATATTAAAGAGTTGAACCCCCTCCACACGCGCATCCACCATCATCAACTGGAGGGCAGTTTGGCCATTCCATTGGTTGACAGACAATTTGACTGCCAGCTCTAGATTCTTGGTTTGAGAAAACTCTGTTGCCCATCTGCCTTGTCCAAAGGCTACCACTTCAAAACTCGCCTCACCCTTGGAAATTTTCAGTTTGAGATGGGCATTGCCTGCCCCCATAGTACGAGCACTTTCGACCTGAAAATCCTTGATATAAAAGACAGGTTTCTGATTATCCATTCCAAAAGGTGCCAAACGTTCAAAACTTTTGACCGTTTCCAAGCTAAGTGTCTCCAAATCCAGTTCTTCATCTAGATTTAACTTGTTCTTGCCAGCAGCATCTGCGCCTTTTTCACGGACATAATCTTCCAAAACCTGAGATAAATCTGAGAGTTTCTCAACTTCCAGCGTCATTCCAGCCGCACCAGCATGGCCACCAAAGGCGATGAAGAGGTCTCGATGAGGATCCAGAGCCTCAAAAATATCGACCGCTTCCACACTACGAGCACTACCCTTGGCACGACCGTCCTCTATATTGAGAACAATGACTGTCTGCCCTAGTTCTTCCAACAAACGACCAGCGACGATACCCAGAACCCCAGGATTCCAGCCTTCCTTGGCCAAGACTTGGACCTTCTTCTCAGGGTCCACCATGGTCTTAGCTTCTTCATAGATAGACTGGACGATTTCCTTGCGCTCTTCGTTTTTCTGATGAATCATGAGAGCAATCTCATGCGCTTCCTCATCATCAAAGCCAGTCAGCAAATCAATAGCAGGATTGGGATCATCCAAGCGCCCCAAGGCATTCAAACGAGGGGCAATCTGGAAACCAACCGTTTCTTCTGTTACTTCGTTGGCAGCAATCCCAGCCATGTCCAGCATTTCTTGTAAACCAATGCGCTGAGTATGTCCCAACATTTCCAGACCATATTGAACCAAGATACGGTTTTCATCTGTCAAACTCACCATATCTGCAATAGTTCCGATAGCGACCAAATCAAGCAATTCCACTTGCACTTCTTCTAACAGGGCACAAGCCAACTTGAAAGCCACTCCACAACCAGCCAAATATTTGAAAGGATAGTCCGCATCTGGATGTTCAGGATGGACAATAGCATAGGCATCTGGTAAGGTTTCAGGCATAGAATGGTGGTCAGTCACAATGACATCGACCCCCATCGACTGAGCCAGTTCAATAGCCTCGTGACCAGCAACTCCATTATCCACTGTCACAATCAAGGAAATTCCTTCTTGCTCGATGAAGTACTTATAGACACTGGCATTAGGTCCATAACCGTCTGTAAAACGATTGGGCAAGTAAACACGGCACTCAGCACCAAGCTGTTCCAAACTTTCCTTCACAATAGAAGCCGAGGTCATGCCATCCGCATCGTAGTCTCCATAGATGAGAATATTTTCCCCTTCTTCAATGGCCTGACGAATCCGTTCCACTGCCTTGTCCATATCATGGAGCAGATAAGGGTCATGCAAGTCCTCCAAGGAAGGTTCTAAAAACTTCTTCAGACTTTCTTGGTCCTGAATCCCTCTCTCAAATAATAACCGAGCCACCTCAGGACCCAGTCCAGCCTTCTTGGCTATCTTTGTAAAATCCGCATCTTCAACCTGCGGGGCAAACTGCCATTCATAAGTAGGTGTTATCAAAAAGACATCCACTCTTTCTAAGAATTCTATCGTTTCATTATAACATGATTTAGGCATTTTCTCTATCCAGATTGCTTTTTTATAACATTTTAGTGAATTTTTTTCAGATATGATTTGACAAGAACATTCTTTTGGTGTAGAATCATGTTATAAAATCTAACACAAAGGAGATCTCTCATGGCTTTAGTAGAATTTGAACACGTCGAAAAATATTACGGAGACTACCACGCACTCCGCGACATCAATCTCCGTTTTGAAAAAGGACAAGTCGTTGTCCTGCTTGGACCTTCTGGTTCTGGGAAGTCCACTCTTATCCGTACCATCAATGGTTTGGAGGCTGTAGACAAAGGAAGTCTTCTAGTAAATGGTCACCAAGTTGCTGGTGCCAGCCAGAAAGATTTGGTACCGCTTCGCAAGGAAGTCGGCATGGTTTTCCAACATTTTAACCTCTATCCGCATAAAACAGTGTTAGAAAACGTAACACTAGCACCCGTAAAAGTTCTAGGAATTGATAAAAAGGAAGCTGAAAAAACAGCCCAAAAATATCTGGAATTTGTAAATATGTGGGACAAGAAAGATTCTTATCCAGCTATGCTATCTGGTGGACAAAAACAACGGATTGCCATCGCACGTGGACTCGCTATGCATCCTGAACTCCTCCTCTTTGATGAGCCAACATCTGCCCTTGACCCTGAAACCATCGGCGATGTTCTGGCAGTTATGCAAAAATTAGCCCACGATGGTATGAATATGATTGTCGTGACCCATGAAATGGGCTTCGCCCGTGAAGTTGCTGATCGCATTATCTTTATGGCTGACGGTGAAGTTTTAGTAGATACGACCGATGTCGATGACTTTTTCGACAATCCAAGCGAACCTCGTGCCCAACAATTCCTCAGCAAAATCATCAACCACGAAAGTGACAAAGTCAAATAAGGAGGCGCCTATGAAAAAGAAATTCTTTTTATCCGCATTATTGATTAGCCTTTTCGGCCTTGCTGCTGCAAAACCAGTTCAGGCTGATACCAGTGTCGCAGATATTCAAAAAAGAGGCGAACTGGTTGTCGGTGTCAAACAAGACGTTCCCAATTTTGGCTACAAGGATCCTAAGACAGGGACCTATTCTGGTATCGAAACCGACTTGGCCAAGATGGTAGCTGATGAGCTCAAGGTCAAGGTTCGCTATGTACCGGTTACAGCTCAAACCCGTGGACCACTCCTAGACAATGAACAGGTCGATATGGATATCGCGACCTTTACCATCACAGATGAACGCAAAAAACTCTATAACTTCACCAGCCCTTACTACACAGATGCTTCTGGCTTTTTGGTCAATAAGTCTGCCAAAATCAAAAGCATTGAGGACCTAAACGGAAAAACCATCGGAGTTGCCCAAGGTTCCATTACTCAACGCCTGATTACCGAACTGGGTAAAAAGAAAGGTTTGACCTTTAAATTCGTCGAACTTGGTTCCTACCCAGAATTGATTACTTCCCTTCACGCTCACCGTATTGATGCCTTTTCCGTTGACCGTTCTATCCTATCTGGCTACATCAGTAAACGGACAGAACTACTAGATGATAGTTTCAAGCCATCTGACTACGGTATCGTTACCAAGAAATCAAATACAGAGCTCAACGACTATCTTGATAACTTGGTCACCAAATGGAGCAAGGATGGCAGTTTGCAAAAACTTTATGACCGTTACAAGCTCAAACCATCTAGCCATACTGCAGATTAAGGAGGATACCACATGACAGATTTATCATCTTGGACAGCCTATTTTCAGGATTTTGGACAATTTTTCAATGGTTTCCTCTTCACCCTTGCCCTAGCGATTGGATCCTTTATCCTAGCCATGGTTTTGGGCATCTTCTTTGGAGCCATGTCAACCAGCAAGCGTCCAATATTGAGAATTTTGGCTCGCATCTTTGTCGAATTTTACCAAAACACTCCCCTCTTGGTGCAGTTTGTCATCGTTTTTTATGGTCTACCTCTTATCAGTGACCATATCATCATGATTCCGATTTATTGGACAGCTGTACTCTGCGTAGGGCTCTATCACGGAGCCTATATCGCTGAGGCGATTCGCTCAGGTATTCAGTCTATTCCTAGCGGTCAGATGGAGGCCGCCTTGTCGCAAGGGTTTACCTATATCAGTGCCATGCGCTTGATTATCTTGCCTCAGGCCTTCCGTATCATTCTCCCTCCTTTGACCAACCAAATTGTTAACCTCATCAAGAATACCTCCACAGTCGCTATCATTTCTGGTGTAGACTTGATGTTTGTGACCAAGTCTTGGTCGGCACTTAACGGAAACTACATTCCAGCATTTTTAGGCGCTGCCCTTCTCTACTTTTCTCTTTGCTTCCCTGTTGCCCAGTTTGGTCGCAAGATGGAGCAAGCCAACAAAAAAGCCTATTCACTTTAGGAGGTTACTATGGAATCCATTTTAGAAGTTTTGACCCCAGATAACCTAGTCTTTATCTTTAAAGGATTTGGCTTGACCCTCTACATTTCTCTGATTGCCATCGTCCTCTCTACCCTTATCGGTACGGTGCTAGCTGTCATGAGAAATGGAAAAAATCCTGTCTTGCGCATTATTTCCAGCATTTACATCGATTTTGTGCGTAACGTTCCCAACCTTCTCTGGATTTTTACTATCTTTTTGGTTTTCAAGATGAAGTCCACTCCAGCAGGAATCACTGCCTTTACTCTCTTTACCTCAGCGGCCCTAGCTGAGATTATTCGAGGCGGTCTCAATGCCGTAGACAAGGGACAGTACGAAGCAGGAATGTCACAAGGATTTACCTCAGCACAAATCCTCTACCACATCATTCTTCCACAAGCCATCCGCAAAATGTTGCCAGCTATCATTTCCCAGTTTGTAACCGTAATTAAGGATACCAGTCTTCTCTACTCTGTTATCGCCCTACAAGAACTCTTTGGAGCCAGCCAAATTCTCATGGGCCGTTATTTCGAACCAGAGCAGGTCTTCAGTCTTTATATCCTGATTGCCCTCATCTACTTCAGCTTCAACCTAGCAATTTCTAGCCTGTCTCATATGCTAGCAAAACGTTGGAAACAAGCTGCAGAATAAACAGCCACTCTCCAGTTCAATTGGAGAGTTTTTTGATGATAGTAGATATTTATAGACCTCAATTTGACACCATACTTTTTCTATGATAAAATGTAACAAATTTGTTTACAACAAATCAAAATCTAAATGAAATGGAATTTTCTATGAAATCAATCAAAGGACTACTCTTTATCATAGCTAGTTTTATCTTGACTCTTTTTGCTTGGATGAACACTTCTCCCCAATTCATGATTCCAGGACTAGCTTTAACAAGCCTATCTCTGACTTTTATCCTAGCCACTCGTCTCCCCCTACTAGAAAGCTGGTTTCACGGTTTGGAGAAGATCTACACCGTCCACAAATTCACAGCCTTTCTATCCGTCATCCTACTCATCTTTCATAACTTTAGTATGGGCGGTTTGTGGGGATCTCGTTTAGCTGCTCAGTTTGGCAACCTTGCCATCTATATCTTTGTCAGCATCATCCTTGTCGCCTATTTAGGCAAATACATCCAATACGAAGCTTGGCGATGGATTCACCGCCTGGTTTACCTAGCTTATATTTTTGGACTCTTTCACGTCTACATGATGATGGGCAATCGTCTCCTTACATTTAATCTTCTAAGTTTTCTTGTTAGTAGCTATGCCCTTTTAGGCTTGCTAGCTGGTTTTTATATCATTTTTCTATATCAAAAGATTGGCTTCCCCTATCTAGGGAAAATTACCAATCTCAAACTCTTAAATCACGATACTATAGAAATTCAAATCCATCTTAGCAGACCTTTCAACTATCAATCAGGACAATTTGCCTTCCTAAAGATTTTCCAAGAAGGCTTTGAAAGTGCTCCGCATCCCTTTTCTATCTCAGGAGGTCACAGTCAAACTCTTTACTTTACTGTCAAAAATTCAGGTGACCATACCAAGAATATCTATGACAATCTTCAAGTCGGCAGCAAAGTAAGCGTAGACAGAGCTTACGGACACATGATCATAGAAGAGGGCCGAGAAAATCAGGTTTGGATTGCTGGAGGTATTGGGATCACCCCCTTCATCTCTTACATCCGTGAACATCCTATTTTAGATAAACAGGTTCACTTCTACTATAGCTTCCGTGGAGAGGAAAATGCAGTCTACCTGGATTTGCTCCGTGACTATGCTCAGAAAAATCCTAATTTTGAACTCCATCTAGTAGATAGTAGGAAAGACGGCTATCTTAATTTTGAACAAAAAGAAGTGCCCGAACATGCAAGCGTCTATATGTGTGGTCCTCTTTCTATGATGAAGTCACTTGCCAAACAGATTAAGAAACAAAATCCAAAAACAGAGCTTATATACGAAGGATTCAAGTTTAAATAACCACTCATACTCTCCTGGAATTTCCCAGGAGTTTTTTCTACGCAATCTCAAAAAACACTGCCAGATTTCTCTAGCAGTGTTTTGACATTTCATTTGCAGGCATCTATCCCTCTTAATCCTTCATCTGACTCTCTGCATCGGCCACGACTTTTTCTAGACTGGTCTGACCAAGCTCAGTCTCCATCGCCAGCTGAATTCTCTCCAATTTTTGATCCAAAACATCATGAATATGAGCTCCAACTGGACAATTTGGATTCGGATTGTCATGGAAACTGAAGAGTTGACCAGTCTTACCAAGACACTCAACCGCTTGATAAACATCTAATAGACTAATGTCTTTGAGATCCTTAACAATCTCTGTTCCGCCCGTTCCGCGCGCTACTGAAATCAGCTCTGCCTTCTTCAACTGGGACAAGGTCTTTCTGATAATGACAGGATTGACCCCGACACTAGCAGCCAGAAAATCACTGGTCACCTTGCTTTCCTTCCCCTTGAGGACAATGATTATTAGCATATGAGTCGCAATGGTAAATCTACTTGGAATTTGCATCCTCTTCTCCTTTTTACGAGGCTAGCCTGCCTCTACTCTTCTTTTTCTTTTATTATACCCTTTTTAGTTGTAATGTCAATCGTTACCACTTTTCAACCAGGCATCTAACTCCCTATCATAACCCTCTTTCTGGGCCAATTCTCTCAAAAATTCCTGATTGTGGGTATGGTGGATACCATTGACCAGACTTTCATAGTAAACCTCAAAATAGGGAAGTTTCAAGTCTTTAGCCAGCTGCAATTCAGCTACCACATCGTAGTACACCCGTCGAAAGTCCATATCTACCAAGCCCTTGTCATCAAATTCTAAAATCATATACTGAGCTCGCAAGTCCTTCCGCAACTGGGCATCTAGAAAGAAAGGTTGCCCAATCGAACCCGGATTGACAATCAATTGCCCACCAGTCCCGTAACGAAGCAACTGCTGGTGAATATGACCATAAACAGCAATATCGCAAGGCGGATTGGTCACCAAGCGGTCAAAATCCTCTTGCGCTCCAGTATGAATCAACTCTCGCCCCCAGTTCTTATCAGGAAGATGGTGGCTAATTCCTACCGTCAAATCCCCAAACTGACGATGGATCTGGAGTGGTTGATTGTGGAGCAGTTCAATTTCTTCTAGGGAAATTTCCTCTAAAACATACTGGCACTGTCGCAAGAGATAGCGTTGACTGGGACGAGTACTATCCAATTTCTTGCGGACACCATGCCAAAGACTGTCTTCCCAGTTTCCCAAAACTCTAGCCGTAATCGGTAGTTGATCCAACAAGTCCAAAATCCTTCTACGCCCTGTCCCTGGCATGAGAATGTCTCCCAAAAGCCAGTATTCATCCACTCCTAGCTGCCGAGCATCTGCCAAAACAGCCTCCAAAGCGGTGGTATTTCCATGAATATCTGAAAGAAGAGCTATTTTCGTCATTCTTTCTCCTCATTTCCTCTTATATATCTTTTTAATATTATAACAAAAAATACTGTATAATAGTTACCTGTAACCCACTCTTACTTAATCCAGAACACTACTTTTATCAAGGTAAATTCCTACCAAAAAGATGATTTCTCATTACACCTAACAAAGCATAGCAAGCACTTTTTCAATGAAGAAAATTCAAAAAAATCTACAAAAATCTTGAAAATTTTCACAATCATGCTATAATAATCCATAGAGACAAGTCACTTAGTCCCTTTCTACTAGAGAGTGCGTGGTTGCTGGAAACGCATAGAAAGCCTAAACTGATACTACTCTTGAGTTTTTTATGAAAACATAAAACGGTGGCCACGTTAGAGCCAATCAGAGGTGTCCCTCTTTTTTGAGGAACATAAATGAAGGTGGAACCACGTTGCGACGTCCTTTCGAGGATGTCGCTTTTTTTCTAGCTTTCACAGTCCTCTGTCCCTGTTCTCAGAATAGGGTTAACACATTCGTCAATAATATAAGTAAGGAGAACATCATGATTAACATTACTTTCCCAGATGGCGCTGTTCGTGAATTCGAATCTGGCGTTACAACTTTTGAAATTGCCCAATCTATCAGCAATTCCCTAGCTAAAAAAGCCTTGGCTGGTAAATTCAACGGCAAACTCATCGACACTACTCGTGCCATCACTGAAGATGGAAACATCGAAATTGTGACACCTGATCACGAAGATGCCCTTCCAATCTTGCGTCACTCAGCTGCTCACTTGTTCGCCCAAGCAGCTCGTCGTCTTTTCCCAGACATTCACTTGGGAGTTGGTCCAGCCATCGAAGATGGTTTCTACTACGATACTGACAACACAGCTGGTCAAATCTCTAACGAAGACCTTCCTCGTATCGAAGAAGAAATGCAAAAAATTGTCAAAGAAAACTTCCCATCAATCCGTGAAGAAGTGACTAAAGACGAGGCACGTGAAATCTTCAAAAATGACCCTTACAAGTTGGAATTGATTGAAGAACACTCAGAAGACGAAGGTGGTCTGACTATCTACCGTCAGGGTGAATATGTAGACCTTTGCCGTGGCCCACACGTCCCTTCAACAGGCCGCATCCAAATCTTCCACCTTCTCCATGTAGCGGGTGCTTACTGGCGTGGAAATAGCGACAACGCTATGATGCAACGTATCTATGGTACAGCTTGGTTCGACAAGAAAGACTTGAAAAACTACCTCCAAATGCGTGAAGAAGCTAAGGAACGTGACCACCGTAAACTTGGTAAAGAGCTTGACCTCTTCATGATTTCTCAAGAAGTTGGACAAGGACTTCCATTCTGGTTGCCAAATGGTGCGACTATCCGTCGTGAATTGGAACGCTACATCGTAGACAAAGAGTTGGCTTCTGGCTACCAACACGTTTACACTCCACCACTTGCTTCAGTTGAGCTTTACAAGACTTCTGGTCACTGGGATCATTACCAAGAGGACATGTTCCCAACTATGGACATGGGTGACGGGGAAGAATTTGTCCTTCGTCCAATGAACTGTCCACACCACATCCAAGTCTTCAAACACCATGTTCACTCATACCGTGAGTTGCCAATCCGTATCGCCGAAATCGGGATGATGCACCGTTATGAAAAATCTGGTGCCCTTACTGGTCTTCAACGTGTACGTGAAATGTCACTCAACGACGGTCACCTCTTTGTGACTCCAGAACAAATCCAAGAAGAATTCCAGCGCGCCCTTCAGTTGATTATTGATGTTTATGAAGATTTCAACTTGACTGAATACCGCTTCCGCCTCTCTCTTCGTGACCCTCAAGATACTCATAAGTACTTTGATAACGATGAAATGTGGGAAAATGCTCAAACCATGCTTCGTGCAGCCCTTGATGAAATGGGCGTGGACTACTTTGAAGCCGAAGGTGAAGCAGCCTTCTACGGACCAAAATTGGATATTCAAGTTAAGACCGCTCTTGGAAAAGAAGAAACTCTTTCTACTATCCAACTTGACTTCTTGCTTCCAGAACGCTTCGACCTTAAATACATCGGAGCTGATGGTGAAGAGCACCGTCCAGTTATGATCCACCGTGGAGTTATCTCAACTATGGAACGCTTCACAGCTATCTTGATTGAGAACTACAAGGGTGCCTTCCCAACATGGCTTGCACCACACCAAGTAACCCTCATCCCAGTATCTAACGAAAAACACGTGGACTACGCTTGGGAAGTAGCTAAAAAACTCCGTGACCGCGGTGTCCGTGCAGACGTAGATGAGCGCAATGAAAAAATGCAGTTCAAGATCCGTGCTTCACAAACAAGCAAGATTCCTTACCAATTGATTGTTGGGGACAAGGAAATGGAAGACGGAACAGTCAACGTTCGTCGCTATGGCCAAAAAGAAACACAAACTGTCTCAGTAGATGACTTTGTTCAAGCTATCCTAGCTGATATCGCCAACAAATCACGCGTTGAGAAATAAGAGATAAAATCCTAGCTAGCTAAAAAGCAACAACTGAAACAGCTGTTGCTTTTTATATTTTTACTCAATGAAAATCAAAAAGCAAACTAGGAAGCTAGCCGCAAGCTGTACTTGAGTACGGTAAGGCGACGCTGACGTGGTTTGAATTTGATTTTCGAAGAGTATTATTTAATCCGAGCTAGTAGTGATTGACCAAACCACCACACAAGATTTGCTTTCATGAGTTAGATAAGGTCAATATCCTCAATCCTTGTCTGCTTCATTTTCTTTTACGAGATCTTTTTGTGAATCCTTTTCAGAGAGTTTTTGATCGATATACTTGTTAATGGTTTCATAAAATTCCTTGGTCGTCTCACCGTCTAATTTTGTCGAATTATGGACTTGATTGACTTTCAATTGAACAGATTGAATACCGTAAGAGGCTTGTTTTTGGTGGAGCGTTTCTAATTCTTCTTCTGAAATCGGATCTCCAACAACCGTCAAGACCAATTCATTGTTCCTTGACTTGTAGACTTGATTAATAACCGTATAATTGGCGAACTCTTTTCCTACAAACTGTTTGATCCCTTCTTTGCGCGCTTGTTCTATTGTCAGAGTAACTGCCGAATAGCTAGCTGGAAGAATCAACAATACAATCAAAGATATCAAGCCAATTCTCATTTTAATGCTCAGCTCTTTAAATGAAGTTAAAGGAGATTTTCTCATCAAAATTCTTGTTCCAACAATGTTGGCTAGCATGATAAAGACACAGTTGATCAAGAAAAGATAGAGAGCCCCCAATAAAAATCGTACATTCCCATTAGCTAAACCATAGCCAGCAGTACAGATAGGCGGCATCAGAGCTGTAGCAATGGCTACTCCTGGCACGATATTGTTTGCTTCTTTTTTCCTTGAACCGATCACACCAGCAATCCCACCAGCAATAGCAATGAGGACATCCCAAATGGTTGGAGAGGTTCGTGCAATCAACTCGCTACTTGCATAAGACAAGGGAGAAATCCAGAAATACAGAGTCGAGACAAGCAAACTGACCAACACTTGAGTCAATAAAACCTCTAGAGATTGCTTGATTAAACGCGTATCAAAAATAGCTAAACCAAATCCCAATCCAACAATCGGTGTCATAAGAGGGGAAATCA
>ERZ1699251.38-NODE-38-length-16005-cov-2.168661_pt1 | contig 16005 bp, 16 predicted proteins | sample MGYA00581532_ERZ1699251 | MGnify/ENA primary metagenome ERZ1699251 (study PRJEB42319, sample SAMD00040314) | human oral metagenome | material: saliva | host: Homo sapiens | study: EMG produced TPA metagenomics assembly of PRJDB4115 data set (Metgenomic analysis of...
AACGCCGGTTTTAACTGAAATGATAAAAGGCCGTCTGAAAGTTTCAGACGGCCTTTTGTTTGGGCTTTAATATTAGGTTTTGGGCAGGGTAACACCGGTTTGCCCCATGTATTTGCCGTTGCGGTCTTTGTATGAAGTTTCGCAGACTTCTTCGCTTTCAAAGAAAAAGACTTAGGCCACGCCTTCGCCGGCGTAGATTTTGGCATGCAGGGGGGTAGTGTTGGAAAACTCAAGCGTAACGTAGCCTTCCCACTCAGGCTCGAATGGGGTAACGTTGACGATAATGCCGCAGCGAGCGTAAGTGGACTTGCCTAAGCAGACGGTCAGGACGTTGCGCGGGATGCGGAAATATTCGACTGTGCGCGCCAGTGCAAAGGAGTTGGGCGGAATGATGCAGCAGTCGTCTTCGACTGTAACGAAGTTTTTCGGGTCGAAGTTTTTCGGGTCGACGATGGTGCTGTTGATATTGGTGAAGATTTTGAATTCATTGGCGCAACGGATGTCGTAGCCGTAGCTGGATGTGCCGTAGGAAATGATGCGTTGGCCGTTGGCCTCTTTGATTTGGTTGGGCTCGAACGGCTCAATCATGCCGTGTTCTTCGGCCATGCGGCGTATCCATTTGTCGGATTTAATGCTCATGGTGGTTGTCCTGGGGTAAGGGTTGTTTGGAAATTTTTTGAAATCAATACAACAGCCTTTAAGCAGGCTTGTCAATTGATGTTTCAGACGGCCTTAAATATGGATAAGGCCGTCTGAAAGGCTGTTTATTTGGTTTTGGAAGCAGATTTCTTAGGCAGTTTGACTTCTTTAATCATACCGTCTTCGCATTTCATGATGAAGACGGGTATGCCGTTTTGAGAGGCGGTAAAGTTTCCGTGCGCCTTGCCTTTTTTGAACATGCCTTCCAGCGTCATATTGCGTAATTTGGCGCTATTGGAGGAGAAAGGTTCGATAAAGGTTTCGCCGTTGCCAGAAACGGTATATGCGCCTTTGCCGTCAAATTTGCCGTTTTTAAATGTGCCGACATAGCTGCGGCCGTCTTGGCATTTCCATGTACCTTTACCGGACGGTTTGCCGTCTTTGCCGACATCGCCATCATAAGCGCAACCTTTTTCCTGATAAGGATTGATGGTTTCGGCAATGGCAGGCGTACCCAGCATGAAGGCGATGGGGAGTAGGGCGAGGTATTTCATCATTCATTCCTTTTTGCAGGCGGTTTCAGACGGCCTGATATTGGGATTCAAAAGTTAGCAGGGCTTCAGCAATACGGCGTGGCAATATGGCTAAAGCGTGTTCACGCATGGACGTAGGGATACCGTAGCAGGCTTCGGCAATACTGCCGGTAATGGCTGCCAAGGTATCGCTGTCGCCGCCCAGGGAAACTGCCAGTCGGATGGCGTGTTCAAAATCATCGCTTTCAAGAAAGGCGGTAATCGCTTGAGGTACGGTTTCCTGACAGCTTTCGTTGAAATGATAATGCGGGCGGATTTGGTCACAACTTTGGCTCAAGTCGTAGCCGAATTGCCGTGTAATGTTTTCTTTGATTTGCGCTTTTTCCATACCGGTACGCGCCCAAAAGATGGCGGCGGCTACGGCTTGTGCACCTTTAATGCCTTCCGGGTGGTTGTGCGTTACGATGGCGGATTGTTCGGCAAAATGCAGGGTTTCTTTCAATGTGGCAAATGCCCAACCAACGGCCGAAACACGCATGGCCGAGCCGTTGCCCCAGCTATTATAAGGTTCTGGATCTTTCCATTCTATCCATTGTGAGAAGCGGCCGCCATATGCGCCTTTCGGACAGGGATATGCCCTACACCAGACTTGCAAAATAGAGGCCAAATTATCGTTACAACCTTGTAAAACCCAATCGGCAATGGCAACAGTGCAAATCGTGTCGTCGGTAAAGTCGCTGTAGCGGTTGAAAATGTCAAAATCGGTATGACGGTAGTTGTCAAACTCGAATCTTGATCCGGCAATATCGCCAATGACTGCGCCCAACATCATGACATCCTTTCTGATGCTTCTATTTATATTTCAGACGGCCTTTGATTATTTCCCAATCAAAAGGCCGTCTGAAAAATTATTCTTGCCAGCCGCCCAAATAAGAAACCAGTTCTTCCAACATGGTGCTGATGGCTTCGGTCATCAGGATTTGCGAGGCAAAGGCGAGGCTGGCGGCATCGTCGCCGTTACTTTCGGCTTCTTCTTGCAAAACGTCCAGATACTGGATGCGTTTGAGCGTAAAGTCTTGGGTGAGGATAAACGCGATTTGTTCGCGCCATACCAAGCCCAGCTGGGTAACGGTTTTGCCGTTTTTGACGTGTTGTACCACTTCATCGGCGGTCAGGTCTTGTTTGGAAACTTTGACGACTGGAACAACATCGCCTACGCCTTTGAGTTCGCAATCGCTGTCCAATTCAAAACCACCTTCGCAGTGGCCTTGCAGCAGCCAGCTGGTCATCAGGGAGGAGGGCGATTGTTTGGTGTTGGGCAGGGCTGCTTCAAGACCGCTCAAGGCTTCGCGCAGTTTGGTCAGGATATTTTCCGCTTTGGCAGATGCGGCATTGTTGACCAAAAGATAACCATGGCGCGTGTCGAAAATCGCCTGTGTGCGGCTGCTGCGCGTAAAGGCACGGGGCAACAGGTCGTCAGTAATCTGTTCTTTCAGCTCTTGTTTTTCCTTACGGCCGACATTGCGCGCTTCGTTGTTTTGGATTTCCAAAACCTTTTCATCCAAAATATCGCGGATGACGCCGGCAGGCAGGACTTTTTCTTCTTTTTTCAGAGCAACGCGCCAAGTGTAATCGGCAGGGAAAACCAGCTCGGGCGAAAAGGAAACCGGCGTGGCAAAGCCTTCGCTAAACCAGTCCAAACCCTGACAATGGGCAAATTCGGATTGCGCCAATTTGTCGGCAAGGACTTCCAATTCGGGCAATTTGTCTTTGTTGAGCGGATAAAAACTGATTTGCTTAAACCACATGGCGAGTTTTCCTTTTTATTAAAACCGGCATTATACAGGGAAAATAACATACGGAAATCGGCAGCATCTTTAAAAATGCAGTAAAGGCGTTGACAGAAGAAAAGGCTTTCTGTATAGTTCGCGCTTCGGTTACGCGCCCATCGTCTAGAGGCCTAGGACACTGCCCTTTCACGGCGGCAACCGGGGTTCGAATCCCCGTGGGCGTGCCAAAATTCTTAAAAAACGCTCCTGCTTTTGCAGGGGCGTTTTTTGTTTTCAGACGGCCTGTCGCTGTGAAAATATCTTTAAATTGGTTTACAATAATGCCATTCTGAATCTTAACGAGAGAAAACAATGTTAGACATCCAATTGCTCCGCAGCAATACCGCCGCAGTCGCCGAACGTTTGGCCGCCCGCGGTTACGAGTTTGATACCGCGCGTTTCAACGCTTTGGAAGAACAACGTAAAGCCGTTCAAGTGAAAACAGAAGAGTTGCAGGCTTCGCGCAACAGTATTTCCAAACAGATCGGCGCGTTGAAAGGCCAAGGTAAACATGAAGAGGCTCAAGCTGCAATGGATCAGGTTGCCCAAATCAAAGTGGATTTGGAGCAGGCTGCCGCTGATTTGGATGCTGTTCAGAAAGAATTGGACGCATGGTTGTTGACCATTCCGAACCTGCCGCACGAAAGTGTTCCTGCCGGTAAAGATGAAACGGAAAACGTTGAAGTCCGCAAAGTCGGCACGCCACGTGAATTTGACTTTGAAATCAAAGACCATGTTGATTTGGGCGAGCCTTTGGGCTTGGATTTTGAAGGCGGTGCGAAGCTGTCAGGCGCGCGCTTTACGGTAATGAAGGGCCAAATCGCCCGTCTGCATCGCGCTTTGGCTCAGTTCATGCTGGATACGCACACGCTGAAACACGGCTATACCGAACATTACACGCCTTACATTGTGGACGACACCACCCTGCAAGGCACAGGCCAACTGCCTAAATTTGCAGAAGACTTGTTCCACGTTACCCGCGGCGGCGATGAGAGTAAGAAAACGCAATACCTGATTCCGACCGCAGAAGTGACGCTGACCAATACCGTTGCCGACAGCATTGTGGCCGGCAGTGATTTGCCGTTGAAATTGACTGCGCATTCCCCATGTTTCCGCTCCGAAGCGGGCGCATACGGCAAAGACGTGCGCGGTTTGATTCGCCAACACCAATTCGACAAAGTGGAAATGGTGCAAATCGTTCATCCGGAAAAATCATACGAAGCGCTGGAAGAAATGGTCGGCCATGCTGAAAATATTTTGAAAGCGTTGGAACTGCCATACCGTGTGATTACTTTGTGTACCGGCGACATGGGTTTCGGCGCGACCAAAACCTACGACTTGGAAGTTTGGGTTCCTGCGCAAAATACTTACCGCGAAATTTCCAGCTGCTCCAACTGCGAAGATTTCCAAGCACGTCGCATGAAAGCGCGTTTCAAAGATGAAAACGGTAAAAACCGTTTGGTACATACTTTGAACGGCTCAGGCTTGGCAGTCGGCCGTACTTTGGTAGCGGTTTTGGAAAACCATCAAAATGCCGACGGCAGCATTAATGTTCCTGCTGCGTTGCAATCGTATATGGGCGGCGTGACCAAACTGGAAGTAAAATAATCGCTGTTTAAAAGAAAATGCCGTCTGAAACTTGGGTTCAGACGGCCTTTTTTTATGATTGAACAATTATTTGTTGTATTGACGGAAATATTCCCATTCTTCGACAACGGTACCGTCAGGCAAGTGGCAGACGCCGTATTCTCCACCATCTTTGTCTTTTTTGATTTCGGATTTGCCGCCTTGTTTGACGCAGAATTCGGAAGCCGGATTGGCCACGCCGACGTTAGGAGATTCTTGTTTTTCAGAAGCGGAGCAGGCGGCCAAAGCGGTTGCGACAGCCAGACTGAGGATAATGGGTTTGATCATGGCGTGTCTTTCATTTGAAGGATAAAAACAAGCGGATTATAGGGGACGTTTGCGTTTAATTGAGTTAACCAGATTAAAGGCCGTCTGAAAAGTTTTCAGACGGCCTTTAAGTTTAAGAAGTCATACCGGATTATTTGGCTGCTTCGGTTTTTTCGCCTTCTTTAGCAAAGTATTTGGCGTAAATTTTGTCGTATTCGCCACTTTCGCGTACTTTTTTCAGCGCATCGTTCAACATTTTGATGGTTGCTTCGTCGCCTTTGCGTGCAGCGATACCGTAGTTTTCGATGGTGAAGTCAGGCAGGGAGATGAAATCCAGGCCTTTGGTCGGGTTGTTTTTCACATAGTTGGCAATAACCGCGCTGTCGCTGACGACGGAATCCAAACCGCCATTTTCCAATTCTTTGATAATCAGGGGAACGCTTTCAAAGCGGGCGATTTTCGGATTGTCGTTGCCCAAGAGTTTGGAAACGGAGAAGTCGCCGGTGTAGCCGGTTACCACGCCGACTTTGGCCATGTTTTTCAGGTCTTCGGAAGAAGCTACTTTTTTGCCTTTTGGAACGAGGACAACTTGGGTGATTTCAAAGTATGGATCGCTGAAGAGCATGCTTTGTTTGCGGTCGTCAGTGATGGTTACGCCGGACATAACAATGTCCACGTCGCCGTTGTTCAGAGAAGGGAAGAGGCTTTCCCATGGCTGGTGTTTGAATTCGACTTTGAAGTTACCGGCTTTAGCCATGGCGTTCATCAAGTCAACATCAAAACCTTCCACTTTGCCTGCAGAATCCAAAGATTCAAATGGGGCAAACTCGGCGTTGGAGCCGACACGGTACACTTTATCGGCAGGAGCAGAGGCATTGTTGCTTTGACCGCCGCAGGCAGTCAGGGCAAGGGCGGAGCAAGCGAGGGCAGTGGCCAGCCATTTTTTCATGTTCATGATATGTGCTTTCTTAATAAAATGTTAACGGATAAAATCTTAGTTTAGCATAATTTTGTGAACAAACTAGCTGAAATTAGTGGTCTTTTTCTCGGAAAAATGCGTAGGTTACGTCATGGAAGAGGTCGGTGTGCGGACTGTCTTCATAGCTTAATTCCGCCAACGCGTCTTCAAAGGCAAGCTGGATGGATTCTACGGCATCGTTGGCCATGTCGGAGGGCAGTGAGCGGATAAGGCCTTTGAGTGCGGTGGCGAGGACGTGGTTTTGCATACGCAAAGCGTCGTTGGCCTCTTCCAGATATTCGAGGCGTTGTTCGATGCTGCTCATGATGTATCCTTGAGTATTAAATAAAATAGTGATTATATAGCGAATTAATATTAAAATGTGACGCTTGCGCCGGCTTGCCGGATATGTCCAACCATCGGCCGTATTTCAAGTAATTTTAGGTTTGAATGCGGTTCACAATAAAAATGAAAAAACGAGATTATTATGGAAAACAACCGTCTTGACCCCACAGCCCTCGAGGAAGAAGACCTGAATTGGGAAAAACGCCTGGAAAGATTGCGTCAGGCACGACAATTTAATACCGCGCCGACTCATGCACCATTGGTCAAAAAATCGGACGAAGCTGTCGAAGCTGCGCCCAAAACCGCACCTAAAAAAGAATATAAGTTGGATGCGGACAATCGTGAAAAAGTATTGGAAGAATATTTGTACCGTTGGCAGCTGGAACACAATACTGCCCTTGCAGACGAGGGCGAAGCAGTGGAAACCGATGCGATGGTGGTTTTGCAGGACAACTGGTTGAGCGCGCAATCGGCATTGCAGGCTGCAGCTTCAGAGCGTCATATTGAATCAACCCGCACCGTCAGACTGAATCCGAAATCAGGTGCCGTAGATTTTGATGTGCCTGAAGTGGAAGAAACTGAGAAACCGGAAAATGATGATGCGGAAGCGGCTGAAGAGGCGGTTTCAGACGGCCTTGAACAAGAACCGGCCATCAATGTCCATATCAATGTATTGAACCCGCAAGCGATCGGCCGTCGGGAAGTATTCTGCGTTTCTGAAAAAGATTTGACCGAGCGTCTGATTAAGCGTTTGCGTCCCCATGTGGCCGATGCGGTCAACGGCATGATTCGGATTGCCGTACAAAAACAAATGGCCTTGTTCACTTACCAGTTGCAGCAAATGCTGAACGAGCAGGCTCCGGGCTTGGTGGAAGATGTCTTGGAACACAACGTCAAACGTATTTTGGACGATATGAAGACTGAAATGAAATACCGCCGTTGAGTATCCAGGCCGTCTGAAAAATTTCAGACGGCCTTTGGCGTAAATTTCCCTTAAAATTTTACGAAGCGTGTATAATAGCGGCTCACGTTTTCGTGATAAATATCCTTTCTAAATAGTTGATATGCCCGATGCAGAATCGGGCATTTTTTTTGAGATTGTTATGAATAAAAATAAAATCATTGTATTGCTGATTGCTTTGGTTGCCGTATTTGCCTATAACAAAATGCAAAACAAGCAGCCGGTACAATCGCAGAATCAGCAGAAAATAGAAGCTGTTCAAAAACAAAATAATGCGGGCAAAAAGAATGCCGATACAGTTCAGCAGCAGATCGGTTCGGGCAAAGAATCAGCCGAAGCGGTTTTGAAACAGGCGTTTGAAAACGAGCAAAGCGATATTCAGGTTGAGGGCGAGGGTACGGTATGGAAAACCCTGCCGGATGACAATAAAGGCATGCGCCATCAACGCTTTATCTTGAAGCTTTCCAGCGGTCAAACACTTTTGGTGGCGCATAATATCGATTTGGCCGGTAAAATCAAAGGCTTGAAAAAAGGTGATAAAGTAGCGTTTTACGGTGAATATGAATGGTCGGAGCAGGGCGGTGTTATCCATTGGACGCATCATGATCCGGCGGGCCGTCATGAAGACGGTTGGCTGAAGCACGGCGGACAGGTTTACCAATAACCGTTCAGACGGCCTCCTGCTTGAAAGATGACAGGAATAAGCGCAAAATGTTAACAAATTAAACGGGCGTATTGTTTACTGCGCCCTTCGCAACATACAGTAGATTGAAAAACAAATGAGCAAAAAACTTCATCCTCAAACGCTTGCCATCCGTAGTGGCAAAGAGCAAACCGAATATTATGAACACAATCAGGCTCTGTTTTTGACCAGCAGCTTCATGTGGGAAAACGCCCAACATGCGGCTGATTTGTTTTCTAAAAAAATCAAAGGTTTTACTTATACCCGTACGGCCAATCCGACTACTGCCGCCTTTGAAAAACGCATTGCCGCATTGGAGGGCGCAGAGCGCGCAGTGGCCACTTCGACCGGTATGTCCGCGATTCAAGCAGCGTTTTTTACCTTCTTGAAAGCCGGTGATCATGTTATTTCCAGCCGCAGTCTGTTTGGTACGACTGTCGGTTTTATCAATAATATCGTAACTAAGTTCGGCATCGAGGTCAGCCATGTATCGCCGGTTGATGTAGATGAATGGAAAGCGGCAATCAAGCCCAATACCAAACTGTTTTTCTTGGAAACCCCGTCCAACCCTTTGGGCGAAGTTGCCGACTTGGAAGCGTTGGCAGAACTGGCGCACAGCATCGGCGCGCTTTTGGTGGTGGACAACAGCCTCTTGTCGCCCGTCGGTTCGCAGCCTTTGAAACACGGTGCGGATATTTCTGTTTCTTCCGCAACCAAAGCGATTGACGGTCACGGCCGCGTGATGGGTGGCGTGTTGGCCGGTTCGGAAGAATTGATGACGCAAGTTGCCATGTATTGCAACTCTTGCGGTTTGGCGATGTCTCCGTTTAACGCATGGCAGCTGTTAAGCGGTGTAGAAACCTTGTCGCTGCGTATGGAAAAACAGTTTGACAATGCGTTAAAAATCGCCCAATGGCTGCAACAACAGCCGCAAGTCCAAGCTGTGTACTACACCGGTTTGCCTGACCATCCGCAAGCCGAACTGATCCGTAAACAGCAAAACGGCGGCGGCATCGTCATCGGTTTTGAAGTCGCCGATCAGGAAGCCGCATGGAAAATCGTGGACGGCGTAGAGCTCTTTTCCCGTACTGCCAACCTCGGCGACGTGCGCTCGACCATTACCCATCCGTGGACAACAACCCACGGCCGTATGCAGCCTGAAGAAAAACTTGCCGCCAATATCCGCCCGGGCTTGGTGCGCCTGTCTATCGGCTTGGAATACGTTGACGATTTGATTGAAGATTTGAAACAAGTCTTGAACAAATAAGTTCAAAAAAGATATTTCAGACGGCCTGTTGCGGTAAGGCCGTCTGAAGTTTATGAACACACATCTGAACCATACAAGGAAAGAATATGACTGAAGCAGAATTCGCCTCATGGGCAATGAAAATTCTACTGAGCGGCCTGATTATCTTTTTGGGCTTTATCGTTTGGAACTTGGGTAAAGAATCCAAAGCCGGCAAATTCGGCATTGCCATGCTCTTCTTGGTTTTGGGCTTGGGTGTGTTTGGATTCGTATTTAAAGAGTTGCTGATTAGCTTTTTGGTATTGCCAAAGTAAGCAGAAAGTTTATAGATAGAACAAGGCCGTCTGAAAAAATGTTCAGACGGCCTTTTGATTTGAAATTTAAATTACGCCCAATTCTTGCAAGCCGCGCAAGACGCCATCTTCATCGACACTTGGGCAGACGAATTGTGCGGCAGCTTTGGCAACTTCTTCGCCATTGCCCATGGCAACGCCAAAGCCGACGGTTGACAGCATTTCCAAGTCGTTGAAGCTGTCGCCGAATGCCATTACTTTGCTCATATCAATCCCCAGTTTTTCTACTGCGTGAGCAATGCCGCGTGCTTTTGAACCTTCTTTGCGCAGCAGATCCACAGCATATTCATGCCAGCGGACGGATTTGAAGCCATGTTGCTGGGTCAGCGGTTGCAGGATTTTTTCTTCTTCCTTATCCACAAAGACCAACATTTGATAAACAGGCTGTTTACGAAAATATTCTTTGTCAGTCAGGAAGTTGGGCAGGATATGCGATAAGCCTTCGACAACGCGCGGAGAATGGGAGGAAACGGCAATTTCTTGGTTGTTGACGAATGCGTAGTCTATTTTGTGTTGCTCAAGCAGGTTGATGGCGGTTTCGATGTCGGCAATATCCAAGGGGTAGCTTTGCAGGGGGTTGCCGCGAAAGGAAATATATTGGCCGTTGATGGTAACGAGCATGTCGATACCGCATTCTTGAATCAAGGCTTTGACTTTGGCAGGAATAGCGACTTCCGGACGGCCGGTGGCAATGGCAGTCAAAATGCCTTTGGCTTTTAATGCGCGCATGGCTTGGGCAACTGAAGGACGCAGGGTATCCGTGTATTTGCGGTAGAGGGTGTCGTCGATGTCAAAGAAGATGATTTCAGGGTTGTTCATGGTTTACTCGTTGGGCCGGGTATACACAGCTTTCATTGAAAATTGTGTGAACAGCTTGTGTATAAATTGGTTTAGTATTTGATTGCTATTATAAAAATAAGTTCTGATTAAAATTTAGGCAGAGTTTTATTTTGAGAATAAAGCGGAAAGTTATTCACAATAGGCCGTCTGAAAATTTGGTTTTCAGACGGCCTTGTTTTAAGCAATCAAACGGATATTTTCTTTGTCTTGCCTGAATTTGTTTTTAATCACGAGAGGCAGGCTGCTGTCGAAATACCAGCTTCCATCAGGCAATGCCAACGCGCCGCCGGCGCAGAGCAGGGTAATGCTGTTTCCGGTCAGGGGATCGGTTTCGGTAATTTCAATTTCGTGCGCTTTGCCCCAATCGGTTACGGGGAGTAGGGCGGCAAGCTCGGTAATGCGTTGGTTTTGATGTTTGATACCGTGTGGCTGGCGGCAGTTGCCATTGCATTTTCCGACAGCCTCGACAGGGCAGGGTTCTCCCTTTGCGTAACTGGTCGGCAAAATATTGAGCGAATCTGGGCAGAGTCTGTGCTCTTGCGACCATTGCGTCAAAGCGCGTTTGGCTGCTTTTTTGTGGGCAAACAAACCGTAAGGACGCCAATTTCTGGTGCCGCTGTTTAACAAGACGATGCGTGCTTGAAGGCTGCCGTGTTCGTCAGCGATAAAGCGGATGGTAGAAAACGATGTGGACTTTTCAGACGGCATCAGTTGGTATTCCTGCATGGTCTGGGCTTTGAGCCATAATGTATGGAGCTGTCCGACTGCCGGAATAAAACGGATGGAGGCTGCGGCTTTGATGTGCGGCGGCAGTTTTTTGCTGTGCAGCAGGGTGGCGGTTTCACTGTATGCGCGTTCATGTGCTTCAATGGCTTGGGCTTTGCCGAAATGGTCAAACCAAACCAATACGCCGTAACTGTCGGGCAGGGCGTAGAGCTGTTGGGCAAGCGAATCAGGCAACCAAGTGGGCAACATTTTCGGATTCATCAATACACGGACGTGTTCGTCCCATTGTTGATGATTTTTTTCTGCCAGACTTAATTCGAGATAATCACACAATGCGGCAACATCGGTCATGGCGCGGTGGCGGTTGGCCGTCTGAATGCCGGTGCGTTCGATAATACTGTCGAGGCTGTGTTTGTAAAACTCAGGATAGAGACGGCGCGACAGTTGAACCGTACAGAGCGAAGGTGCGGCAAAGTCAGTATGGATACGGGCAAACTCGTGGCGCAGGAAGGTGTAGTCAAAGCGGTTGTTGTGGGCAACAACCACTGCACCTTGCAATAGCGGCAACAAATCGGCTGCAATATCGGCAAAGACGGGCGCGTTTTTCACCGTTTCATCATGAAGTCCGGTCAGTCTGGCAACAAATTCGGGAATGCTGCGGCAAGGATTGACCAATTGCTCGTAATGTGTGGCGCGTCCTTGCTCAAAACGAACAAGGGCGACTTCCGTTATCCTGTCTTGATAGAAATTTCCACCAGTCGTCTCCAAATCCACCACGACCACAGGCCGTCCCAAACGGGAAAATGCTTCGGATAAGAGCGGCCAGCGTGCGAAATCTGACATTTTATTCTCTGTAAATTCAATAGCAAATGCGCATTTTACACGCTGTCTGCAAGTTTTCCAAATAAAACGCTTGACAGTAAATAGGCCTCTCTTTATAATCCAAATCTTTCTTGATGCACCCGTAGCTCAGTTGGATAGAGTATCTGGCTACGAACCAGAGGGTCGGGCGTTCGAATCGCTCCGGGTGCGCCACAGAAAATCTCCGCGCCCATCGTCTAGCGGTTAGGACATCGCCCTTTCACGGCGGTAACCGGGGTTCGATTCCCCGTGGGCGTGCCAGTTTATAAAAAAGCGCAATCTGTTTCAGATTGCGCTTTTTTGCATTTATCGGTTTTGAAATGATTTGAACCTCTCTTTTTATCTGCTAATGCAGGTTGGCGTTTGTCATAATCTACTAAAAGCATTTATTATTACATATCTAATAATCATAATTTAAGGGAAACGTTCATGGCGTGGCGGTTTGTGTTGCCTGCTTGGGTGGTGGGTGTAGTGCTTTCGTTTGCGTTGCCGTTTGTGCCGTCATGGTGGATTTGGTCGGCTGTAATTATTGGCGCACTTGCGTTGTGTCGAAGATTTGCTGTGGCTTGGTTGGTGCTGGCCGTCTGCATGGGCATGGCATTTGGAGTGTGGCGGACCGGGCTGGTTTTGGCTGGTCAATGGCCTGTGGGGGAGGCATCGGCTAAAGTTTTGACGGTTGAAGTGGCGGATATGCCGCGTGATGATGGTCGGCGCGTGCAGTTTGCAGCAAGGGCTTGGGATGAACAGGGGCAGGCTTTTGATTTGATGTTGTCGGATTATCAGCGGCGCGATTGGGCGGTGGGCAGCAGGTGGTCTGTATCGGCGCGGGTAAGACCGGTGATCGGTGAGGTGAATGTGCGCGGTTTGAACCGTGAAACATGGGCTTTGGCCAATGGTATCGATGGCATGGGTACTTTGGGGCGCGACAGGAAACTCGTGCGGCAAGGTGGCGGTTTCGGTTTGGCTGATATGCGTGATGCGGTAAGCCGGAGTTGGCAGAGAACAGGGGACAAATATCCTGAGTTTTCAGACGGCATAGGGCTGATGCGTGCTTTGAGTATTGGCGAGCAATCGGCGTTGAGGCCGCCTTTGTGGCAGGCATTCCGTCCTTTGGGACTGACGCACTTGGTCAGTATTTCGGGTTTGCATGTGACGATGGTGGCGGTATTGTTTGCCTGGCTGATTAAGCGAATTTTCCGTTATTTGCCGTGGATTCCGGCGAAACCGCGTGTGTGGGTATTGGCCGGCGGTGTTGCCGGTGCTTTGTTTTATGCGCTTTTGGCCGGTTTTTCCGTGCCGACGCAACGCAGTGTGTTGATGTTGGCTGCGTTTGCGTGGGCATGGTGGCGTGGCAGTGGAGGTGGAGGCTCGGGCTGGACGGCGTGGTGGCAGGCTTTAGCCGTTGTTTTGTTGTTGGATCCGTTGGCTGTATTGGGCGTGGGAACGTGGTTGTCATTCGGTTTGGTTGCTGCTTTGATTTGGGCTTCATCAGGCCGTCTGAAAGAGTTGGGCTGGCGTTTGGCTGTACGGGGGCAATGGGCGGCGACGATATTGTCGGTGGTATTGTTGGGCTATTTGTTTGCTTCGTTACCTGTGCTCAGTCCGTTGGTTAATGCGCTGGCTATTCCTTGGTTTTCTTGGGTGTTGACGCCGTTGGCTTTGCTGGGTTCGATTTTTCCGTTTGAACTTGTCCAGTTGGTAGCGGCATTTTTGGCGGAATATACTTTGCGTAGTTTGGTATGGCTGGCTACGGTATCGCCTGAATTTGCCGTCGCAGCGGCGCCTGTGCCTTTGCTGGTGTTGGCGATGATAGCGGCTTTGCTGTTATTGCTGCCTAAAGGAATGGGCTTGAAACCTTGGGCATGTCTGGTTTTATTGGGTTTTGTGTTTTACCGTCCTGCCAAGTTGGAGGAGGGAGTGGCAAGAGTCACGGTGATGGATGCAGGGCAAGGTTTGTCGGTGTTGGTGCAAACGCGTAGCCGCAATCTTTTGTTTGATACGGGAACGGAGCAAGTGGCGCAAACAGGTATCGTGCCGAGTTTGAACGCTATGGGTGTGCGCCGTTTGGACAGCCTGATTTTGTCGCACCATGATATTGACCATGACGGTGGTTTTCAAAGTATAGCGGCTGTCGGTACCGATAAGTTGCTTGCCGGACAGCCTGAGTTTTATCCGAATGCAGAGTTTTGCCAAGAAGACAAATGGCGATGGGACGGCGTAGATTTCGAGTTGCTCAGGCCGTCTGAAAATACGGGCAAGGAAGATAACGACCAAAGCTGCGTATTGCGTGTCGTGGCAAACGGCAAAGCCTTGTTGATAACCGGCGATTTGGGTGTGAAAGGCGAGGCCGGTTTGATTGAGAAATACGGCAATGCGCTGTATAGCCAAGTGTTGGTATTGGGACATCACGGCAGCAGCACGGCTTCGTCGGGCAGCTTTCTGCATACGGTTTCGCCGCAATATGCCGTGGCATCCAGCGGCTATGCCAATGCCTACAAACATCCGACCGTTGCCGTACAAAATCGTGTCCGCGCACACGGCATTACTTTGTTGAGAACGGATTTGTCAGGTGCGTTGGTGTTTGCTTTGGGACAGGGCGATATATTTCAAGGCCGTCTGAAAAAGGATAAGTTTTATTGGCAGAAGAAACCGTTTGAGTAAAAAATATTAAGGCCGTCTGAAAGACTTTTCAGACGGCCTTAATATTTTTTTATTGATGGGCATTATCCAAATTTTGTGTGAATCCAATTGTGGATAGTTTGGTTTGATATTTGATAATAAAGAATAAATTAATTGTGATGAAAAAATAGGCAGATTTAAAATGGGGTAATAATTACAAAGTCATTTTATAACTGTTGTTAATTTGATAAGCATTTTGAATCTGTTTGGCTGAATAAATACACTTGTTTTTAGCTTGCTTATATAATTTAAACGCATTATTGCATATTCAAATTAAATTCAACAAAGGGATAAAGAAATGACTCAAACTCAAAACCAACCTAATAACGAAGAGTCCGTAGTGATTATCGGCACGCGTCGTGATGATGTGCTGTATGGCAGCTTGGGACACAATATTTTTTACGGCGGGTTAGGAAACGATACCTTTATTGTGAACAACAGGAATGACCAAATCGTTGAAAGGTACGGCGAGGGTACGGATACGGTTTATACCCATACGACTTATACGTTGCCGAATTATGTTGAAAATCTGACGATGACCGGCCACGATAATATTTTTGGTTTCGGCAACAATTCCGACAACGTCCTTATCGGCAACAGCGGCAACAACCGTTTGAGCGCCGGCCGTGGCAATGATGTACTTTACGGCGGGGCGGGTAATGACTTGCTGCTGGCAGGCGATGATGACGACAAACTTTATGGTGGCGATGGCAATGATATTTTGCGTGGCGATCATGGTAACGATTATTTGGAAGGAAACGAAGGCGACGATGTTTTAGACGGTGGAATCGGTGCAGACGTAATGCGCGGCGGTAATGGCAACGATACATATTATGTGGACAGTCAAAACGATGTCGTTATCGAAGAAACCAATGGCGTCATTGATACGGTCTACACAGGTATGACTTACCGTTTGCCGACTCATGTCGAAAACCTGACCTTGACCGGCAGCGGCAATTATTTCGGCTTCGGCAACCATTCCGACAATGTCTTAATCGGCAACATCGGCAACAACCGTTTGATCGGAGGCCAAGGTAATGATGTGCTTCGAGGAGAGGCAGGCTATGACTTGCTGTTGGCGGGTGATGGTGACGATAAACTTTACGGCGGTACCGGCAACGATATTTTACGCGGCGATGCCGGTAATGATTATTTAGAAGGCGGCGAAGGAAATGACACGATTGAAGGCGGTAGCGGAGACGATACTTATGTATTCCGCCGTGGCAGTGGCCATGATGTCATTTCAGATAATCTGGGCCATAACAGCATTCATTTTGAAGGTTTGAGTAGGAAGGATATCAGTTTTACTACTCGTCCAAGCGTCAGTAATCCTGCCCTTAAAGATTGGGTATTTACGATTCGTGAAACAGGCGAAACGCTGACTCTTAAAGAGCAACACAAGACCTATTCATCTGTATCTAAGTATAAATTTTCGGATAAGGAAATGGATGTTGCTAAAA
>ERZ1699251.39-NODE-39-length-15995-cov-2.097933_pt1 | contig 15995 bp, 16 predicted proteins | sample MGYA00581532_ERZ1699251 | MGnify/ENA primary metagenome ERZ1699251 (study PRJEB42319, sample SAMD00040314) | human oral metagenome | material: saliva | host: Homo sapiens | study: EMG produced TPA metagenomics assembly of PRJDB4115 data set (Metgenomic analysis of...
GCGGCTTGCATGTCTTTAGTCTCTTCCTTCGCTTCTGGTAAGTCGGGTTGTTATATGGTTTGACCTTCTTGGCCTGTCTCGTGAGTTCCTTTGGTCTGTGTCGTGGCTTCGTGCAAGTCTGTTTGCGATAAGGACTGACCTTCCTTGCCTGCCTCTTAAGTGCCTTTGTCCTCTACCCTAGCTTCTGGCAATTCTGGTTGCGTTAAGGACTGACCTTCCTTGCCTGACTCTTGAGTGCCTTTGGCCTCTACCCTAGCTTCTGGTAAGTCCGGTTGGATTAAAGAGTGACCTGCTTTGCCTTCTTCTTGGGTTCCTTTGGCTTCTACTGGAGCTTCTGGCAAGGCAGGTTGCGTTAAGGCTTGGCCTGCTTTGCCTTCCTCTTGGGTTCCTTTTGCTTCGATTGGAGCCTCTGGTAAGCTTGGTTGCGTTAGAGCCTGACCTTCTTTGCCTTCTTCTTGCGTACCCTTAGCTACCTGATGCGTTGGTTCAGCTTGTGGTGCTGGAGTTGGGGCAGGTTGCACCTCTTTCTTCGTTCCGACTGCGATGACTTGTGACACAGGATTTTGAACCACTTGGTCTTCAATGACTTCTCTAACTTCTTGACCATTAACCATCGATACTTTGGTTACAAGACGACGCTTACCATTTACTCCAGCTGTGACGATACGAGTCTGTCCTTCTGCTAGATTCGCATCTAGGCTTGTGATCATTTCAAACGGAATCTCCACCAAGCTCTCTTCCTGTCTAGTCTGAGGCTTCTCAGATGAAGCTGGTTTTGATGGATGGAGTTCTGCTTCCTTAAAGTAGCCAATGTATTCATATCCATCAATATGGATAATCCCTTCAGCCAAACCTTCATGTGTAGAGGCTGAAATAGTTTGGTTATAAGAAAGTAATTCTTTATTTTCAAATGCAAATGTCCCGTAAGGTACAAAGGTGCTAGCTCCTAAAGAACCAATCAAAAGAACACCTAGAACCTCTTTGCGACCTTTTTTGGACACCAAAAAGACTGCTAGCGAGGCTGTTGCCAAACCAAGACCTGCCAAAGCTAGTTCCTTACTTCCTGTATAGGGAAGTTGTTGACTGGTAGTCGCCTTCTTACGATAAACTACATAAAGAATATCATCATCTTGAAATTCTGTAGGAACTTCATGGTGAATCAGGGCTTTTTCAGACTCGGTCAATTCCTGCTCCGCCAAATAACGGTAATGAACACTATGAGCACCGCCAACTTCATTGGCTTGAACCTTATCTACTGAAAGAGTACTAGCACCAAAAAGGAAGGCCCCGATGGCTACAGGACCAACCCCAACAGTTAACTTGCGAATGGAATATTTAGTAATTTTTTCAAGTTGTTGTTTTGTTTTTCTCATTCTTATGACTTTCTAATAGAATCTTGCGGATAGTGCGCACGCGCACCTCCAATTAATTTTGGACGACTAGCAAGAGCCGTTACATGGGCATGCCCAATTTCTCTCAAAAGAGGGCGAATCGGAACCTGAACATGCTTGACATGCATGCCAATTGCAGTGTCTCCGATATCCAATCCAGCATGAGCCTTGATAAATTCAACCTCAACTGGATCCCGCATAAACTTGAAGGCGGCCAACTGACCCGAACCCCCTGCATGAAGGGTAGGAAGGACACTGACGATTTCCAGACCAAACTGCTCTGCCACCTGACGTTCAACAACGAGGGCCCGATTGACATGTTCACAACCTTGAACGGCTAGATGAATTCCTTTTTCCTCTAGGATATCTAGGATGATCTTCACAATGATTTCCCCAACTTCTTGGCTGGATTCCTTGCCAATCTGACCACCTATCACTTCACTAGAAGAAAGGCCCAAAACAAAGATAGATCCTTGCTTCAAATTGGCCTTTTCTAATACATCTTTTACAATCTGGCTTGTTTCTCTTTGAATGTCTTTTTCCTTCATACTTGATACCTCTTTTGTCATTATCTATCATATCGTTTTTTCTACGTTTTAGCAAGATAGACAACCTAGAAAGCTTGCCCAATTACGCATAAAACTCCCAGAATGAACTGGGAGTTAGCTAGTTTCTATTCTATTTATGTATATTTCAACTGTCGTACCTTTGGAGGGAATAGAATCGATCTTCATTTGGTAATGTTCTCCAAAGTGAAGTTTGAGCCGTTGATCAACATTTTGAAGACCAACTCCCCCACGTTTGAGCTGACTCTGACTACTATCGCCAGCATCTTGGAAACCAACCCCATCATCCTCAATACGGATGACCAATCCTGAATCCTGTTTCTGAACAGAAACTCTAATATGTCCCTGACCTTCCTTTTCCTTAATGCCATGGTAAAGAGCGTTTTCTACAAGGGGTTGCAACACCAGCTTAGGCAAGACTAGCTTATCAAAGGCAGGATTTTCATCAATCTCATATTCCAGCTTATCTCCATAACGTTGTTTCTGGATAAAGAGGTATTGACGGACATGATTGATTTCATCAGACAGGCAAATCAAATCTTTACCCTGATTGAGCGCCAAGCGGAAATAGGTTGCCAAAGACTTGGTCACCTGAACCACGCGCTGACTATCCTGAAATTCAGCCATCCAGATGATGGTGTCCAAGGTGTTATAGAGGAAATGCGGATTAATCTGGCTTGATAAAGCTTGAAGTTGGTACTGACGGGTCGTTTCTTCCTGCCTGCGAATATCCGTCATCAGCTGATCAATCTGATCCAACATGGCATTGAACTGACGAGTCACTTCTCTCAGTTCATGGGCACCAGTTTCCTTGGCACGAAGATTCTGATTACCAGAAGCAATTTCCAGCATGGTTTCTCTCAAGTCATTCAGAGGAGCAATCCAGCGTTTAAGACTAAGCCACACCAAGCAGAGACAGGCAAGAAGAGATGTGAAACTGGCTCCAAGCAAGGTCCACATGAGTTGACTCCGAACCTGGTCTAACTTCTCCAACGAAGACACGCCAAGCACCGTCCAATCAGTTCCAGCAATCTTTTCTTGACTGACATAGGATTGGTGGTCTAACGTATAACCCTGTCCTGTATCAATATAGGGTTTCATGGCCTCCATTTCGCTAGACGAACTATAAACTGTATGTTGAGGATGATAAACAAATTCATGGTTTTCATTGATGATAAAGGCAAAGCCCTGCTGACCCAACTGGAGTTGGTTGAGATAGGCTTCCAGAGTTTCATAGGAAATATCCAAACGAAGTACACCTAGATTGGCTCCCTTTGCATCAACAAGTTCCTGAGTGACAGAAATGACCCACTGACTATCTGATTTACGAGCTGGTGTCAAAACGGGCTTAGCTCCCTGATGAATAGCCTTTTGGTACCAATCCTCAGCCATCATATCAGAGGAAGTTTTCATCTGCACACTATCATCTGTAGAAATGACCTGACCGGATTTAGTCACCAGCACAACAGTTTTCAAGTCCTGGTCTGCCTTCAAGATAGTCAAAAATAGATCTCGAATTCCCTTGACCTTGTCTTGACTGGGATTCTCAGCATAGGCTAGGACATCTGTCTGCTGGGTCAAACTGGTAGAGGTGGTTTCTAATTTTTTGATATAAGAATGGATAAAGTGACTAGTCTGGCTGATAGTCGTTTGGCTATTGCCCTCAATAGTAGCCTCAATGGCTGAAGAACTAGATTGATAGTAGAAAGTCCCAACCAGAGCTAGGAGAATGAGAAAGACCAGAAAGATGGAAATAACCATTCTGACTAGGAGAGAAGAACGCTTCATCGACCTTCCCCCTTCTTAAACTGACGAGGTGTCACACCTGCAATCTGTTTAAAACGTTGGGTAAAGTAATTCATATCTTCAAAGCCAACCTTTTCTGCTATCTCGTAAATCTTTAAATCTGTAGTCAGAAGCAAGAGCTTGGCTTGTTTGACACGTTCTCGCACCAAATAATCCTGAAAAGGCATGCCCAATTCTTTCTTAATCAAAGAACTCAAATAAGTCGGACTAAAACCTAAGTCATTTGCTAAAGACTTTAAACTAAATTGGCTGTCATCAAGATGAGACTGGATCTTCTGGGCCATGTTTCCTTCAAACTTATCGGTCAATAAATCTTGTAACTGCTCTTCTTTCTCTTCCTTGTCTAGTTTTTGCTTGATTTTCCCCAACATTTCCTCAATATCCTGACGAGAAAAGGGCTTGAGCAGATAATCGTCCACACCTAGTTTGACAGCAGACAAGGCATAATCAAAATCATCGTAACCTGTTAAAAAGACCAAATGCACCTGAGGATAGGTTTCTCGGACCAGACTGGCCAACTGGATGCCATTTAGCTGGGGCATGTTGATATCGGTTAAAACAATGTCTGGCACCTGCTTTTGAATCAGCTCCCAAGCCTGCCTTCCATTTTCAGCCTGACCGATGATTTCCATATCGTAGGCTGCTACATTGACCAGCTTGGTCAAGCCTTGTCTTACCAGATATTCATCTTCTACGATTAAGATTGTGTAGGTCATGCTTCTCTCCTTTGTCACTTACTAGTATCAGTATAGCAAAATTCTCCTCTAACTGCTTAGGAAAGCCCTCTTACTCAACATAATCTAGTAAATAAGCGTAGCCTTTCTCTTCCATTTGGTCTTTGGGAATAAAGCGGATAGAAAGACTATTGATACAGTAGCGCAAGCCACCCTTGTCCTGTGGTCCATCCGTAAAGACATGGCCAAGGTGAGAATCTCCAACTCGGCTTCTCACTTCCATGCGAGTCATATTGTAAGACTTATCTTCCTTGTAGGTGGCAACATCTGGACTGATGGGTTTGGTAAAACTAGGCCAACCACAACCAGACTCAAACTTGTCCTTTGATGAAAAGAGAGGTTCGCCAGTTGCCACATCCACATAGATACCAGATTCAAATTTATCCCAGTAGCGGTTTGAGAAAGCCCGTTCTGTTTGATTTTTCTGGGTAACTGCATACTCCTCAGGTGACAGGGTCTTTTTCAATTCTTCATCACTTGGTTTGGGATATTTGCTGGCATCGATGACGGGGTAGGCCGCCTGATTGACATTGATATGGCAGTAGCCATTTGGATTTTTCTTGAGATAGTCTTGGTGGTAATCCTCAGCCACCACAAAATTCTTCAAGTTTTCCTTTTCAACTGCCAAAGGTTGGTCGTATTTCTTAGCCACCTCATCAAAGACTTGGTTAATCACCTCTAAATCCTTGTCATCTGTGTAATAAACACCGGTACGGTACTGGGTCCCCACATCATTTCCTTGTTTATTTTTGCTGGTTGGATTGATAATGCGGAAGTAATGAAGCAGGATTTCCTTGAGGGAAATTTGCTTGGCATCATAGGTGACATGGACAGTCTCCGCATGTCCTGTTTGGTTAATCAATTCGTACTTGGTTGTTTCCCCTCTACCGTTTGCATAGCCTGAAACGGCATCTGTCACTCCGGGAACGCGTGAGAAGTATTCCTCCACTCCCCAGAAACAGCCTCCAGCTAGATAAATTTCATGCAAATCTGCATCTTTACTCACTTCTGTTTGTTTCACTATTTTTCCTCCTTGGCTAACTGATGCTTTCTCAATTTGCGAGCTATCTGTCTGCCCTGCATTTCGCATCAATAGAAAATAGAAACCGCTTATGGCTAGGAAAAATATTCCTGCCAAGACAAACAATTTTACTTTATCATTCATGACCTTTCTCTACCCCATTTCTTTCAATGTTTTTAAAATCATATCCTTATCCATAAAACCTGGTTGCGTTTTGACCAGCTTGCCTTCCTTGTCTATAAAGGCTTGAGTTGGGTAAGAACGAACGCCATAACTTTCCAAAAGTTTGCCTGATGGGTCAATTAGAACTGGGAAATTTTTATAATCCAAACCCTTGTACCAATTCTTAAAGTCCGCTTCTGCTTGTTCACCCTTGTGTCCAGGAGAGACCACTGTCAAAACTACATAGTCATCACCAGCATCCTTAGCAATTTCATCCGTATCTGGAAGACTGGCTAGACAGATGGAACACCAAGAAGCCCAGAATTTGAGATAGACTTTCTTGCCCTTGTAATCAGACAAGCGGTAGGTCTTGCCATCTACTCCCGTTAGTTCAAAATCAGCAACCGCCTGACCTTTAGTCGCAGTTTGCGAACTGACTTGTTCTGTTTTTGTTTGCTCCTTCATAGTAGATTCGTCTGACATGTTTTTAGCCGAACAGGCTGCCAAGCAACAGATTGAGCCTACTCCAAGGAGACATGTTTGCCATTTTTTCATTTCTTTTTCCTCTCTATTCAAATAATGTAGTCAAAATGGAAGCATTTCCCAAAAGCACCAAGATTCCCATCACGATAATGAGGAAACCACCCACTTTTTTGAGGGTTCCTAGATAAGGATGAAGTTTTCGGAAATGTTTCAAAACATAGCTGGAGGCTAGAGCTAGAACCAAAAATGGTAGCGCCAAACCCAGCGTGTAAATCAACATGAGACCAGCTCCCTGCCAAGCACCTGAACCACCTGAAGCCGCCAAGGCCAAAACAGAGCCAAGAACTGGCCCCACACAAGGCGTCCAAGCAAAACTAAAGGTCAACCCCAGTAAAAATGCCTGACTATAGCCCTTACCCTTTTGCCCCTGTCTCTGTAATTGTAACCTTCTTTCCTTGTATAGTCCCTGAAAATGTAAGACTTCCATCTGGTGCAAGCCCAAGAGAATGATAACCGCACCCGTCACATACTGAAACCAAGAGGCATACAAAAGGTCTCCTAAAAAACCAGCACCATATCCCAGTAAGATAAAAATAAAAGAAATACCCGCTATAAAGGCCTGAGTTCGCAATAAACTGACAACCGAAATTGAAAATTTGCCACTAGAAGCCTGAGCACCATCTTTGTCATCCAACAAGACCCCTGCATAGACCGGTAACAAGGGTAAAATACAAGGAGAAAAGAAGGAAAGAATTCCAGCAAGAAAAACACTGATAAAAAAGATTATATTATCCATTGCCTTCCTCCATTCTTTGATTTGATAGGACTATTATAGCCCCAAAACTCCAGAAAAAACAGGGACAATGATAGGGAAAAATAGGAATTTAATCAGGTTATGTAAAAAATGTTGCAAAAAAAGCCAGACAAGATCTGACTTTGATAGACACAGGAAAGAAAATCACCTGTCTTCCCTACTTATCTGGTAATAAATAAGGTCTGCAAGATAGCCTTTTCTCTCCACACCATTGGTAATGGTTTTTAGATAAGACATTCCAGCCTTCTCCATGACACGACCTGAAGCTGGATTGAGACTGGCATAGCGTGCCATGACTTTTTGAAAACCTGCTTGAGTAAAACAGAAGTCTAAGATAGCTTTTAAGGCCTCTGTCATAAGACCACGACCCCAATAGTTTTTTCCTAAGACATAGCCAATTTCACAACTTGAATCATCCTCATCTATCTTAACAATACTGATATCTCCTACCACTTGCTCTGGGTTTTCTTTGAGACAAATGGCCCATTTGTAATAATTGGGATTAGCATAGGATAAAACCCATTTTCGAATCGAGTTCCGAGTAACCTCGACATCAGAATGGGGATCCCAAGTGACATAGGTCAGATTCTCAGCGGATGAAGCCCAATTCTGAAACATGGCTTCTGCATCACTTTCCAAAAATCTTCGCAAGATTAAACGATCTGTCTGTAATATTTGCGTACCGATTGCTTTCATGACGCTACCTCGCTTTCTGATAGATGATTCTATGTCCAATCTCCATTGAAACTTGTTTTACTTTCTCGTTTCTAGACTCGGGGTTCAAGTTACAGGACCTTCCTCGTTTTCTTATTTCTAGACTCGGTCTGAAAACCTCCACTGGAGGTTATTCTTGCTTCCCAGTTTCTAGGCTCAAGCTAAAAAGGTCCCCCGGACCTTCTCTCACTTTCTTATTTCAAGGTGAGAGGCTGAAAACCTCCACTGGAGGTTATTCTTGCTTCCCAGTTTCTAGGCAAGAAGCTAAAAAGGTCCCCCGGACCTTTTTACTCCCAAAAGTCATCAAATACGGTGATTGGTAGGTGGCGTTTGTGTTGGCCTTTGTGCCACCAGTTTTCGATTCTTGCTTGAGCTTCTGGGCTGATTGTTTTGCCTTCTAGGTAGTCGTCAATCTCTTCATAAGTGACTCCGAGGGCTACTTCGTCAGCTAGGCCTGGTTTGTCTTCTTCTAGGTCTGCTGTTGGGATTTTTTCATAAAGGGCTGGGTCTGCACCAAGTTCCTGCAAGAGTTGTTTTCCTTGGCGTTTATTGAGGCGGAAAAGGGGTAAAATATCTGCACCACCGTCACCAAACTTGGTAAAGAAACCTGTGATATTTTCCGCAGCATGGTCTGTTCCAATGACCGCTCCGCTATGAGTACCCGCAAGGGCATATTGGGCAATCATACGGCAACGAGCCTTGATATTTCCCTTGTTGAAATCTGAAACAGGACTACCTGTCGCTTCAACTGCAGCTGTCATGGCATCAGCTGATTCCTTGATATTGACTACCAAACTGACATCTGGCTGGATGAAGGCTAGGGCCTTTTGAGCGTCTGCTTCATCAGCTTGTACTCCATAAGGCAGGCGGACAGCGATAAATTTGTAGCTGTCATCGCCCATTTCAGCTCGCAGTTCTTCCATAGCCAGTTGAGCCAATCGTCCTGCTAAGGTTGAGTCTTGTCCCCCAGAAATCCCTAGTACAAAGGTTTTAAGGAAGGGATGTTTTTTCAGGTATCTCTTTAAGAAATCAATAGAACGGCGAATTTCTTCCTGGGCATCAATCACTGGTTTCACACCCAGTTCTTGGATAATCGTTTCTTGCAAACTCATTCTTCTTCTCCTTCACCAAGGGCTTCCTTGCGCATTTTGTCAATCAAGTCCATCTTGTCTTGCCATACATCACGCGCCAAATCCACTGGATAATGCTGCGGATTGAGCACACGCTTGTACTCATCCCAAAGCTTGTCAAATTCCTTACGAGCATAATCCTGAATCTCAGTCAAGCTAGGCAGGTTGTAAATCAATTTTCCGTCTTTAAAGATATCCACCAATAGAGGAACAGCGTCAAAATTACGAACCGTCTTCTTGATGTAAGTATAAGTCGGATGGAACATCTTGATTTCTGTCATGCTGGCAACATCCACACCGTCATAAGTGATATAGTCGCCTTCTGACTTACCTTTTTCACGACTGGTAATACGCCACACCTGCTTCTTACCTGGCGTAGACACTTTTTCCGCATTATTAGACAGCTTAATCGTATTGCGCATCTGGCCATTTTCATCTTCGATTGCAACAATCTTGTAAACTGCACCAAGAGCTGGCTGGTCATAGGCTGTAATCAGCTTGGTTCCCACTCCCCAGACATCAATCTTAGCCTTTTGCATCTTGAGGTTGAGGATAGTATTTTCGTCCAAATCATTTGAAGCATAAATCTTAGCATCTGTAAATCCAGCCTCGTCCAGTTGCTGACGAACTTTCTTGGAAATGTAGGCAATATCCCCAGAGTCAATCCGCACACCCATAAAGTTAATCTGGTCACCCAGCTCACGCGCCACCTGAATGGCAGCTGGTACACCGATGCGAAGAGTGTCATAGGTATCCACAAGAAAGACGCAATTTTTGTGGGTCGCAGCATAAGCCTTGAAAGCCTCATAATCATTGCCATAAACCTGTACCAAGGCATGGGCATGGGTCCCTAAGACAGGAATGTCAAAGAGTTTACCAGCGCGCACATTGCTGGTTCCATTGGCACCACCAATCACCGCTGCGCGTGTTCCCCAGATAGCCGCATCCATTTCTTGCGCCCGACGTGTTCCAAACTCCATCAAGGGTTCATCTTCGATAACCGAACGAATACGAGCTGCCTTCGTCGCCACCAAGGTCTGGTAGTTGACGATGTTCAAAAGGGCCGTTTCAACCAACTGACATTGGGCTAGAGGGCCTTCTACCTGCACAATAGGTTCACTAGCAAAAACCAAGTCCCCTTCTTGGGCAGAACGAACGGTCAACTCCAACTTGAAATTGCGGAGATAGTCCAAAAATGCCCCATGATAGCCTAGCGACTCCAAATAGGCAATATCACTATCTGAAAAACGCAAGTCTTCAAGATAGCTTACAATTCTTTCCAAACCAGCAAAAACTGCATAGCCATTCTTAAAAGGCTGTTGGCGGAAATAAACCTCAAAGACCGCCTTTTTATTGTGAATTCCTTGGTCAAAGTAAACCTGCATCATGTTAATCTGGTACAAGTCCGTGTGCAATGTCAAACTATCATCTGGATACATACTTTTCCTACTTCCTTAGCTAGAAACACATGAAATTTTCAAAAACTTTCATGTATTCCAATAAATTAGTACTATTATATCACATTTTAGCTGGATTGAGAAAAGAGTAACAAGCTATTCTCCACTCTCCAGTTCATCCATGTCTTGTTCAAACTTTTTCTGAGCCCATTCGCCATAGCTCTTCAGACCAAGATTGCCAATAAAGACCCAGGGAAGGTAAATGACATAAGTAATTGCCCAAGCAGATAGGTATTTAACGTTCAAAGGATTGTGCTGATAAATTTCTATGTTGAATTGATAATTCTGTAACATCAAAAGAGCCGTAATAGCCAAGGTTAGGAAAAAACAACCCAAAATCGTAAAATGAAAACGACTATAGTAGGTCACTCCCAGATAACGGGCACGATTGAAAAAGAAGAAAATTCCTACTATCAGAGTATAGACTAGAAAATTCGGATTAAAAAGAGATGGAGCCAACACTGCCACCAAATAGCTTAGAAGTACAAGCCCAATAAAGAGTGAAAAAGACTCTGCCCCAGCTTTATTGATTAGTTGTTCTTCTCTTTCGTCAAGTAATTGATAATGAATGAATTTATTTACCATCTTCTTCCTCCCAAAATAGTTGGTCTAGAGTTTTCCCTAAACATCTGCAAATGGACTGGCAGAGCGAGAGGCTAGGATTGTATTTTCCCGCCTCTATCAAACCAATAGTCTGGCGCGTCACCCCAACAGCCTCTGCCAGTTGACCTTGAGTTAAATCAAGCTCCACACGAGCTAATTTTAATTTTAAATTTTTAGCCACCTGCGTTCTCCTTATAGTTTTAATACTCATCTACTCTTAAAAAATCCAAAACTAACACAAGCTGTCAGCTATTTATTATAACCTCATTAATTAGCACTCCAATATTATCTTCAGCCTAAAATCAGTATGTTGGATTGTTTGAAATAAACTTCCTAGTTTGCTATTTGAGTTTTTGTTTAGTATTAGCTTTAGTAGGGTCTTTTAAACGAGTTTTGATTGCTTGTATTTCTTATTTAGTTGATTTCATATCACTATTATATAATGCTTTTGGAAATGAGTCTAGCATAAGACAAAAACGTGTACACAACAAGAGCAGGAGCATAGCAAGATGACTGATTTTTGCTGGATTTTAAGTCTGCAAAATAATACTAAATGAAACTAAAATGAATACTCCTTGCTTTTCTTGAGAGTGAACAAGTACAGTAAAATGATTGTAGTGATTACCACAAGATACTGACTAATAGACATCGTATTTGAAGCTACAAATACAGGTAAAGAATAAAAAGGAAGAAGTTCAATTGCTTTGATAAACAAATCATTACTAGTATTCATCATAATCGTATTTAATATATTAGGGATAAAGAGTAGTAAAGCTACTAAAATACCAAATACCAAGCCACTTTTCAATTTGTATAAATAGAAAATGTAAGATAATAGAAAATAAAATAGGACTAACAAAATTGTATTGACTACAATGGCTACTATAAAATCTAATCCTAAATCACCTGGAACACCCAATTTACTTACGATGACTAGTAACACAATGCCATTCAAAGCATAAATAATGGAAACTGAGACGGAATATAAAAAATTAGACAAGACGTAAATCATCCGATTTTTCTGTTGATTATAAAATAAACTGATCGTATTGTGGGAAAAATCCCTACTAATAATTCGGTTAGCATGTATGACAGCCATTAACATACCGAGCATAGCATAAAAGTTTGAAATATGCTTAATACCAAGCGATGTCCCTTGAGTCTTTAGAATAAAGAATGTAACCAATATCGGCGGTATAAACGAGATAAGCAAACCGAGATATATTACGCCTGATGAATATAAATCCCTTATATTTTCCTTAAGAAAATTCAATTTATTTAATTTCATGATTATAACCTTCCTTTATTTTGAACGATTTAGATAAATATCTTTAAGCGTCTCTTTTTTAGTTTCAAAATCAACTACTTTAATAGAGTTTTCGTTAAAAAATTTAAAAAGCTCACTACTTTGAATATTCCCAGACATAGTAATTCTCAGTCCCTCTTCCTGAACAATATCCCCAAATTCTTGTTTGGTAATAAAAATGTCTTTATCTGTAGCTGATGAAAAAGCTATCTCAAACAAGCAATTATGACTATCTTTTCCTACTTTTTGAAATGTCAAAAGCCCGTTCTCCAAGAAAAGAACCCTCTCACAAATTTCTTCAATATCTTCTAATTTATGACTCGATATTAAAATTCCCACATTTTCATGTAAAGCTAAATTTTTTAGAACCGCTAAAACTATTTGTGATGATTCAATATCTAAACCATTAGTCGGTTCATCTAAAATCAATATATCAGGTTCCGTAACGAGAGTTAGAAGCAAAGCTAATTTTTGTTTTGTACCCAAAGAATAGGTCTTTACTTTTTTATTAATAGACTGAGTCAAATCTAACTCTTGGATCAAACTTCCAAATCTTTCTTGATTGTAGTCAATTCCATATAAATTTGACAAATATTTTAAATTCTCTAAACCTGTTTTAGATAAAAATAATTTTGGTTCTTCGATTAAATACCCAACATTATCACTACTTATAATATTCCCTAAATTCGGTTGATTATTCTGAACAAGAATTTTCATCAATGTACTCTTGCCAACTCCGTTTCTCCCTACTAGACCAACAATTTCACCCTTATTAAGTTCAAAATTTATATCTTTGAGAATGATTGAATGACCATAATGCTTACTTACATTTATAACTTCCATTTTTTATTCCTCCATTAATATTCTTGGTTTTCTCTTTGATTCTCATTAATTTTAAAAAGTTGCGCCTCTTTTCAACATTATTATACCATATATCTAACTTAATGCAATATATAAATGTCATTTTGTAATGTTTTATTAACAAAAAAACTCTCTACTACAAAAAGATAGAGAGCTTTGACTTTAAATAAATTATTTCAAAATTTAGATAACATCAGTTCTTTTCTTAACCTGATAGGCCTTAATGCCCAATTTCTCAGCTGCGATTGCATTGTCTTCAATATCGTCTAGAAAGACACAATTTGTAGGATTTAACTAGTATTTATCGAGAATCCCCTTCATACTTATGTCAAGAACCCATCTTTGCCTTATGCTTTCATATTCTACTTACAAATCCTTTTGGTAATAAAATCTTTGCCCTGTGTAGGGATAGTCTTGCAAAGCAAAGACTTCCTTGTATCCATGTTTTTGATAAAAGTCTGGCGCTTGAAACTGGTAAGTATTGACAAAGGCAAAACGACAGTTTCGATTCTTAGCTTCACTTTCAGCCTGTTGCAATAGTTTTGAACCGATTCCTTGCCCTCTCAGTTCCTCTTTTACAAACAAATACTCAATTTCCAACCAATTTCCAAAAGTCTCTGCTACTAAGCCTGCCAGAAGATTGCCCTTTTCATCTTCAACATAAAGATTCAATGGCTCACTTTCAGCCTCTTCTCTTTTTGAACGGTTATAAGCGCGAATCAGATTCCCTATTTCTTGTGACTTATAGGATTCCTTATTTTCCAATCTAAAGTACATCTAAACCTCCTCAAACACTGTTACAGCTTGATTATAGTCTTATTTCAATAGACTGTCAAACTAGAAAAACCCACCAACCTGAGTTGATGAGTCCTTAATCTATTTTCTAAATTTCCACTGGCTGTATATACCGAAACCGATAATCCAGATAGCTGAACCGATTGCTCCGACAAATGTAGACTCTTGTAAAAAGAGGGTTACAAAGACAAAGGCAAAGAAGAGCATGGTTAAAGGATTTAGGAAACGATAATGGGGCATGAGATAGCCATCTGCCATAAAGTCTGGTGACTTGCGGTATTTAAGGTGAGCCACCATAATCAAGATATAAATGGCAATATAAACACCTGATGATGATGCCGTAATCAAGGCAAAGGCATCGGAAACACCTGGCAAGATATTGATAAAGGCTGCTAGGGCAATCAAGATTGCTGAAGCGATGATAGCATTTTGTGGTACATTGTGGCGAGAAAGAGTATCTGCTTTAATTGCTTTTAGGAAGCGATTTGGCGAATCATGGGCAATCTGGTATAAATGACGCCCTGTTGAGTAGAGAGTTGAGTTAAGAGCAGATGCTGCTGAGGTCAAAACGACGAAGTTAATCAAGGCTGCTGCCCATTTGACACCTGCTAGTTCAAATACTGTAACGAATGGTGAATCTGCTGAAGCTAGTTCTCTCCATGGAATAATAGCCATAATAGCAATTAGAGAACCACCATAGAAAAAGGCGATACGCAAAGGAATTTCCTTAACGGCCTTTGGCAAGACCTGACGTGGATTTTTGGTTTCTGAAGTCGTGACCCCGATAAACTCAATCATGAGGTAGGCAAAGAAGACCATCTGGAACGCCATAACAAAGTTGACACCACCATTAGGGAAGAGTGAGAAATTATCCGTAATATTGGCCAAACTAGCTACTCCATGAGGTGTCTCAAAACCTGTCAGAACCATAAAGATACCCGTCACAATCATAGCAAGGATAGCTACAATCTTAATCATAGAAAACCAAAATTCAACTTCTCCAAAAAGTTTAACAGCTATTAGATTGACCAAACCTAAAACAGTTAAAAATCCAACTTGAATTAACCAACTAGGCCATGAAGGAAACCAAAACTGAACATAGTGCGAAATAGCCGTAATTTCTGCCATACCAATAAAGACAACAGATAACCAGTAAGACCAGACTGCAAAATGTCCCCAACCCTTACCCAAATGGCGAGTAATAAAGTTAATAAAGGTATGTTGCTCAGGGTCTTGGTAGAGCATTTCCCCAACCGCACGCATCATAAGGAACATGAAAGCCCCAGTAATCATATAAATCAGTACAATGGAAGGACCTGTAAGGCTAATAGAACGACCTGCTCCCAAAAAGAGTCCTGTTCCGATTGTTCCCGCAATGGCCATAACCTGCACGTGACGATTGGTCAGACCACGCTCCATCTTATTTTTTTTCTTCTTTGAACTCATATCGTCTCCAATTCAATTTAAAATGGAAAAAGGAGTGAGTGAAGCGCACAGCCTCCCCACTCCTTTTTTCTATTTTTAGGCTGTTTTTTCAACCTTCAAGATTTTTACATCATAGCTACCAACAGGTGTTTCAATGGTTGCTGTATCACCTGTTTTCTTGCCAATCAAGGCTTGTCCAATTGGGCTTTCATTTGAAACTTTACCTGCAAAGGCATCCGCACCGGCTGAACCTACGATAATATAAACTTCTTCTTCGTCCTCACCAATTTCTTGGATAGTGACTGTTTTACCAATCGCTACTTCGTCTTGAGCAACTGAGTCACTATTGACGATTTCAGCATAACGGATTTTTGTTTCCAAGCTAGAGATTTGTCCTTCGACAAAGGCTTGTTCATCCTTAGCCGCTTCGTATTCACTGTTTTCAGAAAGGTCACCGTATGAACGGGCAATCTTAATGCGTTCTACCACTTCTGGGCGGCGGACCAATTTCAATTCTTCTAATTCTTTTTCAAGTTTTTCCTTTTCCGCAAGGGTCATAGGATATGTTTTTTCTGCCATTTTTCTCAACTTTCTTCTGATGATATTTTCTAACTAAAATTATGTGAAGCATCACATAATTTTAGTTTGTTTGGTTTAATTTGCTGTTGACATGTTCAGCGACATTACGATCATGCTCCTCCTGAGTAGCAGCATAATAGACCTTACC
>ERZ1699251.47-NODE-47-length-13845-cov-2.689969_pt1 | contig 13845 bp, 11 predicted proteins | sample MGYA00581532_ERZ1699251 | MGnify/ENA primary metagenome ERZ1699251 (study PRJEB42319, sample SAMD00040314) | human oral metagenome | material: saliva | host: Homo sapiens | study: EMG produced TPA metagenomics assembly of PRJDB4115 data set (Metgenomic analysis of...
TGTCTGTGGCCTTTATTCCTGTTTCTGAGGATGAAGGAATGATTGCTGCAGTGCAAAATGGCTCTCTTAATCTGGAAAAACTAGAAGCTATGACGGCTATCTGTTCCGTTGGTTTGGATATGATTGCCATTCCGGAGGATACACCTGCTGAAACCATTGCGGCTATGATTGCAGATGAAGCCGCAATTGGAGTAATTAACATGAAAACAACGGCTGTTCGTATCATTCCAAAAGGAAAAGAAGGCGATATGATTGAGTTTGGTGGCCTATTAGGTACTGCACCTGTTATGAAGATCAATGGGGCTTCGTCTGTTGATTTCATCTCTCGTGGAGGACAAATCCCAGCACCAATTCATAGTTTTAAAAATTAAGAAAATAGGAGAAATTGATGAAAAAAGAAATGAAACATGCTTTAGTAGCTTTAGGACTGTCGACTTTACTAGTCCCAACTTTCGCCAATCAAGTAGTTTCTGCGCAAGAAGAAAGCTATGAAACTGTAACTCAGGTAACTTTAGAATTTTTTAAAAATGAAGTAGAGCAAGCTAAGAAATCTTATAAAGAGTTTTTAAGTAAGAATAAAGAAAAATTATTAAATGAAGCGGATCAAGTAGACTGGAGCATCCTTTCTTTTTCTCAGGATGATATAAAAACAATTAAGAATAATGCTATAGAAAGACTTAATAAAGAATACCAATCTTTTTTAGAAGAGATAGAAGGAGTGGAAAAAGAAGCATTAGAGACTTCAAAGGATTTTCAAGGTGCTGTAAATAGATTGCATGATTCTATGAGTTACCGTATTAACACAAATTTTGATTCTAGTTATAGAATTAAAAGAGAGGCTCTAGAGCTAATTATATTAAAGAAAAAGGAAAAACTAATTCCTAAAATAAAGGAAAACCAATATTATACAGCAAGAGAAAAAGAAAATGTGTTAAAAAGTATTGAATCCCCAATTGATTTTAAACAATATTATCCTGAGGGTGATAGAGATGGAAATATGACAGTAAATCAATATTTAAAAACCTTGGTTCCTGTTGCATCAAATGATTTTCGTATCTATATCGTACTTCCTAGAGAGAAAAATATTAGAGAAATTAAAGCGGTTGCTTTTATTGAGAAAACAGCGATTAGTAGTGATGATTCTCTTTCTAAATCTGATAAACTCGCTTTATTGAATAATGTTGAGGATATATTAGAAGAGGGATTAGAACAAATTGGAACACACTCTGTTGGTTATATTCCTGATAATGGAAACGATATTGTTAATATGCTATCCCCTGAAGAGTTATCTGTCTTTACTAAGCGTATCGAAGATGTTTATCAAGGAAAAGCTAAGCCTAAGGTGACAAAAGAAGAGGCTATTCAAGCAGTTTCTACTGGGACTTCATCCTCAGTTTCAACTTCATCTCAGTCTATCGTTACCTCTAATGGAGAGACTAAGAAGGATTATCAAGCAAGTAAGTGGTTTAAAGAGTCTGGCAAATGGTACTATAATGACCTTTCTGGTAACCTTGTAAGAAATCGTTGGGTAGGGCGTTATTATCTAAAAGCAGATGCTTCAATGGCTGCTAGTGAATGGATTTATGATGAAGATTATAAGAGCTGGTTTTATGTAGATTCAACTGGTAGTTATGTGGAGAAAGCTTGGCAGGGAGAATATTACCTAAAACGTGGCGGTTACATGGCTAAGAGTGAGTGGGTATTTGATTCTCAGTATGATAGCTGGTATTATCTGAACCAAGATGGCAAGTACGCTCGTAACCAATGGATTAAGGATGGAGATAAGTGGTATTACTTGTTAGCTGATGGAAAATTAGCAAAAAATATGACCATTAACGGCTATAAAGTAAACGAAAAAGGTGAATGGGTATAATTTTTTAAGTTCTATTTAAGGTTGGATGTGTATACTATAATCATTAAATAAAGACCTCCTAATATTATTTGAAACAGATAACACTGATTTAGTTTGAATTTGATTTTCATCTAATATCTTTATTTAATGAACTCCTAAACTTTTTCATAATAATCTCCTGCAAAAGTCGCCTGTCTGGGTGGCTTTTGTTTTATCATCCATGATATAATAGAAGCAAACGGAGGACGGAAAATGGTAAAAGTACGATTGTATTTGGTACGTCATGGCAAGACTATGTTTAACACGATTGGTCGCGCGCAAGGTTGGAGCGATACTCCCTTAACAGCTGAAGGTGAGCGAGGGATTCAAGAATTAGGAATCGGCTTGCGGGAATCTGGTCTACAGTTTGAGCGTGCTTATTCCAGTGATTCAGGGCGCACCATTCAGACTATGGGAATCATCCTTGATGAACTTGGTTTGCAGGGGAAAATCCCTTATCGCATGGACAAGCGTATCAGAGAATGGTGTTTTGGTAGCTTTGACGGAGCCTACGACGGTGATCTTTTCATGGGTATTATTCCTCGTATCTTTAATGTGGATCACGTTCACCAATTATCTTATGCTGAACTGGCTGAGGGCTTGGTAGAGGTTGATACAGCTGGTTGGGCTGAAGGATGGGAAAAACTCAGTGGTCGAATCAAGGAAGGTTTTGAAGCGATTGCCAAAGAAATGGAAGAACAAGGTGGGGGCAACGCTCTTGTTGTCAGCCACGGAATGACCATTGGAACCATTGTTTATCTGATTAATGGTATGCATCCGCATGGTCTCGATAATGGTAGCGTGACAATTCTTGAATATGAGGACGGCCAGTTTAGCGTAGAAGTTGTCGGCGACCGTAGTTATCGAGAACTAGGACGTGAGAAGATGGAGGAAGCCTCTATTTAATCAGTCTAGACTTGCTTGCCATGAGCTAGGAATTTGATAAGAATATCAAGATAAGAAAAAACAGCCGAGAATTCTTTCGGCTGTTTTTGATGGGGAAAACTAAAGTGTAATGCTGTTGCTTTTAGAGATTTTCATAAACAAGAGCAAGGAACCTACTGTTAGAACAGTCAGGATAGTTGACAAGGCTGCGGCTACACCGTAATTCCCTCTGAGAACTTCTGTATAAATGGCTACAGTCATTGTTCTTGTTTTGACATTGTAGAGGAGGATAGAAGTAGAGAGTTCTGAAATCATTGTGACCCAAGATAGGATGGCTCCAGAAATAATACCAGATAGCATCATTGGAGTTGTAATCTTGGCAAAGGTATTGAGACGACTACTTCCTAAACTCTCAGCGGCTTCTTCAATACTTGGGGCTATTTGTTGCAAGCTAGCAACAGATGAGCGAATAGTATACGGTAATCTTCTGACAGATAGAGACATAATCAAGATGAAAGCTGTCCCTGTAATCATAAGAAATCCACTTCCAAATAGACCAGTATTGAAGGAAGAAATGAAGGCAATCCCTAGAACGGTTCCTGGTACAATATAAGGGACCATACTGAGGCTGTCAATTAAGTTTGTAAACAAATTACGTTTTCTAACGGCTAGGTAAGAGATAAATGTTGCGAATAGGACAACTAGAACTAAGGCAATCAAAGGGATACGAATAGTATTGAAAATAGCAGAGCCCATACGATTGAAAGCTACCTTGTAACTGTTTAGAGAATAGCCTTTGACAAATACCATACCAGATGTTTTTAGGAAGGAAGTATAAATCAAGTAGACTTGAGGTAGAACAGAGAACAAGATAATTCCGTAGACTGTTGCGTAAATGGCAACCATTTTTCCTTTTGTGGTTTTTTTAGGCTCAATTGGATGGAGCGAATTCATACTGAAACTGTAGCGGTTTGAAATGTATTTTTGAATAAGGAAGATTGCCAAGGCAATAATAATCGCCATAATTGCTAAAGCAGATGCAAAAGCAGAATTTCCTCCAACCTCGCTAATGAATTGGGTATAAATCAAGACCGGGAAAGTCCGATATCCTTCACCAATCAACATAGGCGTTCCAAAGTCTGAGAATGCTCTCATAAATACAAGTAGGGCAGCAGCTAGTAAGGTTGGAACTAGGAGAGGTAAAACAACCGTTACGATACGCTTAAATCCGAAGGACCCCATACTTTCAGCAGCTTCAAGTAGAGAATTGTCAATACTTTTCATTGTCCCAGCAACGTATAGAAATACCAGTGGGAATAGTTGCAGAGTAAAGACAAGTACAATTCCTTTGAATCCATAAATATCGATAGCTGGAAGATGAAGGGTATTTGTCAGGAATTTAGTGATGACCCCATTTCGTCCTAGCAAGAGAATCCAGGAGTAGGCTCCCACGAAAGGAGCTGACATGGAAGCAATGATAATCAATATTTGTAGAAATTTCTTTCCCTTGAAGTCATACATGGAAAAAAGATAAGCTAATAGGGTTCCTACAACTAAGGAAGTGACAGTAGCGGTAATGGAAACCTTGAAACTGTTGACAAGTGTCTCAGAGTAGTAGGCTTTACTAAAAAAAGTGACAAAATTAGCTAGTGAGAATTGTCCTTCATGTATGAGTGCTTGCTTGAGCACGGTAACGATAGGATAAACGAGAAAGACAAGATAGGTAAGAAAGATGAAGAAAGAGGAGGCTGTCCAAATATTTAGTTTTTTACGTTCCATGGTTGACTCCTTTTATCAGGTTTTGGGAACCATCTGAAGAAAAGACGTTTAATTTTTGAGTATTGATTCGTAGACGAATACGGTCGCCTTTTTGTAGATCTTCTTCAAAAGTTGATTCTTCGCTAACCTGAATTTTTGAGGCAAAGCCTGTTTCAATGAAATACTCCGTATTTAGTCCAAGATAGACGCTATCGCTAATAGTTCCTTCAATATCTCCAGATTCATCTTTGATAAATTCTTCAGGACGGATGCTTACATGAATAGCTTGTTCCTCAGCCTGATCAAGAGCTGGCATTCGAAGAGCATAGCCATCTGAAAAGACGATATAAGCGCCGTCGCTCCGTTTTTCAAGATTAGCAGGGATAATATTTGTGCGTCCGATAAAGGTTGCTACAAACTCATTAGCTGGTTTATGATAGAGTTCTTTTGGTCGGCCGATTTGTTGGATGACTCCGTCTTTCATAACAGCAATTTGGTCTGAAATAGCCATAGCTTCTTCTTGGTCGTGGGTCACATAAACAGTTGTAATACCCACTTCGTGTTGGATTTCTCGAATAGCTTGACGCATATCCAAGCGAAGTTTGGCATCTAGGTTACTAAGTGGCTCGTCCATGAGGAGAACACTTGGATTAACAGCTAAGGCGCGTGCCAAGGCGACACGTTGTTGTTGTCCACCACTGAGTTTATCGGGCTTCCGATCCGCATATTGAGCAATTTGCATGAGTTCAAGATACTTGTTGGTCTGTTGGATCAATTCTTCTTTTGGAACCTTCTTTTGCTTGAGACCAAAAGCGACATTATCTCGGACAGTCAAATGTGGGAAAATAGCGTAGTTTTGGAAAACCATGCCGATATTGCGTTTGCTGGGTTCCATATTATTGATTTTTGTATCATCGAAGTAAAATTCTCCGCCTTCGATACTGTTGAAACCTGCAATCATACGAAGAAGGGTCGTTTTCCCACACCCTGAAGGTCCAAGAAGGGTAAAGAGACTTCCTTTTGGAATTGTAATGTTCAAATTCTCAATAACAGGGACATCGTGATAGATTTTTTTGGCGTTAATAATTTTGATCTCACTCATAGTGAACCTCTTTTACTGTTTAGATTGGATATCTGTAAAGACTTCGTTGTATTTCTTAACAATATCTGATTTATTCTTGATGACATAATCATAATCTTCAGTGAGTGTTTTGATTTTGTCAATTGGTTTCATGTTTTCGCTTGTTTTAGCATTTTTACGAACAGGACGGTTAGTAGTGGTTGTACCAAGTGTATCTTGTACTTCTTGAGAGATAATGAAATCGATAAATTTCTTGGCATTTTCCATGTTTTTCGCTTTTTTAACGATAGCAGCACTAGCAGGTAGGAAGACGGTTCCTTCTTTTGGATAGACTACCTTGATATTAGCTCCGTCATTTAAGAGTTTAACTGCTGGATCTTCATAAGAGAGACCAACAGCCATTTCTCCGTCAGCGACTGCTTTATAGACACCAGATGAGCTTGAACCGATTTTACCATCAATAAGTGTGAAAAGATCTTTTACATAAGACCAAGCTTTATCGTCTTTGTAACCACCTTGAGCTTGTAGCATATTTGTTAATTGAGCAAAGGCGCTAGAAGAGTTTGCTGGGTCAGCAGTAGCAATTTTTCCTTTTAGTTCAGGTTTGAGAAGGTCGCTATATCCTTCGATATTCATGCCTTTAGTTAAATCAGGGTTGACGATTAAAACACTACCATCTAGTGTATAAGGAGTAGAGTAACCAGTTGTGTTTTGATATTCTTTGATAACATTATCATTTTCTTTTGAAGTATAGTTTTCAAAGAGTTCTCCGTGGGTAGCATATTGTGTATAAGAACCACCAAAGATGACATCGGCTACAGGAGCTTCTTTTTCTGACTCTAGTTTTTTGAAAAGTTCTCCAGTACCAGCTTGAATCAGTTCTACTTTGATACCATATTTTTCTTCAAAGGCAGGAATAGTTGCTCCGATTAAGCCCTCTGAGTTTGGTGAATAAACGACTAGCGAACCGCCGTCTCCTTTATCAGATGAACTGTCATCGGCAGATTCATTAGAAGAACAAGCAGCAAGACCAAAAAGAGCTAGTCCGCAAGCAGCATAATACATCCATTTCTTTTTCATGATGGATACCTCCGTTATGTTATTTAAGTTTATTTTAAAACAATGTAAGCGTTTTTAAAACCGATAATTCTATTCTATTAGAGTAAAATTCTCTACAAAAACGGAAGTAATCTTTTTGATTTTATAGTAGGGTTTGACAGTTAATCATTGTAAAGTCAAATTTTATTTTTTAGATTGGATATCTGTAAAAATATCATTGTACTTTTTAAGAATGGCGGATTTGTTTTTAATGACATAATCTGAATCTTCGGTGGCAATCTTGATTTCTGTCATAGCCTTCATATTTTTATTGGTTTTAGCATTTTTACGAATGGGTCTGATTGTAGTTTCAGTTCCTAGCTTATCTTGGATTTCTTGAGAAAGGAGGAAATCGATAAATTTCTTAGCGTTTTCCATGTGTTTGGCGTTTTTGACGATGGCCGCGTTACCAGGTAAAAAGACGGTTCCTTCTTTTGGATAAATGACTTTTACATCAACTCCGTCGTTTAAAAGTTTTAAGGCAGGATCTTCATAGGTGAGTCCTACAGCCATTTCTCCATCGGCGACAGCTTTGTAAACATTTGAAGAGCTAGATGCAATTTTTCCATCTACTAGGGTAAATAGATTTTTCACATAGGTCCAAGCTTGTTCATTTTCGTATCCACCTTGGTCTACAAGCATGTTTGTTAGTTGTGCAAAGGCGCTAGAAGCATTACTTGGATCAGCAGTAGCAATTTTTCCTTTTAATTTAGGATTGAGTAGATCATTGTAGCCTTCAATTTTAATATCTTTTGTAAGAGCTGAATTGGCAATGATAACACTGACATCCAGTGTGTAAGGTGTGTAGAATCCTGTTTTATTTTGATATTCAGGGATTATCTGGTCATTTTCTTGGGAAATATAAGGTTCAAAAAGTTTTTCGTTAGAAGAGAAGAGAGCGTAGGAGCCTCCGAAAATGACATCGGCTACTGGGGATTCTTTTTCGGCCTCAGCCTTTTTGAACAATTCACCCGTGCTGGCTTGTACTAAATCAACCTTAATACCATATTTTTCTTCGAAGGCTGGGATTGTTTCTTCAATAAGGTCTTCAGGGTTAGGCGAGTAGACAACCAAAGTGTTATCTGAATCTTTTTCAGAGCTAGTTTCCGCTTCTATAGGTGAAGAACATCCTGATAAAGAAAGGAATATCCAGCCACAAGAGAGAAAGAATAGTATTTTTTTCATAAGTATCTCCTTTTTTACGAACATTTTCTCTACCTAGATTATTAATGTTTTTAAATTGTAGAGTTCTACAGGATATAATAAAAACCTTAAAGAAATCTAAAACGAAAAATAGGAAATGAGTTACTAGAGCAAGGATGGGTGAATTGTAGCTGAGATTTTGATGGTAATCCTCTTCAAAACACGTCACTTTATCTGTGATCTCAAAGCTATGATTTGAGTAGTTAGCACTTTGATTTTCATTGGGTAAAAGTACAAAATAAAAAGATTGCCTGATTTGAGCAATCCTTTTACATCAATGATTTTTATCCATAAGTTTTAATTCTTTTGGAGAAATATGGAGATATTTTTTAAAAACTTTGGCAAAATATTTATAGTCTGAAAATCCAACTTGTTCAGAGATATCGCTTAAGGGAGAATTAGGGGACTCAGCTATTTTATCTATAGCTTGCTTGAGGCGGTAGCGTAAGATATATTCATTTAGCGTCATTGGGAAGTCTTCTTTGATAACCTTATATAGATAACTTTCACTATATCCTAGATTCTCTGCAATGCTAGAAATGGTAAAGTGCATGCAGTAGTGTTGGTGCACAAATTCAAGAATTTGCTGAATGATTTGGTTTTGTGTATCAATTTGTTGGATAGAGGTGAGTAAAGTTTGATATTCTTCTAAAAAAGGAGTTTCTTGACGAGTGCTAACTCGTAATCGCAAAACAATTTTTTGAAGACATTCTGTCAACTCCTTGGTATCAATTGGTTTGGATAAGAAATCAACTGCTCCATATTGCATGGCTTTTTTGGCATTTTGAAAATCGTTATAACCTGATAAGATAACTTTTTCATAGGAGAGAGTACGAGTGGCTTCAAACATCATAAAAGCATCCATAATTGGCATGGTGATGTCTGTTAAGACAATATGAGGTTCTTTTTCTTGGATGAGTTTCATTCCCTCTTGACCGTGACTGGCAGTTCCTACGACTTGGATACCTAGGGCAGAGTAGTCTACGGCAATCTCTAGCCATTTTCGAATGAGGTGTTCATCTTCTACGATAATGAGCTTAAACATGAGTTAGTCCTTTCGTTATAAATTTGACCCAAGTTTCTCCATGGCGATTGACTCCTAAATCTAGCTGGACATCAGAAAAGAAATTGCTCAGTCGTTTATAGCTGTTAACGATGCCATGCTGGGTATGAGGACTTTCTAAAGAGTCTAAAATAGCGAGTCGCTCTTGTTTTGTGAGTCCTCCAGCATTATCCTTGACTAAAAAAGTTAGAGAATCTGATTCCAAGGTAATTTGGATATCTATATGAAGATCAATACGGTATTGCATCCCATATTTTATAGCATTTTCTACGAGAGGAAGCAAGAAAAGTTTAGGAATAGGCTGATTATCGACAGTTTCTGGGCAGACAATATCATAGGAAAAGTGCTCGAAACGAATCTTATGAATCATAAGGTAATCCTCTATAATCTTTAAATCTTGGCAAATGGTTGTTTCTTTTTCTAAATCGGTGATACTGTAGCGAAGAATGCGCGTGAGGTTTTGAATTAGGTCTTGTGTGAGGGTGGCATCCATTAAAGAAGTAATTTTAATTGTCTCAAGTGTATTGTAGAGAAAATGAGGATTGAACTGAGCTTCCAGCATTTTTCTTTCAAAAATCCACTTTTCTTTTTCGATGGTCAACATTTTCTGATGAAGTTGATCTAATTCGTACAACATATTATTGATTTTTTCTGCCATAAACTCAAACTCATCACCTGTTTGTAGAGAAAGTCTTTTTTCTGCTTGTTTAGGAATTTCTTGAAGTTGGTAAACCAAACTTTCAATAGGAACAGCATTGTGTGTGGCAATCTTATGAGCAATTCGTCTTGCTTGCCAGAAGTAGAGGAAGAATATACATAAGGTGAGGACGGAGGCTAGGCCGAGTAAGCTAGGAATGGGAAAAAAGGATTGAAAAGTATAGATTGAAAAAATAGCACCGACTTTTTCTTTTTGAACAATAAGCGGTTCGTTCGCATACCAGTGGGTGCGAGAGTGTAGGAGTTTTTCATCAAATTTTTCCAGAGTGGAACGAGTGAATTGATTTGTATTGTTGGAAAACATATTTCCAAAGCTATCGGTAATGATGTATTTGGAATTTATCATTGGGAAACTTGAGATGAAATCATTCTCATTTACGAAAGCAATAGTATAGGCCTTAACTCGTTGGTTTTGAAGTAGTGGTTTGATAAAGAGTGTGTAATGTTGCTTATCTGAAGAGAGTGCAATTTTTTCTGTAACTTTTTCTTGAGAAGGATTTTGAATGAGCAGTTTTAGATAGTAGGGTGATAAAATACTTTCTTGATGATTGCGATTGGTACTAAATAGTAATTCACCTGTATCACTTAGGATAATGAGGTCAGAACTAAGTTTTAATTTAGCTTTTGTCTCGTAAAATAAGCTAAAGACTTCTCTCTCTGTGTGTTTGCCATCCAAAAATCCTGGAATCATTTTATGGTTCATAGTAGTCAGGAGCTCATTATTGGCTTCTTTCATCTCTTGAACCTGTTTGACAATCTGTCTCGTATCTTTGGAGAGTTGCTGCTTTTGTAAAAAATAGGAAAAACCAAAAAGTAAAATGAGTAGTAAAAGAGAGGTCATAAAAGCTGCGATAGAGCTTCTATGGAGAATTTCTTTTTGGAGAGATTTTTTAAAGGAATGAGACATCCGCTACCTCCTTGGAAGGGTTTTCTGTTATAAGTATAGCAGTTTAAAAATTCTAGAGCAAGGTAAAATAGAAAAGTATAGAATAGAACGAGACCAAATTCCCTCAAAAATGGTATAATAGTAACATCACAAAATTGGAGAGAGACCATGAGTTTTTACAATCATAAAGAAATTGAGCCTAAGTGGCAGGGCTACTGGGCAGAACATCATACATTTAAGACAGGAACAGATGCATCAAAACCGAAGTTTTATGCTCTTGATATGTTCCCTTATCCATCTGGAGCGGGTCTGCACGTAGGACATCCAGAAGGCTATACTGCAACCGATATCCTCAGCCGTTTCAAACGTGCGCAAGGACACAATGTCCTTCACCCAATGGGTTGGGATGCTTTTGGTTTGCCTGCAGAGCAATACGCTATGGATACAGGTAATGACCCAGCTGAATTTACAGCTGAGAATATTGCCAACTTCAAACGCCAAATCAATGCGCTTGGATTTTCTTATGACTGGGATCGTGAAGTCAATACAACAGATCCAAACTACTACAAGTGGACGCAATGGATTTTCACTAAGCTTTACGAAAAAGGTTTGGCCTATGAAGCGGAAGTACCAGTAAACTGGGTTGAGGAATTGGGAACAGCTATTGCTAATGAAGAGGTTCTTCCTGACGGAACTTCTGAGCGTGGAGGCTATCCAGTTGTCCGCAAACCAATGCGCCAATGGATGCTCAAAATCACGGCCTATGCAGAGCGCTTGCTTAATGACTTAGATGAACTTGATTGGCCAGAGTCTATCAAGGACATGCAACGCAACTGGATTGGGAAATCAACTGGTGCCAATGTAACCTTCAAGGTTAAGGGAACTGATAAGGAATTCACTGTCTTTACTACTCGTCCTGATACTCTTTTCGGTGCGACTTTCACCGTTTTGGCTCCTGAACATGATTTGGTTGACGCTATCACAAGTCCAGAGCAAGCAGAGGCCGTAGCAGACTATAAACACCAAGCTAGCCTCAAATCTGACTTGGCTCGTACAGACCTTGCCAAAGAAAAAACTGGTGTCTGGACAGGTGCTTATGCCATCAACCCTGTCAATGGCAAGGAAATTCCAATCTGGATTGCTGACTATGTTCTTGCTAGTTATGGAACAGGTGCCGTTATGGCTGTACCTGCCCATGACCAACGTGACTGGGAATTCGCCAAACAATTTGACCTTCCAATCGTCGAAGTACTTGAAGGTGGAAACGTTGAAGAAGCTGCCTACACAGAAGATGGCCTTCACGTTAATTCAGACTTCCTAGATGGACTCAACAAAGAAGACGCTATTGCCAAGATTGTGGCTTGGTTGGAAGAAAAAGGCTGTGGACAAGAGAAGGTTACCTACCGTCTCCGCGACTGGCTCTTTAGCCGTCAACGTTACTGGGGTGAGCCAATTCCAATCATTCATTGGGAAGATGGAACTTCAACAGCTGTCCCTGAAAGTGAATTGCCACTTGTCTTGCCTGTAACCAAGGATATCCGTCCTTCAGGTACAGGGGAAAGTCCACTAGCTAACTTGACAGACTGGCTTGAAGTGACTCGTGAAGATGGTGTTAAAGGTCGTCGTGAAACAAATACTATGCCACAATGGGCAGGTTCAAGCTGGTATTACCTCCGCTATATTGATCCACACAATACTGAGAAATTGGCCGATGAGGATCTTCTCAAACAATGGTTGCCAGTGGATATCTACGTGGGTGGTGCAGAGCACGCTGTGCTTCACTTGCTCTACGCTCGTTTCTGGCATAAATTCCTCTATGACCTCGGTGTTGTTCCAACTAAGGAACCATTCCAAAAACTCTTTAACCAAGGAATGATTTTGGGAACAAGCTACCGTGACCACCGTGGGGCTCTTGTGGCAACCGACAAGGTTGAAAAACGTGACGGTTCTTTCTTCCACATGGAAACAGGGGAAGAGTTGGAACAAGCACCAGCCAAGATGTCTAAATCGCTCAAGAACGTTGTTAACCCAGACGATGTGGTGGAACAATACGGTGCCGACACCCTTCGTGTTTATGAAATGTTTATGGGACCACTTGATGCTTCTATTGCTTGGTCAGAAGAAGGTCTGGAAGGAAGCCGTAAATTCCTTGACCGTGTTTACCGTTTGATTACAAGTAAAGAAATCCTTGAGGAAAACAATGGCGCTCTTGACAAGGTCTACAACGAAACAGTCAAAGCTGTCACAGAACAAATCGAATCATTGAAATTCAACACAGCCATTGCCCAACTTATGGTCTTTGTCAACGCTGCCAACAAGGAAGACAAACTTTATGTAGACTACGCCAAAGGCTATATCCAAATGATCGCCCCATTTGCACCTCACTTGGCAGAAGAACTTTGGCAAACTCTTGCAGCAACAGGAGAATCTATCTCTTATGTAGCTTGGCCAACATGGGACGAAAGCAAATTGGTTGAAGACGAAATCGAAATCGTTGTCCAAATCAAGGAAAAGTTCGTGCCAAACTCATGGTCGCTAAAGACTTGTCACGCGAAGAATTGCAAGAAATTGCTCTAGCTGATGAAAAAGTCAAAGCAGAAATTGACGGTAAGGAAATCGTGAAAGTGATTAGTGTACCGAATAAATTGGTTAATATTGTTGTGAAATAAGATAGGAATCCTTCAGAGTAGAATCTGGGGGATTTTTTGAATGAAAATATAATTCTGTTTCCACCATCTCACCACTTAACCTCTCATTTTAACCACTTATCTCAAAAGTCGATTTTTCTTTCATACTTTTTGCTAAACTAGTGAGATAAAAGGAGGGAAGAAATATGATTTTACAAGCTAAACATTTGACTAAACGGTACGGCGATCATATGGCTGTTGATGATATTCAGTTAGAGTTTGAAAAAGGGAGTTTTAATGCTATTTTGGGTCCCAATGGTGCAGGAAAATCAACCACCATTTCCATGTTAATCGGTTTGAAAAAGCCGACAAAAGGTCAGATTCGATATGCGCCAAATACAAAAATCGGAGTAGTTTTTCAAGCTAGTGTACTGGATGAGATGTTGACGGTTAGGGAAAATCTTACGATTCGTGCTCAACAGTATAAGGAGATTGTTGCAAGTCGTGTGGATGATTTGATCCATCAACTGGGTTTGACTGCTTTCCAGAAGCAACTATATGGGACTTTGTCAGGTGGGCAAAAACGTAGGGTTGATTTCTGTCCCTTATACACATTTCCGAGCCCACGAGACTAAG
>ERZ1699251.56-NODE-56-length-13347-cov-2.801059_pt1 | contig 13347 bp, 10 predicted proteins | sample MGYA00581532_ERZ1699251 | MGnify/ENA primary metagenome ERZ1699251 (study PRJEB42319, sample SAMD00040314) | human oral metagenome | material: saliva | host: Homo sapiens | study: EMG produced TPA metagenomics assembly of PRJDB4115 data set (Metgenomic analysis of...
GTGATAGACTCTGCTAAGCCATCCACAATCGCCTTACGTTGTTGGGCAATCCCCACACCATGAAGGCGGTCTTTTTCTGCTTCGGCTTCAGCTGCAGTGACGATTTTAATCTTATCAGCTTCCGCCAATTCTTGCGCTGCGACCCGCTTGCGTTGCGCTGCATTGATTTCATTCATGGATTGCTTGACTTCTGCATCTGGTTCGACCTTAGTAATCAAGGTTTTCACAATAATATAACCGTAAGTAGTCATTTCTTCCGCCACTTGGTGTTGAACTTCGAGGGCAATCTCATCTTTTTTCTCAAACAATTCATCTAAGGTTAATTTGGGAACAGAAGAGCGAAGAGCATCTTCGATATAAGATTTAATCTGAGATTCTGGACGCATGAGTTTATAGTAGGCATCTGTCACGCTCTGCTCATTGACACGGTACTGAGTCGCTACATTCATCATAACGAACACATTGTCCTTGGTCTTGGTCTCAACCACAATATCGCTTTGCAACAAGCGCAACTGAATCCGCGCTGCAATCGAGTCAATCCCAAAAGGCAAGCGAATATGAATACCGCTATTGGCAACCTTTTGGTATTTCCCAAAGCGTTCAATAATCGCCACCGACTGCTGACGAACCACATAAACTGTACTCAGTGTGACTATCACCAATAGGAGCACACAAACCACCACAAAAATCATCAAAAATGTTGCCATTATCGTGACCTCCATCATTATTTTTCCTGTATTATAGCACATTTAAAGAAGGCTGTGCAGTTTTTACTGCGATTTTTCCTGAAATGTCAATAATTAGAGGTAAAACTACATTTCAAGTTAATAATCGCTTTTTTCATTACATTATCTTTATCCATATTCAGGGAATAGCTTGCCTTAACTTTTCCCTCGTGATATACTATTATTGAAATGAATAAATAGGAGATATTTCATGAAAACAGCAAAAACTACTGTTACAATCCTTTCTGCACTTGCTTCTGTCGTCTTATTGGCTAGTTGTGCAACAAAATCCACAGAAACACAAACAAGCAATAATAGCTCATCTGATAATCAAATTACAATGACATATGACCAACTACGGTCAAGAGAAAACACTATGTCAACCCTTTGGTACCAAAAATCAGCTGAAACTAAAGCTTTATACATACAGGGTTATAACGTTGCAACAAATCACCTAAAGGAATTGCTCAAAACAGAATCAGACAAACCTTACTCTATCGTTTTAGACTTGGATGAAACTGTCCTAGATAATAGCCCTTATCAAGTACAAAATGTCAAAGATGGTACAGCATTCACACCCGAAAATTGGGATGTTTGGGTTCAAAAAGCTGCAGCAAAAGCCGTCCCTGGCGCCAAGGATTTTCTTCAGTTTGCTGATCAAAACGGCGTCCAAATCTACTATATTTCTGACCGCTCAGCTAATCAAGTAGATGCTACTATTAAAAATCTTGAAAGTGAAGGAATTCCTGTTCAAGGACGTGATCATCTCATGTTCTTAGAAAGTGGTGTAAAATCCAAAGAGGGTCGTCGCCAAAAAGTTCAAGAAAAAACAAATCTTATCTTATTGTTTGGTGATAACCTCGTAGACTTTGCAGATTTTTCTAAGACTTCTGAATCTGACCGTGATAAACAACTTGAAGAATTGCAAAAAGAATTCGGTGAAAAATTCATCATCTTCCCAAATCCAATGTACGGATCATGGGAATCAGCTGTATACGGTGGTAACAAACTAGATGCTAAAGGTCAAGTAGAAGAACGCCAAAAAGCCTTGCAAGGTTTTGATAAATAAAACAAATAAGCTGATTCTACATAAAATTAAGCTAACTTACAATCTTCAAAAAGTGGATAGGAAGGAATTCTGATAATCAGAAAACTTTCCTATCCACCTTTATAATTGATATAACATCAAGCTTTTATACATCTGATACTATACGTTTTTTGATTTTAAAGACTTTTTGCCTATCCCCTATATTTCAAGAATTAAGCAATGTTGATGATCTAAATTTAATGTGGTATACTATTTTTGTCATCGGTTACCGATTACGTTCCTTACGGTTCGTGAGAGGAGGTGAAACTAATGAGCCTTATCATAGAGCTCGCTCTTACTATTATAGCGGACGTCATAGCAGGAATTATCTTGTATTTCGTCTGCAGATGGCTAGATAGTAAGGACTAGACCGAGTGACTAGCCTATCAACACCCGTTAAATCGCTAAGATACGTCAAAAAAGCCCTTAACTATCGCACTAGTTAGGGGCTTTGGTGTTCTAATGAACCTTATCAACTAACTACATTTTAGCATATAATCTACAATAGTTCAAGCATTAAGTAAGGTTGATGATCTAAATTTAGTGTGGTATAATACTTTTGTCATCGGTTACCGATTACGTTCCTATGGGTTCGTGAGAGGAGGTGAAACTAATGAGCCTTATCATAGAGCTCGCTCTTACTATTATAGCGGATGTTATAGCTGGAATTATCTTGTATTTCGTCTGCAGATGGCTAGATAGTAAGGAGTAGACCGAGTGACTAGCCTATCAACACCCGTTAAATCGCTAAGATACGTCAAAAAAGCCCTTAACTATGCCAGTAGTTAGGGGCTTTGGTGTTCTAATGAACCTTATCAATTAACTACATTCTAGCATATAAACCCCGATATTTCAAGAGTTTTATTTATTTTTTAAAGTGCCTTAGGTATCTGAAAGGTCTATCATGAAGTTAGCCATCTAGTACCCAAAAACCGACTAGCTCTTATGAACTAGTCGGTTTCTCATCAATGCGCCAACATTTCTTGGGCGATTTCTTGGCCAGATAGGTTATCTGGGTAGTAGGTTGGCCAGTTATCCATTTCTTCAAAGAGGGCTTCTTGGCTTGTGCCTCCAAAGAAGATATGGAAATGTTCTGCCTTAACTGGGGCGATATTGTGGTCACTAAACTGAACATACTTGAACTGTCCAGCGTCCGCATCTGTCGCTTCAAAGAGGAAGCGCACGCCACGATTGCCTTTCTTGTAAGTCAAGATTTTCTTACCAACATACTTGTAGGTGAATTTCTTACTTTGTCCACCTTGAACAAATTCCATAGTATTATCAGTGATGTTAATCTTAGTCACATCTGTCTGATAGCCTTTTGTATAGTAGGCCTTGTACTCAGCCTGAGTCATCTTACCAGTCAACTTAGCCTTGTAGTCAAAGACTTGATCAAACGTGCCATCTTCAAGGAAAGGATAAACTGATTGCCAGTTACCTGCATAGTCACTCAAGGTGCGGTCCTTGACAGCTGAATCCTCGAAGTAACCATTTTGAACTGTCTTGGTATCCTCTGCCTTTTCAGGCTCGATTGCTGGGCCTTCTTGGTCCGTTGTTTGTTTCAGAGCCTTGAGGTTTTTCTCCATGATAGAGATGTAATTTTCTCCAGCCTTGGTGTCCTCTTCTGTCAGACTTTCTAAAGGATTGAGGACATCTGTTTTGACACCTGCTTCTTTTGAAAGTGTGTTAGCAAGGGCTTGTGAGGCATTTTCTTCAAAGTAGATATAGGCGATTTTATTTTTCTTGACGTACTCTGTCAATTCTGCCAAACGAGCAGCTGATGGCTCAGCATCTGGAGAGAGTCCTGAAACTGCGACTTGTTTGAGTCCATAGTCCAAGGCGAGATAGTTAAAGGCTGCGTGCTGCGTTACAAAGCTCTTTTGTTTGGCTTGAGATAAGCCTTCTGCATAAGCCTTATCCAAGGCTTGCAATTTTTCGATATAAGCAGCAGCATTCTTCTCAAAGGTCGCTTTTTTATCAGGATAATCTGCTGATAAACTGTCACGGATATGCTCTACTAGTTTAATGGCACGAACTGGTGATAACCAAACATGGGGATCGTACTCATGGTGATGACCTTCTTCTCCATGGTCATGGTCGCCCTCTTCTTCCTCACTACCTGGCAAGAGCAACATATCGCCTGTCGCCTTGATGGTTTTGACCTTTTTCTTATCCAAAGTATCTAGCAATTTAGGTACCCATGTTTCCATATTTTCATTTTCATAAACGAAGGTATCTGCATCTTGGATTTTGGCAACTGCCTTGGCAGACGGTTCATATTCATGGGGTTCTGTACCAGCACCGATGAGGAGTTCTACATTAGCAGTATCTCCTGCGACTTGCTTGGTAAATTCATAGACAGGGTAAAAGGTTGTCACAATATTTAGTTTGCCATCTGCCTGCTTTTGATTGGAACAAGCCACTAAAAACAAGGCACATAGACTGACTAGCAATAAGCTAATTTTTTTCACGTTCGTCTCCTATTTGATAAAACGTCTTACTAAACTAATGAGTAAAAAGACAGTTACAAAAATAATGGTAATACTTGCACTTGCAGGTGTTTCTGCATAGTAGGAAATGTAAAGTCCTGCTACCATTCCCAAAAATCCAATAGCACTGGCAAGCAGCATAACCGATTTAAAGTTTTTCCCCAGACGCAGGGCAATACTAGCTGGCAAGACCATAATGGTCGATACCAGAAGAGCTCCCGCAGCAGGAATCATAAGGGCAATGGCCACCCCTGTCACCATGTTAAAAAGAATGGACATGGTACGAACTGGCAAGCCATCCACAAAGGCCGTATCCTCATCAAAGGTCAAAATATACATCGGACGAAGGAATAGGAAGGTCAAAATCAAAACAACCGCCGCAATGACAAAGAGGGAAATGACCTGCTCTTCACTAATAGTCACGATTGAACCAAAAAGATACTGGTCCAAACTCATAGAACTAGAGCTTTTACCCTTGCTCATGACAATCAGAGAAACAGCCAAACCTGTTGACATGAGGATAGCTGTCCCGATTTCCATAAAGCTCTTGTAAACCGTACGGAGATACTCCAGAAAGACCGCCGCAATCAAGACAATAGCAATAGTGGAAATAGTCGGAGAAATCCCCAGAACCAGACCAAAGGCTACACCCGAAAGTGAGACGTGGCTGAGGGTATCACTCATCAAACTCTGACGACGCAAGATAAGGAAGGTTCCAAGAACTGGCGAGAAAAGACTCATGGCAATAACGGCCAGAAAAGCTCGTTGCATAAAGTCATAAGATAACAAACTAAGCATGGCCCACCTCCTGATCATTCTCATGAACGTTGAAACAACGCCATGGCGAGTCTTGGTTACGGACTAAATGAATATTGCGGTCCGCATAGTCCTTAACTTCTTCAGGGTCATGGGTAATCATCAAAACAGCCTTGCCATGATGATGGGCGCTGTGGTGCATGAGTTCGTAAAATTCATTTTTACTTCCTGCATCCATCCCCGTTGTCGGCTCATCTAGGATAAACACATCTGGATCCGAAGCAAACATGCGCGCAATCACCGCTCGCTGCTTTTGTCCCCCAGATAGAGAACCCAAGCGTTTGTCTCGATGTTCCCACATGCCAACTGAGTCCAGACTAGCCTTGATATGCTCCTCATCATGAGCATTCAAGCGACGGAACCAGCCTTTTCGCGGATAGCGACCCGACTTGACAAATTCATAAACTGTACTTGGAAAACCAGCGTTAAAACTGGCAATCTGTTGAGGAAGGTAAGCTATTCTCAATTTCTTACCCTGCGTATTTGTCTTTGAAATGGTTACCTTACCAATGCGTGGTTGGAGAATTCCAAGACTGGCCTTAATCAGTGTCGTCTTAGCTGCCCCATTCTCCCCTGTCAAGGTAACAAATTCCCCACTATCAACACTATAATTGATATGTTCAAGAACGGGCTCCTTATCATAATAGAAGGATAAATCCTCTACCGTAATATATCTCATTATTTGATTTCTCCTACTAAAGCAGTCAAAAACCGCTGGATCACTTTTTGTTCATTTGGAGTAAACTGAGTTGCCACTTGTTCATAGGTTAAAAGTGTATGCTCATGGTGATGATGATGCTCCTCAGCAATTGGACGAGCCAAATCAGTCAACTGATAAAAAATCACACGCGCATCTTTTGGATCTCTGGATGTCTCTAACATGCCCTCTTTGACTAAAGACTTGATAGCCTTGGTAACTGCCGCCTGACTGACATTGAGACGACGGGCCAACTCTGAATTTGTTAAAGATTCCTCTGACAAGAGCATGAGGATATGCTCCTGAGTATTGGTCAGAGCCACCTCGCTAGTGCAATGACCTATTAGGATTTCATGCTGATTTTCTGCCTGCAAAATCACCTCATTCAAAAAAGCATCGATATCCTTCGCTAGCTGTCTCATATCTGACTCCTTTCCTTTTGGACTTCTCTTTTTTAAGAGAAAAATACTATTCTTTGAAAAATTATTTACTGGTTAATTATATCACAACCAAAAAAAGAGTCAAGAAAAAACGTGAAAACTAGTTTCATTCTTGAACTCTTCTATATATTATTATCTATTTGAATGTCTTAACATCTCCATCATAAGTCGCCCAATCTTTGCTGAAAAAGCGTTCATTCAGATGGTAAGTCGGAGCTGGCGTGGGATTGGATAGGAAAGGATCAACTGCCTTATCAAAAGCAAGCCAACCCAACCAACCTAGGTGAATGGTATCCTTAACAAAATAAGGATCCCCTCCATTTTTTGAAAAGTCAGCAATATTAGTGAAACCTTGACTTTCTAATTGGTAACGAATTTTCTCCACTGCATGCTGGTACATATCTTCTCTGAGCCCTGTGTAGTCCATCCATTTCTTATTGACAGGCTGGATGACAAAGAGGACATTAACTTTCGATTTTGCAAATTGATTGAGAACCAACTGTAAATCATTATATTCAGATGATTTTAGGAAACTGTAATTCTTTTGATACCCTTCCCATTTTTTCAAATCCTTCTTAACCTCTCTCGTATAGAAATGATTTTCCATCCCCATATCATTATTGGTCGTATTGGCTTCTGCATCCTTTCGAGCAATTTTTTCTAACTCTTGGTAAGAAAATTGATCTGGAAGATCTTTTAAATAATTTTCCACATGTTCCTTATATTTGAGTTTTCCTCTAATGGAGAACTGACCAAATAGAGAAGCCTGTCTCTCATTGAATCGGGCAAAAATATTAATAGCAACCTGATCAACCTCTGATAATTCTTCACCCTTTGACAGTTTTTGAACAATGCCTTTTAATGCAACATTAGGATTCTGCTTTAACAATCGAATAGCCGCATGCTTTGCAGCAGTGTCACCAGATTGATTTTCCAGAAAAGCTGTCAATTGGTCACTGTTAAAAAATCTCTGAAACGCTGCGGGTTCATAATCAGCCTCCGTAAACCACTGAGGCGAAATTACAAATACTGCCTGCTTATCCTCTATTTCTGGCAAAATTTGCTGTAGGCCAAAATATTGATTTAGAGAGGCTGCTCCTGCTTGACCTAAAAAGTAAGGACGATAGGGACGATGGTATTTCTCTGCTAAAACAGCTGGATGGACACTATCAAATCGAATCCATTCACTGGACCCTAGAAAAGGAATAAAACGCATATTTGGATCTGTAAGAGCCCTTACTTTTTGGCTTCTCTCTTTAAAACTCTCTACACTAACAGAAGCCGCCGAATATTTCTCCTCCGTCAGATTATGGCTTGTTGTACTTGGATAAAAAAAGATGAGTAGAAGAACCAAAAATCCAGCTATGAAGATAGGCCCAAAGATTAACCATAAGCGTTTAAGCATTTTGTAGCTCCACAATACCAGCTATGATTTTATTGGCTGTATTCCAGTCGTCGCGACCAAACTCTGTAACAGGGACACGAATATCAAAACGGTTTTCAATCTCCACAATCAATTCAACCGTTCCCATACTATCCAAGACACCTGCATCAAAAAGATCTTCATCCATCATGTCAGAAACATCTTCCATAAACAACTCATCAATAATTTCAATAACTTCTGATTTGATATCCATATTTTATTTCCTTTATTTTTTAAACCATAAATCATTCAAAAATCCAGAAAAGATTAAGAATGACAGCATGACGACATGGAAGGTGATAACCATGCCAAGCAACTGAATCCAGCGATTCTCAGGTAGAGCAGCTTTCCCTGCTTTTTTCCGTTCCTTATTGAGCGTTTTTTTCTTACGAATCCAAACATCATTAATAACCAAGCCTAATCCATGAAAGAGGCCATAGGCGATATAGTACCAGGTCACACCATGCCAAAATCCCATAATCAGCATATTTACAATATAGGCCACACTTGAGGTTACATTACGATTCTTAAAGACCTTCTTTCTAGTCAGTACCATCACCATTCGCATAAAGACAAAGTCACGGAACCAGAAAGAGAGACTCATGTGCCAGCGATTCCAAAATTCCTTTAAATCCCTTGATAAAAAAGGCTTGTTGAAGTTAATTGGACTATGAATCCCCATTAAGTTTGAGATTGCCAAGGCAAACATAGAGTACCCTGCAAAGTCAAAGAAAAGTTCTAGACCAAAGGTATACATGACTGCCAAGGCATAGTGGTTAAAAAAGCCACCTGACTGTAGGGCTAGATTCTTTAGAGGAGGGAGTAAGGTCTCTCCTAAAATATGAGCTATGATAAACTTATATAGAAAGCCAAGCATGATATACTTGACAGCCTCTTCCAGCATATCCATCAACTCATCTCGCTCAGGAATGGTCTGATAATTTTCATTAAACCGCTTAAAGCGATCGATTGGCCCGCTTGAAAAAGTCGGCATGAAGAGTAGGAAGCGGAGGAATTCCCAGAGGCTAAAATCCTTAATCACTCCATCTCTCAGCTCGATGATAATCCCAACCGAACGAAAGGTCAGGTAAGAAATTCCCAAGAACCCAAGCAAAGACTGCGTTCCATTGATAGCTGGCTGCACCTTGACAAAGATAATCGGAAGTAGGGACAGAAAACTAACTAGGTAGAAGACCCACTTGCCATCCTTGCTTTTTCGATAATGCTTGTAGAAAAGCAGGAGCAATATTTCCCAGCACAGATAAATACCCAAGGCAACCAACTGATTAGTCTTCCCACCTACCAACATGGTGACGATAAAGAAGAGACTAACCAATACCTCGTACCAGGCAAAGCGTTTCTTGAAAAAGAGGCCGATAAAGATGGGCAAGGTTGCAGCAATCACATAGACAAAATACTGAGGATTGCCGTATGGCTCTAAATGAGGAAGCTGTTGAAAGAACTCCATCATCTCTTATTCACCTCGTTAATCAATCCTTTGATGTCAATTTTTCCATTTGGAGTCAGTGGCAAACTGTCTCGATAAAGGAATTTAGACGGCATCATGTAGGACATCATGATATCTGTTAAATCTTCCTTGATAGCCTTGGTAATATCAATATCTCGCTCAAACTGCTCACGAACACCGTCTTTCAAGATGACATAAGCCAATAGATTTTGCACCTTGTGGTCTTTATTATAACGTGGCACAGCTACAGCAGACTCGATAAAGCGAGACTTATTGAGGTTTTGAGAGACATCTTCTAGCTCAATTCGGTAACCGTTGAACTTAATCTGGAAGTCCATGCGTCCGCCGTAGAGAAGTAAGCCTTCATCTGTCATAGTTCCCACATCTCCTGTGTGATAGGCTGGCAGACCTTCAAACTCAAAGAAGGCTTCTGCTGTTTTTTCAGGATTGTTCATATAACCTTTTGAAACAGCTGGTCCTGACACAATGATTTCTCCCTGTTCGCCATTTGGCAATTTATTGCCTTCCTCGTCAATGATAAAGGTTGGAGAATCAGCCTTGGTATAGCCGATTGGTAGGCGTTTGAGAGTCGCTAGCATCTCGTCTGTCACAGCAACTGCTGATAGGGCTACTGTCGCTTCTGTTGGGCCGTAGGCATTGATAATACGGGCATTCGGGAAACGTTCGCGTAGTTTTTGAGCCGTTTTAACCGTCAATTCTTCACCATCAAAGTAGAAATGCGTGATACCAGGCATTTTCTCACTGTTGAAGTCTTCAGACAACATGGCCATATCTGCAAAAGAAGGGGTTGATGTCCAGATAGCGATTGGCAATGAAAAGATGGTCGCAAAGAGTTGCTTAAAGTCCTGAGTAATAGCTGAAGGAAGAGCGAAAAGCGTACCACCCAGTGCCAAGGTCGGTGCCCAATACATGACAGACAAGTCAAAAGAGTAAGGTGGCTGAGCTAGCATTTGCGGACGACTCGGTGTCGCAAATTCCTTATCCGTAATCATCCAGTTGGTAAAGCTAAGGAGGTTATCATGGGAAATCTGCACTCCCTTAGGCTTACCAGTCGTACCAGAAGTAAAGATGATGTAGTAGTTATCATCGCCCTTGACTGGATGCGTGATCTCATAGCTTGTCCCTTGAGCAAAGGCTTCTTGAACCTGAGCTAGAGTCATCATTGGCGTAGAAACCTGCTCCAATGGAAAGTCTGAGATGGCAATAATCAAGCTTGGCTCTGCTACTTCTAAAATTGCCAAAACTCGCTCCAAGGCCGAATGGCTGTCAATGGGAATGTAGGCATGACCTGACTTAGTCAGCGCTACAAAAGTTGCCAACATTTCATATTCTTGGCCACCAAAAACGACCACAGGAGACTTCTCTGGCAAATCCAGTTGATCAATGGCTGCAGCCAAACTATCCGAATCAGCCTTTAAATCTCCATAAGTGTGTTCCTGTCCCAAAACATTGTAAACAGGATAGCTAGGCTGTGTCTGAGCAAAATGCTCAATGGTTTCAATCATATCTACTATTGGTTTATTTGACACAATAGGAATTCTCCTTCAAGTTAAAATTCATTATAGATAAAGCTTCCTTGACCCTGACCAAGATAGCTAAAGAAGTAAAGCAGCCCTAGAAAGATAAGAAAATACAAGGCTGTCCGACCAAGAAAGAGGTACAATTCTTTTCTCTGTTTCATCAAGAAAAACCATTCATTTCTGTAATTTTTTGCTAAATAAGATAGACTCTTACTATAGTATTTTTCTACCATTGTACCACTTTATAGACTAGTTTTTCAATTGTTTACCGCACATTTTCACTAGATTTCAGTTTATTTTAAGGATTATGCGCTTTTTCTATGTATATTTTAAATAGAGTGAAGCTGGGCAAAAACTCAATTTCAGTAGAAAATGAGGTAAATCTTCCTATAATAAAACACACAATATCAAGTTTTTTCAACACCCGATACTATGCGCTTTTCTAATTTTTCAAGACTTTTTTACCAGTCTCTCATTTAAAATAATCTCGTCTGATATAAATTAAAATAGCTTCTATCATCAGACAAATGGCTGATAGCCAAAAACTGATGCTAATACCAAAACTCTCAGTAATATAGCTCATTAGCAAAACAAATACTGAAAATGCTAGTGTCGAAATCACTTCCAGAACGGAATAGACATTAACCAAGTTATTTTCCTCTACTGTTTCCTGAAGAAATACACTTTCAGGAACTTCTTTTAGCTGCGATAACATACCAACTAAAGCTGAAAATAATAAAAACATCTGTGCGTTTGGAAAATATAGAATAGTCAGTGTCACTATTGCCATAGCTACAAGAGGAAAAAGAATACTTTCCCATTTAGCAGCAAGGAACTTTTCAGATAGCCTAAAAGCAATTAAGCCACTAATTATAATACCAATAGAGTATGCTATATTAGAATATCCCCAGTAACTTTCCGTTTTATTTAATAACTCAGTTACAAAGACAAGTATGATAGACGAAACCCAAATCGTATTTGAGAAAATTTCCAATAAATTTGCTGATACAAAAAGTCTTAATCTAGGATCTCTAGCAACTAACTTCCAACCTTTGAGCAAAATTTCAAGATTAGTTTCTGACTCTAACACCTCCACTTCAGCGTTAGGAAGAAATAACATCAAAAAGCTAGAAATGATATACAAGATTAAAATGATAAACGTGGTAGGTAAGAGACCAATTGTTGAAAACAAGAGTCCACCTAATCCCCAACCCACTAACTGAACAGCTTCACCACTCATTGATAAGGCTGAATTAGCCTTACCCAAATCGGTCGCATAGCGTGGCACAATAGCATAGGAAACAGGTGCTGCAAAACCATCTAATATTGAAATTGCTACAACAAATAGATAGGTTACCAAAGGCGCTACGGATTGCATTACGGTAAACATTCCTACCAGTATCGTTAATAATATAGTCTTTCCAAATTGGGATAAAGATAAAACCCTATTTAGCGCTAGTCTTTTAGTAACTAAAGGAACTAGAAGACTAGCAACAAAAGAGGATATCCCTATTAAAATAGGAACTAGTGATGTGGCAATTACTGATTTTGAAATAATGTATATGTTAGCAATGATGGTTACTCTAAAGAAAATATCTGCTAAATTTGCAAACAATTGAGAGACTAACAACTTGATAAATGAATTAGACATATAGCGCCTTAACATAAAAATATTTAACTGATAAATGGTATAGTAGACTTTGTTTGATAACTATTTGACACAAGATTAGGTGGTCAGAAATTGAATTTTTAACATTCCAACTTAGCCATAGTTTTTAGTTCTCACATCTTTAAATCAGCTAAAACAATCTATAATATAGCATGTATATTATGGCTAGCAAAATGTCGAACAAGTCTATTTATTTTATTCTATATTTTCCCAAATCAATTACTTGATTATAAACCGTTTCTGAATCAATATGATGAGCAACTTCAATCAAAATGATAGGCAACTGCAAAAGTAACTGGCGCACTTGATATGCATTGTCCTTGTCTAAGGATGATGTAACCTCATCCGCCAACACAATGTCTTTTTGTCGAAGCAGACAGCGAACTAATTCAAGTCGTAAACGTTGTCCACCTGAAATGTTTTCTCCATTGTTTATCAGTTGATAATCCAAGATATTGGTGATTTCATTCGTTAAGCCAACTTGTTCTAGGCAACAGAGTAATTCTTTATCTGAAATCTCCTGTCCTAATGTTAAATTTTCTCGGATTGTCCCATGTCTGAAAAATGGATTCTGAGAGATATAAGCGACATTCCCTTGATAATGAGTAAATTCTCGACCTGATTTATCACGTACGATAATTCTACCACTATTCGGGCTTATCTTTCCTGCTACCAACTGTAGGAGAGTTGACTTTCCGGTACCACTGGCTCCCTTTATTAAAACTTTACTTGGCTTAGTTAATCTAAGTGACAAATCATAAAAGAGCACTTGCTCTCCAACCTGTTTTGAAACTCCCTCCAAAACTAGCTCAGCTAAAGATTCGACTGTCGGATATGATGTTTCTAAACAAGATTCTTCCAATAATGAAAATATTTTTTCTTTCACTGTTTGCGATCGCTGTATATCAGATATGCTATACATAATTCTTTGAATAGGTCCGCTAAGATTCATTGTAGCTATATACATAGAGACCAAACTAGCTGTTGTTAAC
>ERZ1699251.69-NODE-69-length-12593-cov-3.172068_pt1 | contig 12593 bp, 13 predicted proteins | sample MGYA00581532_ERZ1699251 | MGnify/ENA primary metagenome ERZ1699251 (study PRJEB42319, sample SAMD00040314) | human oral metagenome | material: saliva | host: Homo sapiens | study: EMG produced TPA metagenomics assembly of PRJDB4115 data set (Metgenomic analysis of...
AACTATGGGTAAAAGGGCCGCAACACCCTCTAAACCAGCTCGAACTGTAGAGCAACGCGAAGCGCAAATGATTAACCTGGCGCTTGAGCTTGCAGAGAAGCAGCTTCGAGAGGGTACAGCACCGGCAACCACGGTGAATCACTACCTCAAGCTCGCCTCCACAAGAGAACAACTGGAGGTAGAGAAGCTGAGGAATGAAACAGCACTCCTCGAGGCGAAGAAGACGGCGCTCGTCAGCGCAGAGCAAGCCGAGAAGATTGCCAAAGAAGCCATCGAAGCCTTCCGTACATACTCTGGAGCGGGAGATGTTACGAACGTATACTGAACTGGCGCGCCTCGAGACCTTTGAGGAGCGGTTTGACTACCTGGCTCTCACCGGGCAAGTCGGTACAGCCACATTTGGCTTCGATCGTTACCTGAACCAACGATTCTACACCTCGACAGAGTGGAAGAAGGTCAGGAACTTTGTTCTGGCTCGAGACGAAGCCTGTGACCTCGGGATCGAGGGACTTGACATCAGATACATGCCGCTAATCCACCACATGAATCCGATTCAACCCAGAGATCTCGAGGAATTCAATCCAGACATCCTCGAGCCAGAGTTTCTCATCACGACAACCAAGAATACCCACAACGCGATACACTTCGGAGACCGATCGAGGTTGACACCACGAGTTGTTGAGCGTCTACCGAATGATCAAGCTCCCTGGAGGATCTAATGGGAACCATTCTTGAAGATACCAAGAAGACAATCGGCATTATGCCGGGATATGATGTCTTCGACGACCAGATCCTCATGCATATCAATACTGCACGGATGGATCTCGCACAATTGGGGCCAAAATGCGATGTCCCGATTGAGAAAGATACTGCCTGGAACGTCTTCGACCAGATCGACGACGAAGCGGCTATCAAGTCATACATCGCCATGAAGGTTAAGCTGTTCTTCGACCCACCGGGGAACTCCTTCTTGGTATCGGCATACCAGAAGCTGATCGAGGAGGCAGCATGGCGACTGATCTATCAGACCGAGGGGAAGCAGAGGTAGAAGACCTCGTCCACCACGGGGTAAAAGGCCAGCGATGGGGCGTCATTCGAAAGAAGGCTTCTGCCGGACGTGTCGCAACAGCTAGAGCCCTCAAGAAGACTGGGCGTTTCACTGTGGACGCTAGTCGAAAGACGGCATCCAGCGTTCGAAAGGCTAAGCAGGCTCATGACGCACGAGTTGCCGGAAAGGTCGAAGCCAAGAAGGCGGCTAAGGCCCGAAAGAAGTTCGCAAACCGCGGATACAAGAAGATCAGCGACACCGAGCTCCAGTCTCGAATTAAGCGGCTGGAGCAAGAGAAACGCTATCGGGAACTCAAGGCCGATCGCCACCTGGTTCGAGGTCGTGAAGTCACTCGATCGATCCTCGAGAACTCTCTGACTAAGGCCGGTACGTATGCAGCGACCAAGGCCATGAAGACGGCCTTCGATAAGTCGTTCGATACCGGTAAGGAAGGGAAGTCTGCGGCCGAGACTCTCAAGAAGGCAGCGGAGAAGGCCAAGGAAGCCGCTGAGGCAGCTTCAGTTGTAGCTGAGGAGACCAAGAAGGAAGCCAAGTCTATTGGTGGTCCCGCTCTAAAGAAGGCTCCCGAACGCAAGCAGATCGAGAAGCCGAAGTCGTTTAAGCAGACTAAGCCCTCGCCCAAGAAGAAGCGGTACCCTCGTAACCCGGGGAGCACTGCTAAGTAATGCTCTCGAACACCGCAGTACCAAAATACTACGGGCAGTTTCGTGACGCAGTCATCCGAGGCGAGATTCCAGTATGCGAAGAGATCTCGTGTGAGATGAATCGGATTGACGCATTGGTCGCCAATCCAGAATACTACTACGACGATCAAGCCGTAGAAGGATTCATCGCATACTGTGAGAACGAGCTTACTCTGTCCGACGGAGCCGACCTCCATCTCCTAGACAGCTTCAAGCTCTGGGCCGAACAGCTCCTTGGATGGTATTACTTCGAGGATCGTCAGGTCTTCGTCCCATACGAGGACGGAGTCGGCGGTCGCTATGAGACCAAAACCGTAAAGAAGCGCCTTACAATCAAGCAGTATCTGATCGTTGCTCGTGGAGCGGCGAAGTCGATGTATATGTCACTCATCCAGAACTACTTCCTGGTGATTGACACTACGACGACACATCAGATCGCTACGGCTCCGACCATGAAGCAGGCGGAAGAAGTGATGGGTCCTTTCCGGACCGCTATCACCCGCGCAAGAGGTCCGCTGTACAAGTTCCTGACTGAGGGATCTATTCAAAATACAACTGGTGCGAGGGCTAACCGCCAGAAGCTTGTTGCTACGAAGAAGGGTGTGGAGAACTTCCTCACCGGATCCCTCCTCGAGGTTCGCCCTATGTCCATTGACAAGCTTCAGGGTCTTCGACCCAAGGTTTGTACTGTGGACGAGTGGCTTTCCGGCGACATCCGTGAGGATGTGGTTGGTGCGCTTGAACAGGGCGCCTCGAAGATTGATGACCCGGTCATTCTGGCAGTCTCATCCGAGGGAACCATCCGCAATGCGGTTGGCGACACTATGAAAATGGAGTTGCTCAAAATACTGAAGGGCGAATACATCGCCCCTCACATCTCAATCTTCTACTACCGACTTGATGACATCAAGGAAGTAGCAGATCCTGCCATGTGGGTAAAAGCCCAGCCGAACATCGGCATCACTGTCTCGTATGATCGGTATCAGCAGGACGTCGATCGAATGGAGCAAGCTCCAGCCGCTCGAAACGACATCCTCGCTAAGAGGTTCGGGATCCCCATGGAGGGATACACGTACTTCTTCACTTACGAGGAGACGATCCCGCACAGGAAGAACACATTCTGGAATATGCAGTGTGCCATGGGCGCCGACTTGTCCCAGGGTGATGACTTCTGTGCGTTCACCTTCCTATTCCCACTCAGGAATCAGGCATTTGGCGTAAAGACTCTGGCGTACATCTCTGAGTTGACGCTCATGAAGTTGCCCGGTGCTTTGCGTCAGAAGTATGACGAGTTCATCCAAGAAGGGAGCCTCCGAGTCATGGAGGGTACCGTCTTGGACATGATGGAAGTCTATGAAGATCTAGACCAGTACATCGATGAACAGAAGTATGATGTCTCAGCATTTGGGTTCGACCCGTACAACGCCAAGGAGTTCGTAACCAGGTGGGAGCAGGAGAACGGCCCGTATGGTATTGAGAAGGTCATTCAGGGAGCCAGGACAGAATCGGTCCCCCTTGGGGAACTGAAGAAGCTGGCCGCTGAGCGACTCCTCATCTTTGACCAGGAACTCATGTCTTTTACCATGGGAAACTGTGTCACCCTTGAGGATACCAACGGTAACCGAAAGCTGCTGAAGAAGCGCTCGGAAGAGAAGATCGACTCAGTAGCTGCTCTGATGGATGCCTTCGTGGCATACAAGATCAACAAGGAGGCATTCGAATGAGCAAGGAGGTGAAATGGGTTTAACCGACCGATTGAGCCACGCCTGGAATGCATTCACTAGGTCTCCGGACAAGAAGAACTTCACGCCCGAGTATGGATCGTGGACGTTTGGAAATCCGAACCTGAACTACCGGCCTGTCGTCGGGGATCAGACGATCGTCACTAGTATCTACAACCAGATTGCTATTGACGTATCAAACGTCCCTATCCGACATGTCAAGACTGACGAGAACGGCAACCTCAAGAGCTACTACCGTAGTTACTTGGACGACTGTCTGTCTCTGAGCGCCAACATTGATCAGACTGGACAGGGATTCTTCCAGGATCTCGTCCTGACTCTATTCGAGGAAGGCGCTGTGGCGATCGTCCCTGTCGATACGGACGTGAGTCCTGATATGACCCAGGGATACGACATCAAGTCGATGCGCATCGGAACGATACTGAACTGGTATCCTCGCCACGTCCGGGTTGAGGTCTACAATGACCAAACTGGACAGCGAGAGCAGCTGACACTCGACAAGGAATTCGTCGCTATTGTGCAGAATCCTCTGTACAGCGTGATGAACGCTCCTAGTTCGACACTTCAGCGACTGACGCAGAAGCTTCATCTGCTCGATGCCATTGACAAGCAGTCTGGATCAGGTAAGCTGGACATCATCATTCAGCTTCCGTACGTCGTCAAGACTGAGCTCAAGAAGCAGCAGGCCGAGGCACGCCGTAAGGCGATTGAGGAACAACTCGCAGGATCTCAGTACGGTATCGCTTACACCGACGGTGCCGAGCGAATCACTCAGCTGAACCGACCGTCCGAGAACAACCTCATGAGTCAGATCCAGTGGCTCACTACCCAGCTGTACAACCAGCTCGGAATGACTGAGGATGTCTTCACCGGCAAGGCCGATGCTCGACAGATGCTGAACTACCAGAACCGAACGGTTCGTCCAGTTCTGAAGGCGATCACGGACGCTATCACCCGGACCTTCCTCACCAAGACTGCCCGAACGCAGCGTCAGCGGGTAATGGCGATCGAGGATCCGTTCCTCAATGTCCCGCTGGAGGAGATGTCCAAGCTGGTCGACTCTGTCAAGCGCAACGAGATTGGTACAGCCAATGAGCTTCGCCCGAAGTTCGGCTGGGCCCAGTCCGAAGATGAGACAGCGAACCAGTTGGTGAACTCCAACATCAATCCGATGGGCGAGGAACAGCCGCCTGGTGAAGAGCCAGTCGACGAGACCCCTGCATCGGAGGTACCAATTTCCGAACTGATGGAGAGTAGTCAAAATGGCAGTTAAGTGCGATTTCTCTGGCTACGCCACGAAGAATGATGTTCGGTGCTCGGACAACAAGATCATCCGACACGGGGCATTCGCGGCGTACGATGGGAAGACCGTACCTCTGGTCTGGCAGCACAAGCACGGAGACGTCGAGAACGTCCTCGGGCACGCCGACCTGGAGGTCCGAGAGGATGGGGTCTACGCTTACGCCCATCTGAACAACACCGATCGTGGCCGGACCGCTCGAGAGATGGTCAAGAACGGCGACATCAAGGCGATGAGTATCTACGCCACCCACGTTCGTGCTAAGGGCAATGACGTTGTCCATGGTGAGCTCGTCGAGGTGAGCCTGGTGCTCCGCGGCGCCAACCCTGGCGCACTCATCGACCAGGTCTCCATTGAGCATGGTGACAATGGCGATGAGATTGAGGCTGTCATCTACACTGATGCACAGCTGGACTTCGTCTCTCACGGCGATGAGGACGAGGACTTCGAGGCGGAGGAGACGGATGACGTCGAGCACGCTGAGGAGGAGCCGGAGGCTGATGAGGCTGAGGGCGACGAGGAGAACCCCACTCTCGGGGAAATCTTCGAAGGGATGACAGATGAGCAGAAGACTGCGGTTTACGCCATCGTTGGACAGCTCGTCGATTCCGTAGATGAAGAGGCGGAGGAGTCGGAGACCGAAGAGGTTGAGGACACCGCCCATTCCGACACAACTGAGGATACTATGGCTCACAAGAACGTGTTTGAGGGCTCCGCTACCACCGAGGAGCTCCCCGTCCTGACTCACGCCCAGGTCGAGACCATCTTCGAGGATGCTCGCTCCAGCGGCTCCCTGAAGCAGGCCATCCTGGCTCACGCCGACGCTTACGGCATCAAGCAGATCGAGACCCTCTTCCCTGAGGCTAAGGATCTGTGGAACACCCCCGAGTTTATTAAGCGTAAGACCGATTGGGTCAACGCTGTTGTCGGGGGAGCCAAGCACTCGCCCTTCTCCCGTATCCGTACCCGCTTCGCTGATATCACTGCGGACGAGGCCCGTGCCAAGGGTTACATTAAGGGCAATAAAAAGGAAGACGAGGTCTTCATGCTTCTGCAGCGTGTCACCTCGCCTACCACCATCTATAAGAAGCAGAAGTTGGATAGGGATGACATCCTGGACATCACGGACTTTGATGTGGTGTCCTGGATCCGCGGCGAGATGAAGATCATGATCGAGGAGGAGCTCGGTCGAGCGGTCCTCATCGGTGATGGTCGCCAGGTCTCCTCTAAGGACAAGATCAAGGAGGACTGCATCCGCCCGATTTACAAGGAGGACAGCCTCTACGCTCCTCGTGTCGTCCTGGCCAAGGAGACCACCACAGAGGACATCCTGGACTCCATCGTCCGCGCCATGGACGACTACGACGGTGCTGGTAACCCGACCTGGTTCGCCGAGCCCCACATGGTCACCGAGATCCTGCTACTCAAGGACAAGATGGGTCACCGTCTGTTCCGCAGCGTCTCCGAGCTGGCTGACTATGTCGGCGTCTCGAAGATCGTCAAGGTCCCACTGATGAAGGGTCTGCAGCGCTCCTCCGCCAAGAACGGCACTGTCGACGCCCTCGGTATCATCGTTAACATGTCCGATTACACCATTGGTGCGGACAAGGGTGGTCAACTCTTCGCGGCTGAGGACTTCGACATTAGCTTTAACCAGTACCACTACCTCTTGGAAACTCGCCTCTCCGGTGCGCTGACTCAGCCCAAGTCGGCCATCATCGTTGAGCGGAAGACTGAGACTGGTAACGTCGTTCTGGAGCCGTGATAGATGGCCAAATTCTTCGGTGAGATAGGATTTGCTACACAGGTCCAGACCGAGCCGGGAATTTGGGAAGACAAGATCGTCGAGAAACAGTACTACGGTGATGTGTTTCGTGAAGCACGTCGCTTTGGTGCCAGCGATGAGATTCTGGGGAGCATCAACCTCAGCAACCAAATCAGCATTATCGCTGACGGGTTCTTAACGGATAACATCCAGAATCTCAAGTACGTACGCTGGATGGGGGGACTTTGGAAGATCTCCTACGTGGAGCTGAAGTTCCCCCGTCTGGTTCTCGAGTTGACGGGGGTGTATAATGGACCGACGCCTAGCTCTCCATGAGAAGCTGGTAGAGATCCTCGGGTCAGACAAGGTCTATTACCAACCGCTCCCGTCATTTAAGCTCTCGTATCCGTGCATCGTATACGAGCGGCATCCGGGTGATCCGATGTACGCGGACAACCTCAAGTATATCAAAGCGAACCGGTTCCAGGTTACATTGATTGCTCGGCATCCCGAGGACCCGACACGAACGAAGATCGAGGACCTTTTGTTCAGCCGCCATGAGTCCCGACTCGTAGCGGACAACCTCTATCATGACATCTTCGACGTCTACTATTAGGAGATAACATGGCTGCACTTGTCTGGGACAAGACTGGTGAGCGCCGTATTGAGACTGGTGTCGACCACTGTGCGCTGTATGTGTACAACCCCACCACCAAGACCTACGGCACCGGCGTTGCTTGGAATGGTATCACCGCCATCTCCGAGAAGCCTGAGGGCGCCGAGGCTACCGACCTCTACGCCGACAACATTCTGTACCTCTCGATGCTCTCTGCTGAGAAGCTGAAGGCCACCATTGAGGCCTACACCTACCCCGACGAGTTCGAGGCTTGCGACGGTTCTGCCACGCTGGCCAGGGGTATCAAGATCGGTCAGCAGGACCGACTCTCGTTTGGTCTGGTCTACCGCACCAAGATCGGTGACGACGTGGCTGGTCAGGACAAGGGCTACAAGCTCCACTTCCTGTATGGCTGCAAGGCCTCTCCTTCCGAGAAGGGCTACAAGACCGTCAACGACTCTCCCGAGGCCATCTCGTTCTCGTGGGAGTTGTCAACCACTCCGGTCAACGTGACCGGCGCTAAGCCCACTTCTCTGCTGACCATCTCGTCTCTCGACGTCGACGGCGGCAAGCTGAAGGCTCTTGAGGAGAAGCTCTTTGGTAAGGACGGTGGCGCGGCTCTCGAGCCCAAGCTGCTCCTGCCCGACGAGATCAAGGCCCACTTCGCAGGCTGATTATACCACACCGGGGGCTCAGAGACCTAGACTCCTGGGCCCTCGGTGCCTGCAATGCTTATAGTTTCTATCCCGGATCTCGACGGGTTTGACGAGGAGACTGGAACATTCGTCTCCATGCCTGGCGGAGTCCTGCACCTGGAGCACAACCTGGTCGCGCTGTCAAAATGGGAGTCAATCACCCATAAGCACCTCATCGGTAATGACAAAGTCACCACCGAAGAAATGGCGCTCTACATCAAGTGTATGATCACTGATGAGGAGTATGACCCGTCGCTCCTTGATAGGATCCCCCCATCCGAGGTTGAGCGTATCAGTGCCTACATGGCCGATACGATGACCGCAACCACCATCCGAGATACGGGTGGAGAGTCTGGATCTGGTGAGTATACATCCTCCGAACTAATCTACTACTGGATGATTGCTTGCCAGATTCCCTTCGAGTGTGAGACATGGCACATCAACCGACTACTCACACTCATTCGGGTTTGTAACCAAAAGAATCAGCCCGATAAGAAGATGTCCCAGTCCGAGATTATGGAACGGAACCGGGAACTCAATAGGGCCAGGAGAGCTAAGCTTGGCTCGAAGGGATAACCAATGATCACTCATGACGAGGGGGTTGAGTACGTCTTCCCCGAAGAGGCTCTCGCCCCCCAGGCACATATCGGAACTGATCCGATGGAAGACAAGGACATCCATGTGTCCCAGACCACGGAGGTGATGAAGTGAGCGTAGCACAGCAGGTCCTCGCTCGAGCAGCCTCGAGGATTGGATACTATGCGCCAGACGACCCGAACCCTGGATCCGAAGCTGGACGATACTGGGCCGAACGAACTGGTCAGCAGTGGCTTGCTGGACCGTCCGATTCTGTTTGGTGGTGCATGCTCTTCGTCAGCATGTGTCTGGACGAGTGCAGGCAGATTGACGCTATTGGAGGATTCTCCTTTAACACTGATTACACCGTCAACCAGGTCCGCAAGCACCCCGACGCTTACTTCGTATCGGTTTACGATGCCCGACCCGGAGACGTCGTCATCTATAACTGGGACGGAGGCGGTACCGATCACGTCGGATTTGTTGAGAAGAACCTTGGTGGGGGGACTCTCCAAACCATCGAAGGGAACACTTCTTCGGGTGACTACGGCTCTCAGTCGGCGGGTAATGGTGTGTGGCGTCGTGTTCGCAATCACTCCATTGCTTATGTGATTCGGCCAGCCTACTCTGACAGCGAGGAGCCCAGTGCTCCTTATGGACCGGCTGACATCCGTGCCCTTCAGCGCGCCGTTCGTGCTAACCCCGACAACGTTGCTGGACCTAACACTCGGTCTCGTTGCTATGCGCTGGCTGCAGCTTCCAACTGGGGCGGGAATACCTTCCCCTTCGGCGTGGCATTCACGCAGTCTGTTGTCGGTACAGAGCAGGACGGAATCTGGGGTCCCGCATCTGAGGAGGCTCACGACGCAACCGTCGAGGCTGTTCAGTCCGCAGTAGGATCTGAGGTCGACGGGGTCTATGGTCCCTATACGAATACTCGAGTGAACGTACTGCTTGACAGGGCCGAACAGCCGTAGGAGGCTCAAAATGGCAGCGCCATACTGTACTTTAACGGGAACAATTCCCGGAGGAGAGAATGGTCGGGCTACTGTCCGAATCATTCCTGACGTAAAGGGTGCTACGGCTACCGTTGACGGGGCCTCAGTATCTATGCGCGAGCATGTGGTTCGGACAGACCAGGCTGGCGCCGTCAACATCGAGGTGCTTGCTCCAGGTGCTGGCGTTAGCCCCGCCGGTTCCTGGACGCACACCATCTTCATCGACTCACCTACGTTTGACATTGTCAAGCACGTGGCTCTTACTCAGGGTGGATCGATCGACATCATGACGGTCGACCCTACATCGGAGATTTCTCCGCTTCCATTTGGAGGTGGCGGTGGGGGTGGGGCTGGCTCTCCTGGTCCTCGTGGCCCACAGGGTCCTTCAGGACCCAAGGGTGACCCCGGCCCCGCCGGAGAGCGCGGACCGGCCGGACAAGATGCAGTCACCCCTCAGCTGGACCAGTACCTCAAGAAAACGGAAGCGGCCGAGGAGTACATCTCTTCTGGAAAGTACTATGCTGAAATCAATCATAAGGCCGATGCTAACGATCTATTCCAATATCTAAAGATCGAGGATGCAGATAAGAAGTACGGTGAGAAGGCTGATGTCGAAGACGCACTCCGACAGACCAACCCATTCAAGAATGGTGCTCGATACTACTCTCCGGTAACATACTATTGGCCTGACTACTACCAGGATGGAAAACCTGGACAGTTCTCTAAGTGGGCTCAGACGCTGAAGTTCCGGGACAACCTCGGGTACGTCATCCTTAACCGCAACAGTGGCGACTGGGAGGCGCAGGAAGTCGATTTTCAGAAGCAGGGAGAGCTTGCTCTAGGTGCTGGTGCTAAAAAGGTCCTGTTCTATATCAAGACACAGTACGGCGCAGCGATCAACCCGGATGCCGAGGAGAACCGAGGCGTTCCCAACGCCGCTAAGTTCACCAAGGAGTACATTCTTGAGCAACTGAAGCGAGCCAAGCAGTGGTATGGCGATCTTGTCCAGGGTGTCTTCCTCGATGAGGTCATTAACGGATGGGATGCCCGTAAGGATCGAATTCCGTGGTACAAGGATCTGATTGACACTATCCGCCGTGAGAACGGATTGGACTTCGTGATCGCAATCAACACCGGATCCAACATCTCTCAGGAAGTTTGCGACCTGGATTTCGACGTCTGTATGATGTTCGAGGGTACGGCAACCAAGTTCCTAGAGGAGAATCCCACTTCACCCATCCTTCCAGATCACATGAAGGCCTATCCTTCCACTCGATGGTGGGCAGTGGTTCACTCGGTCACCTCGGAGAACTACCAGAAGGTGTTCGACAAGGCGGACAATCTCGCAATCAGTCATCTCTACGTCACTGACGGCTTCCTTGTCGAAGACCCTCAAAATGGTGGCCAGTGGCACCCGGTCGGCAACCCTTACGAGAACCCTCCGGGCTCTGAGATCCGAGAGCTGATTATCCCGTGGCTCAAGGGATACCTTAAGCTAAAGCTGAAGGTCGACAACCTAAAGATTCCGGAGGTCCCGAAGATGATTGTCCTCGGTCCTGATGATCCGGTTCCAGCTGGGACTCAGGCCGGTACAGTTATTGTTCGGAGAGCTAAGTAATGACTAGCGTATTTCCTGTCATCGGTTCTTGGTGGGTGGGAAAGGGCTACCGAGTTGGAGATGGTAAATACATCGAGCTCGGATCTAGTTCTACTCCTTGGGAGACCGCAGCATCTTCGGTTGGGACACGTAAATGGACTGCTGAGATCATCTATACCTCTGGTGATGATAACCAGCTCGCTATGCGGGCTAACTGGTTCACTGCCGACAAGGGTAAGACAAACAAACAGGATTTCATTGTAACGTGGAATCTTCCCGCCGGTGTAAGCCGAGCCATGAAGTTCGAATTCGAACTTCCTAGGAATTACCCGATGTGGACTCCATCGGTCGCAGTTCCGAACACTGGTCACGATATCAGCATCGCTAAGCTAGATCTGTATGAGACGCCGAAACCTGGCATTGAGGTCGTAGCTACCAAAGCACTTCTGGGTACTGGCGGATCGATGGATCTGCTGTCGTTCCCAGAGGCTAATCCTGGGGATGTTGCGGTAATCTTCTACGCTTCGCAGTTTGGAAACACAGCGGCAAGACCGCCCGTTGGATGGGACTCTCAAATCGAGAAGAATGTCAACGGTCGATCTGGGTATGTGGCGGCTAAACGGATCACCAACGTATCTGAGATAACCAACCTTAAGTTGCACGGTGATACTGCTACAAATGCTCGAGAAAGAGCGATGTGTCTCCTCATTCGAGGGGTAAAGAATTACTATCCGAATACTTGGACCGCCGGTACCCCGGTGTTCAAGCCCGATGATAAGTATATTCATCTTGTAGCAGCTCAGTACCACGGGAACAATAAGACTCCTCTAATTCCTTGGCAAGACGCGACTGAGGATCGACGATATTCTACTGGTGGAGCTTCCACCATAGAATCTTGGTCCTCGATCGAGGCCGGAATCACCAAGAGTGCTAAGTCTGGGACTAATGCCCTAGGCTTTGCTTGGGTTGATTTCGAACCGATGGTCGACGAGGAAGAGAAGAAGGTTGTTCCTGGTGTAGCCATTACCGAAGGAAAAGCTGATAACCCGGTCTTCATCTGGGAGAACGGTGAAGAGCGTCCTGCCACTATGCGAGCCGTACCCCGAGGGTACAAGGACATCGGCACGATGATGATCACTCGCGGATTCCTCATCGCTCACCGAGGCGGATCCGTCAGTTGGCCTGAGGCTTCTATACGTGCGTACACTAATGCCGTAATGTATGGAGCAGGGGCTCTGGAGGTCTCATGTCAGAAGACGAAGGACGGTGTGTGGTTCCTGAATCACGACCAAACCCTCCAGCGAGTCGACAAGACGGCTCCGAATACCCCCGTCACCGAGATGACATGGGCGGAGATCCAGAAGTATACCACCATTGGGGAGCCGTTCATGACTGTCGAGGAGTACTTCGCAGCCTACGGGTCTAGTCACATCACGGTGCTCGACCCCAAGTATTCTGCCGCTGAGTGGCAGGAACTCAAGAAGTTCTTCCCTTCTGATGCTCATGGTAGAATCATCTGGAAGTTCTCCATTGATGCGGGCTGGCTCGCTGG
>ERZ1699251.71-NODE-71-length-12362-cov-2.207029_pt1 | contig 12362 bp, 11 predicted proteins | sample MGYA00581532_ERZ1699251 | MGnify/ENA primary metagenome ERZ1699251 (study PRJEB42319, sample SAMD00040314) | human oral metagenome | material: saliva | host: Homo sapiens | study: EMG produced TPA metagenomics assembly of PRJDB4115 data set (Metgenomic analysis of...
CAAAAAGATTATTTCAAGCTTTAGCTTAAGGTATTATGTACCTCACTTGGGTATATGGTGTCTATCGAGGTAAGGATAATAAAATCATGTCCCATAGGAATTTTATTATCCTTACTGTGCCTACGATTTTAAGGATATTTCATGAAATTTAATTCGATTTTTTCAAAAAATAAGGTAGGAGAGCGACTGGTTTATAAATTAAAAAAAGAGGATTTACGTTCAGAATTGAAGGATGTAAATACTGAAATTATAAATAAATTCAGCATAGTGCTCCCAAATAGAAACGCTATTATCAAATCATTAATTCAATTTTTAAGCCAAGGAAGTATATACTGTAATCAAGCAGATTTAGATGCTACTGTTCAGAATTTCTATGTGATTAAGGCTGATATTGCGAATTTCTTCCCATCAATTAATAAGCATAGACTTTATAAAAAAATTATTAAATCTTCTATATTAAAAGATAGTAGTCTTGATATTATTAAATCGTTTATATTTAATAATGATATTTCGGGTATACCTTTAGGTATGCCATTTTCTAGCGCACTTTCTGAAGTATATTTAGAAGATTTTGATGATGCAATAAGGAGGGAGTTTACTCCAATTTTTTATGTTAGATATGTAGATGACATATTAATGATAAAAAGTTATCCTAAAAGTATGACTATTGATAAAGATAGTGAGAAAAATTTATTATTTAGTTTACTGAACGAAATTAGTTTATCAGCTAATGAAACTAAGACAGATATTTATGAATACAGACCATCTATTAATACACTAAACTTTGAGTATCTTGGATATAGTTTTAATATATCTGATAAAAAGTTACACATTGACATTTCTAAAAAAAAGTATGACAAAAAAGTATTAAATAGACTTACAAGATATTTTAAATATTATAAATCTTCCTCTCATACTGATGAAGATTTCTGGATTCTTTATTATAGATTAAAAAATTTAATTTATGGTGTAACATCGAGTGGGGAAAAAGGTACTGGTCATAAGTTAAAATTTGGAATTGGTTTTAATTATAAGTTTATTAATTCCGACCACAGATTAAAAGATTTATTGAAGGCATTTCATTATTTTAGAACTAAATATTCAAATTACTTTACCTCTGAACAAACTGCACGCCTATTTGGTTTGATTACTGTTGATTCTAGAGTAAATGGAAGAATAATTCTTAACCAATTTTCTGATACCAATGATATTTTACTTTTACTCAAGAAGAGAATAACTTATACTAAGTATTCAACAATAAAGTTAGAAGAAATTGCACAGCAAATTGGATGTCCGTCAATTGTCAGAAGTAACGATAGCTTGTATCGATATAATCTACAAATACAGATAATGAAAAAATTACGAATTCGTTGATTTAACTGAGAGCTCAGGCTCTCTTTTTTATTCCCCTCTTGACTACAAGGTAGTCATTTTCACAATTATTCCTTGTTGGTCTTGGAGGGGAAATAGATATAGAGCTGAATCAGTCATCAAAATTCAATCATTTTCCTAGCTTTTGTAACCTATTTGTAATGAAAATGCACTTTTTTTGTAAAAATCAAAATGCTATAATTCCTTAAATCAATTTTCCTTTATGAGGGAGGTTATTATGAAAAGAAGCAGATTATTTAAAAATAGTTTGTTGGTTCGCTTGCTTGGATTGCTGATAGTCTTTCTCTTCTTGTCAGCATTCACAGCACTTAAAAAACCTGAGTACGGGATTTATGACCAGGCTCACTATCTTACTGAGTCGACGATTGCAAGAAGCGTCCCCTGCCTTTGATGAACAAAAATTTAGCTTGTTGCTAGAAAAAACTTGGGAAATTTGGAGTTTAACCAGCGTCAAGAACTCTTGTCTAAAAGTATCAAAGATTGCCTTCCCCTATCTTATCAGGACTCTATCAAGGTTTATGAAAATACAGAAAAATACTCTGTCATGCGTGCCATGCGTGCTATTGACCGTTCAGATGTGGTCTTAATGGTCATCAATGCGGAAGAAGGAATCCGTGAATATGACAAGCGTATTGCAGGATTTGCCCATGAAGCTGGTAAAGGGATGATTATCGTGGTCAACAAGTGGGATACGCTTGAAAAAGACAACCACACTATGAAAAACTGGGAAGAAGATATCCGTGAGCAGTTCCAATACCTGCCTTACGCACCGATTATCTTTGTATCAGCTTTGACCAAGCAACGTCTCCACAAACTTCCTGAGATGATCAAGCAAATCAGCGAAAGTCAAAACACACGTATTCCATCAGCTGTCTTGAACGATGTGATTATGGATGCTATTGCCATCAACCCAACACCGACAGACAAAGGAAAACGTCTTAAGATTTTCTATGCGACCCAAGTGGCAACCAAACCACCAACCTTTGTCATCTTTGTCAATGAAGAAGAACTCATGCACTTTTCTTACCTGCGTTTCTTGGAAAATCAAATCCGCAAGGCCTTTGTTTTTGAGGGAACACCAATTCATCTCATCGCAAGAAAACGCAAATAAAAAAGTAGAATCTGGAATGACATTTCCAGATTTTTTTGATAGAATGAAGTTGAAGAAGGCGCTATCAAACCGAGGTGTTGATGATGGAACATTTGTTTAAATTGTTAATCTTATTACCCTGTTTTTACTTTTTCAGCTGGATTGAAAAGGCCAACAGAGATAGTAAATTTTTCCCAATTTTTTACTATTTTTACTGGATTTACATCACCCTCTATGCTCTTTTTAGCCTTGCTTGGACAGTTTTTTCAGTCCTGCTTTTCAATATCGTCTTGAGAAATGTGGCAGATATCAAGCTTTGGGGCATTTGGCTATTATTACTATTTATTGCTTTTGCTAGTGACTGGTTAGACTATATCTGTTTCAAAAAAATGTTTCGCTTGAGACGGGAGCTAGGGAAGTCTAAAGCGGGGAGACATTGATTTATATGTTTTTTGTTGATAGGAGGTAGCTTATGGTACATCTAAAATCATTCATTACACGCTATTCCAAGGTCTATATTGGTTTAGTTCTGCTAATCTGGATTGCTTTCTTCTTTCTTCCTTGGGGCAGTCCGATTCTGGGGGGAAAGATTGACCTCTTCAGCATACAGAAAGTCTTGCTAGTTTTTGGCATTCTGTCCATTTTGATGGCCTTGCTGTCCAAGAAAGTCAGTCTCTTTGTTTTTGGACTCATCTGCTGTCTTTCTCTTTGGATTAACCTATTTATCCTGTTTGCTATTTTGCCGATTTTTGGCAATTAAAGTATCATAAAAGTCAGAGAGGTTAGCTTGGAAACTAGCCTCTTTTTCCTTTTCAAAATGGGGATTCTTCCTTGAAAATAATCAGTAATTGTGCTAAAATTAAAAGAACATTCTAAAATATTCGGAATTTAAAGTAAGGAAAAACATGGCTAATATTTTAAAAACAATTATCGAAAATGATAAAGGAGAAATCCGTCGTCTGGAAAAGATGGCTGACAAGGTTTTCAAATACGAAGACCAAATGGCTGCTTTGACAGATGACCAACTAAAAGCAAAAACAGTTGAATTTAAAGAACGTTATCAAAATGGAGAATCACTGGATTCATTGCTTTATGAAGCATTTGCGGTTGTCCGTGAGGGTGCCAAACGTGTCCTAGGTCTCTTCCCATATAAGGTTCAGGTCATGGGGGGAATCGTTCTTCACCATGGTGACGTTCCAGAGATGCGTACAGGGGAAGGAAAAACCTTGACTGCGACCATGCCCGTATACCTCAATGCCCTTTCAGGTAAAGGGGTTCACGTAGTTACGGTCAATGAATACCTATCAGAACGTGACGCGACTGAGATGGGTGAATTGTACTCATGGCTTGGTTTGTCAGTAGGGATTAACTTGGCTGCCAAATCTCCAATGGAGAAAAAAGAAGCCTATGAGTGCGATATTACTTACTCAACTAACTCAGAAATCGGATTTGACTACCTTCGTGACAACATGGTCGTTCGTGCTGAAAACATGGTACAACGTCCTCTTAACTATGCCTTGGTCGATGAGGTTGACTCTATCTTGATTGACGAGGCCCGTACACCTTTGATCGTATCAGGTGCTAACGCAGTTGAAACTAGTCAGCTCTACCACATGGCAGACCACTATGTAAAATCTTTGGACAAAGACGACTACATCATCGATGTGCAGTCTAAGACTATTGGTTTGTCTGATTCAGGGATTGACAAGGCGGAAAGCTACTTCAAACTTGAAAATCTCTATGACATCGAAAACGTAGCTCTGACTCACTTTATCGATAACGCCCTTCGTGCCAACTACATCATGCTTCTCGATATTGACTATGTGGTGAGCGAAGAGCAAGAAATTCTGATCGTCGACCAATTTACGGGTCGTACTATGGAAGGTCGTCGTTATTCTGATGGATTACATCAAGCCATTGAAGCCAAAGAAGGTGTGCCAATTCAGGATGAAACCAAGACATCTGCCTCAATCACTTACCAAAACCTTTTCCGTATGTACAAGAAATTGTCTGGTATGACGGGTACAGGTAAGACTGAGGAAGAAGAATTCCGTGAAATTTACAACATTCGTGTTATTCCAATCCCAACAAACCGTCCTGTTCAGCGTATTGACCATCCAGACTTACTTTTTGCTAGTATTGAAGCTAAGTTTAAGGCGGTTGTCGAAGACGTTAAGGCTCGTTACCAAAAAGGTCAGCCTGTCTTGGTTGGTACAGTAGCGGTTGAAACCAGTGACTACATTTCTAAGAAATTGGTCGCAGCTGGCGTTCCTCACGAAGTCTTGAATGCTAAGAACCACTATAAAGAAGCCCAAATCATCATGAATGCTGGTCAACGTGGTGCTGTTACCATCGCAACCAACATGGCCGGTCGTGGTACCGACATCAAGCTTGGTGAAGGGGTTCGTGAACTTGGAGGACTTTGTGTTATTGGTACAGAACGTCATGAAAGCCGTCGTATCGATAACCAGCTTCGTGGACGTTCAGGTCGTCAAGGAGACCCAGGTGAGTCACAATTCTACCTCTCTCTTGAAGATGATTTGATGAAACGTTTTGGTTCTGAACGCTTGAAGGGAATCTTTGAACGCTTGAACATGTCTGAAGAGGCCATTGAGTCTCGTATGTTGACGCGTCAGGTTGAAGCAGCACAAAAACGTGTCGAAGGAAATAACTACGATACCCGTAAACAAGTCCTTCAATACGATGACGTCATGCGTGAACAACGTGAGATTATCTACGCTCAACGTTACGATGTCATCACTGCAGATCGTGACTTGGCACCTGAAATTCAGGCTATGATTAAACGCACGATTGGTCGTGTCGTTGATGGTCATGCGCGTTCAAAACAAGATGAAAAACTAGAAGCAATTTTGAACTTTGCTAAGTACAACTTGCTTCCAGAAGATTCTATTACGATGGAAGACTTGTCAGGCTTGTCTGATAAGGCCATCAAGGAAGAGCTCTTCCAACGTGCCTTGAAGGTTTACGATAGTCAGGTTTCAAAACTACGCGATGAAGAAGCAGTTAAAGAATTCCAAAAAGTCTTGATTCTACGAGTGGTGGATAACAAGTGGACAGATCATATCGATGCCCTTGATCAATTGCGTAACGCGGTTGGACTTCGTGGCTATGCTCAGAACAACCCTGTTGTTGAGTATCAGGCAGAAGGTTTCCGTATGTTTAATGACATGATTGGTTCGATTGAGTTTGATGTGACACGCTTGATGATGAAAGCACAAATTCATGAACAAGAAAGACCACAAGCAGAACACCATATCAGTACAACAGCGACTCGCAATATCGCTGCCCACCAAGCAAATATACCAGAAAATTTGGATTTGAGCCAGATTGGACGGAATGAACTTTGCCCATGTGGTTCTGGTAAGAAGTTTAAAAACTGTCACGGTAAAAGACAATAAAATGAGATAGTTTAGAGGCGGATACCTTGTGAAAAGTAAATTTTTACTTGGTATCCGTTTGATTTATAAGGAGATGAGTTATGGTATTTACAGCAAAAAGTCCTAAAATTAATATTGAAGAAGTTCGTGCCTTATCAAAATTAGAAGGCCAAGCTTTGGAGAGAAAATCACAGCGCGATCAAGAGCTAGAAGCCATTATACGTGGAGAAGACCAGAGAATTCTCTTGGTAATCGGGCCATGCTCATCTGACAATGAAGAAGCTGTCCTTGAATACGCTAAGCGTTTGGCAGTCCTACAAGAAGAAGTGGCAGACCGTATCTTTATGGTTATGCGTGTTTATACTGCCAAACCCCGTACCAATGGAGATGGCTATAAGGGCTTGATTCACCAGCCTAACACAGCAGAAGCCCCTAGCCTCATCAACGGAATTAAAGCCGTTCGACATCTTCATTATCGTGTTATCACAGAAACAGGCATGACAACAGCTGATGAAATGCTTTATCCTGAAAATCTACCGCTTGTAGATGATTTGATTTCTTACATGGCGGTTGGTGCCCGTTCAGTTGAAGACCAGCAACACCGCTTTGTGGCAAGTGGAGCAGATTTTGCGACTGGTTTTAAAAATCCAACCTCTGGAAATCTCAATGTCATGTTTAATGGGATTTATGCTGCTCAAAACAAACAAAGTTTCCTTTTCCTAGGAAAAGAAGTGGAAACAACTGGGAACCCGCTTTCGCACGCCATTCTTCGTGGAGCAATCAATGAGTATGGTAAGAATATTCCTAACTACTACTATGATAATTTGATGGATACTATTGCCCAGTATGAGAAAATGGGCTTGGAAAATCCTTTTATCATCGTCGATACCAATCATGACAACTCTGGTAAGCAATACATGGACCAGATTCGAATTGTCCGCCAGACCTTGATTAACCGTGATTGGAATGAAAAAATCAAGCAGTACGTTCGTGGCTTTATGATTGAGTCTTATCTAGAAGACGGCCGTCAAAACGAACCAGAAGTATTTGGCAAGTCTATCACAGACCCTTGCCTTGGCTGGGAAAATACGGAAGTCCTCGTCAGAGAAATCTACCAAACGCTAGGAGAATAAGATGGCATTTATTGAAAAAGGTCAAGAAATCGATATTGAAGCAATCAAGGCAGAAACCCAATTGTCTGCGGAAGCCTTGCGACTAAAGGAGCGTCGTGATAGAGAATTGGCAGACATTATTTCAGGAGAAGATGACCGTATCCTTTTGGTGATTGGTCCTTGTTCGTCTGACAATGAAGAGGCTGTCTTGGAATATGCCCGCCGTTTATCAGCCTTGCAGAAGAAGGTGGCGGACAAGATTTTCATGGTTATGCGTGTTTATACTGCCAAACCTCGTACTAACGGAGACGGCTATAAAGGTTTGGTTCACCAACCAGATACTTCTAAGGCTCCAAGTCTGATTAACGGCTTGCAGGCTGTGCGCCAGTTGCACTACCGCGTGATTACAGAGACTGGTTTGACAACGGCAGATGAGATGCTTTATCCGTCAAATCTGGTCTTGGTAGATGATTTGGTCAGCTACCATGCTGTTGGGGCTCGTTCTGTGGAAGACCAAGAGCACCGCTTTGTGGCTTCAGGGATTGATGCCCCAGTCGGGATGAAAAATCCAACCTCTGGAAATCTGGGTGTCATGTTTAATGGCATCTATGCCGCTCAGAACAAACAGACCTTCCTCTTCCATGGTCAAGAAGTTGAGACTTCAGGAAATCCCTTGGCCCACGTTATCCTTCGTGGTGCAGTTAATGAATATGGGAAAAATGAGCCTAACTTTTACTATGAAACCCTGCTAAATGCCATTGAGCGCTATGAATCCATGGGACTTGAAAATCCTTTTATTCTCATTGATACCAACCATGATAACTCAGGAAAGCAATATATGGAGCAAATTCGAATTGTTCGCCAGACCTTGCAGAATCGTGATTGGAATGAGAAAATCAAAAAGACAGTTCGAGGCTTTATGATTGAATCTTACCTAGCAGATGGTCGTCAAAACCAACCAGAGGTCTTTGGTTGCTCTATTACAGATCCTTGCTTGGGTTGGGAAAATACAGAGGCCTTGGTAGAAGAAATCTATGCTACCTTGACAAAATAAGTGAAAAGGATGGAGTTGGGGAATCTCAACTCCTTTTGATGAGAATGATAGTTGGACACGGAATTGACATCGAAGAATTGGCTTCGATAGAAAGCGCAGTTACACGACATGAAGGCTTTGCTAAGCGAGTTCTGACCGCTAAGGAAATGGAACGGTTTAACAGTCTTAAAGGACGCAGGCAAATAGAATATTTAGCTGGTCGCTGGTCGGCTAAAGAAGCCTTTTCCAAGGCTATGGGAACAGGTATTGGCAAGCTCGGTTTTCAAGATTTGGAAGTCTTGAACAATGAACGCGGGGCGCCTTATTTTAGTCAGGCACCATTTTTAGGAAAGATTTGGCTGTCTATCAGCCATACCGATCAGTTTGTGACAGCCAGTGTCATTTTGGAGGAAAATCATGAAAGCTAGTCCACATAGACCAACCAAGGCTCTGATTCATCTGGGAGCTATTCGACAAAATATTCAGCAAATGGGGGCTCATATCCCTGAAGGAACGCTCAAGTGGGCTGTGGTCAAGGCCAATGCCTATGGACATGGGGCTGTTGCCGTTGCCAAGGCGATTCAAGATGATGTCGATGGCTTTTGCGTTTCCAATATCGATGAAGCTATTGAACTCAGACAAGCTGGACTCAGGAAGAAAATCCTTATTTTAGGAGTTTCTGAAATCGAAGCTGTTGCTCTTGCTAAAGAATATGACATTACCTTGACAGTGGCTGGGCTGGAGTGGATTCAAGCACTCTTAGTTAAGGAAGCTGATTTAGCTGGTTTGACAGTCCACCTCAAGATTGATTCAGGAATGGGACGGATTGGTTTTAGAGAAGCAAGTGAGGCTGAGCAGGCTCAAGACTTGCTCAGACAACATGGTGCTCGTGTTGAAGGGATTTTTACCCACTTTGCTACTGCAGATGAAGCATCAGATACCTATTTTAATGCCCAGTTGAAACGGTTTAAAACCATTTTGGAAAGTATGAAAGGTCTTCCAAACTTGGTTCATGCTAGTAATTCTGCAACGACTCTTTGGCATGCAGAGACTATTTTCAATGCGGTTCGTATGGGAGATGCCATGTATGGCCTGAATCCTAGTGGAGAGGTCTTGGACTTGCCCTATGATTTGACACCAGCCTTGACCTTGGAGTCCGCTCTAGTCCATGTCAAGACAGTTCCAGCTGGAGCTTGCATGGGCTACGGAGCCACCTATCAGGCGGATAGCGAGCAAGCCATCGCGACCGTGCCAATCGGCTATGCGGATGGTTGGACACGTGACATGCAGAATTTCTCCGTCTTGGTAGATGGGCAATCTTGCCCAATCGTCGGCAGGGTTTCGATGGACCAAATCACCATTCGTCTGCCTAAGCTTTATCCCTTAGGAACAAAGGTAACCTTAATTGGTTCTAACGGGGACAAGGAAATCACAGCTACTCAGGTAGCGACCTACCGTGGGACTATTAACTATGAGGTGATTTGTCTTCTCAGCGACCGCATTCCGAGAGAATATTATTAAAAAGAAAGGAGTGGAGCATGAATCTACATCAACCCTTGCATGTCTTACCTGGTGTGGGACCAAAGTCAGCAGAAAAATACGCCAAACTAGGAATTGAAAATTTGCAAGACCTCTTGCTCTACTTTCCTTTCCGTTATGAAGATTTCAAGACCAAGCAAGTATTGGAACTAGAAGACGGTGAAAAGGCGGTTCTTTCTGGTCAAGTCGTGACTCCTGCCAGTGTCCAGTATTATGGTTTCAAGCGCAATCGCCTGCGTTTTAGCCTCAAGCAGGGAGAAGTCGTTTTTGCGGTGAATTTCTTTAACCAGCCCTATCTAGCAGATAAGATAGAGTTGGGAGCAACCCTTGCTGTCTTTGGAAAATGGGACCGAGCCAAGGCTAGTCTGACTGGGATGAAGGTCCTAGCTCAGGTGGAAGATGACCTCCAACCTGTTTATCGCTTGGCTCAGGGAATCAGTCAGGCCAGTCTGGTCAAGGTTATTAAGACGGCCTTTGATCAGGGATTGGACCTCTTGATTGAGGAAAATCTTCCCCAGTCTTTGCTGGACAAATACAAACTCATGTCCCGTTGTCAGGCCGTTCGTGCCATGCATTTCCCCAAGGATTTGGCAGAATACAAGCAGGCCCTTCGCCGTATCAAGTTTGAGGAACTCTTTTATTTCCAGATGCAATTGCAGACGCTCAAGTCTGAAAATAGAGTTCAGGGAAGCGGTTTGGTTTTGAACTGGTCTCAGAAAAAAGTGACAGAAGTCAAAGAAAGGCTGCCTTTTGCCCTGACCCCAGCTCAAGAAAAAAGTTTGCAGGAAATTTTAACCGATATGAAGTCGGATCACCACATGAATCGTCTCCTACAAGGGGATGTGGGGAGCGGAAAAACGGTGGTCGCTGGCTTGGCCATGTTTGCGGCGGTGACAGCTGGTTATCAGGCTGCCCTCATGGTACCGACAGAAATCCTTGCAGAGCAACATTTTGAGAGTTTACAGAACCTTTTTCCAGACTTGAAACTGGCTCTCTTGACAGGTTCCTTGAAAGCTGCAGAAAAGAGAGAAGTCTTGGAGACTATTGCCAAGGGTGAGGCTGATTTGATTATCGGAACTCATGCCCTGATTCAGGATGGGGTGGATTATGCTCGCCTTGGCTTGATTATTATTGATGAGCAGCACCGTTTTGGTGTGGGGCAAAGGCGTGTTCTGAGAGAAAAAGGCGACAATCCAGATGTCCTCATGATGACAGCGACACCCATACCACGAACCTTGGCTATCACAGCCTTTGGAGATATGGATGTTTCCATTATTGACCAGATGCCAGCAGGGCGAAAGCCTATTGTGACACGCTGGATCAAACATGAGCAACTGCCTCAGGTCTTGACTTGGTTAGAGGGGGAAATCCAAAAAGGTTCTCAAGCCTATGTCATCTCTCCCTTGATTGAAGAATCAGAAGCTCTGGATTTGAAAAATGCCATTGCCTTATCAGAGGAGCTGACGGCTCATTTTGCTGGTAAGGCAGAGGTGGCTCTTTTACATGGTAAAATGAAGAGTGACGAAAAAGACCAGATTATGCAGGATTTCAAAGAGAGAAAAACGGATATTCTGGTTTCGACAACGGTTATCGAGGTTGGGGTCAATGTTCCCAATGCGACCGTTATGATTATCATGGATGCCGATCGCTTCGGTCTCAGCCAGCTTCACCAGCTTAGAGGTCGAGTTGGTCGGGGGGACAAGCAATCCTACGCTGTTCTCGTTGCCAATCCTAAGACTGATTCTGGGAAAGACCGCATGCGCATCATGACAGAAACCACTAATGGATTTGTCCTTGCGGAGGAAGATTTGAAAATGCGTGGTTCGGGTGAGATTTTTGGAACCAGACAGTCAGGTCTCCCAGAGTTTCAAGTGGCTGATATTATCGAAGATTTTCCGATTTTAGAAGAAGCCAGAAAAGTTGCTAGCTACATTAGTTCGATAGAAGGTTGGCAAGAGGATCCAGAGTGGCGCATGATTGCCCTTCATTTGGAAAAGAAAGAACATCTAGATTGAGCTTTCTCTAAGGAAATCTTATACTCAATGAAAATCAAAGAGCAAACTAGGAAGCTAGCCACAGGCTGCTCAAAACAGTGTTTTGAGGTTGTGGATAGAACTGACGAAGTCAGTAACCATACCTACGGTAAGGCGACGCTGACGTGGTTTGAAGAGATTTTCGAAGAGTATTAAGCTAGCTTTCAGGTTTGCCCTTTATACTAGAGTCATCAAAAAGAAACGAGGACTCTCACATGACAGTAACGATTAAAGTAAATTACCAAACCACTTTCCAAAAGAAAGAAGCAAAAAACTAAGATTGAATAGGAGAATAAAGGGCGGAAATGCTCTTTTTTCGTTTCTAAAACTACTTTCAGTCCATCAACCCAAAAATAGAGAATCTAAAATCTCTTTCTATTTACCCTTCTTTCTTGCATTGATTTCTTATATGTGCTACAGTTGTGATAGCGATCACAAAATAAAAGGAGCATATTATGAAAAATCCAGCTTTGTTAGAAGAAATCAAGACTTATAGAGGACGGGACGAGGTTCCAGAAGACTTTGATGCTTTCTGGGATGAAGAAGTGAAAAAAGTTTCAACTCTTCCAGCTTATCAGTTGGAGGAAAGAAATTTCCACATTCCTCAAGTCAAGTGCTATGAGTTAACATTTGAAGGAAGCAATGAAGGCAAGGTCTATGCGCGCGTCGTTCTTCCAAAGAGTGAGGAAAAAGTTCCTCTAATCTTCCATTTCCATGGTTATATGGGACGTGGCTGGGACTGGGCTGACATGCTGGCCTATACTG
>ERZ1699251.77-NODE-77-length-11557-cov-1.897025_pt1 | contig 11557 bp, 6 predicted proteins | sample MGYA00581532_ERZ1699251 | MGnify/ENA primary metagenome ERZ1699251 (study PRJEB42319, sample SAMD00040314) | human oral metagenome | material: saliva | host: Homo sapiens | study: EMG produced TPA metagenomics assembly of PRJDB4115 data set (Metgenomic analysis of...
AAGGTTTTGCTGGTCCAGTTTTGACAGTTAGCCATGACCGTTATTTCTTAGATAAGGTAGCGACTAAGATTCTCGCTTTTGAGGATGGCAAGATTCGTCCTTTCTTTGGTCATTATACTGATTATCTTGATGAAAAAGTCTTTGAAACAGAGATAGCCAATCAAGTTCAAAAGGCTGAAAAGGAGAAGGTGGTCAAGGTTCGTGAAGACAAGAAACGCATGACCTATCAAGAAAAGCAAGAGTGGGCAAGAATTGAAGGCGATATTGAAGCCTTGGAAAATCGTATCGATACTATTGAAGAGGAGATGCAGGCAAATGGCTCTGACTTTGGTAAGCTAGCGACACTCCAAAAAGAACTGGATGAGAAAAACGAAGCACTCCTTGAAAAATACGAACGTTATGAGTATCTAAGTGAATTTGATAGCTAGAAGAATAGAAAAATCCCGTCTCATGACAGGATTTCTCTATTCTTTTTTGGTTTCTTGATGAAAGATATTTTGCCAAGTTTCGTGGCGACGCCAGATACTGGTATGGACAATTCCGTCCAATTCATAGCAGATGAGTTTTGTTTTCTGACTGATAGAAGTAATTTGTATATCCTTGATAGCAGCATTCAACTCTTTTTCGGCTTTATAGGCCTCTTTATCCATCTGCTCTCCATCTTGACGAATATAGACAAAATCTTCTGCCAAGAGCTCTTCCAGTTGATTTCCTTGGTCGATCAATTGTTCACGCATGAGCAATTTTTTGTAGATATTGTCTAAAATTTCATCCTCAGGAATAGGTGCGGGCTCGATATGGACATCGGTATCAAAGACTCCAAAACGTTCCTCCAGCATAGACTCGACTTGATCCGCGATTTCATGACTCTCAAAAACAGACAAGTCAGGATTCATTTCTAGCGTAATATCAAGGTAAATGTTGCTACCGTAGGTACGACCTCTTTGCGACTTAACCTTGCTGATTTTGGGAATTTCCATGATAGCCTTTTGATAATCCTCAAGCAGACGGTCGTCAAAACCATCTGAAAGACTAAAGGAAGACTCGATAAAGATATCATAGGCAGTCTTCAAGATAAAGAAAGTGATGATAATGGCAACCAGTTTATCCACAATGGGATAATTGAAACTGCTAGCTAGGATGGCAATAGTAGTACCAAGTGAGGTAAGAGCATCAGAAAGATTGTCCTTGGCGGCAGCCTTGAGTGCCTTGGAGTTGGATTTCTTACTGAGACGAGTGTTATAGAGATAAACCATAAACATAATCGCTGCAGAAATGATTCCTAGGGTTGCACCAAGAGGGTCAATGACCGTTTCTTCACGACTGAGAATCTTTTGAATGGTATCCCTTAGAACATCAAAGCCAACATAGAACATGATGATGGAAGTGATTAAGCTAGCCAAATCCTCAATCTTCCAGTGGCCAAAACGGTGGTCTCGGTCAGCAGGCTGGCGCGCCATTCGAATACCAATCAAGAGGGCCACATTTCCAATGATGTCCGACACGTTGTTAAAACCATCGGCCACCAAACTGGATGAATGAAGGAGGTGACCAGTTGCCAATTTGGCTGCAGATAAGAGCAGGTAGGTCGAAATGCTGATAATGGCCCCACGCTCAGCTAACTTGAGATTTGAAATAGATTGCTTCATTCAACTTCCTTTCTAGTCACATAGCATTTTACCATTATACTGGTTTTCAAGGGAAAATTCAAATAAGGTAGTTTTTACTCTTTTAAAACTTCCCAAAATTTGGTATAATAGAACTACTCAAGGGAGTAGCTGGCAGAAACCTGTGATAGTGTCGTCATTCCGAATTTTATACTGAAAAAGTATGCTTTCCGGCACTATCTTAAACAGCGAGACTTGTTATGATTAACAGGTCTCTTTTTGTTTGTCGTGAAAAGATACGATGAGGAAAAGAGAGTCTGTTTTGCACACAATGTCAAGGAGGAGACACATGTCAAAAGAACAAAAACGCCAAGCGTTTTACACTCAGAGTCCTGAAGAGGTCTTGAAGGCTGTGGATGCGACCGAGCAAGGTTTGTCATCAAGTGAGGCGGAAAAGCGCCTTGCAGAATTTGGCCACAATGAACTCGAAGAAGGCGAGAAACGATCAATCCTGGTCAAATTTATCGAGCAATTTAAGGATTTGATGATTATCATCCTAGTTGCGGCAGCTATCTTGTCAGTCGTGACTTCTGGTGGGGAAGATATCGCAGATGCCATTATCATCCTAGCCGTGGTTATCATCAATGCTGCCTTTGGTGTTTACCAAGAAGGGAAAGCAGAAGAAGCTATCGAAGCCCTCAAATCCATGTCTAGTCCAGCTGCCCGCGTTCTTCGTGATGGGCATATGGCGGAGATTGACTCTAAAGAATTGGTACCTGGAGATATCGTTGCCCTTGAAGCAGGTGATGTAGTACCAGCAGACCTACGTTTACTAGAAGCCAATTCTCTTAAAATTGAAGAAGCAGCTCTTACAGGTGAGTCTGTGCCAGTCGAAAAAGACTTGACAGTTGAACTTGCTGCAGATGCAGGTATTGGTGACCGTGTCAATATGGCCTTCCAAAACTCAAATGTAACCTATGGTCGTGGTCTTGGTGTTGTTGTCAATACAGGGATGTATACAGAAGTTGGTCATATCGCGGGTATGCTTCAAGATGCGGATGAGACAGATACACCACTCAAACAAAACTTGAACAACCTTTCTAAGGTCTTGACCTATGCAATTTTGGTCATTGCCCTTGTTACTTTTGTAGTGGGTGTCTTCATTCAAGGAAAAAATCCACTTGGTGAGTTGATGACCTCTGTTGCGCTTGCTGTTGCAGCCATCCCAGAAGGGCTTCCTGCTATCGTGACTATCGTTCTTGCCCTTGGTACTCAAGTTTTGGCTAAACGAAACTCTATCGTTCGTAAGTTGCCAGCTGTAGAAACTCTTGGTTCAACAGAAATCATTGCTTCTGATAAGACTGGTACGCTGACTATGAACAAGATGACAGTTGAAAAAGTCTTCTACGATGCAGTCCTACATGACTCAGCTGATGATATTGAACTAGGTCTTGAAATGCCCCTTCTTCGTTCAGTTGTCTTGGCCAATGATACGAAAATTGATGTGGAAGGCAATCTGATTGGTGACCCAACCGAAACAGCCTTTATCCAGTATGCCTTGGACAAGGGCTACGATGTCAAAGGATTTTTAGAGAAATATCCTCGTGTAGCTGAGTTACCATTTGACTCTGACCGTAAGCTCATGTCAACAGTTCACCCATTGATAGATGGTCGTTTCCTTGTGGCGGTCAAAGGTGCGCCAGACCAACTTTTGAAACGTTGTGTTCTTCGTGATAAGGCTGGGGATATTGCTCCGATTGACGAGAAGGTTACAAACCTCATTCATACAAACAACTCTGAAATGGCTCACCAAGCCTTGCGTGTCCTTGCAGGTGCTTATAAGATTATTGATAGCATTCCAGAAAACCTCACTTCTGAAGAGCTTGAAAATGATTTAATCTTTACTGGTTTGATTGGGATGATTGACCCTGAACGTCCTGAGGCAGCTGAGGCTGTTCGTGTGGCTAAGGAAGCTGGAATCCGTCCAATCATGATTACGGGTGACCATCAAGATACTGCAGAAGCTATTGCCAAACGTTTGGGAATCATCGATGCAAATGATACAGAAGGCCACGTTTTAACTGGTGCTGAGCTCAACGAACTGTCAGATGAAGACTTTGAAAAAGTAGTTGGTCAATACTCTGTTTACGCCCGCGTGTCTCCAGAACACAAGGTTCGTATCGTTAAGGCTTGGCAAAAACAAGGTAAGGTCGTTGCCATGACAGGTGACGGTGTCAATGATGCGCCAGCTCTGAAAACAGCCGATATCGGTATCGGTATGGGAATCACTGGTACAGAGGTTTCTAAGGGGGCTTCTGACATGATTCTTGCAGATGATAACTTTGCGACTATCATTGTTGCAGTTGAAGAAGGACGTAAGGTCTTCTCAAACATTCAAAAGACTATTCAGTACCTACTTTCTGCCAATACTGCTGAAGTATTGACTATCTTCCTATCAACCTTGTTTGGTTGGGATGTCTTGCAGCCAGTTCATCTCTTGTGGATTAACTTGGTAACAGATACCTTCCCAGCTATCGCTCTTGGTGTTGAACCTGCTGAGCCTGGTGTCATGAATCATAAACCACGTGGACGAAAGGCAAGCTTCTTCTCAGGTGGTGTTTTGAGTTCTATCATCTATCAAGGTGTACTCCAAGCAGCTATTGTTATGAGTGTTTATGGACTTGCAATTGCTTACCCAGTTCATGTGGGTGACAATCATGCCATTCATGCAGATGCCCTTACTATGGCCTTTGCAACCCTTGGTTTGATTCAGCTCTTCCATGCTTACAATGTCAAGTCTGTTTACCAATCCATCTTGACAGTTGGTCCATTCAAGTCTAAGACCTTCAACTGGTCCATCTTGGTATCCTTCATCCTTCTTATGGCAACAATCGTCGTAGAACCACTTGAAGGAATCTTCCACGTAACCAAACTAGACTTGTCACAATGGGGAATCGTTATGGCTGGAAGCTTCTCAATGATTATTATCGTCGAAATTGTTAAGTTTGTTCAACGTAAACTTGGTTTTGATAAGAATGCGATTTAAAAAAAAGTCATCTTCGGATGGCTTTTTGTTACAGTTGAGGGAAAGGGCTTGCAGTTGCCGTCTTTTGTGCTATAATTGCTATAATATAGTAAAAAGAAAGAGGAGTGTGAGGAAGTGGAAAAGAAAATTGTAAAGGATATTTTGTTTTTATCTCAGGTGTCTCAGCCGGCAAGTCAGGAAGACCTTTATCTTGCCAGAGATTTACAGGATACGCTTTTAGCGAATCGTGAGACCTGTGTTGGTCTGGCTGCCAATATGATTGGGGTGCAGAAGCGCGTGATTATTTTTAATATTGGTTTGGTTCCTGTGGTCATGTTTAACCCAGTGCTCCTGTCCTTTGAAGGACCTTATGAGACAGAAGAAGGCTGTTTGTCCTTGACAGGTGAGAGACCGACGACCCGTTATGAAATGATTACGGTGTCCTATCGTGACAGCAAGTGGAAGGAACAGACCATTACTTTGACAGGCTTCCCAGCTCAGATTTGCCAGCATGAACTGGATCACTTGGAAGGACGAATCATTTAGGAGGAAAGCAAATGAAACGAATAGTCTTTGAACTTATTTTTATCGCAACGACCTGGTATATCTTTTTACCGCCTCTTAACCTGACCAGCTGGGAATTTCTCTTTTTCCTCTGTGGGCATTTGCTGGTTGTGGCAATCTTATTTGGCTTTGGCAAGGGAATAAATCTGGTCAAAACAGTTCATGTGCGCCACGGTAAAGCGGAAGCTGCCTTAAATCTAGAGAGTTTCAAAATCAATCGATTAGGGAAAATCCTTTTAGCTTCTATTGGAGGAATTCTTCTCTTAGCTGGTTTAGTTTCCTTGGTGACCTCCAGCATTTTTCAGGCTAAAAATTATGCTAATGTAGTCACAGTTACGGAAAAAGACTTTACTGAATTTCCTAAGACTGACACCAGTAAGGTTCCTATCTTAGATAGAAGTACTGCTGAGAAAATTGGTGACCGCTACTTGGGTTCCCTAACGGATAAGGTGTCGCAGTACGTAGCGGCAGATACCTATACCCAATTGACAATTGATGGGAAGCCTTATCGGGTTACACCACTAGAATACGCAGATCCTATCAAATGGTTTAACAATCAGGCCAAGGGAATCGGCGAGTATATCAAGGTGGACATGGTAACTGGAAATGCCAACTTGGTGGACTTGAAGACACCAATCAAGTATTCTGACTCGGAGTATTTTAACCGTGATGTCAAACGCCACCTACGCTTGAAGTACCCAACTAAAATCTTCAAGACTCCATCTTTTGAGGTGGACGATGAGGGAAATCCTTTCTATGTAGCAACGGTTTACCAAAAGCAATTTGGACTTGCGGTTCCCCGTCCTGTTTCAGTCATTATCTTGGATGCCACAAATGGAGAAACCAAGGAATACAGCTTGGCAGATGTTCCAGAATGGGTGGACCGTGTTTATCCAGCTGAGGAAACCATCGAGCAAATCAACTATAACGGCAAGTACAAGGACGGTTTCTGGAATGCTATGATTTCCAAGAAAAACGTGACCCAGACTACCAAGGGCTATAATTACTTGTCTATCGGGAATGACATCTACCTCTACACAGGTGTGACGTCGGCTAATGCGGATGAAAGTAATCTTGGTTTCATTCTTGAAAATATGAGAACAGGAGAAATCACTAAGTATAGCTTGGCTTCTGCGACAGAAGAATCAGCCCGTGAATCAGCAGAAGGTGCTGTTCAGGAGAAATCCTACAAGGCAACCTTCCCAATCCTCATCAACCTCAATGACAAGCCTCTCTACATCATGGGCTTGAAGGACAATGCTGGCTTGGTCAAAGAGTACGCTCTGGTAGACGCAGTCGAGTACCAAAATGTTATCGTAGCTACGACAGTGGAAGAGCTACTCAGCAAGTACGCCAATAAAAACGATCTTGAAATTGATAATGAAACCACAGAAAGTATCAAGGGTGTGGTAGCAGATCTCAAATCAGCTGTTATCAAGGGAGACACCGTCTACTTCTTTAAAGTTGATGGCAAGATTTACAAGGTTAAGGCCTCAGTATCAGATGACCTCCCTTACCTCGAAAATGGTAAAACCTTCGAAGGTCAAGTAGGAAAAGACAACTATCTCAAGACCTTTAAAGTGCAGTAAGGGAAGAGGCTGGGCAAAAACTCAATTTCAGGAAAAAATGAAGTAAATTATTCCACAATAAAACGCATAGTATCAAGATTTTTCAACACCTGATATTATGCGTTTTTTTCTGAGGTTTAAGACTTTTCCCAGTCTCTTTTCAGATGAATTTCTTGGTAGTGGCAAAAAAATATGCTACACTATTAATATGAAAATTTTAATCCCAACAGCAAAAGAAATGAACACAGACTTGCCAAGTATTGAAGCCGCTCCTTTAAAACCAGAAAGTCAGGCTGTGCTGGATGATTTGGCTCTCTATTCTGCTAGTCAATTGGAGAGTTTTTATAAGGTATCAGCTGAGAAGGCGGCGGAAGAATTTCAAAATATCCAAGCTTTGAAAATGCAAACTGCTCAACACTACCCATCCTTGAAACTTTTTGATGGACTCATGTATCGTCACATTAAGAGAGACAAACTGGACGATGCAGAACGAGCCTATCTTGAAAATCATGTCTTTATCACGTCAGCTTTGTACGGTGTCGTTCCAGCCTTGTCACCTATGGCCCCTCACCGTTTGGATTTTTTGATGAAGTTAAAAGTCGCTGGTAAGACTTTGAAGAGCCATTGGAAGGTAGCCTATGATGAAGCTCTGAAGCAGGAAGAAGTGATTTTCTCCCTCTTGTCATCCGAGTTTGAGACTGTATTTTCTAAGGAAATCAGAGAAAAGATGCTGACCTTCAAATTTATGGAGGACAAGGGTGGCCAGCTGAAGATTCACTCAACTATCTCCAAGAAAGCGCGTGGTGCCTTCCTGACGTCTCTGATAGAAAATCAAGTGCAGACGGTGGAGGAAGCTCGTCGCTTAAGTTTTGAAGGATTTACCTACCGAGAAGATTTGTCCCATCAACAGGAATTGGTTTTTGTAAAGGAAGTATAGAAAATAGATAAAAGAAAAAGTCAGCACGATTATACTGACTTTTTTCTATCTTATAAAGTATTGGATATATGAATCTCATTTGATAAACAGTTAAGATGATTAACCAAATCCATGATTGACAGATGGTTTCGGCAAATAAACTTCTTGGTAATTCCTGGAATATAGAAATTAGACACGATGATATCGTAATCTGTCTGATTTAAAATCTCAGGACTTGTTTTCAATTCATCCCAAATATCGAAGGTAAAGCGGTTATTACAGTAATAGGAAAGCATATCAACAAAGGTAAGGGATATAGCATGGTCAAAGTTACTGATAAGCAATACCTTGATAGGTGGTCGATTTTCTAACAACTGAGTAGAGAGGTTTTCAGCATGGGTCAAGATGGTGTACATCAAGTGTTCCAACTGTTCAGGATGGTCATGCTGTCCAATTGCTTGACGGTATTGAGCCAGTTCTTGACGCGCACTTCCCATAAAGTCTGGGAAGTAAACTTCGAAATTTTTAATCGTCAATGCTTTTTGTTCAAATAAGATTGGGGTAGAAAAGATTTCCTGTCTTTCAAAGAAAGCAGTGTTGTGTAAATGCCAAATCAGCTCATCGTGGTTGGTAAAAGTAATCTTATATTGTTTTGATAGACGTTCTAATATTTGACTCAGTAATTGGTAAGAGTATCTTGCTTCACTGTTTTCTTCTAAAGAGTTGAAGAATTCTTGAGGATCTAAGAAAATGTTACTTTGAATAAAGGAAATAAAAATTTGTGCAATGATATCTGGAGTGATTTCAAGTCCCAGTTTTTCAGAGAAATGAACAAGTATCTCCTCAAAGTTTGGAATACTCGCCAAAATAGGATAGTATTCATCATAGAAATGATTTGGTAAGTCGATAAAATGACCATTTTTGATGCGGTAAATACTGATAGCTATCATCAGTTTGTACATTCTATAAATTGAAAATCGCATTGGATAATTCGTGATTTTATAGAAGAAGTCAGCAAATTCTGTTAAATCTTCCTCAGGAAGGTCAGGAAAAGGCCAATCTAGGAAATAATAGCGCTCAGAAAAATATTGGGCAAAAAAATAGCGAATATCGATTTCATTGCCACGTATTTCGGATGGAGTAAATGATAGTTCAATTTGGAATTGAGTTGATAGAGTTTTTGTAATATTTTTGCCCAGTCGATAGAGGTTGGCATTACTAGAGTGAAGATTTTCTATTGTTCGATAAATAGGTAGCCCCTCATTAAAAAACAGATACTCTAGTAATTGAAAAGATTGAGAATTAGCAAGAAAATATTGATAAATATCTTCTACACTAGTGTTAACTTCTAAATCTATCATGATTCCGTTAACAGAAGATTGGATGTCAATAGATGGAAAGGCAACACGTAATTCATTTAAATCACTTTTTAAGATTCGTTCTGTACATCCTAACTTTTCGGCAAGTTCATGTAATTTCATCCAATTACGATGCTGAATTAGGGTTTCCATTAAGCGTAATTGTCTTTGATCCTTTGTGGATAAAAGGTTTCTCATACGGGTATCATCCTCCTTGAAAACATTATATCACATTTTTGTTTTAATATAACAAAAATATTAGAGTCAAAAAATCGTTCAAACAGTTCAAAGAAAAGAGAGTATAATAAATTACTCTGGTGATCAGAAATATAATATAGTAATTCCTTGGATAATATTGATTTATATATTAAATAGTTGTAGAGTAGGAACTATAAAATATTATCTAGGAGTTCAAAATGAAACATTCACATAAGAAATCATTTGACTGGTATAGCATGCAACAACGATACTCTATTCGTAAGTATCACTTTGGTGCGGCTAGTGTCTTGCTCGGGACAGCCTTAGTCTTGGGAACTGCTGCCAATACGCAATCAGTACAAGCAGAGGAACAACATCCTGAGGCAACTAATAGTGTCTCTGTTGATAAAGTAGATGAAGCTACTAAACCAGCAGAAGTTTCTACACCTAAAAAAGAAACAACTTATGCAGCTCCAACTGTTGCGAACCCAGTAGAATCTACTCCAGCTAAAACTGAAGAAGCTACTAGACCAGCAGAAAAAGTTGAAGAAGCAAAAGATAAAAAAGAAGAAGTAACGCATCAAGATGCTGTTGACAAGTCAAAATTGTTAACGGCTCTTTCGCGTTCTAAAAAATTAGAAAGCAAGTTATATACAGAAGCAAGTGCTACTAACTTGCAAGCAAGTATCCAAGCTGGTCAAAGCTTGCTTGGGAAAGCAGATGCGACTGAAGCTGAAGTATCAGTAGCAGAGTCATCTATCCAATCAGCTATTATTGGGCTAGAACTTCGTTCTAACTCTGATAAAGGAACAGTATCAGAAACACCTGTAGTGAAGAAAACTGACGTAGCAGAAGCCAAAGAAGAAGCTAAGCCAGCTGCAACAACTGAACGTTCAGCTGTTGATAGCGCTGTTTTGCCAACTAGCACAGCTGCCAAAGTAGAAACAACTTCAGCTCCAGCATCTACTAATAAAATCTTGAAACCAGGTTTGAGCCTGTCTGATGCTCGCCAAAATCCAGCTATCCGTAAGGAAGACTTGGATAAAGGGCATAGTGGCTTTAGAGCGGCTAGCAATCCAGCCAATCCAATTGTCTCAGGTTCTGGAAATACAGTTGCATTTACAGATATCAGTCAAGCTGGTCGTAGTTACAGTTTTCGTGGCTACGGGAACGCACGTGGTGGTAATTCAATTCATTATGATGTGACGACAGTACGTCAAGGTAATAGATTGAATTTCACAATTAAATACTCTGGTCCAGGTGAATTTGTTAATAATAACTTTATCTTGGACAAAGGGGATGGATTTGGAAATCCTTCAAATGCAACCATCACAACTCCAAGATTAAGAGAGCAATCAAAACCTATTAGCCAGGGTGCCAACTTCGTATCTCACTCAGGATACAGTATGACCTCTGCTACTTCAACAAATATGGAACAAACAATCAGATTTAGTTTGCCTATCATTAATTCAAATGGTGATTTGTCTGTTCGTTTGAAACCAGTTACTTTTAACGTGGACCAAGGTGGTGGCGGTGCCGCTACTAGCAATGACCCATACAGTAACTCCAACTATTATTACAGAGCAAATCCACTCCTCTTGGATGCAAATCCAAATGGTGGTACTAGTAACAAGACTGTTACAGAAGAACTTGAATTCCAAACTATCTATCTTCCAACTAGTAAATTGCCAGAAGGTGAGACTAGATTAGTTAGAGAAGGTGAAAAAGGACAACGTCAAATTACCTATAAAGTTCATCGATTAGGTAATGAAACAATCCTAGGCTTGCCAATTAGTAATAGAGTTACTAAAGAAGCTAAACCACGTATTGTTCAAATCGGTGTCGCTAAAGAATTCATTGAAACTGTAAAACCACGTGTTGATCAAAATAAAATCGGTGATACCAATAACCTCACTTTCTATCTTGATAATGATGGTAACGGTGTTTACACTGAAGGTGTAGACGAACTTGTTCAAAAAATTGCTATTAAAGATGGAGCTAAAGGTGAAAAAGGAGACCAAGGTGAACGCGGTCTAACTGGAGCTAAAGGTGAAAAAGGAGACCGAGGCGAACGTGGACTCACTGGAGCTAAAGGTGAAAAAGGAGACCGAGGCGAACGTGGACTCACTGGAGCTAAAGGTGAAAAAGGAGACCAAGGCGAACGTGGACTCACTGGAGCTAAAGGAGAAAAAGGAGATCAAGGCGAACGCGGTCTCACTGGAGCTAAAGGAGAAAAAGGAGACCAAGGTGAACGTGGTCTCACTGGAGCGAAAGGTGAAAAAGGAGAACAAGGTGAACGCGGGCTAACCGGAGCACAAGAA
>ERZ1699251.80-NODE-80-length-11444-cov-2.081559_pt1 | contig 11444 bp, 14 predicted proteins | sample MGYA00581532_ERZ1699251 | MGnify/ENA primary metagenome ERZ1699251 (study PRJEB42319, sample SAMD00040314) | human oral metagenome | material: saliva | host: Homo sapiens | study: EMG produced TPA metagenomics assembly of PRJDB4115 data set (Metgenomic analysis of...
AAACAAGGACCCACCCATGCTCAAACCCGACATCATTCAAATCTCCGGCCCGGCCGGTTTGCTGGAAACCATCTACCTGACAAGCACACAAGAATCCGCCCGCGGCGTTGCCGTCATCAACCACCCCAATCCCTTGCAAGGCGGCACCAACACCAACAAAGTCATCCAAACCGCTGCCAAAGCCCTCAGCCAACTCGGCTTCCATTGCTACCTACCCAATTTGCGTGGCGTAGGCAATAGCGAAGGCGAACACGACTACGGCCGCGGCGAAACGCAAGACTGTATTGCCGTTATCGACTACGCCCGCGCGCAACATCCTGACGCGCCGCAATTCGTCCTGGCCGGTTTCTCATTCGGCGGCTACGTTTCCACCTTTGCCGCCCAAGCGCGCACGCCTGATTTACTGTTGCTGATGGGCGCCGCCGTCCATCACTACACCGACCGCCCGGAACCATCCAACGTTCCCGATGTCGCCAAAACATTGATGATTCATGGCGCGGAAGACGAAGTCGTCGAAATCAACAAAGCCCTGACATGGGCAGAACCACAAGGCCTGCCTGTTGTCACCATTGCCGGTTCGTCCCACTTCTTCCACGGCAAACTCATCGTTTTACGCGATACGATTACACGGTTTGCACCGGCTTTATTAGGCTAAAATCCGGCTACAAAATAAAACAAGGCCGTCTGAAAGCTTTTTCAGACGGCCTTGTTTGTATGAAACCTTATTATCTAAATATCAGGCTCAAGTATTCAGAAATCCATCAAGGATTTTCTGCTTAACATATCAATTCTGAGTCAACCAATACTGCAAACCAATCAAAGTCTTACCATCTTTGATTTCATCGTTTGCCAATGCATTGCGCACCTCGTCCTTGCTCATCAGGACGGTTTCTGTAATTTCATCCTCATCGTTGCTTAACTCGCTGCCCAAACGCACGCCTTGCGCTTGGTAGAGATACATTTTTTCATCGCAAAAACCGACTGCGGTGTAAAAGGTGTATAACAATTTGACGCTGTCGGCGACATATGGCGTTTCTTCCGCCAACTCACGCAAAGCGCATTCGGCAGGATCTTCGTCCGCCACATCCAATTTACCCGCCGGCAATTCCAACGTCGCCTGATCGGCGGCATAACGCCATTGGCGTACCAAAACAACTTTGCCGTCTTCCGTTTCCGCCAATACACACGCAGCACCCGGATGACGGATCACAACCCGTTGGCTTTCGTTGCCGTTAGGCAGGCGCACCCGATCACGGCTGATGGTAACAAAAGAACCTTCGTAGATTGGCTCGCTGCTTAATTTAGTTTCTTTCAAATCCATTTTTTACCTCATTTCCAAATTATTAAATATTAAAGGCCGTCTGAAATCCTTTTTCAGACGGCATGAATAAGCCCTATTCCCGAGTACGTTCAATTTCAATACCGACCTGCGCCACATCGGGCAAGATACCCGGTTTCACAATACGGACGCGCACTTTGGCCGCACCAAAATCATTTAAAATCAATTGGGCGATATATTCCGCCAACGTTTCCAGCAGTAAAAAATCCTGTTCGGCAAGGCTGCGGCGTACGACTTCGCATACTTCGCCATAATGAATGGTGTCGCCGATATCGTCGCTCGTGCCGGTACGCTCGGGAACACTGATTTCCAAATCCAAAATCAAAGTCTGTTTACGCTCGCGTTCCCAATCATATACGCCGATTAAAGTATCGGCCTTCATGCCGTACAAAAAGATTTTATCCATTTGCCTGTCCGTTTTTTTGATAGAATAACCGTTCCCATTTTAAGTAAAGCACCCAAAATGTTCAATGTACTCGCCATTATTGCCGCCTATCTTATCGGCTCCCTGTCTTTTGCCGTCATCGTATCAAAATATTACGGCATGGACGATCCGCGCACTTACGGCTCCGGCAACCCCGGTGCCACCAACGTCTTGCGCAGCGGTAAGAAAAAAGCAGCCGCACTGACCCTGCTCGGCGATGCAGTAAAAGGCTTGATTGCCGTCATCTTGGCTCGCTGTCTGCAAGATGCTTTAAATTTGTCTGATGCAACGATAGCACTGGTTGCCATCGCCGCATTGGTCGGTCATATGTGGCCAATATTTTTCAATTTGAAAGGCGGCAAAGGCGTAGCTACCGCATTGGGCGTCTTGCTCGCCCTCTCTCCCGCGACCGCCCTGCTCTGCGCCTTGGTTTGGCTGGTCATGGCGTTCGGTTTCAAAGTATCTTCCCTCGCCGCACTGGTCGCCACCGTCTGCGCCCCTATCTTCGCCTTCTTCATGATGCCACACGCCTCTTGGGCATGGGCAACCGTATTCATTGCCGCATTGGTGTTGTACCGCCATAAAAGCAATATTCAAAACCTGATTCAAGGCAAAGAAAGCAGAATCGGAGATAAAGCCGGAAAATCTTAAAAGCGTAGATACATTCAAATAAAAGGCCGTCTGAAAAATATACTTTCAGATGGCCTTTTGTATTGTTCAATGATTAAAACGGAATATCGTCGTCGATATCATCAACCGGAGCGGTCGGTTGAGCCGGAGCAGGACGACGGGCTGGGGCGGCTGGGGGTTCTTGAGCCGGAGCAGATTGGTATTGCTGTTGTGGCGCTTGTTGGTAACTGCTTTGGCTTGAATGACCGCCTTGGTTGTAGCCGTCATCGTATGGTGCGCCGCCGCTGTTGTCGTTGCGACCGCCGAGCATTTTCATTTCGTTGGCGATAATGTCGTAAGCGGTGCGCTCGATGCCGTCTTTGCCTTGGTATTTACGGCTTTGGATACGGCCTTCCAAATACACTTGGCTGCCTTTACGCAGGTATTGACCGGCGATCTCGGCGAGTTTGCGGTACATGGTGATGTTGTGCCATTCGGTACGTTCTACGCGTTGGCCGTTGCGGTCGTTCCACGTTTCGCTGGTGGCAACGCTGAAGTTACAGACGGCCTCGCCGTTGGGCATATAGCGGACTTCCGGGTCGCGGCCGAGGCGGCCGATGAGGATAACTTTATTCAATGACATTTTACACTCCTGTGATAATTTTTTCGGCGGCCTCTTGGTCGAATCCTTTTTGCAAGGCCTTGATATAAATGGTTTGTTTGTCTGCGCTAAAGCTGATGCTTTCAACGCCTTCAATTTCGGTCAATTTTTGGTAGAGCAAATCCGGATTTTGTTGCCATTCGGCGTTAAGCGGATAGCTGAGGTTTTTGACAGGTTTCGGTGCCGGCGAAATGACTGCCAATACCAGCCACAGCAACATCAATACGCTACAAAAGGCAAATACGCCTACAAAACCGTATTTTTGGAACAATAAACCACCGGTTGCGCCGCCGACAAACAAGCCGACCGACTGCATGGTGTTATATACGCCCATCGCCGTACCTTTCAAATCGGACGGAGCGATTTTCGATACCATAGACGGCAGGCTGGCTTCCAATACATTGAAACCAATAAAATAAACAATCAGATAAGCGGTAATCAACCATACCGAGTGCATTCCAAACAGCAGACCGATTTGCGCCGCGGCAATGCAGACGATACCCAGGATAAACACTTGTTTGAGTTTGTTGCGCGTTTCGCCGACGATAATCAGCGGCACCATAATAATCAGGCCGGTAATGGTTGACGGCAGATAGACTTGCCAGTGATGGATTTTTTCCAAACCCAACTGCGTCATGGCAAACGGCAATGCGGTAAATAAAGCCATTTGCGCCGCATGCAAGGCAAAAATACCGAAGTCGAGATTGAGCAGTTGGCGGTTTTTCAATACCTCGCCCATACGCGAAGGCTGCGCCTGCGTGTCTTCGTGCATTTTTGACACTTCCGGATCAGGCGTCATCCAGGCAACCACGCCGATACTGATTACCGTCAGAATACCGGTCAGCGCAAACAGGCCGGATACGCCGATAAAGCTGGCAATCATCGGCGCCAGCACTAGGCTGACGGAGAAGGTCAAGCCGATACTCAGGCCGATCATCGCCATCGCACGCGTCCGCACTTCATTACGGGTCAAATCCGCCAGCAAAGCCGTTACCGCCGCGCTGACGGCACCCGCGCCTTGAATGGCACGCGCGGCAACCAACATCTGCAGGCTGTCGGCAACTGCGGCCAAAAAACTCCCCGCTGCAAACACAATCAAGCCGGCATAAATCACTTTTTTACGGCCGAACTTATCGGAAGCCATGCCCAAAGGCAGCTGCAGTAAAGCCTGTGTCAGCCCGTAAATACCCATCGCCATACCGACCAGCGCTTTATTGTTTTCTGCGCCGGGCAACGAAGCGGCATACATCGCTAAAACAGGCAACACCAAAAACATCCCCAACATACGCAGTGCGTAAACACCGGAAAGTGTGGTACTGGCACGCCACTCGTGCGGAAACATTTGAATGCGGTTATCTCTTGCCATAAATAATGTTTCAGACGGCCTTAAGTTTGCGAAAGGCCGTCTGAAAGTGTGAATTAACAGATTTTCTGATTATACAGGATTCAAAGGAATTGCATGGGGTCAAATCGCAAGCTGTTTATCGCAAACCTGCTTCATCTATATAAAACGGTTTTAACAGAAACCAACATCACGCAAGATCTGCCCTATCCCATTTATCCCGAATCAACCCCACTGCCATCTATTTCGCCATGCGCCTAACACGGCATTCGGATATTTGTTACTGCCCAAGCTGCCGTTAAACCTTGCCAAAGCGCGGACAATATTGCCTTTTTCGATATTGTTGTAATGGCGAAGAATGGTGCAGCCATAGCGCAAATTGGTGCGGATATCGAAAAGGTTGTGCGACGGATTGCCGATATAGTTTTTCCAAAACGGCATCACCTGCATCAAACCGCGCGCGCCCACGCCGCTGATGGCATATTGGCGAAACGCGCTTTCCACTTCAATCAAACCCAGAATCACTTGAGTGTTGAGTCCGGCACGACTGCTTTCGTATTGAATATTAATCAACAGGCGGCGGCGCTCACCCTCATCGGGAATAAAGCGTGCCAATCGGGAAGACATCGCCGCCAACCAACGCTCCCCTTCCCTCGAATCGGCAAACACCAGCCGCGCAGGGCTGGCGCTATTGATCGAACTGCGCATCACGGAAGCCACATCATCGGCCAGCGTTTCTTCACGTTGCGCCCCCGCCCATGCGGTCGCAGGCGTCAAAAGCATGGCTCCGCCGACTTGCAACAGGCGGCGGCGCGATAAAAATAAGGAATCTTGGTTTTCCGATTTCATGTGTTTTCTCTTTTTAGGCCGTCTGAAAAGTTCAGACGGCCTTTGATATACTTGCTTAAAATCAGCATTATAAAATACATCTATGAGCAGAATCAAAGAGCTGTATAGCTTTTATTGTCAAGTGATACCGCCTCAAGTAACATTTAGGTTTTTCTAATTAACCGGTATTTTTTATGACCACCACTTCCGCCAACGTTTTAGCCTCCGTCGACTTGGGTTCCAACAGTTTCCGCCTGCAAATTTGTGAAAACAACAACGGCCAGCTGAAAGTCATCGACTCGTTCAAACAAATGGTTCGCTTTGCCGCCGGCTTGGACGAACAAAAAAACCTGAGCGAAGCCTCTCAAGAACAAGCCTTGGAATGTTTGGCAAAATTTGGCGAACGCCTGCGCGGATTCCAACCCGAAAACGTGCGCGTGGTGGCCACCAACACTTTCCGCGTCGCCAAAAACATCGCCCAATTCCTGCCCCGTGCAGAAGCGGCACTGGGCTTCCCCATCGAAGTCATTGCCGGCCGTGAAGAAGCGCGTCTGATTTACACCGGCGTAGTGCATACCCTGCCACCCAAAGGCGACAAAATGCTGGTTATCGACACTGGTGGCGGCTCGACCGAATTTGTCATCGGCTCGGATTTGCAACCGCTGACCACAGAAAGCCTGCCTTTGGGCTGCGTAACGTACAGCATGCGCTTCTTCCAAAACAAAGTGACCGCCAAAGATTTCCAAGCCGCCGTTTCCGCCGCACGCATCGAAATCCAACGTATCAGCAAACTGATGAAACGCACCGGTTGGGATTTCGCCATCGGCACGTCCGGTTCGGCAAAATCCATACGCGACGTTTTGGCGGCCGAATTGCCGCAAGAAGCCGACATTACCGCCCAAGGCATGCGTTATCTTGCCGATAGGATTATCGAAGCCGGTTCGGTTAAAAAAGCCAAATTTGAAAACCTCAAACCCGAACGCATCGAAGTTTTTGCGGGCGGATTGGCCGTGATGATGGCCGCTTTTGAAGAACTCTCGCTGACAAAAATGACCGTTACCGAAGCCGCCCTGCGCGACGGCGTGTTCTACGACTTAATCGGCCGCAGCCTCAATGTCGATATGCGCGAACAGACAACGGCCGAGTTCCAAAAACGCTACCACGTCAGCCTCAACCAAGCCAAACGCGTTGCCGATACCGCGCAAGCCTTTATGAACAGCCTGTGCCACGCCAAAAACGTAACCGTTCAAGAGCTTGCCCTGTGGAACCAATACCTCAGCCGCGCAGGCCGTCTGCATGAAATCGGCTTGGATATTGCCCATACCGGTTATCACAAACACTCCGCCTATATTCTCGAAAACGCCGATATGCCGGGCTTCTCACGCAAAGAGCAAACCATTTTGGCGCAACTGGTTATCGGCCATCGCGGCGACCTCAAGAAAATGGCGGACATTATCGGCAACAACGAAATCATGTGGTGTGCCGTGTTGTCCCTGCGCCTGGCCGCCCTCTTCTGCCGCTCGCGCCTGCCGCTTGATTTGCCGCCGCAAACCCAGCTTCGCGTCGATGAAAACAACCACAGCTTCATCTTGCGCATCAACGCCCAATGGCTGGAACAACACCCCCTCATCGCCGATGCGCTGGACTACGAAAGCGCGCAATGGCAAAAAATCGATATGCCTTTCTCGGTTCAAGCACAATAAACCGCGCTCCGTTATAATAGGCAACTTTTCAAAATCCAAACCGCAGGCCGTCTGAAAACGACAGCCTGCCATACATCAAGGAAAACCATGAGAAAACCCCAACGCGGCTACGCCCGCCAAGACCGTGTCAAAGAACAAATCATGCGCGAGCTTGCCGAACTCGTCCGCACCGGCCTGAAAGACCCGCGCGCCGGTTTCATTACCATCAACGAAGTCGAAGTCACCCGCGATTACAGCCACGCAACCGTGTTCTATACCGTCCTCGACGACAGCACACGCGACATCACAGAAGAAGCTTTGGAACACGCCAAAGGCCATTTGCGCAGCGAATTGGCCAAACGCATCAAACTCTTCAAAACGCCCGAGCTGCACTTCAAATACGACGAATCACTCGAACGCGGCATGAGCATTTCCAGCCTGATCGACCAAGTGGCGGCGGAAAAACCGGTTGAAGACTGATTGATTAAAACACGCAGGCCGTCTGAACCCTTTCAGACGGCCTGAACATTAATATTCCCTAATTAATATGACCAATAAACCCACCAAACGCCCGGTCAACGGCGTTCTTCTTCTCGACAAACCCGAAGGCCTTTCCAGCAACACCGCCCTGCAAAAAGCGCGGCGCTTGTTCCGTGCCGAAAAAGCCGGGCATACCGGCGTACTCGATCCTTTGGCCACAGGGCTTCTGCCTGTTTGTTTTGGCGAAGCGACCAAGTTCGCCCAATATCTGATTGATGCAGACAAAGCGTATACAGCCACGCTGAAACTGGGCGAAGCCAGCAGCACGGGCGATGCAGAAGGTGAAATCGTTGCCACCGCACGCGCCGATATTTCATTACCAGAATTTCAGACGGCCTGCCAAGCCTTAACGGGCGATATCCGCCAAGTACCTCCCATGTTTTCCGCCCTCAAACACGAAGGCAAACCGCTGTACGAATACGCACGCAAAGGCATCGTTATCGAACGCAAAGCGCGCGATATTACGATTTACTCCATTGATATCACTGAGTTTGATGCACCCAAAGCTGTGATAGACGTACGTTGCAGCAAGGGCACTTACATCCGCACCCTCAGCGAAGACATCGCCAAACACATCGGCACATTCGCCCACCTGACCGCCCTGCGCCGTACCGAAACCGCAGGCTTTACCATTGCCCAAAGCCACACACTCGAAGCTTTGGCAGAACTAGATGAAACCGAACGCGATGCCTTGTTGCTGCCTTGCGATGTTTTGGTGCAACATTTCCCCAAACTTGAGTTGAACGACTACGCCGTTACCATGCTCAAACATGGCCAACGCCCCCAGTTTACCGAAGACATTTCCGCCGAACAGCCCTTCCGTGTGTACAGCCGAGACGGCGCATTTATCGGACTGGTGGAATATCAAAAAGAAATAGGCCGTCTGAAAGCCTTGCGCCTGATGAATACCGCCGACAAATAACTTCCTGTAAAGAGAGCCGATCATGAAAGTCTATACCGCCGCCCAGATGCGCGAACGCGAACAAGCAGCCGTCGATAAAGGCACAAGTTTCGACCAACTGATGGAAAACGCCGGCAGCTCAGCCGCCCAAGACCTCATGCAGCGTCATCCTCAAGCCGGACGCGCCCTGATCGTTTGCGGCAAAGGCAACAACGGTGGCGACGGCCTAGTCATGGCAAGATATATGCAGGCGCAAGGTTGGCACATCGACATTCTGTTTTCACTCGGAGAAAACCTCTCCCCCTTGGCTCAAACCAATCGCGAACGCCTCAACGGTTTGCCCCACATTGAATTGATATCCGCACAAGAACTGGAAGGCCGTCTGAAAAAAGGTTACGACATCATTATCGAAGGCATATTCGGCACAGGCTTCAGCGGCGCGCTTCCAACCGAAATCGCCGCCCTCTGCCGCCAACTCAATCATTCAGACGGCCTGAAAGTCGCCCTCGATATTCCCACCGGCCTCAACTGCGACACCGCCGAAGCCGATCCTGACACATTCCGCGCAGACCTGACCTACACCTTTGCCGCCTACAAACCGGCGCATTTAAGCGAATTCGGCAAAACCTATTGTCAAGAAACCGTCTGTTTGCCTATTGGCATTGATTAAATGCCTATAAAAAATAACAGGGTGCAATTTTGCACCCTGTTATTTTTGTTTACTTCCAAATCTGCGCCAATTTAATCCCCAGCGCCGTCAAACCAAACGAACCGAAAACATGCAGACAGGTTGCCATCAAAGCCATGCCCCAACGTTGCGCCTGCATCAAACCCACCATCTCCACTGAAAAACCTGAAAATGTGGTTAAGCTGCCGAGAAAGCCGGTAATCCAAAGCAAACGCCATTGCGGATCGGTTAAGAGTTCCGCCAATATACCAATCAGCAGCGCACCCAGCCAGTTTGCCGCCAAAGTACCGATAGAAAAAGGTGCAGAAGACACCAGCACCAAGCCAAACAACCAACGCAATACAGCCCCGACAGCGGCACCGCAAACAATGGGAAAAATATAAGCAAACATAACAAGTTAAAAATTCAATTCAAAAAGCAGGCCATCCGGTCATTTAGGCCGTCTGAAAACCAAGCAAGGATGCCTTCATATCTTATTGCCAAATCTTAGGCGCGGATTTCAAATACCTGTCGTCATCGAAAGTACAAATCCATTGCGGCTTGAGCGCGATAAAAATGGCTGTTGAAATACCGCTCAAAAATGCCTCTGCCCAAGCGATTAAGAAGAAAACAGGAAAAGCAGTTTTCCACAATACCGCCGTATCAAACACATCCGCCCAGTCCAACAAACCGACCAAAACCACACCGGTAAACACCATTCCGACCGCCGCAGCCCAAAAACCATTCAGAAAAATAAAGATAAAGATATTGGCAGGCAAACGCGATACCCAATGGCGGAAACCCAAGTTCACCAACAAAGGCGGAAGCAATACGGACAAGGCGTTGATGGGAAACATATGCCAATCGCCCCAAAGCCACAAATACGGAAAAAACAGCAAAACGCCAAGGCAGAACGCGGCAGAGGTGCCCAGCATTAAAGCCGTCAGGTTTAAAGCAAGCAGATGATAGCTCATGCCGGCCAGTTGTCCGCTTTCCGGGGAAGCATTCAAACTCCAAGCCAGCGGCAACATCACGGCAGCCACCAAGAATGCGGAACGATGCTGCGATACCGACACCCATGCCTGCTTTGCACACAAAGCAAAAATCACCAGCAACACAGGCCATGCCGCCATCACGACACCAACGGGAAACCATCCGTTTTGAAAAATCATCATCTCATCCGCAAAATGTTCAGACGGCCTATTATACGCGTCTCAAGCCAGAGCTTTGACAATCCTGTCTGCCTTTGCTGTTAAAGCTTGTTTCGGCTGGTTTTGTTTACCCGAAAAAAGCGTTAGAATAACGGACTTTGCCGTTTAATTAAGGGGATGGACGCATGCTTTGGACAATATTGGCTTTAATTCTGCTGGCTGTCATAGCCGGCTTGTTCTGGTGGCGCCAGAAACAAGAGCAAAAGTGGCGCCAAGAATTGGCCCGACTCAGTGGCGACGAACAAGAAATAAACGAAGAAAACAGCCCGGTCGGTTTTTTCGACCAACTGGACAGCCTGAAACGTTTGTTCAGCATGAACAAGCGCACTGCCGACAACCATAAAATTGCCCGCATCCGCCTGCTTTCCGTGCTCGAACACAATAAAATGAAACGCGCCGAAACAAACGAAGAGCACGCAGTAGAACCGTTTACCGAAGAGCTGGAACACATCACAGCTACCGAAGAAGAAATCAAAGTTGCACCTAAAACCCGCAAATCTGCCAAACCGGAACGTATTCCTAAAATAACGCCGTTTGCACAGATGGAAACGCCCGAATACAGCCCGTCTTTGGTGCAAAACAGCAATTTTGAAGAAATCACATTAGAAGAAGCCACCCGTTCCCTGCACGAAGCAGCGGTTGAAGAATGGAACGAGCATTTGGCCGAAAAAAATGCGCCAATTTACAAAGACGAAGTCGAAACCCCATTATTGCGCGCTTCATCCCTGCCGATGACCGGCATGGAAATCATCGACTATAACGACCCTATCTTGCGCCGCACACGCGAGCGTGCCTTGGCGCGTGCCAATAATGTCCGCGTGGCAGAAGCCAATGCGCCGCATATCGAAACCGTTCAGACGGCCTTAAGAACTGCCGAAAAAGAAGCCATCCTCCCCTATACTTCCATGCAGGCATTCCCTTCTGAAATCCAAGCGGAAGATATTCACAACAACCTTGCCCGCCGCACCGCCGCCCGCCACAAACTGGCCGAGGCCGTCGCCCCATTACGCGGCTACTCTCCGCGCACCATCGAAAATGACGAAATTTTGGCCAACTTGGGACAAATCAGCCGTCCTGCCAGCCTGCGCCGTCAAGTTCGCCATACCGAAGCGGCCGCCGAAAGATGGGCGCGTAAACAAGCTGCCACGGAAGCTGTTGCACCACGACCTTCCGCACCGGCAACGCCGTCCCGTCCGAAACCGGCTGCGCCTGTTAAAAAATCCCCTTATATCTCCCGACC
>ERZ1699251.82-NODE-82-length-11380-cov-1.515685_pt1 | contig 11380 bp, 9 predicted proteins | sample MGYA00581532_ERZ1699251 | MGnify/ENA primary metagenome ERZ1699251 (study PRJEB42319, sample SAMD00040314) | human oral metagenome | material: saliva | host: Homo sapiens | study: EMG produced TPA metagenomics assembly of PRJDB4115 data set (Metgenomic analysis of...
ATAAAATAAATTATGTAATATATGATTTAAAAAAAGAAGCTGGTCCTACAACCAACTTCTTTTTGATTTATCCAACTACCGCTTCAGCGATTTCTTCACGGCTGATACCAGCAAAATAGCGTGTGATGTCAATAGTTTCTAGGGCTTTAAGGACATCTTCGCGTTCGTATTTCACTCCACGAAGGACATCTTCTACAACTGCAACGTCTTCGATACCAAAGAAGTCACCATAAATCTTGATATCTTGGATTTTTGATTCAATGACGTTGGCAAAAACTTCAACCTTACCACTAGTGAATTTTGTTCCACGACGGACGTTAAATTCAGGTGATTTACCGTAGTTCCAGTCCCAAGTACCAAACTTGGTATCCTTGATACGGTTAATTTCAGCTAATTCTTCCTCAGAAAAAACGTATTCTGTCATCTCTGGATACTCTTTTTTCATGTATTCCAAGAGTAAGTCACGGAATTCTTCGACTGTGATTTTTTCTGGTAATTCATTGACAATATTGGTGACACGGGCACGGACGGATTTCACACCTTTTGATTCAAATTTATCTTTTGAAACCTTAAGGGCATTTGCTAGGACTGACAAATCAACGTCAAAGAGCAAGCAACCGTGGTGCATGATACGACCGTTGATATAGGCTTGGGCATTGCCACAGAATTTCTTTCCATCAATCTCAAGGTCATTACGGCCTGTAAATTCAGCTTTAACACCAAGTTGAGCCAAAGTATTGATAACTGGAGTTGAGAAGCTCTTGAAGTCAAAAGCCTTGTTTTCATCTTCTTTTGAAATGATCGTGTAGTTGAGGTTATTTAAATCGTGGTAAACAGCTCCACCACCACTGATACGGCGAACTACCTCAATACCATTTTCGCGAACATAATCACGGTTGATTTCTTCGATGGTATTCTGGTGACGACCAACAATGATAGATGGCTTGTTAATCCAAAGTAGGAAGATTTGATCCTCATCCAAAAGATGTTTAAAGGCATATTCTTCCAAGGCGATATTAAAAGCAGTGTCGTTTGAATGATTGATAATATATTTCATGATATCCCTTTATACGATAGAGACTGGAAAACATCTTTCCAGTCTAATCTATCTTTCTTTTATTTTTTCTTAGGTGAATGGATGGCCATTCCTAGAACATCCGCAAATGCTTCGTACATCACTTCAGAGTAGGTTGGGTGTCCGTGGATAGTCTTCAGCATTTCTTCAACAGTAATTTCCATTTCGATAATGCTTGATGCCTCGTTAATCAATTCTGCAGCTGCAGGACCGATGATATGAACACCAAGGATTTCTCCGTATTTCTTATCAGCAATAACTTTAACGAAACCTTGAGCAGCATCAGAAGCAATGGCACGACCGTTAGCAGCAAAGTTGAATTTACCGATGGCAACATCGTATTTCTCACGGGCTTGTTCTTCTGTCAAACCAACTGCTGCTACTTCTGGAAGTGTGTAGATAGCTGCAGGAGTTAAGTTCAATTTGGCAACAGCGTGATTTCCTTTAAGGGCATTTTCAGCGGCTACTTCACCCATACGGAAGGCTGCGTGAGCCAACATCTTGGTACCATTGATGTCGCCTGGTGCATAGATACCTGGAATAGAAGTTTCCATATATTCGTTGACCTTGATGCGACCACGATCCAATTCAAACTCAACCTCTCCAATACCTTCAAGGTCTGGCACACGACCAATTGAAAGAAGAGCTTTGCTTGCGATGATATCGTCTTTTCCTTCAACTTTGATACGAAGTTGACCATTTTCCTCAATGATTTCTTGCAGTTTAGTACCAGTCAAGATGGTCATTCCTTTACGTTCAAGGATCAAGCGAAGATTCTTAGACACTTCTGCATCCATAGCTGGCACGATACGGTCCATCATTTCGATAACAGTTACTTTTGAACCAAATGTCATGAAGGCTTGACCAAGTTCGATACCGACAACTCCACCACCGATGATAACAAGGCTTTCTGGAACTTCGTTCATTTCAAGAATGTCATCACTAGTCATGACAAGTGGAGATTCCATACCAGGAACGTTGATCTTGCTGACTTTTGAACCACCAGCAAGGATGATTTTCTTGGTTTCAAGCAATTCAGAACCATTTACCAAGACATTCTTGTCTTTAGTAATAGTACCGATACCCTTATGAACAGTAACTCCGTAGCTACGAAGAAGACCAGCAACTCCACCAACCAAAGTATTGACAACCTTAGACTTGGTTTCAAGGAGTTTGTCCATATCTACAGTGAAGTTTGGATTTTCGATGACTATACCACGGTTTGCAGCATGACTAATGTTTTCGATAATTTCAGCGTTATGAAGGTAGGTCTTGGTTGGGATACATCCACAGTTTAAGCAGGTTCCACCAAGTTCAGATTTCTCAACAAGGGCAACCTTGCCGCCGAGTTGGGCAGCTTTAATGGCTGCAACATAACCAGCAGGACCTCCACCAATCACAACGATATCAAAGGCATCATCGCTCTTACCATCATCGTTTGAGGCACTTGCTGCAGGTTCTGGGCTAGCTTCTGGCACTGTTGCTCCAGCTGTTGGGATGTTTTCCCCTTCTTCACCAAGGTAACCGATAACTTCCGTTACAGGAACTGTTTCACCGTCCCCTTTAAGGATAGCAATCAAGTACCCATCTTCTTCGGCTTCCAATTCCATGCTGACTTTGTCAGTCATGATTTCCAAAAGGATTTCTCCTTCTTTTACAAATTCTCCGACTTTTTTATTCCATTGGACGATTTGTCCTTCTGTCATATCCACGCCGGCTTTTGGCATAATTACTTCTAAGGCCATGTCTTCCTTCCTTTATCTATATCTTAAAAATGAATACTCTTGTTCTTAAATCAACATTGAGATTGGATTTTCAATCAAGGCTTTCAAGTCTTTCATAAACTTAGCACCAGCCATACCATCCACAACACGGTGGTCAATGGTTAATCCTAGACTCATGATTGGGCGAATCACAATTTCACCATTGACGACAACTGGCTTCTCAATTGTCGAACTCACACCAAGGATAGCTGAGTTTGGTTGGTTAATGATAGGACCAAAGGACTGAACGCCAAACATTCCCAAGTTACTGATTGTGAATGTTGAATTTTGAAGTTCACTTGGAGCCAATTTGCCATCCAAGGTACGACCAATGACATCTTTGAATGCAACAACCAACTCTGAAAGAGTCATCTTCTCAGCATTGTAAACAACAGGTGTCATCAATCCATTATCCATTCCAACTGCCATGGCAAGATTGACATAGTTGTGAGTGATAATGGTCTTGCCATCTTCTGTCAATGAAGCGTTGATGTAAGGATGTTTCATCAATGTCTTAACAACTGCAAGTGAAAGAAGGTCTGTTACAGTAGTCTTCTTCCCAGTTGCTTCCATGATTGGCTCCAGAACCTTCTTACGAAGGGCGAGCATTTCAGTCATATCAACTTCATAGTTGAGGGTGAAGGTTGGTGCAGTTAGGTAAGATTCAACCATACGTTGGGCAATAACCTTACGCATTGGTGTCATTGGAATACGCTCAATCTCACCATAAGGAGTGATATTATCAGGAACCTCTTCCACTTTTTCAATCTGAGCAGGAGACTTGATGGTGTCGTTTTCGATATTTTCAGGAAGCAAGGCCAAAACATCCTTCTTCATGATTTTACCACGATGACCTGTTCCTTGGATTTCCTGCCAAGCAATATTATGTTCGAGGGCAATTCGTTTTGCAAGTGGCGAAATGCGAACCACGTTTGTGTCTTTATAAGTTTCCACGTCTTCTTTGTGGACACGACCGTTTGCACCTGAGCCAGAAACGTCGTAGAGGTTGATCCCTAGATCATCCGCTAACTTTCTAGCCGCAGGAGTCGCTCTTAGCTTGTCATCAGCCATGACCTCTCCAATTCTATACTAAGATATTAAGGACGAAAAGAGTTCTGCACCTAAAAGATACAAAGTTTCTCGTCTTTTTTATTTTATTTACATAACTTATATTATGTATTATTCTTTGTTATATGTCTTACGGATTGCATCTTTGATGCTTTCAACTGTTGGAATCATTGCATTTTCTAGGTTTTGTGCATAAGGCATTGGCACATCTTCTCCTGCACAACGACGGATTGGTGCATCTAGGTAGTCAAATGCTTCTGACTCTGAAATAATTGCTGAAATCTCTCCGATATAGCCACTTGTTTTATGGGCGTCGTTAACCAGAACAACCTTACCAGTCTTCTTAACTGAGTTTATGATGATATCCTTATCAAGCGGAACAAGGGTACGTGGGTCAACAATCTCAACAGAAATTCCTTCTTCTGCTAATTCTTCAGCAGCTTGAACCACACGACGGAGCATTTTTCCATAAGTAACAACTGTTACATCTGTACCTTCACGTTTGATTTCCCCAACTCCAAGTGGAATCGTGTAGTCTGGATCAACTGGCACTTCCCCTTTTTGGTTAAATTCTGACTTGTACTCAAGAATGATAACAGGGTTGTTATCACGGATAGAAGACTTGAGCAGTCCTTTCATGTCAGCAGGTGTACCTGGAGCCACAACCTTAAGTCCAGGAATGTGAGTAAACCAAGATTCCAAGGATTGGGAGTGCTGGGCTGCAGAACCAACTCCATTACCAGCAGCGCATCGAACAGTCATTGGAACCTGACCTTTACCACCAAACATGTAACGTGTTTTAGCAGCTTGGTTGACGATATTGTCCATGGCAATAACCGAGAAGTCCATGAAGGTCATATCGACGATGGGACGAAGTCCTGTCATGGCTGCTCCTGCTGCTGCTCCAGAGATGGCAGCTTCAGAAATCGGACAGTCACGGACACGTTCTGGACCAAATTCTTCAAGCATTCCGACAGAAGTACCGAAGTCTCCTCCGAAGACACCGACATCTTCTCCCATCAAGAATACATTTTCATCGCGACGCATTTCCTCAGACATAGCAAGGATAATGGTGTCACGGAAGGACATTGTTTTTGTTTCCATTTTATCTCTTTCTCCTTAGTCTGCGTAAATATCTTCAAATGCTGATTCAAGCGGTGGGAATGGACTTTCTTCTGCAAATTTAACAGAAGCTTCTACTGCTTCCTTGACTTGCGCTTGGATTTCTTCCAATTCTTCGGCACTTGCAATGTTATTTTCAATGAGGTACTTGCGGAGGTTTTCGATTGGGTCTTTTTGTTTCCACAATTCCACTTCTTCACGTGTACGATATTTACCAGGGTCAGATGATGAGTGACCAAGCCAGCGATAAGTTACACTTTCAATCAAGACTGGACCATTGCCACCACGAACATGATCTACAGCTTTCTTAAATCCTTCATAGACATCGATGACATTGTTACCGTCTTCGATGAACATTCCAGGAATTCCATAAGCGGCGCTACGTTGATGGATATGTTCTACATTGGTCATTTTCTTGATATCCGCAGAGATACCGTAACCGTTGTTAATGCAATAGAAAATGACTGGCAGGTTCCAGATAGAAGCCATGTTCACTGCTTCGTGGAAAACACCTTCGTTGGTCGCACCATCTCCAAAGAAGCAGACAACGATTTTTCCAGTATTTTGCATTTGCTGACTAAGGGCTGCACCAACAGCGATTCCCATACCACCACCTACGATACCATTGGCACCAAGGTTACCAGCATCAAGGTCGGCGATATGCATAGAACCACCTTTACCTTTACAGGTTCCAGTGTATTTACCAAGGATTTCAGCCATCATTCCGTTGAGGTCAATCCCTTTGGCAATAGCTTGTCCGTGACCACGGTGGTTTGATGTGATCAAATCATCTGGATTGAGAGCCAACATAGCACCCACGTTAGCTGCCTCTTCTCCAACAGAAAAGTGCGTCATTCCTGGCACTTTCCCTTTCTTTACTAATTGTGCAATTTTTAAGTCCATACGACGGATTTCTTCCATCTTACGGAACATCTCTAGCAAAAGATTTTTATCTAAAGTTGACATCTTCTTGCCTTTCTAAGTTTCTTCTTACCTTACTATTTTACCGTTTTTGGCAAATACTGTCAAAGTTTTTCTAAAGAAAATTTCACAAAATAAAAAAGAAAACCCCATGAAAACAAGGGATTTACTTATAAAGAATATTTTTTCACAAACTTTTTAGCGTTTAGATTTTTCTACAGATTCAAATCTCTTCATAATCACAGTTAAACGCCAACGGTAGAGAACCCCACTCACAATTAGACTAATAATCAAGCCGATCCAGTAAGAATAAGCTCCAAAATCTGTTAGGGAATCAAATAGCATAGCCACTGGGATTGCTACGCCCCAATAGCCAACCAAACCAAGGTAAAAAGGAATCACTGTATCCTTATACCCCCGCAAAATTCCCTGAAGGGGGGCCGCAAAGGTATCTGCTAACTGGAAGAAAAGGCTGTAAGTCAAAAAACGCGCTGTCAAATCGATAAATTCTGAGTCGTTCCCATAAAGACTGGCCACATTTCCCCTAAAAATGTAAAGGAAGGTTAAAGTGAAGGACGCAAAAATGAGAGCTGCCCATCTTCCTAGACCAATATAGGTTTTCGCATCATCAAATCGCTTGGCTCCCACTTCATAGGAAACGACAATAGCCATAGCCGATGAGATACTCATAGGAAAGGCGTACATGAGAGTTGAAAAGTTCATAGCTGACTGGTGACTAGCGATAATCAAGGATGAGAACTTAGCCATAATCAAACCAACCACGGAAAAGATAGCTACTTCCGCGAAGACAGTCCCCCCAATAGGCAGACCCAATCGAACTCCTTCCTTGATTTTATCCATATTAAGTGGAATTCGTTTCTCAAGATGTAGGGCTTTGAGCTTCTCCTGTTTAAATAAAACCAGAACAGAAATTCCAAGCAAAACCCAATAAGCCAAGGAAGTACCTAAACCAGAGCCCGCACCCCCTAATTCTGGAACACCAAAGGCTCCGAAAATCAAGAGATAGTTAAATACACTATTGAGAGGAAGTAACAAAAGCATGAGGTACATGGACAGTTTTGTCAACCCCAGCGAATCCAGCAAGGAACGAATGACACTAAAGAGCAACAGGGGGATAATGCCGATAGATAAAAACCAAAGATAACGAACTGCTACTGCCGCCACTGGTGCTTCTAGTCCAATATGATTCAAGATTGGTGGTGCCAAGAAAAGTACTATCCCCAGCAAGACCACAGATAGTCCCAAAGCCAAATAGATAAATTGGTAAAAATCAGACGCAACTTCTTCCTTTTTGCCTCGCCCAAGATGGTGACCAATGATAGGCACCAAGGCTGACACAATTCCTGTTAGGAATGTAAAGAAAGGATTCCAGATACTGGTTGCCATAGACACACCAGCCAAGTCCATGGTATTGTATTGACCTGTCATAGTCGTATCAACAAAGGAGGCAGAATAATTGGCAAATTGATAAATCAGGATAGGGAAAAATATCTTTAAAAATAAGATAAATTTGTCTTTAAAATGATGGGTTTGGTACATATAGGCTCTCTATTTTTTTGTTTACAGAGCAGACTCCCACCTAGTTTTGATAGACAATTTGTCCCTTACAGATGGTATATTTAACCTGCCCTTTTAAGGTTTCACCGATGAATGGTGAGTTGGCTGCTTTCGAAGCAAAATGGGAGTCCACAAGGCGGTCAGCCTTAGCATCAAAAATAGTGATATCTGCTGGACCATTCTCAGCCAAGTAACCTGCTTCAAAGTTATAAAGTTTAGCTGGGTTGTATGTCATCTTTTCGAGCAATTCCATCAAACTTAACTCACCAGCTTCGACCAAATAGGTCAAGCCGAGAGACAGGGATGTTTCTAAGCCAGTCATACCAGATGGCGCTTTGGTAATATCCTCGACGTTTTTCTCATCTGCATGGTGAGGCGCGTGGTCTGTCGCAATAACTGTGATGACACCTGACTTGAGACCTTCAATCACAGCACGACGGTCTGATTCCAAACGAAGTGGCGGATTCATCTTAGCATTGCTACCTTGTGTCAAAAGGAGCGCTTCGGTCTTAGAAAAATGCTGTGGCGCTACTTCTGCTGTGACTTGCGCACCTAGCCCTTGAGCAAACTCCACTACTTTAACACTTTCTTCCTTAGACAAATGCTGAATATGAACATGAGCCTTAGTTGCATAGGCAATCATGACATCACGCGCCATCATAGCATACTCAGCTACCCCAGTTGCACCACAGATATGGAAATGTTCTTTAGCAATATTTTCGTTAAACCCAAGAATCCCATTCAAACCTGGATCTTCCTCATGAAGACTAATAAAGGTATTAAGCTTTTTAGCTTCCTCCATGGCTTCCTTGACAACTTTACTGCTTTCAAGAGGAATACCGTCGTCTGAGAAACCAACCGCACCAGCTTCTAAAAGTGCCTTAAAGTCAGTCAAATCTTGCCCATTAAAATTCTTAGTAATGGTCGCAACCGTCTTAACATTAATCTTTTCCTTGGCAGCTGATTGGAGAACTTCTTGCAAAGTCTCCACATCTGAAATAGTTGGACTGGTATTAGCCATCATGACAACCGTTGTAAAACCACCTGCAGCGGCTGCAAGGGAACCTGTGTGGATGTCTTCCTTGTGGGTCTGACCAGGTTCACGGAAATGAACATGAATATCGACCAAGCCAGGAGCAACTACAAGACCTGTAGCATCTAAGATTTCTGCTCCTTCTTCCTTGATTTCGGCAGCAATTTTAACAATTTTCCCATCGTGGACTAAAACATCACACACTTGATCCAAACCAGACTTGGGATCCATTACACGACCATTTTTGATTAGTAGCATCTGCTTTCTCCTTTATTCATAGAAATCAACTTGGGTATCCAACAATTTATCCCCATCATAAACAAACTTGGCTGAAAAGAAGGGTTTATCCTCTAAAAGCCACTCAACAAAGGTATGATCCCCTTCCCAAGTAGGCTTGCTCAAAACCTCGTCATAGGGAACCCATTCTAGCGTCCCCTCATTACAGTCAATCACGTCGCCCTCAAACTCCGTCACCTTAAAAACATAGGTGTACCAGTCTAAATCTGGTGTAAATTCAGGAAAAGTGATGACACCTTTTAGAACTGGCTTGGCTTTGAGCCCTGTTTCTTCAAGGATTTCACGCACCGCGCATTCCTGAGGGGTCTCACCTCTTTCTAGCTTACCACCCACACCAATCCATTTACCCGCATGGACATCATTTGGCTTTTTATTGCGATGAAGCATGAGCAGTTCTTTCCCGTTATCAATGTAGCAAATCGTCGCTAACTGAGGCATATTCTCTCCTTATCTAAGCCAATCGATTGGCTCTTGTCCTGTCTCTTTTAAGAATGCATTGGCCTTGGAAAAAGGCTTGGAACCCCAAAATCCTCTGTAAACTGACAAAGGACTGGGATGGGCTGATTCGATAATCAAGTGATGAGGATTGGTAACCAAGGTCTTCTTCTTGCGTGCATAAGCTCCCCAGAGCACAAAAACAACTGGTCTATCTAGATGATTGACCACCTGAATCACAGCATCCGTAAAAGGTTCCCATATCTGACCAGCATGACCATTGGCCCGTCCAGCAGGAACCGTCAAACAAGCATTAAGAAGTAAGACTCCTTGCTCAGCCCAAGCTGTCAAATCATGAGATTTCTTGACCCCGATATCATCTGATAATTCTTTCAAGATATTTTGCAAGGATGGCGGAGCTGGGATAGAGTCAGGTACAGAAAAACTCAAGCCCTGCGCTTGACCTGGCCCGTGATAGGGATCTTGCCCTAGAATCACCACCTTAACTTCTTCAAGCGGTGTTGTCAAGAGAGCCTGAAAAACCTTTTCCTTAGGTGGATAAATAGTCCCCTGAGCATAGACCTGCTCCATAAACTGATTGATTTTCCCAAAATAACCCTCAGGTAATTGCGCCTTAATCAAAGCATGCCAAGACGAGTGTTCCATAGCCGACTCCTTCGTTTTTACTGCCTCTATTATAGCAAAAAGTGGCTATCTAAACCACTTTTTACAGTTTATCTAAACAATCCAGCAAGTCTTGGTAAGACTGGGCTTCGTAGGTTGGCTGGGCTTGTGTGTGATTTTCGAGGTGATGAGGATTGTACCAGATAGTGTCAATCCCCGCATTATTGCCACCTTGAATGTCGGCGGTTAGGGAATCTCCAATCATCAGCGTCTTTTCTTTGCTAAAACCTGCAATCTGTTGGCCAATTTTTTCATAAAAGAGAGCATCTGGCTTTTGTGTTTGCAATTGTTCAGAGATAAAGACTTGATTGAAATAAGGTGCCAGACCAGATTGAGCCAAGCGCCCTGTCTGAATGGCTGTAATGCCATTTGTCGCAGCATACAAGTCATAATCACGCTCGATGAGGCTGTCCAAAAGTTCATGAGCACCCGAAATCGTTTGCCCCTGCTGAGCGAGGTAAAATTGATAACGCTGGGCTAGAAAACTACCGTCTTTTTCCTGTCCAAAGTGAGCAAATAAACGAGAAAAGCGCGTGTTAACCAGCTCTTGTTTACTGATTTTCTTTTGCTCCAAGTCCTTCCAGAGAGCCTTGTTCATGGGAACGTAAAAGTCTTTGTAGGCCTGAATATCTGTAACTCCTTCTTCTTTTAGAAGTTGCGTCAAAGCCACATCCTCAGCAGCATCAAAATCAAGCAAGGTGTGGTCGAGATCGAAGAGTAGAAATTTGTAGGACAATTTGAGAGTTTTCCTTTCTAAATAATTTTTAACTTAATAAATTGTTACTTTTCTCTTCTTCTAATTTTTCTAACTCCGATTTTAGTTGTTTAATTCTGTTTTCAATCGTACTTTCTTGAAACTTCTTTTCGTACATTTCGTATAATTTATTTCTTAGTAACGGCTCTGAAATCATATCAATCTCTGATAGTAGGTTTTCCTTAGTTAAATAGCTTACATGGTTGTTTATGTCTTGCAGAGGATCAAGTTCTTTGATAATGTTGTTTATTTTAGAAATTGCAAATTCACCATAGATATCCTTAATAAACATATCATCATGCATTATTTCCTGTATATTCTTAGCAAATGTATTTCTCATTAATTCTACTTTCACATCCTCTTCATCTTTTACTAAACAAATAACATTTCCATTCTTGATATCAGATAACATAAAAGGAGAATGTGTAGTAAAAATAAATTGAATTTTTGCATCTGAAACTTTATTAAATTCATTGATTAAAAAATTTATTAAACGTCTAGACCATTCTAAATGAAGGCCTTCTTCAATTTCATCTACAAGAATTATATAATTACCTTCAAATGATCTAGTTTTTATCAAAGCAACCAAATCAAGTAGGTTCTTCTCACCTTTTGAAGTAACCTCCCTAACTTGAAACCAGTTTGTCTCA
>ERZ1699251.83-NODE-83-length-11357-cov-2.245236_pt1 | contig 11357 bp, 8 predicted proteins | sample MGYA00581532_ERZ1699251 | MGnify/ENA primary metagenome ERZ1699251 (study PRJEB42319, sample SAMD00040314) | human oral metagenome | material: saliva | host: Homo sapiens | study: EMG produced TPA metagenomics assembly of PRJDB4115 data set (Metgenomic analysis of...
TATGGTTGCTGCTAAAACAACCCTTCCAGTCATCGGTCTTCCAGTCAAATCACGTGCTCTTAGCGGTGTGGATTCGCTTTATTCTATCGTTCAGATGCCAGGTGGTGTGCCAGTCGCAACTATGGCTATCGGTGAAGCAGGTGCGACTAACGCTGCCCTCTTTGCCCTCCGTCTCCTCTCAGTAGAAGACCAAGCTATTGCGACAGCGTTAGCGGATTTCGCTGAAGAACAAGGAAAAATCGCAGAGGAGTCTACAAATGAGCTCATCTAAAACAATCGGAATTATCGGTGGCGGTCAGCTGGGTCAGATGATGGCCATTTCTGCTATCTACATGGGCCACAAGGTTATCGCGCTGGATCCTGCTGCGGATTGTCCAGCCTCCCGTGTGGCAGAAATCATCGTAGCTCCTTATAATGATGTGGACGCCCTTCGTCAGTTGGCGGAGCGTTGCGATGTCCTGACCTATGAGTTTGAAAATGTTGATGCTGACGGTTTGGATGCTGTTATCAAAGAAGGTCAGCTTCCTCAAGGAACCGACCTACTACGTATTTCCCAAAATCGCATTTTTGAAAAGGAGTTCCTTTCAAACAAGGCAAAAGTCACTGTGGCACCCTACAAGGTCGTGACTTCTAGCCAAGACTTGACAGATATTGACCTGTCGAAAAACTATGTCCTCAAGACTGCGACTGGTGGCTACGATGGCCATGGTCAAAAGGTTATTCGCTCAGAAGCAGATTTGGTAGAAGCCTATACGCTAGCAGACTCAGCAGACTGTGTTTTGGAGGAATTTGTCAACTTTGACCTTGAAATTTCTGTTATCGTGTCTGGCAACGGCAAGGATGTGACGGTTTTCCCAGTTCAGGAAAATATCCATCGCAACAATATCCTGTCTAAGACTATTGTGCCTGCTCGCATTTCAGAAAGTCTAGCAGCCAAGGCCAAAGCTATGGCGGTTCGAATTGCAGAACAACTTAATCTGTCTGGAACTCTTTGCGTGGAAATGTTTGCGACAGCTAATGATATTATCGTCAATGAGATTGCTCCACGTCCACATAACTCTGGCCACTATTCGATTGAAGCCTGTGACTTCTCCCAGTTTGATACCCATATCTTAGGTGTTCTCGGAGCACCATTGCCAGCCATCAAACTACATGCCCCAGCTGTTATGCTTAATGTACTCGGCCAACACGTCGAGGCTGCTGAAAAATATGTCACAGAAAATCCAAGCGACCACCTCCACATGTATGGTAAAATAGAAGCGAAGCACAACCGCAAGATGGGACATGTGACTTTGTTTAGTGATGAACCAGATAGTGTGAATGAGTTTGGGAAAGGGATAGATTTTTAGGACAAGTCTATGATACAAATTATCGTTAACGCTTTTGTTGAAAAGGATAAGACTGGAGCAGTCGTGGAAGTCTTGTATGCTAGTGCTGACCAAGATAAGGTACAAGCTAAATATAAAGAACTAACTGCACAATACCCTGAAAACTATTTAGCTATCTATGATTTACCGCTGGATACGGATTTGAATACACTAGATCATTATCCGTCTGTGTTTATTGGGAAAGAGGAGTTTGAGTAGGAAAAACTAAAATATATTTTAATTGATTTTTATTTTTAGTATTGATATTAGCTAGTTGGGAGGATAAAATGAAAAAATATTTGAGATTCTTGGTAACAACAGGTGACTTGTTTAATATTTTCATTCTTTTAATTGCTTTATTTTTATCTTATGTAGGGACCTTAACTATATATGAAAGTATTGATTTAAATTCGAAGTTTCCCTTTTTTTTGTATACTACTATTGCCACATTAGTATCATCTATACTGGATCCTATTTTAGAAATTGTAAAAGTTGAGTCGAAAAAGAAAAAGCTGGTAGTAATATCATTGGGAACTATAGTTAGCTTCGTGACTTTTTGTTATAGCTTTTATGATAATTCAATATTCGATAAACTTCAGTCAATCTCAAAACGGGGAGGTTTCTCGGCTATGTCTGTAGCGTTATTATTATTTAATCTGACTTATATAAACTATCAGCTACAAAAAATGAGAGAAAGAGAGCTAAATGAACAGAAACAAAAATTAAAAACCGCCCTAGAAAGAAACACTGAGCTTGAAAAGTGTGTATCAAAATTAGAAAGAAGAACGAATGAATAAATTAGCATTAAAATTATCCTCGCAAAAGAGTGACGATACTCTATATACAAATTGGCAAATTTCAAAATTATCTAATGATTTTAGTGAATTCTATTATAAATCAGTTTTATTACATGATATTTCTATCTATCTTAATCAAGGTGTTCTGAAAAAAGATGTTATTATTTTTAATTCATCTATAAAAATTAATAATCAATATACAAAATATAGAAGTTCAGAGCTTGATTTGAATAATCCTACTGATGTTGTGAAGTATTATCACCTAGGCTCTCCAATTTCTCTTTTTCCTAATAAACAAGTTTTAGTTTTACATGAATTTTTTGAAGCTTACAGAGTGTATTTTTCTATTACTAGTAAGTACAAGTTAAATTTAGGTAATAAGAGGGATGATTTATCGGAACTATTTAATATCTCTAGAGAATCTTCAGATGTATTGAATTTCAGTTTTGTAGAGTTCTTTAGTGAGAAAATAACAGAGAATAACGAACTAGAAAGTGATAATAGAAGGAAGTGTCTTCAGGAAATACAATCTAAGTTTAAAATTAGAGATAATGAATTGATAGAATTATTTAATAGTTTTGATGAAAAGCAATTATCTAAGCAGTTTGATTATATATTTAACCGATTTGAACGTCCAATCGTTGGTATCAAGATGGAAGATGATAAAATTAAGCTCTTAGGAAATGAGTTCTTTGTACAATCGAAATTTACTTATTCGAATGATCGTTTTTTGGAGACCAGATCAATAAGTCAAAATAGTCCTTTAGAGATGATACTTAATATGTCAATTATAGTCGTCCCTTATTTGTGGCTTATTTTGAGAGAAAAACGTGATGTGATGGAAATGCAAAATCAAAATGGTCAATTGGATCAAGAAATAGCAAGGTTGGATACAGAAATCAAAAATTTAGAAAAGATTTCTGAAGACGAAGATATTTCATTAAATCAATCAACTCCGTTACCTAATTTAAAAAAATCTGTAATACAAAAAGGTGAATCTGTACTAGATGAACTTGAAGCAAAAGTAATGCAAGGAGAAATAACAACATGATCGACCGTTACTCTCGCCCTGAGATGGCGAACATTTGGAGTGAAGAAAATAAATACCGTGCTTGGCTTGAGGTGGAAATCTTGGCTGACGAGGCATGGGCTGAGTTGGGGGAAATCCCTAAGGAAGATGTGGCTTTGATTCGCGAGAAAGCGGACTTTGACATCGACCGTATTTTGGAGATTGAGCAGGAGACTCGTCACGATGTGGTGGCTTTCACACGTGCGGTTTCTGAGACGCTTGGTGAAGAGCGCAAGTGGGTTCACTATGGTTTGACTTCTACCGACGTGGTGGATACGGCCTACGGTTACCTTTACAAGCAGGCCAACGACATCATCCGTCGTGACCTTGAAAACTTCACCAACATCATCGCTGACAAGGCTAAGGAGCACAAGTTCACCATCATGATGGGGCGTACCCATGGGGTGCACGCTGAGCCGACAACTTTTGGTCTTAAATTGGCGACTTGGTACAGCGAAATGAAGCGCAATATCGAGCGTTTCGAGCATGCGGCTGCTGGTGTGGAAGCTGGTAAGATTTCTGGTGCGGTTGGGAACTTTGCTAACATTCCACCATTTGTAGAAGAATATGTCTGCGACAAATTGGGTATCCGTGCTCAAGAAATCTCTACACAGGTCCTTCCTCGTGACCTTCACGCTGAGTACTTTGCGGTTCTTGCTAGCATCGCGACTTCTATCGAGCGTATGGCGACTGAGATTCGTGGTTTGCAAAAATCAGAACAACGCGAAGTAGAAGAATTCTTTGCTAAAGGTCAAAAAGGGTCTTCAGCAATGCCTCACAAACGCAACCCTATCGGTTCTGAAAACATGACAGGTCTTGCGCGTGTTATCCGTGGTCACATGATTACGGCTTATGAAAACGTGGCTCTCTGGCATGAGCGTGACATCTCTCACTCATCAGCTGAGCGTATCATCACACCAGATACGACCATCTTGATCGACTATATGCTTAACCGTTTCGGAAATATTGTCAAGAATTTGACAGTCTTCCCAGAAAATATGATCCGCAACATGAACTCAACCTTTGGTCTTATCTTTAGCCAACGTGCTATGTTGACCTTGATTGAAAAAGGCATGACCCGTGAGCAAGCCTATGACCTAGTGCAACCAAAAACAGCCTACTCTTGGGATAATCAAGTAGACTTTAAACCGCTTCTCGAAGCAGATCCAGAAGTAACATCGCGCCTCACGCAAGAAGAAATCGACGAAATCTTTAATCCTCTTTACTACACTAAACGAGTGGATGATATCTTTGAACGTCTTGGACTAGGTGATTAATTAAAAAATAAACAGCGAGGTTCACAATCTCGCTGTTTATTTTTTATCGAAAAGACTTAGTCTTCTTTTCTTTTAGTGAGTCCATAGGCTGCTAGTGTGGTCATGAGTCCTGCGACTACTAGTCCTGCAGAATGGTGACTTCCTGTTTCAGGAAGTTTTTTCTCTGTTGCCACAGGAGCTGGACCTTGAGGAAGAGCTTTGTTTTCCTCAGCAGGAGTAGTTGATGGAGTTGGTTGGCTTGGGATTTCTAGTTTTGGTTTTTCTTCTGTCGCAGGAGTTGGCACACTTGGGATTTCTTGTGCTGGTTTTTCTTCTTTGACAGCTGCTTGTCCGTTTTCATCGCCTACATGTGTTACCAGAGTTCCGACTACGACTACTTGTGTAACAGCTTCCTGCGCTACGACACTGGTAACCAATGTTCTAACTTCAGTTCCGTCTGCAGCCGTAGTTACAGAATAGAAGTGACTTATACGACCGTTTATACCTTCCGTCACGACACGAGATTGTCCTTTAGGCAATTGATCGGTTTCACGAGTGATGGTGGTGAATGGAATTACTTCCTCTTGGACATCTAGTCTAGGTTTTACCTCAGTAGTTGGTGCAAGACCACTTTCATCACCCTTGTGAGTTACAGGAGTACCGACTTCAACAACTTGGTTCACAGCTTCTTTGGTTACCAGGCTATCAAGGATTGTTTCGGTTGTTTTTCCATTTTCAGTGAGTACAGAGATGTAATGAGTTCGTTCACCTTTGACTCCTGCTGTGATAATATTTTGCTGACCAGCTGGGAGGTTAGGATTTTCTTTCTTGATAACTTCAAATGGGATTTCTTCAGTTCTTGTGATGAGTTCTGGTCTGGTTTCAACATTGGCAGCCACTTCATTTTCATCTAGGCTTCCTGAGTGAGTTGCAGCTGGTTTGAGACCTAAGCGAGCGGCTTTTAGTTTGGCTATAAGTGTGTCAAGCTCAGCTTGTTTATTACGGTTGAGGTTGTAATTTAGAGCTGTTTTAGCTGCACTTAGGGCATCCAAGCTTTCCTTGCTGTATCCTTCTAAGTTTTCAGGAATTTGTGCGATTTCTTCGCGGAGAGCATTATAATTAGCACGGAAGTAGTCTTTGTTGTGGTCTGCAAAGGCAGTCATAAGTTCAAAGATTTCTTCCTCCTTGTACTCAGCGCTTGGTCTATCTGCCCAGATAGCAAGCATACTTCCGACTGTTGGAAGGTCTACTTCAGGATATTTGGTAGAAGCTAGTTGATTGAATGGAACTTTACCAGAATTTTCAACTGCTTTTGAAAGAGGGTAAGTTTCATCTTGTTTGTGATTGCCTATAACATAGTACCAGTCTCCGTTGGTATTCAAGAACTTATAACCCTTGCTTGCTAGGTATTGAGGTGATGCGAGGTTGTAGCCCCACCAGCCTTTAGACCAGTAAGAAATCAAGACATCTTTGTCAAACTGAACATCGTCCTTGTCCTCATAGTAGAAGCCATCGTTGAAGGCCATTGGTTGAAGCCCTCTTTCTTTGGCCATAGCTGCGAGGGTGTTGGCATATTCGGCAAACTTGCCATAGAGTTGATACCATTTGAGGTAGTACCAGCCTTGGGCATTAGTCGCATCGTTAGCGTATTCGTCAGTACCAAAGTTGAAAATCTTTGTTTTACCTGCAAAGAAGTCCATGTATTTACCGATGAGGGCTTTTACAAAGTTCATCGCTTCTTCGTTTCTCAAGTCCATAGTTGTTTTGGAGACTTTGTCAAAGTGGGCTTGAGGATTTTTAATACCCAATTTTTCCATGGCAACTAGCATAGCATCCATGTGACCTGGGCTGTTGATAGCTGGGATGAGACCGATGCTCTTAGATTTAGCGTATTCAATTAGTTCTGTCATTTCTGCCTGTGTAAGTGCAGTCCCGTTTGGATCATCGTAGTAAGCTTTTGTTCCTTGGATGATGGCATTTTTGACATCATCACTTGCATAGTTTTTTCCGTTAGCAGTGATAGTCATATCATCGAGTAGGAAACGAAGTCCGTCATTTCCTAGAAGGAGATGGACGTCAGAATATCCGAGCTCACTGGCCTTATCTACGATGCGTTTGAGTTGGTCAAGAGTAAAGTATTTGCGTCCAGCATCGATTGAAATCACCTTGTTTTTGGCAAGTTTTTCAACCTCACGTTTAGCATCTTCTTCTTTTTGAGCTTCTGGGGTGAAAATTAGCTGACTAATAGCTTCTTGAAGTTTTGCGATTGCTTGATCAATCGTGTCTTGTTGAGCGCGACTGAGGTTGCTATCAAGTGAACGGATGGCTTTTGCCGCTTCGTTAACTGCTGCGACGCTTTCTGCAGTATAACGGTTAAGGTCTTTTGGTACCTCGTTAAGTGCTTGTTCTGCAGACTCATAATCAGCTGCGAAGTATTCAGCATTAGAATTTGCGAATTGACGCATGAGTTTGAAGAGGCGTGATGGTGAATAACGTGCAGATGGAGTGTCAGCCCAAGCAGCTACCATACCACCGATGATTGGAATAGTTGCTCCGTCGGATTTTGGTACAGAAGTGATTGGTGTGTTTTTAATACCATTGAGCCCCTGATCGAGATTGTACCAACCTTGGCCATCTGCATTTCGACCAAGAACATAGTACCAAGCATCGTTAGTGTTTAGGATTTGGTGACCTTTTTCTACTAGAAGTTTAGAAGAAGCGACATCGTAGCCTCCCCAACCACCAGTCCACATAGAAACGATGATGTCTTTGTCAAAACTACCAAAGCTTGTGTCGCTATTGTAGTAGATACCATCATTGAAGGCCATTGGTTTGAGACCGTGAGATTTTACAATACGAGCTAGGTCATTGGCGTAGGCAATAAATTTTTCATATCCTTTTACAGGATAGCCTTCGTTTGGATAGTATTTATCAGCTTGAAGAACGCTCCAACCTTTAGCGTTTGTTGCATCATTGGCATATTCATCAAGTCCGATGTTGAAGATTTCAGTCTTTTTCGCGAAATGAGCAGCATACTTGTCGATAAGGGCTTTTGTAAAAGCGACCGCTTGTTCGTTGTCAAGATCTACGGTACGGGCTGATTCCTTCCCGAAATAGCTAAAGTTAGGGTTTTGGATTCCCAACTCTTTCATGGCATTGAGGATAGCATCCATGTGACCAGGACTATTTACTGTCGGAATGAGACCGATACCTTTATCTTTGGTATAGTTAATCAGATCTGTCATTTGACTTTCTGTTAAGTGATTGCCGTTTGGATCGTTGTAATAATCATTTGTACCTTTTTCAATGGCACGTTTGACATCGTCACTGGCATAGGTCTTGCCGTTAGCTGTGATGCTCATATCGTCCAACATGAAGCGGAGCCCATCATTTCCAACTAATAGGTGTAAATCAGTGTAGCCATAATGTTTCGCTTTATCGATGATTTCCTTTAGTTGCTCTGGTGAGAAATATTTACGTCCAGCATCAATAGAAACAATTTTCTTTTTCGCTAGCTTTTCATTAGTTTGAGTGGCACGTTCAGTAGTCGAAGCGAGTACAGCAGGAGTAGCAGGCTCGTTTTTCTTCTCAGTATTGGCACTCTCTGCGCTTTTTTCCACTTGAGTTGTGTTTTCTGATTCCGTAGTAGGGGCTGGGCTAGTATGTTCTGTTACTACCGGTGCTACCGCATTGTCTGTTTTTGGAACAACTGTGTTAACAGTATCTTTTTTAGTTTTAACTTCCTCTTTTATGGTTTTATCAGCTTGTTTTACAAGTTTTTCTTCTTTATCTTGAATTGGTGCTTCTGATGCTTGTGGGCTATCCGGCACAGCTTGCAAAGTTTCAGTAGCTTTTGGTGCTGGTGTGAGTCCATCTGCAGATACGATTTGCGCACTGAAGGTAAATCCTATCAGTACAGAAGCTGCTCCGACTGCATACTTGCGGATTGAGAAACGCTGTTTCTTGTCTAGTTTCATGATAAAACCTCCTTGATACAACTTTTTTGATAACGTTTACATAAAACCAATTTAATTTTATTATCTATATAGTAAAAAGTCAAGTAAATTTATATAATAACTATAATAAACAGAGTAAATCATAAGATTTTGGAAGGAATAATTTATATAAGAAAGTAAAATTAGTAATTTTTAACTTATTTTTAGTACAAGTGCTACAAATAAATAATTTAATAGCGTTTTCATAGTGTCGCTTTTTTGTGCTATAATATATATAGAAAAAGCCTGAGCAAGGCTCAAGCTTTTTCTTAGTGATCACGGTCACATGAAATGAATTTGATTTTGTAGTAATCCGCTCGTTTATAAGTTTCGCTGTATGCGAGAACTTGACCAGTAGACTCTAGTTTAGTAGTCTTGGTTTGTAAAACGGTTGGGAATTGTTCATCGACTCCGAGGACCGAAGCCGCATGTTCTGGAGTTGGAAATGCTATTTCATTGATTTCTTCAAAATGTTCATCATTCATGTGAATGTGGTAATCCAATTTGAAACGGTTATAGATAGAGCTATAATATTCAAGATTTGGATAATTTGCGTTGATGTATTGTTCTGGAATGTAAGATGTATGGTAGATGTACACAACACCACCTGTTTCGCGTACGCGTTCAATCTTGTAGTAGAACTGATCTCCGCGTAGTCCAAGTTTTTCTAAGTAGCTTAGTTTGTTTCCACGCTCGATAGAAAGGACGGTAACTTTATCATCTTTAGTTTCAAAAACTTCTACATCTGAAAACTCTACGAGTTTGTGTTTGCGTGCGCGTGAAACGAATGTACCCTTTCCTTGTTGGCGGACAATATAACCATCTTTGGCAAGGTCGTTTAAGGCACGGACAACTGTGATAGAACTAACATCATACATTGCAATCAATTCAGCTTCAGTGTAAAATTTATCTCCACTTGCAAATTGCCCAGAGATGATTTTGTTCTTTAATTCATCTTTTATATATTGATATTTTGGAATTGCCATAATTTCACCTCGATTTTCCTTCTCCGTTAAAGATTTTACCATAAAAACGGAAAGAATAGTAGTCTTTTGAATAAAAAAATTAGAATAATAGACTATAAGGTTAATTTACATATAAAAAAGGAGATTTTATACATTTTTATACATGCTAGCTACTTGAAGCTATCTGTCTGTAAAATCTATATCTTTATAAGTTTTTTGTGTATAAGTTGGTAAAAAATGAAAAAAATTGTGAAAACCTATTGACAAATGCAGGATATTGAGATATATTTACTATATCAACAAATGAAAGCGTAAACTTTAATTGTCAGAAGGTAAGAACATGACACGATTTGAGATACGAGATGATTTTTATCTCGATGGAAAATCATTTAAGATTTTATCTGGCGCCATTCATTATTTTAGGGTTCCTCCAGAAGATTGGTATCATTCGCTCTATAACTTGAAGGCTCTTGGTTTTAATACAGTAGAGACTTATGTGGCCTGGAATTTACACGAGCCTCGTGAGGGTGAGTTTCACTTTGAAGGAGCTCTGGATTTGAAGCGATTTCTTGAGACAGCACAAGATTTGGGTCTTTACGCTATCGTTCGTCCCTCTCCCTTCATCTGTGCGGAGTGGGAATTCGGTGGCTTACCAGCCTGGCTCTTAACAAAGAATATGAGGCTTCGTTCCTCAGATCCTGCTTATATTGAAGCTGTCGGTCGCTACTATGACCAGCTCTTGTCACGCTTGGTGCCACATTTGTTGGACAATGGCGGAAATATTCTCATGATGCAAGTCGAGAACGAATACGGTTCTTATGGAGAAGATAAGGCTTATCTGAGAGCAATTCGACAGTTGATGGAAGAGCGTGGTGTAACCTGTCCTCTCTTTACATCAGATGGTCCATGGAGAGCTACTCTGAAAGCTGGAACCTTAATCGAAGATGACCTCTTTGTGACAGGGAACTTTGGTTCTAAGGCACCTTACAACTTTTCACAGATGCAGGAATTCTTTGATGAGCATGGCAAGAAATGGCCACTCATGTGTATGGAGTTCTGGGATGGCTGGTTCAATCGTTGGAAAGAACCGATTATCACACGGGATCCGAAAGAATTGGCAGAAGCTGTTCGAGAGGTTTTGGAGCAAGGCTCCATCAATCTTTACATGTTCCACGGTGGTACAAACTTTGGTTTCATGAATGGTTGCTCGGCTCGAGGGACTCTGGATTTGCCGCAAGTCACATCTTACGACTATGATGCCCTTCTCGATGAAGAAGGAAATCCAACTGCTAAATACTTAGCAGTCAAGAAGATGATGGCAACCCACTTCCCAGAGTATCCACAGTTGGAACCACTTTACAAGGAAAGCATGGAAATGGAATCCATTCCACTAGTCGAAAAAGTTTCCTTGTTTGAAACCCTGGATAGCTTGGCAAGTCCAACTGAAAGCCTCTATCCAAAAGCGATGGAAGAACTTGGTCAAAGTTATGGCTACCTTCTTTATCGTACCGAAGCAAGTTGGGATGCAGAAGAGGAACGTCTCCGTATCATTGATGGACGTGAATCGGTAGGTTTCTTGGTAGAGGTGAAGAATGCCCTCGAGAACCCAGTAGAGCTCCTTATGGACAACGACCTAAAGAAGGCTTTAGAACTATAGTATATTGTTGTTACTTGTCTATATAAACCAAGAGCGGTTATTCTACCAAAGAATAACCGCTCTTTTTTAGTTAGAGATTATTATTTTTTCTTAAGAACATAGAAAGACGCTAATTCCCCTTCCACTTCTTGACCTTCTTGCAAGAAAGCAATAGAACCATCTTCTTTTACCTTATATTGCTGTTCCTTTCCTTTTTCCTCAGTACTAGTAAGGGTAAGTACTTTCTTTTGAGCATCATAAGCGACACTACC
>ERZ1699251.86-NODE-87-length-11131-cov-2.212014_pt1 | contig 11131 bp, 10 predicted proteins | sample MGYA00581532_ERZ1699251 | MGnify/ENA primary metagenome ERZ1699251 (study PRJEB42319, sample SAMD00040314) | human oral metagenome | material: saliva | host: Homo sapiens | study: EMG produced TPA metagenomics assembly of PRJDB4115 data set (Metgenomic analysis of...
TTGCTGAAAACGGATGCTTTAGCTCAAATCAAATACCTGTATCGTCAAAACCGCTTCGAGTGGCAATGCGTGCAGCAATTCAGGACGGTGCAGTTTCAAAGAGCGATAGCCGTACGACTTCATCAGCACGGTTTTGCCCTTGTCGTCTTCCATAAAAACAGGCGTGAAGTTTCCATTCGGCGCATCATCCTGTGGCGAGATTTTACCATCTAGCAGCCACGGGAAGACGTGCCGCACCTGCGTTTGGTACACATCGGGATAGCCGCCTTTGTTTTCGGTCTGTGCGGCTCGACCTTCTTTGCAAAGCTCATCCAGCCAGTCCACACCAGAAACGCCGCACTCCCACGAGGCGATGAGATGTGGCTCTTGCCTGTCTGCATCGCTGAAAACGCTTATCCACCAACCCAGCATAATTTGCTCCTTTTGTGATGGTTTTTTGAGTGCGGGCTGCTCTTAATGCGCCGCCCATTCAATCGAGTTCAAATCGATACCTTCTTTAAACATTTCCCACAGCGGAGACAGTTCGCGCAGTTTGCCGATTTTGGATTTAATCAGTTCTGCTGCGAATTGCACTTCTTCTTCGGTGGTCATGCGGCCGAAGGTGATGCGCAGGGAGGAATGTGCCAATTCGTCGTTGCGGCCGAGTGCGCGTAAAACGTAGCTTGGTTCAAGGCTTGCGGAAGTACAGGCGGAGCCGCTGGATACGGCGAGTTCTTTCACTGCCATAATCAGGCTTTCGCCTTCGACGAAGTTGAAGCTGACGTTCAGGTTGTTCGGAGCGCGGTGTTCGAGGTCGCCGTTGATGTAGACTTCTTCAATACCTTCGATACCTTTGAGGAAGATATCGCGCAGTTTCAGGTAGTGCGCAGTGTCTTGTGCCAATTCTTCTTTGGCAATGCGGAAGGCTTCGCCCATACCGACGATTTGGTGGGTCGGCAATGTGCCGGAACGGAAACCGCGTTCGTGGCCACCGCCGTGCATTTGGGCTTCGAGGCGGACGCGTGGTTTACGGCGTACATACAGGGCGCCGATGCCTTTAGGGCCGTATACTTTGTGGCCGGACATAGACAGCAAATCAACTTTGGCAGCTTCAACGTCGACAGGTACTTTACCGCATGCTTGTGCTGCGTCAACATGGAAAATTATTTTACGTTCGCGGCAGATTTCGCCGATGGCAGGAATATCTTGAACCACGCCGATTTCGTTGTTTACCCACATGACGGAAACGAGGATGGTGTCTTCGCGGATGGCGGCTTTCAGTACGTCTAAATCAACCAAACCGTTTTCTTGTACGTCTAGATAAGTTACTTCATAACCTTGGCGTTCGAGTTCGCGCATGGTGTCGAGTACGGCTTTGTGCTCGGTTTTTACGGTGATGAGGTGGTTGCCTTTGGATTTGTAGAAGTGCGCCGCGCCTTTGATGGCGAGGTTGTTGGACTCGGTTGCGCCGCTGGTGAAAACGATTTCTTTAGAGTCGGCGTTAATCAGTGCGGCAATGTCTGCGCGTGCTTTTTCGACTGCTTCTTCTGCTTCCCAGCCGAATGCGTGGCTGTTGGAAGCGGGGTTGCCGAAGGTTTCGGTCAGATAGGGAATCATTTTTTCGGCAACGCGTTTGTCAACGGGAGTAGTGGCGGCGTAGTCGAGGTATACGGGGGTTTTGACGGTCATGGTTTGCTCTTTCGTTTGGTCATCTGCCTGCGGTCTTTGCCGCAAGTCGGTTTAATGAATGTGTGTAAAGGTAACGACATGACTGCTGTCGCTGCAGTTTTTTTGTTCAATGATGCTTTGCAGCGTAACGCCGCTGAGGTAATCATTGATGGTTTTGTTTAAGTTTTCCCAAAGGTCGTGGGTCAGACAGGGGGCGCCGTGGTTGCAGTTTGCTTTGCTGCCGCACTGCGTGGCATCCAGTCGGTCTTCGGCTGCGGAGATGATTTGTGCAATATTGATTTGCTCGGCGGGAGCGGCAAGGATGTAGCCTCCGCCGGGGCCGCGTAGGCTTTCAACCAATCCGGCACGGCGCAGTTTGCTGAATAATTGTTCGAGGTAGGAAAGCGATATGCTTTGTCGTTCGCTGATGGCACTGAGTTTAACAGCGCCGGTTTGCGCGTTCATCGCCAAATCTATCATGGCGGTTACTGCAAATCGCCCTTTGGTAGTCAGTCTCATGGTGTGGTTGCCTGTGTGGGGCGTTTTTATTAGTGGGGAGAATTGTCTAATATCTGAGTGTTTCAGTCAAGTATGTGGTGGCTCGGTTTGATTGTTTGTTTAAATGGTGGCATTGTCTGATTTTTAAATTGGAAAATATTTTCTTTATTTTTCTGTAATTTGGATTTAAGGCTGTCTGAAAAAAGGCTATCAACCCTACAAATATCAGGGTTAAAATGTTTTGATTTAATATTGATACTGATATAGATTATCAAAATTATTCTTAAAATTTAGTTGTTTTGATGGCGTAAAATGAATGAGGTGTTTGAAATGTTCAGACGGCCTTGATCGTCCATCTTTACCTTAACAGAGGCAATCAACAATGAAATCTGATTTAAGCAAAATAACCTGTATCGAAGACTTGCGCCTTGTTGCCAAACGTAAAATGCCGCGTATGTTTTATGACTATATTGACTCAGGCTCTTGGACGGAAACCACTTATCGTGAAAATACTTCGGATTTTAAAGACATCCGTTTCCGTCAAAAAGTATTGGTTAATATGGAAGGACGCAGCCTTGAGACCAAAATGATCGGTCAGGATGTGAAAATGCCGGTAGCGATTGCGCCGACAGGTTTCACGGGCATGGCGCATGCCGACGGCGAAATCTTGGCGGCACGTGCGGCTGAAAAATTCGGTATCCCGTTTACGCTGTCAACCATGTCCATTTGTTCGATTGAAGATGTGGCTGAAAACACCAGCTCGCCGTTTTGGTTTCAGCTTTATGTGATGCGCGACCGCGAGTTTATGGAGAATCTGATTAAGCGTGCGAAGGATGCTAATTGTTCGGCTTTGGTATTGACTGCCGATTTGCAGATTTTGGGTCAGCGCCATAAAGACATTAAAAACGGCCTGTCTGCGCCGCCGAAACCGACCATCGCCAATTTAATCAATCTGGCAACCAAGCCCGAATGGTGCATGAAAATGCTGAATACGGAACGCCGCACGTTCCGCAATATCGTCGGACACGCTAAAAATGTCGGCGATTTGTCTTCGCTGTCTTCGTGGACTTCCGAACAATTCGACCCGCGCCTGAGCTGGGATGATGTGGCGCGCATTAAAGATTTGTGGGGCGGCAAGTTGATCATCAAAGGCATTATGGAACCCGAAGACGCGGAAAAAGCAGCGAAAAGCGGCGCGGACGCATTGGTCGTTTCCAATCATGGCGGTCGTCAGCTTGATGATACCGTATCCGCCATCAAAGCTTTGCCTGATGTAGTCAGCGCAGTGGGCAGCGATATCGAGGTTTGGATGGACAGCGGTATCCGCAGCGGTCAGGATATTTTGAAGGCTTGGGCTTTGGGTGCGAAAGGTACGATGATTGGCCGGGCGTTCCTGTATGGTTTGGGTGCGTATGGTGAAGAAGGCGTAACCCGTGCGCTGGAAATCCTGTATAAAGAAATGGATATTTCCATGGCGTTTACCGGTCACCGCAATATTCAAGATGTGGATTCCAGCATTTTGCGTTCTACGCGTTGGCATCAAGATAAATTTTAATTTATGAACATAAGAAAAAAGGCCGTCTGAAAATCTGTTTTCAGACGGCCTTTTTATAGACGGCTATTTCTCGTTTTTGCGATACCATTCGATGAAGGCATCGGGTTTGACAAAGCCTAATAAGGCTTCGCTATGACTGCCGTCGGCGCGGACAACAAATACGCCCGGAGGGCCGAAGAGGCCGTATTCTTTCAGTAAGGCCTGATGGTCGGGAGTGTTGGCGGTCACGTTGATTTGGAAGAAGCGCTGCATATCGATCGCTTCGTGTACCTGCGGTTGGTTGAGCGTGTAGGCGGCCATTTCTTTGCAGGATACGCACCAGTCGGCATAGAAATCAATCAGCACGGGCTTGCTTGGGTCGGCTTTCAAAGCGGCATCCATAGCGGCTTTGAGTTCGCCGACATCGGTAAACATCTTGCCGTGGTCGGTTTCTTGTCCGGCTTCGGATGGCGGAACCAGCGTTAAGAAGTGGTGCAGGGCGGTGGTTTGTTTATTGAAGCTTTGCCAGCCAAACCATGAGCCGCCAATCAGCAGTAAAAAGCCTAATACGGCGGCAACTGTTTTCAGACGGCCTTTTTGTTTGCCGGATTTTGCCAAAAGCATAAGGGCGGGAACAATCATCAGCAAGGTGTAGAGGCCGACTACTGCGAAATAAGGCAGATGCGGTGTGGCAAGATATACGGCAACGGCCAGCAAAATAAAGCCGAATGCGTATTTGATGCCGTTCATCCAGTCGCCTGCTTTAGGCAGGATATGGCCGCCGAATGTACCGATGATGATGAGCGGTACGCCGGTGCCAAGTGCCAAGACATAGAGCGCAAGGCCGCCCAGTACGGCATCACCGGTTTGGCCGATATAGCCCAAAGCAAATGCCAGCGGAGGCGCAACGCAAGGGCCGACAATCAGTGCGGACAAAATACCCATGATGAAGACGGAAATGATTTTGCCGCCGGAGAGTTTGTTGCTTTGGTTTTGGAAATAGGATTGGACTGAGTTTGGCAGCTGGATATTGAAGAGGCCGAACATGGACATCGCCAGTACCACCATCAACGCGGCAGCGGCAAGCACGACCCAAGGCTGTTGCAGCCATACGGTCAATAGCGCGCCGGTCAAACCGGCAATCACGCCGACCAAGGTATAGGTCAATGCCAAGCCTTGTACATACACCATAGACAAAGTGAATGCGCGGCCTTTGCCGGCTTTTTTATCGCCCACGACAATGCTGGAAACAATCGGCAGGAGCGGATACATACAGGCGGTAAAGCTTAAGCCCAAACCTGCGACAAAAAACGCCAACAGGTTGGCGTTTAAAGTATCCCAAGAGAGCTTGAAGCGGCTGCTGTCGGGATTGTTTGTACTGGGTTGCGTGGGCATTTGGCCGTCTGAAGAGGCGGACGGTTGCAAAAAGCGGTCTTTAGCAGAAACCGGCTCGTCGCTTTGCGGCTGGTAAACCCCGTTGCCTTTTACGTCAAACTCGGTGTCCACAGGCGGATAACACACACCCACTTCGGCACAGCCTTGATAAGTCAGCGTCAGTTTGTATTGCGGCGCGGCTTGTTTGTAAGGCAGGTCAACCTGTGCGGTATGGTGGTAAACCGTTTGTTTGCCGAAGAATTCGTCTTCTTTTTCTTCGCCTTTGCTGAATTTGGGTTCGGCCAAGACTTTGTCAGGATTGGTCGCTGCAACGATTTTGGACTGGTACATATAGTAGCCGTCAGCGATTTTGAACTGCACGCTGATGCCTTGATCGGTTACATTGACTTGAGGCACAAAGGCTTGCTCTGGAGGCAGCAAATCATTGGCATCTACTGCGAATGCGAAGCTGCTCAAGCCTAAAAATGCAATGAGGAAATAAAGGAATTTTTTCATAGTATCTACGAAGATGCCGTTGAGGAACCGTCATTATAAATGATGGACAAAACAAGCGGCTTAATTTATGTTAAATATTGCGAGAGAAATCTAATGCTTTTGAATTATATCGAAATAGGGTTGCCCATATATGACCGATAGTCTCATGTTATCGTTCAATCTATGCAAAGGCCGTCTGAAACTTTCAGACGGCCTTTGTTTCTATTCGGCTCGGCTTTTACGGATAAGCGATATAAGCGTAAGCGGAATGGTTGTGTATCGATTCGAAGTTTTCGCTTTCAACAACAAACGATTCAATGCGTTTGTCGGCAATCAGCGCAGTGGCTACATCGCGAACCATATCTTCGACAAACTTCGGATTTTCGTATGCTTTTTCCGTTACATACTTCTCGTCAGGGCGTTTGAGCAAACCGTAGAGCTGGCAGCTTGCTTGCGCTTCGACGTAATCGATAATTTCTTCAATGCCTACATCCGCGTTTGCTATCAGGCTGACGGTTACATGCGAACGTTGGTTGTGCGCGCCGTATTGGGAAATTTCTTTGGAACACGGACACAATGAAGTAACCGGAACCATTACTTTCAGACTGTGGCTGTATGTACCGTTTTTGATTTCGCCGGTCAGGGTAACATCATAGTCGAGCAGCGATTGGATGCCGGAGACGGGCGCACTTTTCTTGCGGAAAAACGGGAAGGAAACGCTGATTTTGCCGGAATGCGAATCCAACAGGGCAACCATATCGGCGGTCAGCTTGTGCAGCGTATCGAAATCCAAAGCATCGGTTTGTTTTTCCATCAGGGCGACAAAGCGCGACATATGCGTGCCTTTTTGGTCGGCAGGCAGGAAAACCGTCATGGTCAGGCGGGCGACGGTGGATTGTTCGCCTTCTTTGCTTTTGAGGGAGATTGGAAAGCGCAGGTCTTTGATGCCGACCTGATTAATCGGCAGGTTGCGTAAATCGCGGCTGGATTGCACGTCTGCAATGGCGTTCATGCGTGGTATGTCCTTCATGATAGGATTGTTGAGATGCGTGTGGAGGGAATCGGCTCGTGTCGGCCGATTTGCAAATGCGAGATTATATCACTTGCTTTATCCGCCTGCATTGATTGTTTCTATTTTTCAGATAGTGATAAAATCTTCGATTATTCACATCTACATAGGCAGAGACCAAATGAAATTCGCCACGAAAGCCATTCATTCCAGCTACGATTGCGACGAACACAACCGTGCGCTGATGCCGCCGATTTATCAAAACAGTATGTTTGCATTGCACGAGATTGGAGAAAATGTGCCTTACCGCTATTCGCGCCTGAGCAACCCGACCCGTCAGGTATTGGAAGATACCGTTGCCGATTTGGAGCACGGTGCGGCCGGCTTTGCGTTTTCCAGCGGTATGGCGGGGATTGATGCCGTGTGGCGTACTTTCCTGCGCCCGGGCGATACCATTGTCGCGGTCGCCGATATTTACGGCGGCGCTTATGATTTATTGGTCGATGTTTATCAAAAATGGGGTGTGAACGTTGTTTTTGCCGATTTGGGCAATCCTGATAATCTGGACGAGCTGCTCAAAGCGCACAATGTCAAATTGGTTTGGCTGGAAACGCCGTCCAATCCGCTTTTGCGCTTGGTAGACATTAAAGCCCTTGCAGCAAAAGCCAAAGCAGCCGGTGCGCTGGTCGGTATCGACAATACCTTTGCCACGCCATATTTGCAACAGCCGTTGGATATGGGTTGCGATTTTGTGTTCCATTCCGCTACCAAATATTTGTGCGGCCATTCGGACGTACTGATGGGCGTAGTCGTTGCCAAAACCAAAGAGCTGGCTCAGCCTTTGCACGATATGATGGTTCATACCGGCGCGATTGCAGGCCCGATGGACTGCTGGCTGGTGTTGCGCGGCATCAAAACGCTGGCTCTGCGCATGAACGCCCATTGCCAAAATGCACTCGAAATCGCGCGCCGTTTGGAAGCCCATCCTGCCGTAGAAAAAGTGTTCTATCCCGGCCTGCCGTCTCACAAACATTACGAACTCGCCCAAGCACAAATGCCCAAAGGTATCGGCGGCGTGGTTACGGTTTATCTCAAAAACGATACGCGTGAAGCGGCCAATAGCGTGATTAAAAACATGAAACTGGTCAAAATGGCTTCCAGCCTCGGCGGCGTGGAAAGTCTGGTCAACCATTGCTATTCCCAATCCCACAGCGGCGTGCCGCATGATGTGAAAATGGAAATGGGCATCAAAGTCGGCTTGCTGCGTTTCTCTGTCGGTATTGAAGACGTTGACGATATTTGGAACGATATTTCCAAAGCATTGGATACGACTTTGTAAATAAGGCTCAAAGGCCGTCTGAAGGTGAATCGTTTTTCAGACGGCCTTTAGCAATAACCAAGGAATAGATATGAAAACATTATTCGGTGCATTGATGGGTATGGTGGTTTTGGCAGCTTGTACATCTCCTTCAGTATCTCAGCCTGAACAAGCCTCTAAAGCGCAGGTGCAAACTCAACAAACTGCGCAACCTACTTTAGCCGCCAAATGGCGTGTTGTCGCTTTCAATAAATTCACCGAAAAAGATTTGGCCGGTACTGATGCCTATCTGGATTTGAGCGAGATGCCTAAGGCGTATGGCAAGATGGGGTGTAACGGAATGATGTTCCAAGCCAATACGATTGGTTCGGACAAAATTGATTTTGGCCATATTGCGGTAAGCATGATGCTGTGTGAAGACATGAAGCTGGAAGATGCGTTTTTGCGCAAACAAAGCGTATGGAACTATCGTTTTGACGGTAACGATTTGATTTTGGAACAAAAAGGTATAAGTATCCGTTTGCGTCGTGAATAATCTTAAAGGCCGTCTGAAAATAAATATTTCAGACGGCCTTTTGAATCTTTATAATAAGCCCTATTTGAAACTGATACCGAATATCAAGGAAACCTATTATGGCAGCTTCTCCAGAAGCCAAGTTTACCGAAGAAAAAGTCTTGTGGATCAAACACCATACGCCTAAGCTGATGACTTTTGCCATCAGCCGTCCCGAATCCTACCGTTTTTCGGCAGGGCAGTTTTCGCGCCTTGGTTTCCGTGACGGCGAGGGCTTTATTTGGCGCGCGTATTCTGTCGTGTCTGCCGAATACGCCGATACGCTTGAGTATTTCGCGGTGTTAATCGAAGGCGGCCCGATGTCGGCACGTTTTGCAGCAATGAAAGAGGGCGATACCATTTTGCTGGATAAAACGGCTACCGGTTTCCTCTTGCCCGAGCGTTTCCCCGACGGAAAAGATTTGGTCATGCTCTGCACGGGTTCCGGCATTGCGCCTTTCCTCTCCATTATCGAGCAGCCTGAAATCTGGCAGCGTTTCGACCGTTTGGTTTTGGCGCATTCCGTCTCTTACGCCGACGAGTTGATTTTCAACCAACGCCTTGCCGATTTGAAAGAGCATCCGCTGATTGAGGAATATTTCCATAAATTCACTTTTGTTCCGGTTACCACGCGTGAGGAAACAGAAGGTGCATTGAGCGGCAAACGGATTCCCGAATTGCTGAAGAATGGCGGCCTGGAAGAAAAAGTCGGCTTCAAGTTTACCAAGGCTGATACGCGCTTTATGGTTTGCGGCAATCCGGCAATGGTCAAAGACACTTTCCAAGCCCTGATGGATTTGGGCTACGCCATGCACCGCAACCGCATCCCCGGCGAAATCATGATGGAAAATGGTTTTTAACAGATAAATGGTCAAAGGCCGTCTGAAAGTTTCAGACGGCCTTCAATATTAAATATAAACCGAAAATCAGAGAAAATATGAATATTAAACAATTTATCCAAGCCTTGCCCAAAGCCGAGCTGCACGTCCATATCGAAGGGACGTTCGAGCCGGAGTTGATGTTTGAAATCGCCAAGCGCAACCACATAGCGATTCCTTATGAGAATGTCGATGCGGTACGGCAGGCTTATGATTTTCACAATTTGCAGTCGTTTTTGGATATTTATTATGCCGGTGCCGGCGTATTGTTGCACGAGGCGGATTTTTACGATTTGACCCACGCGTATCTTGAGCGTTGCCGCGAAGACAATGTCGTGCATACGGAAATATTTTTCGATCCGCAAACCCATACTGCGCGTGGCGTGGCGTTTGAAACTGTGATTAACGGCATTGTCCGAGCCTGCCGTGAAGCCGGGCAGCAATGGGGCATAAGTACGCGTTTGATTATGTGTTTCCTGCGTCATTTGTCGGAAGAAAGCGCATTTGAAACCTTAAATCAGGCTTTGCCTTATAAAGAACACATCATCGGCGTAGGCTTGGATTCGAGCGAACTGGGGCATCCGCCGTCTAAGTTTGAACGCGTGTTTGCTCAGGCGCGGGCGGAGGGTTTGTTGACGGTGGCCCATGCCGGAGAAGAAGGACCGCCGGAATATGTTTATGAGGCTTTGGACTTACTGCATATCCGCCGTATCGATCATGGCGTACGGGCGGAAGAAGATGAGGCGTTGATGGCGCGTTTGATTAAAGAAAAAATGCCGTTGACCGTTTGCCCGTTGAGCAATTTGAAATTAAAAGTGTTCCCTGAAATGGCAAAACACAATTTGCGCCGTATGTTGCAACGCGGCGTATTGGTAACCGTCAATTCCGATGATCCGGCGTATTTCGGCGGCTATATGAACCGCAATTTTGAAGTACTTGCCGAGGCTTTGGATTTGAGTGCGGAAGAAATCAAAACCTTGTGCTCCAATTCGTTCCGCGCTTCGTTTTTGAGCGATGCGGAAAAGGAAGCATGGATACGGAAGATTGAAAGTTTTGATGTTGAATCATGATAAAAGGCCGTCTGAAAAAAATTTCAGACGGCCTGAGACCTTTGCAAAATTCCCCAAAATCCCCTAAATTCCCATCAAGACATTTAGGGGATTTTCCATGAGCACCTTCTTCCAGCAAACCGCACAAGCCATGATTGCCAAACACATCGACCGCTTCCCACTATTGAAGTTGGATCAGGTGATTGATTGGCAGCCGATCGAACAATACCTGAATCGTCAAAGAACCCGTTACCTTAGAGACCACCGCGGCCGTCCCGCCTATCCCCTGTTGTCCATGTTCAAAGCCGTCCTGCTCGGACAATGGCACAGCCTCTCCGATCCCGAACTCGAACACAGCCTCATCACCCGCATCGATTTCAACCTGTTTTGCCGTTTTGACGAACTGAGCATCCCCGATTACAGCACCTTATGCCGCTACCGCAACTGGCTGGCGCAAGACGACACCCTGTCCGAATTGCTGGAACTGATTAACCGCCAACTGACCGAAAAAGGCCTAAAAATAGAGAAAGCATCCGCCGCCGTCGTTGACGCCACCATTATCCAGACCGCCGGCAGCAAACAGCGCCAGGCCATAGAAGTTGATGAGGAAGGACAAGTCAGCAGCCAAACCACACCGAGCAAAGACAAAGATGCCCGTTGGATAAAGAAAAACGGCCTCTACAGACTCGGTTACAAACAGCATACCCGCACCGATGCGGAAGGCTATATCGAGAAACTGCACATTACCCCCGCCAATGCCCATGAGTGCAAACACC
>ERZ1699251.89-NODE-90-length-10890-cov-2.239338_pt1 | contig 10890 bp, 10 predicted proteins | sample MGYA00581532_ERZ1699251 | MGnify/ENA primary metagenome ERZ1699251 (study PRJEB42319, sample SAMD00040314) | human oral metagenome | material: saliva | host: Homo sapiens | study: EMG produced TPA metagenomics assembly of PRJDB4115 data set (Metgenomic analysis of...
TCAGCGCCAACGAAGGCGATCTATACCGCGCCTTTGACAACGTGATCCGCAATGCCATCAATTACAGTCCGGAAGGCAGCACCATTCAAACCCATATCGGACAAGACGGCAAAAACTGGATTATCGATGTTACCGACAACGGGCCTGGCGTGGACGAAATGCAGCTTCCGCATATTTTTACTGCCTTTTATCGCGCCGACTCCAGCGCCCACAAACCCGGTACAGGTTTAGGGCTTGCCTTGACGCAGCACATTATGGAACAGCACTGCGGTAAAATCATTGCTGAAAATGTCACACCCAACGGCCTGAGGATGCGTTTTATCCTTCCCAAAAAGAAAGCCGGAGACAAAAAAGAAGTCTAAAAATAAGGCCGTCTGAAACTTTTCAGACGGCCAAAAACACAAATAAGGAACCATCATGAGTGCAACCGTCCAAACCGGCTACTTCTTCATGCCTGAACACATCATCCTTGTCGGCGCCAGCGAACGTCCGCACAGCCTTGGCGAACGCATTTTCAGCCACTTGCTCGGTTCCTCATATCAAGGCAAAATCACCCCCGTCAATTTTCGACACAGCAGCGTCGCAGGTATTCCCTCCTACTCCAGCCTCAGCAAAATCCCGGGCCAAGCCGATTTGGTTGTTGCCGTTATCCCACCAGACCATTACGACTCGCTGTTCAAAGCCTGCCGTAAAAAAGACCTGCGCCACATTATCCTGATTCAAGATTGGGAAAACCTGCCGCCCGAATCCTGTAAAAACGCCCGCTCCATCATTCAAAAACATCACGGCGACGAATTGAACATCAGCGTGTGCAACAGCGCAGGCATCCAACTCCCCTCGCTCAACCTCAACATCAGCACCCAAGCCGACTATCCGGCCGGTCATATCGCGTTACTGACCGGCCACAGCACCGTCAGCCGCAACATCAACCACCTGCTGAACACGCTACACCAAGGCGTATCACGCCACATCAGCCTCAACTATGACCTAAGCCCTACTACGTCTGCCGACTGGCTCAACCGTTTCGGCCACAACCGCCATACCAAAGTTGCCGTGATCCACTACAATCCGGCCGAAAACCAACGCGAGCTGTTCAGTGCCATCCGCCACTTTACACGCCACACTCCGCTTATCCTGTTGTCCACACACTACACCGACAACACAGACAAAGCCATCCTGCGCAGCCTCAGCCGCCATTGCAATTTCCAACCGGTATTCAATACCGCCGAACTGGAAGCAGCCCTAAAAGCCCACCTATCCGGCATTCCCGTCATTACCAACCCCACCATTCTGTCCGACACGCCGATAGAATGGCTGCGCACTACCGCCGATGCCTGCGAATTGACCCTCGACCTCCCAACCGAAGTACCATCCATCCGACAAGGCTGCATCGGCAGCAACCCTACGCCTGCACGCATCCACCGTCTGGCACTCGAACAATTACAAAATCCGCATGCTCAAGCCCTGCTCGGCATTATTTCGCCAGATACGCCGGATGCGTACAGCATTCATCAAACTCTGGATAATTTGGCACAAAAAACCAGCAAGCCCATTCTCGTCAGCTATCGTTTTTCAGACGGCCTGACTCGGTTTAACACGCCGGAAGAAGCCTTGCTGACACTTTATTTCCGCAATCAAACAGCCTATTTGCAACAAGTACAAAATACCCCTGCCCCAGCCAAAACAGGCCGTCTGAAAACACCTAAAAGCAAAAGTATCGATAAAGCCATTGCATCCGGCCAAACCGAACTGATGGCGGAAGCCCTATACCTGCCTCCGTGCCAAATCCAAAAACACAATGCCGTCCAATTTCGATTCAGCAGCCATGCCATTTACGGCAATATCCTTACCGCCCATTACAACGGCCAAACCGAAGCCGCATTACCTCCCTTTACCACACTCGATATCCAGCGTTTAAGCCAGTTTACAGAACTCGACAACACGTCCGTTCTCAATCAATTCCTGCATTCCCTAAACACGCTTATCCACAACAACCAGCATATCGGCGACATTATCCTCAACTACAACGGCAGCCAATACAACAGCACCATCATTCCCGAAATCGTAGAAAAACCTGTTGCACCAACAACCAAAATTCCTAAAAAAGCCGTCCAAACCTTGGAACAGGCCGCCGCCAAAATGCAAAGCGCCGCCGCCTATCTCCAACAAAAAAATCCGGCCGCAGCCGAATTCCTACGCAACACCGGCGAAGCCGCTTCCGAACTGCTGCACCCTAAAACCGAAACGCCCGAGATACAAAACGTACTCGCACCCTATCCGAGCCAAACCGATACCTTTACGCTGCCCGACGGCAACACACTGCACATCCGCGCACTAGAGCCTGAAGATGCCGAAGCCAAACAAAAATTTGTCCGCCAATTACCCGCGGCCGACCGCTATACGCGCTTCATGACCCATACCAACGAGTTGCCGCTGCCCACACTTGCACGGCTGACCCGTCCCGATTTCCATACCGAATGCGCATGGGCAGCCTTCACTTCAGACGGCCGTATCGTCGCAGTCAGCCGTTACAGCCGCATCAATCGTAATGAGTGCGAGTTCGGCATTACTTTGGCACCTGAAGCCCGCAAAACCGGCTTGGCAGGCAAAATGATGAGCCTCATTATCCAAACTGCCACACAGCAAGGTTACCAAACCATGAATGCGGAAATCCTCAAAGAAAACACACCGATGCTCAAACTCGCTGAAAAATCAGGATTTACCGTCACCCCATCGGAAACCGACCGCTGCCTGTATCAAGCCAGCCTCGATTTGAACGAATGGCAAAACAGCAACAAAAACAAATAAAAACTTGCATAACCCGTGTGAAATATCCTAAAATTAGCGGTTTCTATATATCCGCATTTTTCAAAAGGACTCAAAATGGTAGTTATCCGTTTGGCTCGCGGCGGCTCAAAACACCGCCCTTTCTTCAACGTAGTCGTAACTGACTCTCGCAACCGTCGTGACGGCCGCTTCATCGAGCGCGTAGGTTTCTACAACCCCGTTGCCAATGAAAAACAAGAACGCGTACGTTTCGACGCAGACCGCATCAACCACTGGGTTGCTCAAGGCGCGAAAGTTAGCGACGCAGTTGCCAAACTGATTAAAGAGCAAAAAATCGCTGCTTAATCAGCTAAAACGACCATGACAGACACTCAAAAACGGGTAGCCATGGGCTACATCAAAGGCGTATTCGGCATTAAAGGCTGGCTTAAAATTGCCGCCAATACCGAATATACCGACAGCCTGCTGGACTACCCCGAGTGGCAGTTGTGCAAGGATGGCAAAATCCTGAATGTTGTGCTTGAGGCAGGTAAAATTGTCAACGGCGAACTTCAGGTCAAATTTGAAGGTATAGACGATCGCGACCAAGCATTTGCCTTGCGCGGCTATACCATCGAAATCCCCAGAGAGTCATTCGCCCCTACTGAGGAAGACGAATACTACTGGGCAGATTTAGTCGGTATGACCGTCATCAACAAAGAAAACATCGTCCTCGGCAAAGTCAGCAACCTGATGGAAACCGGTGCAAATGATGTTTTGATGATTAAAGGCGAACACGGACAAATCCTGATTCCCTTTGTCTCCAACTATATCGAATCTGTCGATACCGACAGCAAAACCATTATCGCCGACTGGGGTTTGGACTACTGATGCTGATTCAAGCCATCACCATTTTCCCGGAGATGTTCGACAGCATTGTCGAATATGGCGTTACAGGCAGAGCAAGAAAACAAAATCTTTGGCAGTTTCAAGCCATCAATCCCCGAAAATTTGCCGACAACAAACTTGGCTATATTGATGATCGCCCCTTCGGAGGTGGTCCGGGAATGATCATGATGGCGCCGCCGCTTCAAGCGGCAATCGAAGAAGCTAAAGCAAACTCGCAAAAACCTGCCAAAGTAATTTATCTCAGTCCGCAAGGTCAGCCGCTGACACATAAAAAAGCGGCAGAACTTGCCGAACTACCCCATCTTGTTCTTCTATGCGGACGCTATGAAGGCATAGATGAGAGATTGCTGCAAAGCAGTGTGGACGAAGAAATCAGCATTGGCGACTTTGTCGTCTCGGGTGGCGAATTACCTGCTATGATGTTGATGGATGCCGTCTTAAGATTGGTTCCGGGTGTATTGGGCGATATACAGTCAGCCGAACAAGACTCGTTTTCAGACGGCCTTTTAGACTGTCCTCATTACACCAAACCCGTAGAATTCCAAGGCATGATAGTTCCCGACGTCTTACGCTCAGGAAATCATGGCTTGATTGCCGAGTGGCGATTGAAACAATCGCTGCGACGCACTTTAGAGCGCCGACCTGATTTATTGGAAAAGCGCAGTTTAATCCCAAAGGAATCCCGCCTCTTAAAAGAAATCTTGCAAGAGCAACAGGAAATCCAATCATAACTTAGGAAAAACAAATGAACTTGATTCAACAATTAGAGCAAGAAGAAATCGCTCGCCTGAACAAAGAAATCCCTGAATTCGCTCCAGGCGACACCGTTGTCGTATCTGTACGCGTAGTTGAGGGTTCTCGCAGTCGTCTGCAAGCATACGAAGGTGTTGTTATCGCTCGCCGCAACCGTGGCCTGAACAGCAACTTCATTGTTCGCAAAATCTCTAGCGGCGAAGGTGTAGAACGTACTTTCCAACTGTACTCTCCTACCGTAGAAAAAATCGAAGTTAAACGCCGTGGTGACGTACGTCGCGCCAAACTGTACTACTTGCGCGGCCTGACCGGTAAAGCAGCTCGCATTAAAGAAAAATTGCCTGCTCGCAAAGGTTAATAGCCTTCATCAAAAACCCACTTCAATGAAGTGGGTTTTTTGTTTTTTATACAAAAACTCCTTGTCTTTCTTACACAATCCTGCAAGCTAATCACAATAAACACCTCACGCATAAACTTAAACAGAATCGTAACTTCCCTACCTCTTTTAACCTTTATACAAAAGGCCGTCTGAAACAAAAGATTCAGACGGCCTTTAATCACATCGAATGGTTATTTAAACCATCTTGCCAATGCCGGGATACGCGACAACAACAGTGTATCCAAAATCCAAATAACAGCGATTGCAGCAATAGCAGTTGGGAATATCACAGCCAAAATCAAAAGCGGCACAGCCATTACCCACCATACCGGTAATTTGATTTTCTGCGCCGGAGGAACCAAACCACGTGCTTCCGAAGGACGGCGTTTCCACCACATTACACAGCCGCTGACACAGATAAAGATAATCGCCAGACAGAACAAGACATTTGCCAATACGCTCCACCAGCCCAATGTACCCATATGCAAAGCAATGCTTGCCGCCATGAATTTACCAAACCAGTTGTAATCGTCGAAATGAATATCAGCCAGGATTTTACCGCTGTATTGATCAATATGTACCGTGCGGTCAGCGGTTGGACTAATCATATCGTAACTCATTGAGTCTTGCGACAACGTCCATACACCGGTCTCACCTTTGGGTAAATTGAGCTGATAACGGCCTTTAAAGCCAATTTCACGTGCAAAGCGGTCAACCGTCTCCAAAGTCATCGGCTCGCTTGGATTAATGCCGTTTTCACCCATTGTCGTACCGGAAACCGGCATAGGCGTCAACTCCAAAATCCATGGCACTTCTTTAGATTTACCGTCGTTCAGCACATCACCATGGGTTGGTACGGAAGATACAGGATTCGGCTCGACGCCCCATTTACCCGCAGGAAATTGGCTCCACGCCTGAACCGCTTTACCCCCCCAAATACCTGCCCAAGCAATACCTGACAGACAGAACAGCAACAAAATCAAAGAAACCCAAGAACCAAATGCTCCGTGCATGCTACGCCACCATGTGCGTCCTTTGCCTGCTTTCGGCACAAGCATGGATTTCAGGCTGCGCTGTTTCGCCCACCACAAATAAATCCCCGTGATTATCATCAGGATGGTCAGCGACGCGGCAGTTTCCAGCAGATAGTCGCCCACCGGGCCGATCATCATATCGCCGTGGATTTCGTCCATCGTGTGATACCAGCCTTGACCACGCGGCATCGTATTCACAACTTTTGCCGTATAGGGATCAACGGCAACCATAGTGGCTTTATCGTCATTGTTCACACGGAATACGGCGACCATGTCATCTGCGCGCGGCGCAATATATTGCACTACAGAAGCAGTTTCCGGATTCACAAACTGTCTGGCGGCCTCAGCCTGAGCCGACAAAGGCTGCAACACTGCCTGCGGCGTAATATGTATGCGTTCGCCTTCTTTACCGGTAATATTGGCGAATAGCAGCATTCCCAACCCTGTAACAGCCAGCAGGGTTAAAAACGGCGCAACCAAAAGTCCGGCATAAAAATGCCATCGCCAAACAGTCAAATAACGGCGGTTAGCCCGTTGTTCATTTTGGGAAGTTGGTTTTGTTTCCATATTTTCTCTTTATATAGTTAAAGCAGACTAATCACTACGAATTAGCAACAGGTATTTTAATCAAAAACATTCATTTAAGAAACCGTTTTTCCAATGCAGCTTTGAAATACTTCAATATTTAGTTTTTAGGCCGTCTGAAAAAACAAAATAGACAGAAAACAACACTTTACTGAAATTCCGTTTTAATCATTGCGGTTTCGGCAGAATTTGGTAGAATACAGACATTACTTATTTATTCATCAAGCCGCCAAGCTTTGGCGGCTTGTATTTTTATTTCCAATCCGGCTAACGCGCGTGGCCGGATAAAATTTTAAAAGCATCATCATGCTTTCATGGAGAACTCAATGCAAAAAATCCCTTTGACCGTCCGTGGTGCAGAATTGTTGAAACAAGAACTTCAACACCTCAAAAGCGTAGCACGCCCAGAAGTCATCGAAGCCATCGCCGAAGCACGTTCGCACGGCGACTTGTCTGAAAACGCAGAATACGAAGCCGCCAAAGAGCGTCAAGGCTTTATCGAAGGCCGCATCGCCGAGTTGGAACACAAACTCTCTATGGCGCACATCATCAACCCTGCCGAAATCCATGCAGAAGGCAAAATCGTGTTCGGCACAACTGTGACACTGGAAGATTTGGAAACCGAAGAACAAGTTACCTACCAAATCGTCGGTGAAGATGAAGCAGACATCAAAGAACGCAAAATCTACGTTGGCTCCCCCATTGCCCGCGCCCTGATCGGCAAAGAAGAAGGCGACGTTGCAGAAGTTCAAGCACCCGGCGGCGTACGTGAATATGACATCATTGCCGTACAATATATCTAAATAAACAAAAGGCCGTCTGAAAACATTTTCAGACGGCCTTTTGTTGTACCTAAAAACACCATAATAGAAAAAGTGAAATCTTCCCAAGAGAAATATAATGAATCTACTGTACAAAATTATCCAAACCGCTGCCACCATGTGGCTCGGTATGCAGCTGACCGCAGGCTATGTTACCGCCCCTATCCTGTTCCGCCTTCTGCCTAAAATGCAGGCGGGAGAAATTGCCGGCATTTTATTTGCCATTACAGCGATATGTGGCTTAGTTATTTTTGGCGCAGCCTATGCCTTTTTCAGACGGCAACTGGCATCACTTTCTTGGTGGATATTGGTCCTTTGGTTACTCTTAGCCTGCAACCACCTTTTGGTTACGCCGGTTATCGAAGCACACAAGTATGGGCTGGATAACTGGCTGCTGTCCCTAGTAGGCGGAACATTCGGCATTTGGCACGGCTTATCCAGTATCATCTTTTTGATTTGTATGATACTGGCAGCCATCTGCGTATGGAAATGGCCCAAGCCAAACTAATCTGTCTTAATAAAAGGCCGTCTGAAAATAAGTCTTTCAGACGGCCTTTTATTTTGAATCATGAATTCCCCGACTCTTCAAATATAAACCATAAAAAATGCCCTGCAATATGCAGGGCATTTTTCACAAACCGATTAAGGTTTAGCGTAACCGTGAACGCCATTGTAAGGAGCTGGGATCCAACCTTCATCAGTAGCAGGCAATTCGCCTTGACCTTCGATAGTTTGGCCTGGAGCAACTTGACGAGTAACAACGCTGCGGATTTTAACATCAACGCGACGGTCAGGTTCGATACAAGCGATAAGGGCAGCACGTTTCTTAGCTTTAGAAACTTTTTTACCCAGTTTAGCAACTTCAGCTTCACAAGTAGCAGTCATGCGAGCTTGAGATTCGCCCAAACCTACTGCAGAGATTTTGCTAGAAGCAACGCCACGGCCTACCAAGTAGTTAGCAACTACGTTGGCACGACGCTCAGACAGAGCTTGGTTGTATTGCTCAGAACCCATGAAGTCAGTGTGACCTTCAACACGTACAGTTTCTACGTTTTTGTTGCTCAGGCGTTGAGCCAAAGCGTCCAGGTTTTCTTGAGCTTCAGGACGCAGGTTGTCTTTGTCGAAGCCGAACAGAGTTTTAGTAGACAGAGAAACAGTTTCATCAACATACTCAGGAGCTTGTTGTACAGGAGCAACTGCTTCACGATCACCACATTCAACACGGCCTTGGGTAGCTTTGTCGAAGTAGCTGTTTTTCCAGCATTCGCCGTAGTTGTTACGGACGATTTCTTGAGATTGGCTGCTTACGGTGTAACCGTGTTTGGTGTGCGCTTCGCTGGCCATAGCGGTGCCGGAGGCAACCAAGGCAACGAACAATGCGCTTAATTTCAGCTGTTTGGTCATTTTATTCCCTCATCAAATTGTTATGCGGCGGACTAGGAAAGCAACCGCTGCAAAGTACCAATATACAGGCCGCAGTATCAAAACAGCGGCAAATCGGATATATCAGGTTGCACTATAAAGAAGCGCAAGGCAAACTGTCAATACTCGATGCCTTCAAACAATCATGAAGTGCCTGCTTCCTAGTAGTTAATCATGCCGAAAAATCAATCTTGTGTCATTAATTTAGGGCAAAATCAGACAATTCACCCACCTGAAGTTGTACAAAAACAACAAAACCCCTTTCCCTCTTCTTTCCTGAATTTCCTGTTTTCATATCGTTAAAAGATATTTTCATTAAAAACAACCGTTTTCAAAACTCAGGGCGAAACTGGGCAAAATATGTTAAATTACATGCCGTTTGTCGCACAAAATCCACATTAACAACGTATCCGGTACTGCTACCATGAAACTGCAACAATTACGTTATGCCCTTGAGGTTTACCGACACAATCTGAATGTCTCCGAAGCCGCCGATGCGCTTTTCACATCCCAGCCCGGCATTTCCAAACAAATCCGCCTGCTTGAAGAAGAATTGGGTATCCAAATTTTTATCCGCAGCGGCAAACGTGTGGTTTCCGTTTCGCAACCGGGTAAAGCCGTATTAGAGATTTCGGAACGGATTTTGCGTGATGTACAAAACATTAAAAATATCGGCAGCGAATTTACCGATCATGACAGCGGCTCCCTGACCATCGCGACAACGCATACCCAGGCGCGTTATGCTTTGCCAAAAATCGTTGCGGAGTTTGTCAAAAACTACCCTAAAGTCAATTTGACCATCAAACAAGGCAGCCCTTCTGCCATTGCGCAAATGGTCAGCAGCGGCGAAGCTGATTTGGCAATTATTACTGAACGCATTGACGATCATCCTGAGTTGGGTAAACTGCCCTGCTACGAATGGAACCATGCCGTCATTGTTCCGCACGACCACCCTCTTTTGGACTGCCGTAATCCTTTAAGCCTTGAAGATTTGGCTTCTTTTCCGCTGGTTACTTACGAATTTGCTTTTAATTCCGGCAGCAGCATCGCGCGTACATTTAATAAAGCGCATATTGAGCAACCTGATGTTGCCTTATCGGCTGCCGATACAGATGTACTGAAGACGTATGTCCGCTTAGGCTTGGGCGTTGGTTTGATGGCCAAAATGGCGTACGATCCCATTGTCGATCAAGATTTACAGCTTATTGATGCCGCACACTTATTTGAACCGTCGCCCACCTGGATAGCCTTACGCACTGATACTTACCTGCGAGGTTACGCGTATGACTTTATCCAGATGTTTGCACCGAAACTGACCAGAGAAGTAGTCGACCGCATTCTGTACACGCCGGTTGTTGAAGATTTTTCAATTTGATATCTGACTATCACTTTCGTAACTTAACAATTATTCTTTAATTCTTGTTAAAAAGGCCGTCTGAAATATTTCAGACGGCCTAAGATTCAGATAGCGTGCGAACAACCGGAAACCATTTTCTTCAAGGTTGTCGCATCTAAGATTTTGATGTGCTTGTGTTCAACCGAAATCAAGCCTTCATGATGGAATTTAGACAAGGTGCGGCTGACTGTTTCCAGTTTCAGTCCCAAATAGCTGCCGATTTCCTCACGCGACATCCGCAAGATAAAATCATTGGCGGCGAAGCCTCGTGAATAGAGACGCTGAGACAGGTTGAGCAAGAATGCCGCCAATCGCTCTTCAGCGCGCATATTGCCCAAAAGCAACATAACGCCCTGATCTCGGACAATTTCGCGGCTCATCAAGCGGAAAAAGTGGGAGCGGAGGCTGGGAATATCCTGACCGAGTTCTTCAAGATGTGTAAACGGAAGCTCGCATACCTCGCTGTCTTCCAAAGCCACAGCATCACAGCTGTGAATATGGGAACAAATCCCATCCATACCGATCAGCTCGCCCGACATAAAAAAGCCGGTTACCTGATCGCGTCCATCTTGGCTGGCGACTGTTGTCTTAAAGAAGCCTGCACGGATGGCAAACAAAGAGGTAAACGGCTCGCCGGCACGGAACAGGTATTCACCTTTTTTCAGACGGCGGCTTTGACGAATAACCGCGTCCAGTTGTGAAAATTCGTTAGGCATCAGTCCGACAGGCAAACACAGCTCGCGTAAAGAACATGTGGAACACAAGGTTTTCATTTGATGTGTTGCATTGTGTGTGGCCATAACGCACCCTTAATCTGCATAGTTC
>ERZ1699251.90-NODE-91-length-10798-cov-2.703402_pt1 | contig 10798 bp, 8 predicted proteins | sample MGYA00581532_ERZ1699251 | MGnify/ENA primary metagenome ERZ1699251 (study PRJEB42319, sample SAMD00040314) | human oral metagenome | material: saliva | host: Homo sapiens | study: EMG produced TPA metagenomics assembly of PRJDB4115 data set (Metgenomic analysis of...
CCCTGATTGAAGGCATGATTATTGCCGGTTATGCGATGGGTGCGAAAGCGGGCTACAACTACATTCACGGCGAAATTTTCGAAGGCTACCAACGCTTTGAGGCCGCACTCACCCAAGCGCGTGCCGCAGGCTTTTTGGGTAAAAATATTTTGGGTTCGGATTTTGAATTTGAACTCTTCGCCCACCACGGCTACGGCGCATATATTTGCGGCGAAGAAACCGCATTGCTCGAATCGCTGGAAGGCAAAAAAGGCCAGCCGCGCTTCAAACCGCCGTTCCCTGCTTCGTTCGGCCTGTACGGCAAACCGACCACCATCAACAATACCGAAACGTTCTCCTCCGTCCCCTTCATTATCCGTGACGGCGGACAGGCATTTGCCGATAAAGGTATTCCGAATGCAGGCGGTACCAAATTGTTCTGTATTTCCGGCCACGTCGAGCGCCCGGGCAACTATGAAGTGCCATTGGGTACGCCGTTTGCCGAAGTCCTGAAAATGGCGGGCGGTATGCGCGGCGGTAAAAAACTTAAAGCCGTCATTCCCGGCGGTTCGTCCGCGCCAGTTTTGCCTGCCGATATCATGATGCAGACCAATATGGACTACGACTCGATTTCCAAAGCGGGCTCGATGCTGGGTTCCGGCGCGATTATCGTGATGGACGAAGACGTGTGTATGGTGAAAGCCCTTGAGCGCCTGAGTTACTTCTACTACGACGAGTCTTGCGGCCAATGTACGCCTTGTCGTGAAGGTACGGGCTGGCTTTACCGCATCGTCCACCGCATCGTAGAAGGCAAAGGCCGCATGGAAGACTTGGATTTGTTGGATTCTGTCGGCAACCAAATGGCAGGCCGCACCATCTGCGCTCTCGCCGATGCCGCCGTCTTCCCTGTCCGCAGCTTTACCAAGCATTTCCGTGATGAGTTTGTGCATTACATCGAACATGGCGGACCGATGAAACCGAATAAGTGGTGCTAAGTTTTCAGACGGCCTCTAAAAGAATTATTTATTAAATACCCGTAACTAGGAACGAACCATGTTACAAATCGAAATCGACGGCAAACAGGTATCTGTGGAGCAGGGCGCGACGGTGATTGAAGCCGCGCACAAGCTCGGTACTTATATCCCGCATTTCTGTTACCACAAAAAACTTTCCATCGCCGCCAACTGCCGTATGTGTTTGGTGGACGTGGAAAAAGCCCCCAAACCTCTGCCCGCCTGTGCCACGCCGGTTACAGACGGCATGATTGTGCGTACGCATTCGGCAAAAGCCCGAGAGGCGCAAGAAGGCGTGATGGAGTTCCTGCTCATCAACCATCCGCTTGATTGTCCGACCTGCGACCAAGGCGGCGAATGCCAGTTGCAGGATTTGGCGATGGGCTACGGCAAAAACACCAGCCGTTATACCGAAGAAAAACGTTCTGTCGTCGGCAAAGACATGGGTCCTTTGGTTTCCGCCGAGGAAATGAGCCGTTGTATCCACTGTACCCGTTGCGTTCGTTTCACTGAAGAAATCGCCGGCGTGCAAGAAATCGCCATGGCCAACCGCGGCGAACACTCCGAGATCATGCCTTTTATCGGTAAAGCAGTGGAAACCGAATTGTCAGGCAACGTCATCGATTTGTGTCCTGTCGGAGCATTGACCAGCAAACCGTTCCGCTTCAACGCACGTACTTGGGAATTGAACCGCCGTAAATCAGTTTCCGCCCATGATGCTTTGGGCAGTAATCTGATTGTACAAACCAAAGACCATACCGTCCGCCGCGTGTTGCCGTTGGAAAACGAAGCCATCAACGAATGCTGGCTGTCCGACCGCGACCGTTTCGCCTACGAAGGCCTGTATCACGAAAGCCGTCTGAAAAACCCGAAAATCAAACAGGGCGGCGAGTGGATGGACGTGGATTGGAAAACCGCGTTGGAATATGTCCGCAGCGCGATTGAATGTATCGCCAAAGACGGCAACCAAAACCAAGTCGGCGTTTGGGTCAATCCGATGAATACGGTTGAGGAGCTGTATCTGGCCAAAAAACTTGCCGACGGCTTGGGTGTTAAAAACTTTGCAACCCGTTTGCGCCAACAAGACAAACGTCTTTCAGACGGCCTTAAAGGTGCGCAATGGTTGGGACAAAGCATTGAATCTTTGGCTGACAACGATGCCGTATTGGTAGTCGGCGCGAACTTGCGCAAAGAACAGCCGCTCCTGACCGCCCGCCTGCGCCGCGCCGCCAAAGACCGTATGGCCTTGAGCGTATTGGCCAGCAGTAAAGAAGAATTGTTTATGCCGCTTCTGTCTCAAGAAGCCGCACATCCCGACGAATGGGCAGGCCGTCTGAAAAACCTGTCTGCCAATGCGGAACACGCAGTTACCGCCAGCCTGAAAAACGCTGAAAAAGCAGCGGTGATTTTGGGCGCGGAAGTGCAAAACCATCCTGATTACGCCGCCATTTATGCCGCCGCGCAAGAGCTGGCAGACGCGACCGGCGCAGTGCTGGGCATTTTGCCGCAAGCCGCCAACAGCGTTGGTGCGGACGTATTGGGCGTGAACTCCGGCGAGAGCGTTGCCGAAATGGCAAACGCGCCGAAACAGGCAGTCTTGCTGCTCAACGTCGAGCCTGAAATCGATACGGCGGACGGTGCAAAAGCCGTAGCCGCGTTGAAACAGGCGAAAAGCGTGATGGCGTTTACGCCGTTTGTCAGCGAAACGCTGCTGGACGTGTGCGACGTATTGTTGCCGATTGCGCCGTTTACCGAAACATCAGGCAGCTTCATCAATATGGAAGGCCGTCTGCAATCTTTCCACGGTGTCGTTCAGGGCTTCGGTGATTCGCGTCCGCTGTGGAAAGTGTTGCGCGTATTGGGCAACCTGTTTGACCTGAAAGGTTTTGAATACCACGATACCGCCGCAATTTTGAAAGATGCGCTGGATGCAGAAAGCCTGCCGTCCAAACTGGACAACCGCAGCACATGGACAGGGGAGGGCGTTCAGACGGCCTCAGACCGCCTCGTCCGTGTCGGCGGCGTCGGTATTTATCACACTGATTCTATCGTGCGCCGTTCCGCACCGTTGCAAGAAACCAGCCATGCCGCCGTGCCTGCCGCGCGTGTAAATCCGAACACATTGGCACGCTTGGGTCTGCAAGACGGACAAACCGCTGTCGCCAAACAAAACGGCGCAAGCGTATCGGTTGCCGTCAAAGCCGATGCCGGTTTGCCTGAAAACGTGGTGCATCTGCCGCTGCATACCGAAAATGCCGCGCTGGGTGCGTTGATGGACACTATTGAACTGGCGGGAGCTTGATCATGCAAGAATGGTTCCAAAACCTCTTTGCCGCAACGCTCGGTCTGGGCGATTTGGGTATCACCGTAGGCTTGGTGGTATCCGTCATCGTCAAAATCGTGATTATCCTGATTCCGCTGATTCTGACCGTTGCCTACCTGACGTATTTCGAACGTAAAGTCATCGGCTTTATGCAGCTTCGTGTCGGCCCGAACGTAACCGGCCCGTGGGGTCTGATTCAGCCGTTTGCCGACGTGTTCAAACTCTTGTTTAAAGAGGTAACCCGTCCGAAGCTGTCAAACAAAGCCTTATTCTATATCGGCCCGATTATGTCGCTTGCTCCGTCTTTCGCAGCATGGGCAGTGATTCCGTTCAACGAAGAATGGGTGCTGACCAACATCAATATCGGCCTTTTGTATATCCTGATGATTACCTCGCTGTCGGTTTACGGCGTGATCATCGCGGGCTGGGCTTCCAACTCCAAATATTCGTTCTTGGGTGCAATGCGTGCTTCCGCGCAAAGCATTTCCTACGAGATTGCCATGAGTGCCGCGCTGGTGTGTGTTGTAATGGTATCGGGCAGCATGAACTTCTCCGACATCGTTGCCGCACAAGCCAAAGGTATTGCCGGTGGTTCGGTATTCTCTTGGAACTGGCTGCCGCTCTTCCCCATCTTCATCGTCTATCTGATTTCCGCCGTTGCCGAAACCAACCGCGCGCCGTTTGACGTGGCAGAGGGTGAGTCCGAAATCGTTGCCGGTCACCACGTTGAATACTCCGGCTTCGCATTCGCGCTGTTCTTCCTCGCCGAATACATTTTCATGATTCTGATTGCCGCGCTGACATCGCTGATGTTCCTCGGCGGCTGGTTGTCTCCGTTCCCGCAAAGCTGGGGCTTTATCGGTACGCCTTCCGCATTCTGGATGTTCGTGAAAATGGCGGCGGTTCTGTACTGGTATCTTTGGATCCGTGCAACTTTCCCACGCTACCGTTACGACCAAATCATGCGTTTGGGCTGGAAAGTGCTGATTCCGATCGGCTTCGCCTACATCGTGATTTTGGGCGTGTGGATGATTTCACCGCTGAATTTGTGGAAATAAGTTTCAGACGGCATTTTGAGGCCGTCTGAACAAAGCGATTTTGAATACCTAACGAAATCCCTGTTTTGAGGGAACATAATATGGCTAACTTAGTAAAAACCTTTCTGCTTGGCGAATTGGTAAAAGGCTTGGGCGTAACGCTCAAAAACTTTTTTGCCCGCAAAGACACAATTTATTTCCCCGAAGAGAAAACGCCGCAATCCGTGCGTTTCCGCGGCCTGCACGCGCAACGCCGTTATCCGAACGGCGAAGAGCGCTGTATTGCGTGTAAATTATGCGAGGCAGTTTGTCCGGCAATGGCGATTAACATCGAATCGGAAGAACGCGAAGACGGCACGCGCCGCACCAAGCGTTACGACATCGACCTGACCAAGTGTATCTTCTGCGGTTTCTGCGAAGAAGCCTGCCCGACCGATGCGATTGTGGAAACCCATATTTTTGAATACCACGGCGAGAAAAAAGGCGACTTGCACATGACCAAGCCGATTCTTTTGGCCATTGGCGACAAATACGAAGCCGAAATCGCCAAGCGCAAAGCCGCTGACGCGCCGTATCGTTAAGGAGCAGACGAATGACTTTTTCCGCGATTCTGTTCTATATTCTTGCCGCCATCGTTTTGTACGGTGCGGTTCGTACCGTTACCGCTAAAAACCCCGTACATGCCGCTTTGCATCTGGTGCTGACCTTCTGCGTGAGCGCGATGATTTGGATGTTGATGCAGGCGGAGTTTTTGGGCGTTACGCTGGTGGTCGTGTATGTCGGCGCCGTAATGGTGTTGTTCCTGTTCGTCGTGATGATGTTGAACATCGACATTGAAGAAATGCGCGCCGGTTTCTGGCGTCATGCGCCTGTTGCCGGTGTGGTCGGCACATTGTTGGCGGTTGCCCTGATCCTGATTCTGGTCAACCCGAAAACCGACTTGGCCGCATTTGGCCTGATGAAAGACATTCCGGCCGATTACAACAATATCCGCGATTTGGGCAGCCGTATTTATACCGACTACCTGTTGCCGTTTGAATTGGCTGCGGTATTGCTGCTGTTGGGTATGGTGGCTGCGATTGCGCTGGTTCACCGCAAAACCACCAATCCGAAACGCATGGATCCTGCCGACCAAGTTAAAGTACGCGCCGATCAAGGCCGTATGCGTCTGGTGAAAATGGAAGCGGTCAAACCGCAAGTCGAATCTGCCGAAGAGAGCGAAGTTTCAGACGGCCTCAAGCCGGAAGGGGAGGGCAAAGCATGATTACCTTGACGCATTATCTGGTATTGGGTGCGCTCCTGTTCGGTATCAGCGCAATGGGTATCTTTATGAACCGCAAAAACGTGCTGGTATTGCTGATGTCCATCGAGCTGATGCTTTTGGCGGTGAACTTCAACTTTATCGCCTTCTCGCAACATTTGGGCGATACTGCCGGACAAATTTTCGTATTCTTCGTACTGACCGTTGCCGCTGCCGAATCTGCCATCGGTTTGGCGATTATGGTGCTGGTGTACCGCAACCGACAAACAATCAACGTTGCCGATTTGGATGAGTTGAAAGGGTAATCATGAACGATATGACTTTATATTTGATAATTGCCCTTGTTCCGTTGGCAGGCTCGCTGATTGCGGGTTTGTTCGGCAACAAAATCGGACGTGCCGGCGCGCATACGGTTACGATACTCGGCGTGGCGGTGTCTGCCGTGCTGTCGGCTTATGTGCTGTGGGGATTCCTCAATGGTAGCCGTGCCAAGTTTGACGAGAACGTCTATACCTGGCTGACAATGGGCGGTTTGGATTTCTCCGTCGGCTTCTTGGTCGATACGATGACGGCGATGATGATGGTCGTGGTTACCGGCGTATCGTTGATGGTGCATATCTATACCATCGGTTATATGCACGATGAAAAGGTCGGTTACCAACGCTTCTTCAGCTATATTTCTTTGTTTACTTTCAGCATGTTGATGCTGATTATGAGCAACAACTTCATCCAGCTCTTCTTCGGCTGGGAAGCTGTGGGTTTGGTATCGTATCTCTTGATCGGTTTCTATTTCAAACGTCCGAGCGCGACTTTTGCCAACCTGAAAGCCTTTTTGATCAACCGTGTCGGCGACTTCGGCTTTTTGCTCGGTATCGGTTTGGTGCTTGCCTATTTCGGCGGCAGCTTGCGCTATCAAGATGTATTCGCTTATCTGCCTAATGTTCAGACGGCCACCATTCAATTGTTCCCCGGCGTGGAATGGTCTTTGATTACCGTAACCTGTTTGCTCCTGTTTGTCGGTGCGATGGGTAAATCGGCACAATTCCCGCTGCACGTCTGGCTGCCTGATTCGATGGAAGGCCCGACCCCGATTTCTGCATTGATTCACGCCGCAACCATGGTTACCGCCGGTCTGTTTATGGTATCGCGTATGTCGCCGATTTATGAGATGAGCAGCACTGCGTTGTCTGTCATCATGGTGATCGGTGCGATTACCGCCCTGTTTATGGGCTTCTTGGGCGTGATTCAAAACGATATCAAACGTGTGGTTGCGTATTCCACCCTGTCGCAACTGGGTTATATGACTGTGGCTCTGGGCGCGTCTGCCTATTCCGTGGCGATGTTCCATGTGATGACCCACGCCTTCTTTAAAGCCTTGTTATTCTTGGCCGCAGGTAGCGCGATTATCGGTATGCACCACGACCAAGACATGCGCCACATGGGCAACCTGAAAAAATACATGCCGATTACTTGGCTGACCATGCTGATCGGTAACTTGTCGCTGATTGGTACGCCGTTCTTCTCCGGCTTCTATTCCAAAGATTCGATTATCGAAGCGGCGAAATACAGCACCCTGCCGGGCAGCGGCTTTGCCTATTTTGCCGTCCTTGCCAGTGTGTTTGTTACTGCGTTTTACGCGTTCCGCCAATACTTCATGGTATTCCACGGTGAAGAAAAATGGCGCAGCCTGCCTGAGCATCATGACGATCATCATGGCGAAGAACATCACGGCTTGGGCAAAAACGACAATCCGCACGAAAGCCCGCTGGTCGTTACCTTGCCGCTGATTCTGCTTGCCATTCCGTCCGTCATCATCGGCTATGTTGCCATCGAGCCTATGCTTTACGGCGATTTCTTCAAAGACGTGATTTTCGTCAATGCCGACGCGCATCCAACCATGCACATCATGAAGGAAGAGTTCCACGGCGCATTGGCAATGGTGTCACACAGCCTGCATTCGCCTGTACTCTACCTTGCTATCGCAGGCGTGTTGAGCGCATGGCTCTTGTACGTCAAACTGCCGCACCTGCCTGCGAAAATTGCACAGGCGTTCCGTCCGGTTTACGTTTTGTTTGAAAACAAATACTACCTCGACGCCCTGTATTTCAATGTTTTCGCCAAAGGCACGCGCGCATTGGGTACTTTCTTCTGGAAAGTCGGCGATACCGCCATTATCGACAACGGTATCGTCAACGGCTCCGCCAAACTGGTCGGCGCGATTGCCGCGCAAGTGCGTAAAGCCCAAACCGGCTTTATCTACACCTACGCCGCCGCTATGGTATTCGGCGTATTGGTACTGCTCGGCATGACTTTCTGGGGATTGTTCCGATAAGAATAATGTTTCAGACGGCCTTAAACCTTCAGGCCGTCTGAAACGAAGAAATATCCACATAAACACATTTTTATTTTAACCACAGGTTAACCACTATGTTTTCCAACTACCTACTCAGCTTGGCAATATGGATACCCATCGCCGCAGGTGTGCTGGTTTTGGCGACCGGTAAAGACAGCCGTGCGCCGCTGGCGCGTGTGCTTGCCTTCATGGGTGCGCTTGCCGGTTTCTTGGTAACGCTGCCCCTGTTTACCGGTTTCGACCGTTTGAGCGGCGGCTATCAGTTTACCGAGTTCCACGAGTGGATTCCGCTGCTGAAAATCAACTACGCATTGGGCGTGGACGGTATTTCAGTGCTCTTTATCATCTTGAATGCGTTTATTACGCTGTTGGTGGTATTGGCCGGTTGGGAAGTCATTCAGAAACGTCCGGCGCAGTATATGGCGGCATTCCTGATGATGTCGGGTTTGATTAACGGCGCGTTTGCCGCGCAGGATGCGATTCTGTTTTATGTGTTCTTCGAGGGTATGCTGATTCCGCTGTACCTGATTATTGGTGTATGGGGTGGTCCGCGCCGCGTCTATGCGTCGGTCAAGCTGTTCCTCTATACGCTGATGGGTTCGCTTTTGATGCTGGTTGCCATGGTTTACCTGTACTATCAAACAGGCAGCTTCTCTATTGTCGATTTCCAAAACATCAAACAGATTCCGTTGGGTGTACAACAGCTTTTGTTTGTAGCGTTCTTCCTGTCATTCGCTGTAAAAGTACCGATGTTCCCTGTGCACACTTGGTTGCCGGATGCCCACGTTGAAGCGCCGACCGGCGGTTCGATGGTGTTGGCGGCGATCACGCTGAAACTGGGTGCGTATGGTTTCTTGCGCTTTATCCTGCCGATTATGCCGGATGCGGCACGCTATTTTGCCCCTGTAATCATCGTATTGAGCCTGATTGCCGTGATTTACATCGGTATGGTGGCTTTGGTGCAAACCGATATGAAAAAACTGGTGGCGTACTCTTCCATCAGCCATATGGGTTTTGTCACTTTGGGTATGTTCCTGTTTGTGAACGGCCAACTGAATGACTGGGCATTGAAAGGCGCAATCATTCAAATGATTTCCCACGGTTTCGTATCTGCCGCGATGTTTATGTGTATCGGCGTGATGTACGACCGCCTGCATACCCGCAATATTGCCGATTATGGCGGCGTGGTCAATGTGATGCCTAAGTTTGCGGCGTTTATGATGTTGTTCGGTATGGCCAATGCCGGTCTGCCTGCGACTTCCGGCTTCGTGGGCGAGTTTATGGTGATTATGGGCGCGGTTAAAGTGAATTTCTGGGTAGGCGCGTTGGCTGCCATGACCCTGATTTACGGTGCGTCTTATACCCTGTGGATGTACAAACGCGTTATTTTTGGTGCGATCCACAATCCGCACGTTGCCGAAATGAAAGACATCAATTGCCGCGAATTTGCGATTTTGGCGATTTTGGCGGTTGCTGTTTTGGGCATGGGTCTGTATCCGCAAGCGTTTATCGAAGTGGTGCATCAAGCGGCAAACGATTTGATTGCCCATGTGGCACAAAGCAAGATTTGAGGTGTGTAAATGAACTGGTCTGATTTGAATTTAATGCCCGCCATGCCCGAAATCGTGCTGCTTGCGCTATTGGGTGTCGTATTGCTGGCAGACTTGTGGATTTGCGATAAAAACCGCTATCTGACCCATCTGATGAGTTTGGGAACGGTCATTGTCGTGGCCGTCACCCAATTGCAGTATGGGAGCAGGGCAGTCTGCTTACATTTAATGGAATGTATATTGCAGACGGCATGTCCCGTTTGGCGAAGCTAGTGTTGTATGCACTGACGTTTGGTCTGTTTATTTACAGTAAACCGTACAACCAAGACCGCCAAATCTTTAAAGGCGAGTTTTACACCCTGTCGCTGTTTGCCCTGTTGGGTATGAGCGTCATGGTCAGCGCGGCACATTTCCTGACTGCGTATATCGGTTTGGAATTGTTGTCTTTGTCGCTGTACGCCATGATTGCCCTGCGCCGCGATTCCGGCCGCTCTGCCGAGGCTGCGCTAAAATATTTCGTATTGGGCGCGTTGGCTTCCGGCTTGCTGCTCTATGGTATTTCCATGGTTTACGGTGCCACCGGTTCTCTTGATTTTGCTTCCGTCTTGGCCTCTGCGGCTAATAAACAGGCTAATGAATGGCTGCTGAAATTAGGCGTGGTATTTATTGTGGTTGCCATTGCATTTAAATTGGGTGCGGTTCCATTCCATATGTGGGTACCCGATGTGTACGATGGTGCGCCGACCTCTGTTACCGCCTTTGTGGGTACGGCTCCAAAAATTGCCGCCGTTGTCTTCGCATTCCGTATCCTGATTACAGGTATGGAAACAATACATTCAGACTGGGCGCCGATGTTGGCCATTCTTGCCATTGCTTCTTTGGTGGTCGGTAACCTTGCCGCCATCATGCAAACCAATATCAAACGTATGCTTGCCTACTCCACCGTATCGCACATGGGCTTTATCCTGTTGGCGTTTATGGCGGGCGCAGTCGGCTTTACCGCAGGTTTGTATTACGCCATTACTTATGCTGTGATGGCGGCAGTCAGCTTCGGTGTTTTGATGGTATTGTCTACCAAAGACATTGAGTGTGAAGACATCAAAGACCTCGCAGGCCTTAACCAACGCCATGCATGGTTTGCCTTCCTGATGCTGCTGTCCATGTTCTCCATGGCGGGTATTCCGCCGCTGATGGGCTTCTACGCCAAGTTCGGCGTGATTATGGCGCTCTTGAAACAAGGCTATGTATGGTTGTCAGTGTTTGCCGTTATCATGTCACTGAT
>ERZ1699251.93-NODE-94-length-10477-cov-1.779130_pt1 | contig 10477 bp, 7 predicted proteins | sample MGYA00581532_ERZ1699251 | MGnify/ENA primary metagenome ERZ1699251 (study PRJEB42319, sample SAMD00040314) | human oral metagenome | material: saliva | host: Homo sapiens | study: EMG produced TPA metagenomics assembly of PRJDB4115 data set (Metgenomic analysis of...
TGGGCGGACAGCATGGCGGATTGGGGTATACCCGTATTGTTGGGCTGCTTCTTGGTGGCATTGGCGCTGCGTATCGCGCAAGGTTCAGCAACCGTCGCGCTGACCACCGCCGCCGCATTGATGGCGCCCGCCGTTGCCGCCGCAGGCTTCAACGACTGGCAACTCGCCTGCGTCGTTTTGGCAACCGCGGCAGGCTCGGTCGGTTGCAGCCACTTCAACGACTCGGGCTTCTGGCTGGTCGGCCGCCTTTTGGATATGGACGTACCGACCACGCTGAAAACATGGACAGTCAACCAAACGCTGATTGCCGCCATCGGTTTTTCAGTGTCGGCGCTGCTGTTTGCCGTGGTTTGAGGTCGTCTGAAAACGGTTTTGATACACTCTAAACCGTCTGCCCGACCTTATATCTTTCAAAGCCAACAAAGGAAGAGAACATGACGACGCATTTTGTGATGATGGGCGTTTGCGGCTGCGGCAAAACCACCGTCGCCCTGTCCCTGCAAAAACACCTCGACCAATGCCCCTACGCCGAAGGCGACGATTTCCACACCCAAGCCAACCGCGACAAAATGGGCGCGGGCATCCCGCTGACCGACGAAGACCGCTATCCGTGGCTCTGCAACCTGCGCGACTGGATGACGGAACAGGCGCAAAGCGGTGCGGCGTACACCATCGTTACCTGCTCCGCGTTGAAACGCCAATACCGCGACATCCTGCGCGGCGCACAAGGCAAAACCGCCTTCATCCATCTGACACCGCCGCAAGCCATCAACCTCGAGCGCATGATGGCGCGCCAAGGGCATTACATGAAGGCGGGGATGCTGGATTCGCAACTGGAAATTCTGGAAGAACTCGGCGCAGACGAATACGGCGTCAAAATCGACAACCCCGGCTCGCCCGAAGCCGTAGAAGCCGATATTTTGGCTTGGGTTAAGGCGGAAGGTTTGTTGTGAAGAAAGTGTGTAAACAGGTATAAGGAAGGTCGTCTGAAAACAGATAGGTCACATTTCGACAAAACAAGTTTTCAGACGACCTTTCTCTTTGTCCGCCGCCATCCCGCATACCCAAACCCCTTATAAAAACAATACAATTCGGCTACAATAGCCCTTTGCATTTTTTCAGATGACCTTAGCGAAACATCGTCTGAAACCGAAATACCGAAACCATAGAGAATCACAACATGACCGATTACAGCAAAACCGTAAACCTGCTCGAAAGCCCGTTTCCGATGCGCGGCAACCTCGCCAAGCGCGAGCCTGCGTGGCTGAAAAGCTGGTACGAGCAAAAACGCTATCAAAAACTGCGCGAAATCGCCAAAGGCCGTCCGAAATTCATCCTGCACGACGGCCCGCCGTATGCCAACGGCGACATCCACATCGGTCATGCCGTCAACAAAATCCTCAAAGACATCATTATCCGCAGCAAAACCCAAGCCGGTTTCGACGCGCCTTATGTGCCGGGCTGGGACTGCCACGGCCTGCCCATCGAAGTGATGGTGGAAAAGCTGCACGGCAAAGACATGCCCAAAGCGCGCTTCCGCGAATTGTGCCGCGAATACGCCGCCGAACAGATTGCCCGCCAGAAAAAAGACTTCATCCGTCTGGGCGTGTTGGGCGATTGGGACAACCCCTACCTGACCATGGATTTCAAAACCGAGGCGGATACCGTGCGTATGCTCGGCGAAATCTACAAATCGGGCTATCTCTACCGCGGAGCGAAACCGGTTCAATTCTGCTTGGACTGCGGCTCTTCGCTGGCGGAAGCGGAAGTGGAATACAAAGACAAAGTATCGCCTGCGATTGACGTTGGCTATCCGTTTAAAGACACCGCCGCGCTTGCCGCCGCATTCGGTTTGTCAGGCATCGAAGGCAAAGCGTTTGCCGTGATCTGGACAACCACGCCTTGGACTTTGCCTGCGAGCCAAGCTGTTTCAGCTGGCGCAGACGTGGTGTATCAACTGATTGATACGCCTAAAGGCAAATTGGTGTTGGCCAAAGATTTGGCAGAAGACGCGCTCAAACGTTATGGTTTTTCAGACGGCATTGCTATTCTTGCCGAAACCACCGGCGACAAGCTGGAAAATCTGCACATGAATCATCCGTTCCTCGAACGCGATATTCCCATGCTCAACGGCGACCACGTTACTACCGATGCGGGTACCGGCTTGGTGCATACTGCTCCTGCTCACGGTCTGGAAGACTACGCCGTCTGCAACAAATACGGCATCGAGCTTTACAACCCTGTCAACGCCGAAGGCAAATACATCAGCGAAACGCCGCGCGTCGCAGGCATGAGCGTTTGGGAAGCAAATCCCGTTATCCTGCAATGGCTGGAAGAAACCGGCAACCTCTTGGCAAGCAGCAAAATCGAACACAGCTACGCCCACTGCTGGCGTCACAAAACGCCGTTGATTTACCGTGCGACCGGCCAATGGTTTGTCGGTATGGATAAAGCCGGAAAAGACGGTAAAACCTTGCGCGATAAAGCCATCAAAGCCGTTGATGACACCGAATTCTTCCCGTCATGGGGTCGTGCGCGTTTGGAAGCCATGATTGAAGGCCGTCCTGACTGGGTGGTTTCACGCCAACGCTATTGGGGTACACCGATGACTTTCTTTGTTCACAAAGAAACTGGTGAACTGCATCCGAACACTGCCGAGTTGTTGGAAAAAGTTGCCCTGAAAATCGAAGAAAAAGGCATCGAAGCATGGTTCTCTCTTGATAAGAGCGAACTCTTGAGCGCGGAAGATTGCGAAAATTACGACAAACTTTCCGACACAATGGACGTATGGTTCGACTCCGGCTCGACCCATTACTCCGTCTTGAAACAGCGCGAAGAATTGGACTGGCCCGCCGACCTCTACCTCGAAGGCAGCGACCAACACCGCGGCTGGTTCCAATCCTCCATGTTGACCGGTTGTGCCTCATCAATGGGTCGCGCGCCATCCAAACAGCTGCTGACCCACGGTTTCGTGGTTGACCAAAACGGCCGCAAAATGTCGAAATCCATCGGCAATGTCGTTGCACCGCAAGAAGTTTACAACGAGTTCGGCGCGGACATCCTGCGCCTGTGGGCGGCATCCACCGATTACAGCGGCGAATTGGCGATTTCCAAAGAAATCCTCAAACGCGTAACTGAAAGCTACCGCCGTATCCGCAACACCTTGAGCTTCCTGTTTGCCAACCTCAGCGACTTCAATCCTATTGAAGATGCCGTGCAACAGGCAGACATGGTGGAAATCGACCGCTACGCCGTGGTATTGGCACGTCAGCTGCAAGAGCGTCTGGCAGGCGATTACTATCCGCGCTACGCCTTCCACTTCGCCGTAAAAGACATTGTTTCTTTCTGCTCGGAAGACTTGGGCGCGTTCTACCTCGACATCCTGAAAGACCGCCTCTACACCACCAAAGCAGACAGCCATGCACGCCGCAGCGCGCAAACTGCCCTGTATCACATCACACGCAGTTTGGTTCTGCTGATTGCTCCGATTTTGTGCTTCACCGGCGAAGAAGCGTGGGACATCATCGGTGGCGGAGAAGAAGACAGCGTCCTCTTCCACACATGGCATGAGTTCCCATCTATCAATGAAAAAGCCGAAGCCGAACTGGTGAAAAAATGGACGGCAGTCCGCGAAGCACGCGAAGCAGTAACTGCCGCCATCGAGCCTCTGCGTACGGATAAAACCGTCGGTTCTTCATTGCAAGCCGAAGCCGAAATTACGGCTCCGGAAGAAATTGCCGATTATCTGAACACTTTGGGCGAGGAATTGCGTTTTGCTTTGCTGGTGTCTAAGGCTGAAGTGAAAGTAGGTGATGAACTTGCTGTAACCGCTAAAGCCAGCGATGGTGAAAAATGCGAACGCTGCTGGCACTACACCCACGATGTGGGTGCAGTTTCAGGCCATGAAACCATCTGTAAACGTTGTGCAGACAACGTTGACGGTAAAGGCGAAGACAGACATTACGCTTAATTGTTTGGTCTAAGATAAAGGCCGTCTGAAAACTTTGAAAATAGGTTTCAGACGGCCTTTGTTTATTGAATCTGTTTCGTATAGCGAATAGATTTTGAAGGGTAGTTGGGATTTGTAGTTTTAACAAATAGAGATAGTCAGTATGGGCATAGTAGATTTGACGTATATTGAAAAATATATTCTCGTAGAAAGCACTTTTCAAAGGGCCTTACTTATCTGTAGAGTATGACGTATTTTGAACCTTCAAATAGCCTCATATTTGCATTTTCTCATTAAACGGAAACTTTCGTTTTATCCAATATAAAAGGCCGTCTGAAACAAGTTTTCAGACGGCCTTTAGCTATTCTATTGCTAAGTAGAAATTAGCGGGCAGAGCAAGAAGTTTCTACTTTGTTGCCGTATGGGTCAGTGAAGCCGAAGAATGCTTCGCTGCCTTTTTGATGCCATTCAGCGCCTTTGCCGAACAGGCCTTGGTTGGCAACATAGCGTTCGCCTGAACCTGCAACGGCAGAAGACAGGGTGGCAACTTTGTCGTCCAGACGCAGTTCAACTTGGTTGGTGCTCAGGTTGCGGACTTGTACAGACAGGCCGTTTTCGCAGCTGAATGATTGAACACGGCCACGGCTGCTCATATCATGATTTTGTTGACCATGTTCGTGTGCATGGCTGTGGTCATGATTGTGTTCATGACGTTGACCATGGTCATGGCGATGGGCTTCAGGTGCGGCACAGGCAGCGAGGCTCATGGTGGCGGCAATTGCAAGCAGGGCTTTTACTTTCATTTTTGACTCCTATGGTCAGTGTTGAAGGAAGAATGTAGCGGCATGTTATAAATATCTTTATGGCTTCACAATAGGGATAACCATTATTTACTTTTTCTTCCTGTTTCCGGGAGTATGGCAGGATTCTTTGTAGTTTTGATATGAATGATTAATGCCGTTTGAAAAAAAGCCGCACTTGCGCTAGAGGTAAACGAAAGTGCGGAAAATTCAGAGAGTTACATTGAAAGAAGGATAGGACAGCTTAACGCTGGCGTGCTTTAAAACGGGGATTGCTCTTGCAAATGACGTACACTTTGCCTTTTCGGCGGACAATTTGGCAGTCGCGGTGTCGTTTTTTTGCAGTTTTCAGAGATGAGAGAACTTGCATTATTTATCCTTTCTGAAAGAAGACATCATGGATTGGTAACGTTGGTTGAACTTGCTGGCGCGACCTTCGACATTGACGTTGCGTTGTTTGCCTGTGTATACGGGGTGGGACGCGGAAGAGGTATCAAGAGAGAAGAGGGGATACTCTACTCCGTCTTTCCAAACCATGGTTTTCCCGTGGGTATTGGCACATGAACGGATGAGCCATCCTTGGTCTGCACCGCTGTCGTAAAACAGGACGGTACGATAGTTGTCTGGGTGGATATCGGGTTTCATTTCTTTCTCCAGTGAGTGTTATGGTATAACATTATACTCCTAGAAAAAGAGCAGGCAAGTGTTTTTTGGTTTTTCTTTATCACGGGGTTGCGGCATTTTGATAAAATATGCTGTTTCAGACGGCTTTTTTTCATGAGGCCGTCTGAATATTTTGTTTTCTGATGATAGGGATATGATGTATTTGTATAAGGGTTTCAGATTGGGTGGTGCGGTAAGCAAGGTTATGCCGATTATCCATGTATTGTCCAAGCTGGGGCTGTTGTTTTCACTGCTGTTGGCAGTGCCGACACTGATGTCGTATTTTTATCACGACAGCGCGTTTATCGTGTTTGCCTATACGGCTTTGACGGTATTGTTGGTGTCGTGCGTTACTTGGGTGCTGACTTTGCGTTTCAACCGTGAATTGCGGCCGCGTGACGGATTTACCTTGGTATTGATGCTGTGGCTGGCCTTTGCCATTGTGGCGGCGATGCCGATTTATTTCTATATGCCGTCCATGAGTTTCACCGATGCGTTTTTTGAAGCGATGTCGGGGCTGACGACAACGGGGGCAACAGTGATTTCCGGCTTGGATACGCTGGCACCGTCGGTGAATTTTTGGCGGCACATGCTCAACTGGCTCGGCGGTATGGGTATTATCGGGCTGGCTGTGGCGATTTTGCCGATGTTGGGCGTGGGGGGGACGCAGCTTTTCAAAGCGGAAATTCCGGGTATGGATAAGGAAAGCAAGATGGCTCCCCGCATTTCTCAAGTGGCCAAACGGCTGTGGTTTGCCTATGCACTGACAACTGCTGCCGCCTTTGTATCCTTACATATTGCCGGCATGGGCTGGTTTGATGCATTGTGTCATGCGATGTCGGCTGTGGCTTTGGGTGGTTTTTCGACACATGATGACAGCGTTGCCTATTTTGATTCCGTAGCAGTCGAATGGACGTTGATGTTTTTTACTGTCTGGGGCGGTATCAATTTCGCCAGCCACTTTACTGCACTGGGTAACCGCTCTTTGCAGGTGTATTGGAAAGATGAAGAATGCCGCACCATGCTGCTGGTTTTGTCGGGCAGTATTTTGATTTCGGCATTGTATTTATGGCAGCAGGACGTTTATCAAAGCCTTGGCGAAGCTTTGCGCTTTGTCAGCTTCAACTTTGTGTCCATCGGATTGGCAAGCGGTTTTTCCAATGCTGACTTTGCTCAATGGCCGCTGATTGTGTCGTTGTGGATGTTTTTCCTGTCGAACGTATTGGCAAGTTCAGGCTCTATGGGTGGCGGTATTAAAAACGTGCGTGCGTTGGTGTTGTTCAAATTCAGTTTGCGAGAAATGCTGATTTTGCTGCACCCGCGTGCAGTTCGTACGGTAAAGGTCAACAACCGTTCCATTCCGGATCGTATGGCGCTGACCGTCATGTCGTTCATCTTTATTTATTTTATGACAGTCATTGTATTCAGCTTTTTACTGATGGCGGCAGGCTTGGACTTTTTATCCGCCTTTACGGCAGTCATTGCCTGTATTACCAATGCAGGGCCGGGTTTGGGGGCAGTTGGTCCGTCGCATAATTACGCCGCGCTGAGCGATGTACAGAAGTGGCTGTGTACGGCGGTGATGTTGTTGGGACGTTTGGAGATTTTTACCGTTCTGATTTTGCTTACTCCGGCATATTGGAAGAAATAAGTATGAGAAAAAGGCCGTCTGAAATTTCAGACGGCCTTTTTATAATGGCTGGGCTTAAGCGTATTGCTTGAGCAATTCTTTGAATTGTTCGCCAGTTTCAGGGTGTTTCAAACCATAAGCAACGGTTGCTTCAAGGTAACCCAATTTGCTGCGGCAGTCGTAGCGTTTGCCATCAAACGCATGAGCCAAAACAAACTCATGGTCGAGCAAACGGGCGATACCGTCTGTCAGTTGGATTTCATTACCGGCGCCGCGAGGCAGGTTGGTCAACAAGTCAAAAATACGCGGAGTCAGGATGTAGCGGCCGACAACAGCAAGGTTGGAAGGCGCTTCTTCCGGTTTTGGTTTTTCAACGATATTGGTGATACGTTGATAGTTTTTCAGCTGTTCAACTTCGACAATACCATAAGAGCCTGTTTGGGAAGGATCAACGGTTTCAACGCCTAAAACGCTGTTACCGCTTTGGTTGTACACATCAACCATCTGTTTCAACGCACCTTTAGGCGCATCAATCAAATCATCTGCCAAAATAACGGCAAAAGGTTCATTACCAACGGCAGCCTGCGCGCACAATACGGCATGACCCAAACCCAATGCTTCAGTTTGACGGATGTACATGCAGGTAATGTTGGAAGGCAGGATGTCGCGAACGTGCGCCAACAGTTTGTCTTTTTGACGCAATTCCAATTCGGTTTCCAACTCGTATGCTTTGTCGAAGTGGTCTTCGATACTGCGTTTGTTACGGCCGGTAATAAACACCATTTCGGTACAGCCGGCTTCAACCGCTTCTTCAACTGCATATTGAATCAGAGGTTTGTCCACGATAGGCAGCATTTCTTTGGGGCTGGCTTTGGTCGCAGGTAAGAAACGGGTGCCCATACCGGCAACGGGAAAGACGCATTTTTTAATGGGTTTCATATTATTATCCTATTTTAACTATGGGTTTATACCCCAAAAAGTGTAAAGATGTAGTCGTATGTAACAATAATACCACATGATAAAGTATCAGACGGACTGAAAAGGAGGATTGGTCATAGATACTGTCTTATCCCAGCAACGTCAGCAATTCTTCTTCGCTTAATACAGCCACACCCAAAGTTTGGGCTTTTTCCAATTTACTGCCTGCAGCTTCTCCGGCGACAACGTAGTCGGTTTTTTTTGATACGCTACCGGAAACTTTACCGCCTGCAGTCTCAATCATGGCTTGGGCTTGGTCGCGTTTGAGCGAGGGTAAAGTCCCTGTTAATACAAAGGTTTTACCTGCTATAGCCTCATTAATGCCGTCTGAAATAGTTTCATCTTGAAGCTTAGACAGTGTTTGAGCAAAGAAAGTTTTCATATTTTCAAGCAGGGCTGCGTTTTGCGGTTTACTGCGCCATGTTTGCCAATCGGTAGGCAACGCTTTGTCGGTTTGCAAACCTTCTATGCTTTGTCCGGCAAGTTCCCACAAGGCCAATGCTTTGGTTTCGCTGATTTTAAAATCAGGCAGGCGGGCAATCCAGCGTTGCGGTTCGGCATGGCGCAACGGCGGGATAGTGACAGCCTGGCTTTGCGGGGCAACACCTACAGCCAGCAGCTCGTCTATCATCGCCTGTTGTGCTTCTTGGGCAAAAAAGTGAGCGATGGAGCGGGCAACCACCGTGCCGATATCGGGCAGGCAGGCGAGGATAGGTTCAGGTGCATGGCGGACATGTTCGAGCGTACCGAATGCCTGCGCCAGCGTTTTGGCGGTGCGTTCGCCGACGTGACGAATGCCGAGGGCAAAAAGGAAGCGGGCAAGTTCGGGTGTTTTGCTGGCTTCTATGCCTGCAAGGATGTTTTCCGCCCATTTGGTTGGCTGTTTTTTACTGGTTTTGCTAAGCAGGGCATTGCCGGTCTCGCTTTCAAAGTCTTCAATATCACTGTTTGATGGTTCTTCCTCATTAGTCGATGCTTTATCCGCTGTTTCCTTCATTTTTTGCAGGGTTGGAATATCAAGGCGGTAGAGGTCGGCGAAATGACGAACCAAATCTTGTGCGACCAGCTGCTCGATTTGTTTTTGTCCAAGTCCGTCGATGTCCATGGCTTTGCGTGAGGCAAAGTGGATTAAACCTTGCGCGCGTTGTGCTTGGCAAAGCATACCGCCGCTGCATCGGGCAACCGCTTCGCCTTCTTCGCGTTCGATTTCGCTGCGGCAGATAGGACAATGGGTGGGCAGGCGGTAAGGTTTGTGAAGCGGTTCGGCTTGCGCTTTAGAAGGTGTTTCGGCGAACAAATCGTCTTGTAGGCCGTCTGAAACGGAAATGTTGGTTTCCTGCATTGGGCGGCGTTCAAAAATGACGCGGACCACCTCGGGAATCACGTCTCCGGCTCGGCGCACAACGACGGTATCGCCAACGCGCACGTCTTTGCGCGATACTTCGTCCTGATTGTGCAGGGTGGCGTTGGTAACGGTAACGCCGCCGACGAATACAGGTTGCAGGCGGGCAACCGGGGTTACTGCACCGGTGCGCCCGATTTGTACATCAATGGCTTCGACAATGGTCAATGCTTCTTCGGCAGGAAATTTGTGGGCAATGGCCCAGCGCGGCGCGCGTGAGATGAAACCCAGTTTTTCTTGTTGTGCCAGACTGTTGACTTTGACCACCATGCCGTCGATTTCGTAGGGTAGGGAGGGGCGTTTTTGCTGCATTTGCTCGTAAAATGCCAATACTTCGTCGATATTTTTAAAACAGTCGAAATTGCCATCGGGCAGGCTGAAGCCGAGTTCTCGGAAATAGGCGAGTTCTTGGATGTGTTCTTCCGCGATGAGACCGCCTTGCTGACGGGCAGTGGAGTAGGGGAAAAAGTGCAGTTTGCGTTGCGCGGTAATGCGCGAATCGAGTTGGCGCAGGCTGCCGGCGGCGGCGTTGCGCGGATTGGCAAAGGTTTTTTGCCCGTTTTCGGCTTGTCGTTTATTGAGGGCGGCAAAATCGGCTTTGAGCATCAGCACTTCGCCGCGTACTTCGATGAGTTTGGGCGAATTTTCGCCGTGCAGCCGCAGGGGGATATTGGCGACGGTTTTGACATTTTGGGTAACGTCTTCGCCGGTCGTGCCGTCGCCGCGCGTCGCCGCCTGCACCAATACGCCGTCACGGTAGAGCAGGCTGATGGCGAGGCCGTCGAATTTGGGTTCAATAACGTATTCGGGATTGCCGCCGTCCAAGCCGTAGCGCACGCGTTGGTCGAAAGCGTACATTTCGGTATGGTCGAACACGCCGTTTTCATCTTGTGGGGAAAAGGCGTTGGTGAGCGACAGCATCGGAACTTCGTGGCGCACTTCGGCAAATCCCGCCAAAGGCTCACCTCTGACGCGCTGGGTGGGGCTGTCGGGCAGCATGGGCTGGGGTTGGGTTTGTTCGAATGCTTCGAGATCGCGAAATAGTTTGTAGTATT
>ERZ1699251.100-NODE-101-length-10195-cov-1.783472_pt1 | contig 10195 bp, 10 predicted proteins | sample MGYA00581532_ERZ1699251 | MGnify/ENA primary metagenome ERZ1699251 (study PRJEB42319, sample SAMD00040314) | human oral metagenome | material: saliva | host: Homo sapiens | study: EMG produced TPA metagenomics assembly of PRJDB4115 data set (Metgenomic analysis of...
ATCCCAAGGGAATCACCTTGACCCGTGATGGGATGGAGTTTCTCTCTTATGCCCGTCAGGTTGTCGAGCAAACTCAGCTTCTGGAGGAACGCTATAAAAATCCTGTCGCCCACCGCGAACTCTTTAGCGTTTCGTCTCAGCACTATGCCTTTGTGGTCAATGCCTTTGTCTCTTTGCTCAAGAAAAGCGATATGGAAAAATACGAGCTCTTCCTTCGTGAAACTCGGACTTGGGAGATTATCGACGACGTCAAGAACTTCCGTAGTGAGGTCGGTGTCCTATTTTTTAACAGCTACAACCGTGATGTTTTAACCAAAATGCTGGATGACAACCACCTGCTGGCTCACCATCTTTTTACCGCCCAGCCTCATATCTTTGTCAGCAAGACCAATCCTCTGGCCAAGAAAGACAAGGTGAAACTGGAAGATTTAGAAAACTTCCCTTACCTCAGCTATGACCAAGGAACTCATAACTCCTTCTACTTTTCAGAAGAGATTCTCTCGCAGGAATACCACAAAAAATCTATCGTAGTCAGCGACCGTGCTACCCTCTTTAATCTCTTGATTGGTTTGGATGGTTATACCATTGCGACAGGGATTTTGAACAGCAACCTCAACGGAGACAATATCGTTTCTATCCCACTGGATATTGATGACCCAATTGAGCTGGTCTATATCCAGCATGAAAAAACCAGCCTATCTAAGATGGGCGAACGCTTTATCGACTATCTACTAGAAGAAGTCCAGTTTGATAGTTGAGAAATGATAAGAACCAATATGTAGGCTAGCAACAACCTGCACATTGGTTCTTTTTACTTATAATTAAAAGTCTCCCCTGCCAACTTATCAGCTAGCTTGGGAAAGAGAGTATAAAACTTATGGGCTAGGTTCAACAACATCGGTAGATTGAGTTCTCGTTTGTTTTTTCCTATAATCTTGACAATCTTTTTAGCCACTGCATCTGGTTCTAGCAGGAAACGTTCAACCGATTTGAGATAGGTGCCATCTGGGTCTGCTTGGTCAAAAAATCCTGTTCGGATTGGTCCTGGATTGACAGTTGTCACATAGACTCCATAGGGCATGAGTTCGAGGCGCAGAGCATTTGAAAAACCAATAGCCGCAAACTTGGTCGCTGAGTAGAGACTAGACTTGCCAGTAGCGATCAAACCTGCCATGCTAACGATATTGATGATATGGCCTTTTCGACTCTCTTTCATACGGGCCGCAAGTCGTCGAGATAGATTCATCAGGGCAAAGGTATTGACCTCGAACATCTGATGAATATCTTGGTCGGAAATCTGGTCAAATTCCTCAAAAATCCCGTAACCAGCGTTGTTTACCAAAACATCAATCTCGTCATAGCGGAGATGAAGGTCTGCTAGCAGAGTTTCTAAGGCTGAATCATCGGTAATATCGATTTCAATCAATTCTGCATAGGGATGGTTTCCGTAGAGTTGAGCTAATTTTTTCCTATCTCGACCAAGTAAGATGAGTTGGTCATTTGGCAAGAGTTTGACCATTTCTTGAGCTAGGCCACCGCTAGCACCTGTAATGAGAATAGTAGGCATACTTATCCTTTCCCAAGCTTTTAGATTTCCACTTCTTCCAAGTCTTTGACCACATGGACATTTTCAAAAACACTAGCAGCGTCTTTTTTGAGCTTGCTGATATCTTTTGAGAGAAAACGAGCACTGATGTGGTTGAGCAAGAGGCGTTTGGCACCTGCTTCTACCGCTACTTGTGCCGCTTGCATATTAGTAGAGTGGCCATGGTTACGAGCAATTTTTTCATCACCCTTGCCATAAGTCGATTCATGGATAAGGACATCGGCATTGACAGCCAGACGCACACTGGCATCCGTTTTTCGAGTGTCTCCTAAAATAGTGATAATTTTACCCGGACGTGGGGCTGAGATATAGTCTGCTGCCTTGATTTCAGTTCCGTCTTCCAAAACAACATCCTGGCCGTTCTTGATTTTCCCAAAAAGTGGGCCAAATGGGACACCAGCAGCCTTGAGCTTTTCAGCATCTAAGGTACCTTCTAGGTCCTTTTGCATGACACGATAGCCAACACAGAAAATAGTGTGGTCCAGCTCCTCTGCATACACCGTGAATTTATCGGTCTCAAGGATTTTTCCTAAAGAATCTTGGTCAAACTCATGAAAATGAATACGGTAAGGCAGGCGCGAACCTGACACACGAAGACTGGTTAAGACAAATGACTTAATCCCTTGCGGTCCATAGATTTCCAAATCTGTCTGCTCTTCATTGGCCTGAAAGGCACGGCTAGAAAGGAAACCTGGCAAGCCAAAAATGTGGTCTCCATGCAGGTGGGTGATAAAGATTTTGCTGACCTTACGTGGTCGAATTGTGGTTTCAAGAATGCGATTTTGCGTACCTTCTCCACAGTCAAAGAGCCAGACTTCGTTAATCTCGTCCAAGAGTTTCAGGGCGAGACTTGAAACGTTGCGGGCTTTAGAGGGCTGACCAGCCCCCGTTCCTAAAAATTGAATATCCATTCGATACTTTCTAATTAATCAATATATAACATAGCTGTGCGGTTTTCCGATCGGAAATAGCGCTTGCCAGAAAAAGCTCTAGCTTCTTGCAATAAATCCTCTTGACTGTAGCCTTTGAGACGTTTACGACCATCAGCCAAGCTTTCCAAATCAGTCAAAGCTGTGAGACTCTCCATGCTAACAACTTCCTCGTCCCCGACAGCCTTCATGTAAATCTTGTCAGACTCTTCAAAGACTAGTTGATGGGGGAAAATTTGCGCAATTTCAAAGAGCAAGTCATCCGAGATTACTTCCTTATTTTCAGAAAAAATCCGACTAAGACCCTCACTCTCATAACAAAAACCAAAGGATTTGCCAGATAGGTTAAGACGAATAAAGGGCTTGTTTTCTAAGGTGAAACTTGGTTCAGCATTGTAAAGATTCAGTTCCTGACTGAGTTCTGCAAAATAATCAGTCGCAGCTTCAGGACTCTTTTTCTGGTAGAGTTCTGCAAAATAAGCATTGACAACGCTGGGCGGAGGTGTAATAAGTGCCAACTGCTCCTGCTCTGTTTTACCCGCTAAAAGCTGATCCAGATAGACCTTATCCAGACTTGTATAGCCCCCATATTTTAGAGCTAATGTTTTGATATCAGTCATAAAATTCTTCTAACCTCCATTTGTTTTTCTCAGAAATGTAGCCTGTAATCACTTCGCCATCCTCCTGATAGTCACGCTCTTCCAAAATCGCAACACTTTCTAAATCATGAATCTTGTAGGACTTGGAAAAAGGCACGCGCAGGGTAAAGACTTCAAAAATATCCTTGATTTTCTCTAAAAACAAAGCCTGCAAATTTTCACGACTATTCTCAGACTTGGCAGAAATGAGGGCATAAGGCGTTTGGGTAGGCGTGAAATCCTCCACCAAATCCGCTTTATTATAAAGGGTCAAGCGAGGAATATCTTCCATGTCCAGGTCTTTCATGATGGACAGGACTGTTTTTTCATGCTCCTCGTGGTAAGGATTGCTGGCATCGATAACATGAACCAGAAGGTCCACATGCTTGCTTTCTTCCAAGGTTGACTTGAAACTGGACACCAACTCTGTCGGCAAATCTTGGATAAAGCCAACGGTATCTGTCAAAGTTACTTGAAGATTGCCCCCCAGATGGATACTCTTAGTCGTCGCGTCCAGAGTTGCAAAGAGCTCGTCCGCTTCATACTGGATCTTACTGGTCAAGGTGTTCATGATAGTTGACTTCCCAGCATTGGTATAACCAATCAAACCAATCTTAAAGGTGCTGGACTCCAGACGTTTTTCTCTGACAGTCGCCCGATTTTTCTCAACCACCTTGAGCTGGCGCTCGATATCCGTGATTTGGTTGCGAACGCTACGACGGTTCAATTCCAGCTGGCTTTCACCAGGTCCACGGGAACCAATTCCCCCTGCCTGACGGCTGAGCATAATCCCCTGACCAACCAAGCGAGGCAGGAGATATTTGAGTTGTGCTAGGTGGACTTGTAGCTTGCCTTCGTGACTTCGAGCTCTCATGGCAAAGATATCCAAAATCAACTGCATACGGTCAATAACCTTAACACCCAGAACTTCTTCTAAATTGACATTTTGCCTTGGCGTCAGACGGTTGTTGACGATGACAGTGGTAATTTCTTCTGCATCCACCATGAGCGCAATTTCTTCTAACTTACCAGAGCCAACAAAGGTCTTAGAATCATACTTTTCACGTTTTTGTCTGTAAGTATCAACTACGACAGCTCCAGCAGTCTTAGCTAGACTGGCCAATTCTTCCATGGAGAGGTCAAAATTATCCATGCCCTGGAGTTCAACTCCAATCAGCAGGACTCGTTCCTCTTTTTTCTCCGTTTCAATCATCTAAAAACTCCTCTATCTGGCTTAAAATGCGGTCCTCCACGCCAGGCTCTCCTATCTGATAAAAAGTGACCTGCATGCGATTACGGAACCAGGTCAGCTGACGCTTGGCAAAACGACGGGTCGCCTGTTTGAGACTCTCACTAACTTCCTCCAAGGTCTGCTCTCCACGGAAATACGGAAAGAGTTCCTTATAACCAATTCCTTTAGCAGCCTGCACATCTGGATAGTGGTCAAACAACCGCTTGGCCTCATCCAAAAGCCCAGCCTCAAACATCAAATCCACTCGATGATTGATTCGTTCATATAATTGACTGCGTTCATCATCTAAGCAGATAATCAATGGTTCATACAAGGTCTCTTGATTTTCCAAATCCTGACCAAAATGGGCAATTTCCAAGGCACGCATAGCACGACGACGATTAAACTGGGGAATCTCAAGGCCAGCTTGCTCCACAAGATAGGCTAGTTCCTCATCTGTATAGGGCTCTAAACTAGCCCGATAGGCCAAAATTTCCTCATGGGGAGTCTCCCCACCTAAATGGTAGCCTTCTAACAAGCTCTGGATATACAGTCCAGTCCCACCAGCGATAATGGCTAGCTTGCTACGACTGTGAATATCTTCAATAGCCATCTTAGCTTCTGAAACAAAATCAAAAGCCGAGTAAGACTCGGTTACCTCTCTAACATCGATTAAATGATGGGGAACAGCTGCCTGCTCTTCTGGACTAGCCTTGGCCGTCCCAATATCAAGTCCTCGATAGACTTGTTGGCTATCTCCACTAACCACTTCGCCATTAAAACGCTTGGCCACTTCAATGGCTAGAGCTGTCTTTCCAACTGCAGTCGGTCCAACAATCACAATTATTTTTGTTTTCATCTTTTTTCCTTGAAAAATTCCCATTTTTTCGTTACTATTATTATAACACAAAAAGGTCAGTCAGAAAAATGTGACCTCTTGAGGAGGCTGACTGATTGAGAATATAAAGGAGGAAGACTCATGGCTAAAGGATTCGCTAAAGGTCTTGTAACAGGTGTCGCAGGAACTGTCGCTGCAGTCGCAGGTGCAGTATACGCATTTAAAAAGAAAGTAATCGAACCAGAAGAGCAAAAAGCAGCTTTCATCGAAGAAAACCGTAAAAAAGCAGCTCGTCGCCGCGTATCACGTTAAAAAACAAAAGAAGTTGGGATTCATTGTCTCAACTTCTTTTTTCTATTCTTTTAAATAGCTAGGTCAAACTTCAACTGCGGCTTGACAGGGTCATAATCCACCAACTCAAAATCTTCTGCTTTGATATCAAAGAAACTAGTCCCATCAGGAACATTTAAAACCAAGCGTGGTTGGCAGTTTGACGGCTCACGACGAAGCAATTCCTGAGCTTGTTCAAATTGATTGTCATAGATATGGAGGTTGTTGATAAAGTAGAAGAACTTCCCAACCTTCCAGCCAAAATGTTTGGCAATCATCATTTGAAGAGCCACATACTGCATAGCGTTGATGTGGTGGGCCACTAGCATGTCGTTAGAACGCTGGGTCAAGGTCGCATCCAGATAGATTTCTCCATCTACACGGCGGACATCAAACATAGTCTGAAAGGCACATGGAAGGAGGCCCTCTGTCTCCTCAAAAGCTTGGTAATCCCAGAGCGAAATGATATTGCGGCGATTCCAAGGGTTGGCTTCCAACTGTTTGAGAAGCTTATTGATGATGTCGTGTTTCTTAACAACAGCACCATAGCGCTCACCAATGGTTCCTGTATCTCCCACTTCCCAGTCATTCCAGTAGTGGACATTGTACTTGCTATTTAGCACTTCTAGACTATTGGACTGGTCTTGGTAAATCCAGAGCAATTCCTTGATGGCGGATTTGATGGCAATGGGACGCAAGGTTGTGATGGGAAATTCCCCCATAGCCAAGTCATACTCGGCAAAGGCACCCGTTACGTACTTGGAGTTGGCAACAGTCCCATCCTTGTACTTGGGACGTGCCTGCTCGGAAAAGACACCGTCTTTGAGGATTCGTTCAATATTCTCTTTAAAAATCGTATCTGCTTTTGTCATTTACTCTCACCTCATTTATTGTCCTAACTAGTATAGCATAAAAAAAGAAAGGAGGAAAATCACTCGATTTAAAGTAGTGTTTTTCTCCTTTTATTATTTTATTGCAATACAAGTGATGCTGCTCCGATAACCCCAGCGTCATTTCCTAGAGTTGCAAGAGCCAATTTAGTAGATGTGCGAACTTGTGGGAAGGTATTTTCGTCGTAGACTTTTTGAACACCTTGTAGAAGGAATTCTCCTGCAGCTGACACACCACCACCGATGACGATTGTTGATGGGTTTAGGATTGAACCAATGTTAGCACAAGCGATTCCCAAGTAACGTGAGAAGTTACGGTAAACGATCAAGGCAAGATCGTCTCCTTCTTTCGCCAAATCAAAGACAGTCTTAGCAGTTACTTCTTCTCCGTTATCAATCAAACGTTTCAAGGCTGCAACGCCTTCGTATTCATCCGCATAACGACGAGTCAAGTTGACAATCCCTGTTGCTGAAGCAACTGTCTCAAGGCAACCTTTCTTACCGCAGGTACATGCGATTGGTTGGTCAAAGTCAACAGTGATGTGGCCAAGCTCACCTGCTGCACCAGCAACACCATGAATCAATTTGCCTTCTGCGACGATACCGCCACCAACACCAGTACCAAGTGTCATAAAGACAACGTCTGGTTGGTTATCTCCAGCACCCATCCAACGTTCACCAAGAGCTGCTACGTTGGCATCATTATCGATGAAGAAAGAAATGCCCAAGGCTTTTTCAATCTTTTCTTTAATTGGTTGAAGGGTTTTCCAGTTGAGGTTGTAGGCACCGATAACAGTCCCTTTTTCACGGTCAACCACACCTGGTGATCCCATTCCAATACCTTGGAAATCCGCTGCTGCCAATCCAAGCAAGTCCAAACGATGTTGAATAGACTCAATCATATCATCAACGATATGACTTCCCTCATCCAAAATGTTGGTCTTGATAGACCATTTTTCTTGGATTTCTCCTGCTGTTGTCAAGATTGCAAATTTGATAGAAGTTCCACCAAGGTCAATCCCAATAATCTTTTGACTCATCGTCTTCTCCTTTTTCATTATGAATTAATTGAAAATGCTTACAGGAATAGTATAACAAAAATTTTCGACCAATGCAAAGGTTTGCATTATATTAGTGACAAATTTTAGTTAAGATAGTCGCCACCATCAAATCCGTAGTATTCTTCAAGTGTCAAACCACTTGCTGCAATTTCTTTCGCTTCTTTTCCAACATAGCGTAAATGCCATTCTTCATGCATATAGCCAGTTACACTTTCTTTTCCTTTAAGGTAACGAACAACAAATCCATAGTCAGCTGCATGATCAAGTAACCATTGAGCGGCACTTTCATCTTCAACTAAGTTACCATCTGTACCAATTAGATCAAATGCAAGTCCTGTTTGGTGTTCACTATAGCCAGGTCTAGCTGAATAACGATCAGCCGCAGCCTGACCTTCTCTATTTACATAACTTTGATATAATTGTGCTTGAGTTCCATAACTTCTAAATCCACTATAGTTATTGCTAACAGCATAGCCTTCTTTTTGCATCTGTGCAATCAGTTTTAAAAAGGCAGCTTTAGCAGTTGGGTTTTCACCTGGATTGTAGTCTTTAGACAAAGGATAGTGTTTATTTACAACAAGAATCTCATCGTACTTCCCTTGAACGCTATAATATAAGCCTTTATTAGTTACTTTGGAATTCGAATTTGAATTTGAATTTGATTTCCACAAACCTGAGCCATCTACATAATAACGCCCACCATCTACCCATTCATTGACAGCCATTTTACCATTTGATTTAAGATAGTATGAACCTTGCCATGCATTACGAGCATACGAACCATCTGATTTCAAATAGTACCAGGCTTGATAGGATGTATCATAAACCCATTCATTCTGAGCCATTTTACCATCTGATTTTAGATAATAACTTCCCTTCCAAGTATTGGTTACAGGATTTCCCTTGTCATCATGATAGTACCAAACTCCATCCTTTTGAACCCATCCACTTGTGATTGCTGAACTAGAGTTTGTTTTTAAATCAATCGATTTTCTTGGTTTGAAAGCTCCCTCAGGAGCATTTTTCAATTCGCAAGCGACACCATCATGATCTTTATCTAACTTAGCAGAATAACCCGGTTCTCCTTGACGCATATCCGAGTAACCATGAGCCCATGCATCCTTACAACTAGAAAAATGAATGTTTTCTTCTGCTAACACAGGTTGTGAAAACAAGGCTAAAACTGGCAAAGAAGCCAAACTCATTTTTAAAAATAGACGTTTGTTCATTTCTTTCTCCCATCATTATGATATCGTTTTCAATATTATTTTATCAAACTTATTTCAGCAATTCAAGGAAACTTCTGAGCTTTTCTACAAATTCCTTTGGTTTTTCCTTATTCAAGACATGAGGGCCGTCTGGTATAATCTGAAATTGGGATTCTGATATTAGTTTATGAAGACTTCTCATAGAACTAAGATTCGGTTTATCTTTGCTACCACAAATTAGTAAGGTTGGATAAGGACAAGTTCTTGATATATCAGTTAAATCAAGTATCTTCAATTCCTCAGAAACTCCGACCATAAAAGCTTTGTCTGCTCCCTGTTTTTCAAATACCCTTTTGGGAAGCAGTTTAAAAATCAGCAACTGAATATAAAAAGGAATGTTACCCGCTAGTTTCAGTGGACAACCTGACAAAACCAAGGCTTGAAGATTTGGTATCTCATAACTTGAAAGCTCCAATGCAAGGGCAGCTCCTAAGGATAATCCAACCAAAATAAAAGGTTCTGTCTCTTGAGCTAGATGCTGATAAACTCGCTCCTTAGCTTGTTGATAGTTGCTAACTCCAGAAGGAAATAACTCGATAGCCTCAGAAGGATAATCTGTCAGTAGATTCCGAACTTCTTTCCAAGACTCTGCTGACTGCCCTAACCCGTGTAAAAATATCAGTTTCATCTAGTTCTCCTCAAGGCTTAACTCATACAAGCCTCTCACTGCATTACAACCGTAAATAGCTTCTGCTTGGGCAAAATCTGCCAAGGTTAAGATTTTCTCTTCTACCTCTCCTGTTTCCAGCAAATGCTGACGATAAATTCCTGGCAAGATTCCAAGTCGGATAGGCGGTGTGTAGAGTTTCCCATCGATTTTCAGAACCAAATTTCCGATAGAGGTTTCAAGAAGTTCTCCAGACTTATTGTGGTAAATAATCTCTTGCTCCCCTAGGTTCAAATGCGGTCTGTAAGTCGTTTTAAAATAGGTAAAGGCTTGTTGCAAATTAGCTTCCTGAAGACAAAGTTTGGCCTGACAAAAGCTTATACTGAGGGGTGTTAATACTTGGCGATCGACTTCTAACTCTCCAGACTTGCTGAGAGAAATTCGCAAGCGATAATCTTGATTAACATCACAAGCTTGGCACTCCGCCTCTATCTTTTGTCTTAAGTCTTCTGCATCAAAAGGAAAAGCAAAATACCGACTAGCTTTTCTCAGTCTTTCCAAATGTTGATCTTCAAACAGCAAGTTCTTCTGACTGATTTTTCCAGTAGTAATCAGCTGAAAACGAGCTTGTTTACGATAGAGAACAGCTGCCTTTTGATGAACCTCGCGGTATTCAGATTCCCATGTGCTATACCATGTAATACCTCCGCCTACTCCATAGATAGCTTGCCCTCGATTCAGTTGAATGGTACGAATGGCGACATTGAAAATCCGTTGCCCATGTGGAAGCAAGAGAC
>ERZ1699251.101-NODE-102-length-10172-cov-1.956098_pt1 | contig 10172 bp, 9 predicted proteins | sample MGYA00581532_ERZ1699251 | MGnify/ENA primary metagenome ERZ1699251 (study PRJEB42319, sample SAMD00040314) | human oral metagenome | material: saliva | host: Homo sapiens | study: EMG produced TPA metagenomics assembly of PRJDB4115 data set (Metgenomic analysis of...
ACCTTGAAGCTCATGTTGACGCCATCTTGGTCATAAACCTTAGCAGACAATTTCTCCACTTCACGAATGATTGGCATGAAGAGGTCAGTTTCAAAGTTAGTCTTAGCCCCTTGGATAACCGCTACCAAACGCTCCAAACCAGCGCCCGTATCAATGTTCTTGTGTGGCAATTCCTTGTATTCGCTACGAGGAACAGCAGGGTCTGCGTTAAATTGTGACAAAACGATGTTCCAGATTTCGATATAACGGTCGTTTTCGATATCTTCTGCAAGCAGGCGAATACCGATATTTTCTGGGTCAAATGCTTCTCCACGGTCAAAGAAGATTTCTGTATCTGGTCCAGAAGGTCCTGCACCGATTTCCCAGAAGTTGTCCTCAATAGGAATCAAGTGACTTGGGTCCACTCCCACTTCAATCCAGCGGTTGTAAGAATCTTTATCATCTGGATAGTAGGTCATGTAAAGTTTCTCAGCTGGGAAATCAAACCATTCAGGGCTTGTCAAAAGCTCATAAGCCCAAGTGATAGCTTCATCACGGAAGTAATCCCCGATAGAGAAGTTCCCCAACATTTCAAACATGGTATGGTGACGTGCAGTCTTCCCTACGTTTTCAATGTCGTTGGTACGGATAGCCTTTTGCGCATTGGTAATACGTGGATTTTCAGGGATGATGGTCCCGTCAAAGTATTTCTTAAGGGTTGCTACCCCAGAGTTGATCCACAAAAGTGTTGGGTCATTTACAGGAACCAAGCTCACTGATGGTTCTACAGAGTGACCTTTGGTCGCCCAGAAATCAAGCCACATTTGGCGTACTTGTGCACTAGATAGTTGTTTCATATTGTCTCCTTATTTACTTGTTTAATGTGATTGGCTTTCCAGCATCTCCACATAGTCAATCGCGACACAGAGGGAAATGACTAGGTCTGCATAAGCGTCCTCAAGAACCGTTACGGTATAGGTAGAGGTCAGATGGAAGAGTTCCTTCTTAATTTCCGCAATCAGCTGATCGCGATCATCCAGCAATTTGAAATTCAAATCCCAGATATTGCCCTCGATACGAAGCCCCAGATTATCAAACTCATACTTATCTCGCCAGAAGGTCAACTTCTTACGAATGACAAAACTCGATCCGTCCTGAAGCTGAATCTCAAAACGAGGAAGCAAGGTCAAGATTTCTTTACTAATCTGACTGACTTGGTTACCAAATGCATCATAGATGGTAAAAGTTTTGGGAATCTTAAAAAATGATCCCTCTACCTGATAGGCGATTTCTCCCCTGTCATCCTTGATAGCGAAGCGTTCGCCTCCAAGACGAAACTTTTGTTTGACAAGAAATGTTTTCATCAACACCTCCAAAAATCAAAAGACAAGCTCATATCACGAAGGGCGAAAAACCGCGGTACCACCTTCATTCAATGAACTTGTCATTCTCTTATTCTTATGCAATTGTATGATTGAGTAGCATGACTTCCTAGCTTAGATGGCTCGCAGCACCGCCACTTCTCTGGACTAAGACAACTGAAAATCAATTCTCAACTTTCTTATTATAACGTTTTTTTAAGCTTGCGTCAACTGGAAATGATTCCTATTTAAATAACCTATTACCTACATCTCAGATTACTTTTTCAGAATATATTTTTTCTTACTGCTATCACTCTTTTTATCCCAACTTTTATCCCAAAGTTTTGAATTGTTAAAGATAGCTACGAAAATATTTGCAAATATAAAGAACCCTATCACCAAATGTATGGAATCAGTTGTTAGGTATTGTCGATCCAAACCATCCTTTAGAGAGAATAGTATAACAGTTTGCTGAACAGTCAAAAGGGCTGGCCAATAAAATTTTTTGAAAAAAGTAGATATTTTCATTATTTGTTACCGCTTTCTGTAAGGTTAAACTTAGTATACTACTGGGAAAGAAAATAAGCAACTATCATAGAAAAAGATACCGTTACGAAAATTGCCTTTTATTTTTTAAAAAACGAACCAGCTTAACTGATTCGTTTTCTTACATTCTAATCCTACTTACGATACATTTTAAACTGTAGGAAGAGGTCGCTATATTTGCCTGTCCATTTATGGTCAAATTTCTCATAAACTTCTAGGTGTTTCATGGTTTCAGCATCAGGATAGAAGGCCTTGTCTTCTTTTTTCTCCTCTGGGAGCATTTCCTTAGCTGGTAGGTTTGGTGTTGAATAACCGACATACTCAGCATTTTTAAGAGCATTTTCAGGTTTCAACATAAAATTGATAAAGGCATAGGCTGCATCTTGGTTTTTGACTGTTTTGGGAATGACCATATTGTCAAACCAAAGGTTGCTGGCCTCAGTTGGTACCACATAGCGTAGATTTTCGTTTTTTTCTAGCATTTGGCTGGCTTCACCAGAGAAGGTCACACCGATAGCAGCGTTGTTCTGAATCATGTAACCCTTCATCTCGTCCGCCACAATAGCCTTGATATTTGGAGTCAGCTTGTAGAGCTTATCCACTGTCTCTTCCAACTGCTGGATATCCTTGGAGTTGAGGCTGTAGCCGAGGGAATTGAGTCCCAGTCCCAGCACCTCACGCGCCCCATCAAAGAGCATGATAGAGTTCTTATACTCTGGTTTCCAGAGGTCATCCCAATGCTCAGGCGCTTCATCTACCATAGTTTCATTGTAGACAATTCCCAGTGTTCCCCAGAAGTAAGGAATGGAGAATTTATTGCCTGGGTCAAAGGACTGGTTGAGGAACTCTGGTCCGATATTTTCAAGACCTTCAAGTTTTGAATAGTCAAGCGGTACCAAGAGGTCTTCGTCCTTCATCTTGTTAATCATGTATTCACTAGGAATGGCAATATCGTAGGTTGTTCCACCCTGCTTGATTTTGGTATACATGGCTTCGTTGGAGTCAAAGGTCTCGTACTGGACTTGGATTCCTGTTTCTTCTGTGAATTTCTCCAAGAGTTCTGGATCGATATAGTCTCCCCAGTTGTAGATAACCAATTTTTGACTATCTCGGCTATTGATTTTACTATCTAGATGCGTCGCAATTCCCCACAAGACCAGGATAATGGCTGCAATTCCTGCTAAAAATGAATAGAGTTTTTTCATGCTTGCTCCTCCTTCTCACGTGAGATAAAGTAATAACCAACAACTAGGATAATACTAAAGAGAAAGACAAGGGCAGACAGGGCATTGATTTCTAGCGAAATCCCCTTACGAGCACGAGAGTAAATCTCGACTGACAGGGTTGAAAAGCCATTTCCCGTTACAAAGAAGGTCACGGCAAAGTCATCCAATGAATAGGTGAAAGCCATAAAGTAGCCTGCAATAATAGACGGCGTTAAGTAAGGAAGCATAATTTCCTTAAACATCTGGAACTGACTAGCTCCAAGGTCATAGGCTGCATGGATCATATCTCCATTCATCTCTTTCAATCGTGGCAAGACCATGAGCACTACGATTGGAATCGAGAATGCTACATGACTGGAAAGTACCGTCAGAAAGCCAAGTGAAAACTTCAGTTGGGTAAAGAGAATCAAGAAGCTGGCACCAATCATAACATCAGGCGCAACCATGAGGATATTATTGAGTGAAAGAAAGGCTTCTTGGTATTTCTTACGAGACTGATAAATGTAAATAGCACCGAAAGTCCCGATAATGGTTGCAATTAAGGCTGATAGAAAGGCCAAGAAAAAGGTCTGAGTCACAATCAACATGAGACGACCATCGCCAAACATGGTTTTAAAATGGCTCAAGCTAAAGCCTGTAAAGCTATTCATGTCGTTGCCTGCATTAAAGGCATAACCAATCAAGTAAAAAATCGGCAGGTAGAGGACAAGAAAGACCAGTCCCAGATAAAGGTTGGCAAATTTTTTCATCGTTCTCTCCTTTCCTTGGTCACCCACATGGTGATGAACATAGTCAAGATGAGAATTACACCGATGGTTGAACCCATACCATAGTTGTCATTGGTCAGGAAGTTCTGCTCAATAGCCGTTCCCAGCGTGATAACGCGGTTCCCACCAATCAAACGGGTCAGCATGAAGAGACTCAAGCTGGGGATAAAGACAGACTGAACCCCACTTCTCACTCCATTCATAGATAGAGGGAAGATGACATGACGGAAGGTCTCCCACTTGGTCGCACCGAGGTCATAGCTGGCATTGATGAGATTGTTATCCATATCGTCCAAGACATTGAAAATCGGCAAAATCATAAAGGGAAGCTCGATGTAGCTTGCGACAAAGATAAAGGAGAAATCGGTAAAGAGCAACTGCTGTGAACCGATTCCGATAAATTCCAAAAATTGGTTAATAGAGCCATTTTGACCAAAAATCCCGATAAAGGCATAGGCCTTGAGGAGCAAATTGATCCAGGTTGGCAGGATAATCAGCATGAGCCAGAGTTGACGGTGCTTGAGACGGGTCAAAAAGAGGGCTGTCGGATAGCTGATAAGCAGGGTTACAAAGGTCACAATCCCTGCATAGAGTACTGAGTTGAAACTCATTTTTAGGTAGGTCAAGTTTTGTGACGCAAAGTAAGATTTATAGTTTTCTAAACTAAACTGGCCTTCGATGTTGAAAAAGGATTGACCGAAAATCAAGACCAAGGGTGCCAACACAAAGAGGGCAATCCAAAGCATGTAGGGCACTACAAAGAGTTTAGAGCTTGTTTTCTTCATCTCTCTCCTCCTCGATTGCATTGATCAGACCTGCTTCTTGCTCTTCGATTTCTACGTACTCCTCAATACGAGCATCGAACTCTTCTTCGGTTTCATTGAGACGCATGATGTGGATGTCTTCTGGTTCAAAGTCCAGACCGATTTCCTCACCCACGATGGCCTTACGAGTCGAGTGGATCATCCATTCATTTCCAAGCTCGTCATAGGCGATAATTTCATAGTGCACCCCACGGAAGAGCTGGGTATCGACCTTAACTTGGAGCTTGCCTTCTTCAGGAAGGGTAATACTCAAGTCCTCTGGACGAATCACGACCTCAACAGGTTCATTTGGCTTCATCCCCCCATCGACCGCTTCAAAGCGTTTGCCGTTAAACTCAACCAAGTAGTCCTCAATCATGGTTCCTGGCAAGATATTTGACTCACCGATAAAGGTGGCAACAAAATGGTTAATCGGCTCATCGTAGATGTCCACAGGTGTTCCAGACTGGACAATCTCGCCATCATTCATAACAAAAATCCAGTCACTCATAGCCAGGGCTTCTTCCTGATCGTGAGTGACAAAGACAAAGGTAATGCCCAATCGTTGTTGCAGTTCACGCAGTTCGTACTGCATGTCTGTTCTTAATTTCAAGTCCAGCGCTGATAAAGGTTCGTCCAACAAAACCACACGGGGTTGGTTGATGATGGCACGGGCAATAGCCACACGCTGACGTTGTCCTCCAGAAAGTTTACGAATGGAACGTTTTTCGTAACCTTCCAACTGAACCATCTTGAGAACTTCCGCTACGCGTTTCTCGATTTCTTTCTTGTCAATCTTGCGCAAGCGGAGCGGAAAGGCAACATTTTCAAACACATTCATATGTGGAAACAAGGCATAGGATTGGAAGACCGTATGGACGTCTCGCTTGTTGGTTGGGATGTCATTGATACGGACACCGTCCAGTAAAATATCTCCTGTCGTCGCATCCAGTAAACCTGCAATGATGTTAAGGATGGTTGATTTTCCTGAACCAGATGCGCCTAGAAGGGTGTAGAATTTCCCTTCTTCCAACTCAAAGTTGATGTCTTTGAGAACCTTGGTGTTGCTGTCTTCAAAAACTTTAGAGACGTTTTTGAATTCAATAATTGGTTTTTTCAATTGTCATTTATTCCTTCTTTTTCATAGATTAACAGATCAGGGCTCTGTCAGGCCGCTACTACCTCGTGTAGGAGATTGAACTGCCTACATTCTTCTGCACTGACGATAGGCTTTCACCCCCTTTCCATGACATAGCAGCAGCTTTTCAACTACAGCTTCCTACTTGCTTTCACCTAAAATACGGACTTCTCTCTCAAGAGTAACGCCAGAGTGTTCCTTGACTTTTTCGATAACAGACTCAATCAAGTCCTCGTAGTCTTTAGCCGTTCCGTCAGCAACATTGATCATAAAACCTGCGTGTTTTTCTGAGACTTCTACTCCACCAATACGATAGCCTTTCAAGCCAGCTTCTGAAATTAATTGACCTGCAAAATGCCCTACTGGACGCTTAAAGACCGAACCACAAGATGGATATTCTAAAGGTTGCTTGAGTTCACGTAGATGCGTCAAACGATCCATTTCTTGCTTGATAACCTGATGGCTTCCTGGAGCAAGGGCAAATTTAGCTGACAAGACAACTGCACCAGACTCTTGAATGGCTGAATGGCGGTAACCAAAAGCCAAATCTTTTGCAGACAGGGTCTCGATTTCTCCATCCTTGGTCAAGACCTTACAAGACTGCAATATGTGGGCAATCTCACCACCATAGGCACCTGCATTCATAAAGACAGCACCACCGACACTTCCAGGAATGCCACAAGCAAACTCAAAGCCAGTCAAACTATGACGAAGGGCAATACGAGTTGTTTCAATCAAGTTGGCACCAGCCTCAGCTTCAATGGTATAGCCATCAACAGAAACATTATTGAGCTTGTCACACAAGATGACAAATCCACGAATCCCACCATCACGAACAATGATATTACTAGCATTCCCCAAAACCATCCAAGGGATATTTTCTTGATTAGCAAATTTAATAACTCTAACTAGCTCATAGCGATTTCGGGGGAAGACCAAATAATCAGCCTCCCCACCTACTTTTGTATAACTATAGCTATGCAAGGGTTCCTTAAAACGAATATCAATTCCTTCTAAAATTTCAAGTATTTTTTCTCTTACTGACATGGTACTCTTCCTTTTACAAAATTCATTCCATTATACCATTTTTATGATCATTTGACGACCCTAAAAAGACCTTCTTTGGTTTTTGCACATAAAAAGAGGTTCCCCCCTTTTTATGATTTTTTGCAAAATATGTTCTTGGTTACATAGGCAACTAGGAACAGTTCAACTAGTAGAATAACTTCAACCAAGACAGGATTTGTCAGCCAGCCAACTTGGGCAAGAGATGGTGCCAGGTCAAAGAAGGCATGTAGGCCATAGGCTGCTAGGAGATAAATCCATTTCTTCTGGCGAACAGCTTGGTAAACCCAAACAGTCAAGAGTAATTGGAAACCTAGCGCCAAGATTCTCTCAAAACCAAGCAAATAAATTTGCCATACAGATAGCGACTGGATAGTTTTCAACATATTTTCAGACAGCAATTGCATGACCTGTGGATTCTGAGTTTGAACTGCCGAAAGCACGATGTAAAGATTGAGGAGACTGGTAAGACCTAAGAAAATCAATTCCAAATCACCATGACCTAACCCATAAGCCAAGGCATCTGCCTTTTCCAAATTTCTCTTTTTCTCCAACCATTTGAAGAAAATAAGGCGAGCTGTTTCCTCAAAAAATGCTGCCATGGCTAGGCCATAGATGATATAGACAAGCGGATGGTCTTGCAAGAGGGCAATACTACCGTCTTTTTGAGGATGTAAAACCAAGATATGCACCAGTTTTTCTAAAATCTGTGAAGAGACAAAGAAGGCGACAGCCCCCAAGCCCAAGACAGCTAGATTGATCTGATATTTCTTTTTGGCATACCAAATGCTTCCTAGCAAGATAACCAGCAACAGCACCATGGTAATGATAATATGAGTGGTCATTTTCGTCTCCTATTCTGCCTTTTCAATATCTTTTCTCATCTCTTCAACATTGAACTTAGCAAACAAGTATTGACGGTCTTGGACAGGAAAACGTTGATCCAATTGGTCAACAGCTCCCACCTCGATAATACCTCCCTTGATGACAAAGTCCATGACATGTCCACCGAAGGTCAAGTCATCTGAGATGAAGTGCAGATGGTAGCCTGCCACACTGACCCCATGGAAAATCTCTGGCGTCCAGAAACCAACGATGGTTCCCACCACATTGTCACGACTATATTCCGGTTGATGGGTTGCGACATCAGCAAACTTGGTATCTGGTGTCGACTTGGGAATCATGCGCACATGCATATGTGAAAATTCCCCCCGAATCTTGATAGAGCGGAAAAGATTTTCCCCGTCATAATAAGACTCGATTCGTTCTTCCAATTCCTTGTCTGTCATCTCAAAGCGCTGGCGGAAAATGACCTCTGCCTGATGCGGTACCACTGCTGCATAAGGAATAAGGGCATCTGGTGACACTTCTACAATTTCCGGTTGCTCTCCAGACCCTTTGGCCTGATAAGCCTTGCCATCCAAGACAATCAATTCCCCATCAATGGAATCCAAGGTTCCCAAACCAAGGTCACCATGCTCTAGCAATTCTCCTACTGTCATGGTCCCACCATAAAGGCCAGCCATCAAGGCTCCAAGGGTATTGTATTGAAATAATTTCACTGGTTCCTGCACGTTCTTATCCATTCACTTTCTTGTCTGTTATTCTATAAATCTTACTCCTAAGTATACCACATTTACCCCTAGATGTGAACGAGAGAAACACTCTAGACATTGCCAAGAAGGAAAAAAAAAGGTACAATGTAACAAAATCAAGGGAGGTCTGGAATGAAGAAACAAAGCAAGTACCAAGAGGTCGTTTCCTATCTAAAAAATGGCATCGAGTCTGGACGATTTTCAACGGGAAGTCGCCTGCCTTCTATCCGTCAACTGAGCCTTGACTTTCACTGTAGCAAGGACACCATCCAGAGGGCCCTGTTGGAATTACGGCACGAACAATACCTCTATGCCAAGCCCCAGAGTGGCTACTATGTCCTAGAACAAGGGCAACACCAGGACCTAGAAATCGAGGTTACGGACGAACACGCCAGTGCCTATGACGATTTCCGACTCTGTGTCAATGAAACCTTGATTGGCCGGGAAAACTACCTCTTCAACTACTATGACAACCAAGAAGGATTAGAAGACCTAAGACAATCCATTCATAAACTCCTCTTTGACCAAGCTCTCTACTGCAAGGCTGACCAACTGGTACTGACTTCTGGAACCCAACAAGCCTTGTTTATTCTTTCTCAAATATCCTTTCCTAGCCAAGGCAAGGAAATCTTGGTGGAACAGCCGACCTACCATCGAATGAACCGTCTCTTGATTGCTCAGGGTCTAGACTATCAAACGATTGAACGAGGCATTGATGGGATTGACTTGGAGGAGCTGGAGCGCCATTTCAAGACAGGAAAGATCAAGTTTTTCTATACCATTCCTCGCTTTCACTATCCTCTGGGACATTCCTATTCTGAGCAGGACAAACGAGCTATTCTTGACTTAGCTGCCAAGTACGGTGTTTATATCGTAGAGGACGACTATCTAGGTGACTTGGACTCCAAGAAGGGTCAGACCTTCCACTATCTGGATACAGAAGAGCGCGTTATTTATATCAAGTCCTTCTCAACCAGCCTCTTTCCAGCCCTGCGGATTACGGCACTCATTCTGCCAAATGCTATCAAAGAAGCCTTTGTGGCCTACAAAAATATCCTAGACTACGACAGCAACCTCATCATGCAAAAGGCCCTGTCACTCTATATTGACAGTCAATTATTTGAGAAAAATCGTCTAGCTCGCTTGTCCAATCAGGAAGCTTACCAGAAGCAAATCGAGGAAAGGTTAGCTAAACTCCCTTGCCCCCTTCCTCACTTTCCTCTTCACGATGGTGTATTGCTAGACCTACGACAGTATGCTAAAATTGCCAGTCTCAAACACAGTCAACTGGGCTTGGACTTCTTTGAAGAGGCATACTTGGGTGCCTGTCCTTATCAATTTGCCAAGGTGTCCTTAGACAATCTGGAAAATGTTTTAAACTATTTAAAAGCAGAATTGGATTGACTTCCAACTCTGCTTTTTCTTATTCTTCAACTTCTGTTAGGCTTGCTGCCTTTTCAAGATAGCTTTGGTAAGTTCCTTCATCCTTGAGTTTTTGGATGACCTTGTCCACCACTTCTTTCAAATCAGCACTATTTTTTCTAAGGGCAACGGCATTGGCTTCACCGTCCTTCATCTTCAAGCTGACAGTTGCGACAGCTAGATCTGCATTTTTAGCAGCATAGCTAAGGGCAACAGGCTCATCCATGTGAACAGCATCTACTTTTCCAGCCTGTAATTCATTAACAGCTT
>ERZ1699251.102-NODE-103-length-10086-cov-2.342806_pt1 | contig 10086 bp, 12 predicted proteins | sample MGYA00581532_ERZ1699251 | MGnify/ENA primary metagenome ERZ1699251 (study PRJEB42319, sample SAMD00040314) | human oral metagenome | material: saliva | host: Homo sapiens | study: EMG produced TPA metagenomics assembly of PRJDB4115 data set (Metgenomic analysis of...
CTTCGCGTTTAGCTGCTGCTACGGCCTCAAGAACAGAACCACCTGTTGAAATCAGGTCTTCAACCACTACCATTTTTTGACCTTGAGCTACACGGCCTTCGATTTGGTTGCCTGCGCCGTGGTCTTTTGGTTTGCTACGGATGTAGGCAAATGGCAAGTTCATCTTATCAGCAATAATAGCTCCGTGTGGAATCCCTGCTGTTGCAGTTCCTGCAATGACTTCTACCTCAGGAAAGGCTTCTTTAATAGCATCCACAAAGCCATTTTCAATTAGGGTACGAGTTTCTGGATAGGCAAGCGTCACACGGTTATCCGTGTAAATCGGTGACTTGATACCAGATGCCCAAGTGAAAGGCTCCTCTGGTTTGAGGTAAACGGCTTGAATTTTCAAGAGGTGGCTAGCGATATCTTTAGCAAGTGTCATGGTATTCTCCTTTAATTTTTATAATCTATTTCTTTAATTCTAGTCTTGGTTCCATTCATCTTTGATGGCATGATAAGCTGCAACAGGATCCTCAGCTTGGGTAATGGGACGTCCCACTACGATATAGTCACTACCGATTTGATAGGCATCTGCTGGCGTCATCACGCGTTTTTGGTCTCCAACAGCAGCTCCCTGAGGGCGAATTCCTGGTGTTAGACAGATAAAATCTGGATTGGTAGCCTGCTTAATGACTTGCACTTCCTGAGCTGAGCAAACAACACCATCCAAGCCTGCTTCAGCTGTCTTCTTGGCATAATGAATGACAGACTCTTGCAGGCTGGTTTGGATATTTTGAAAATCCTTCATCTGAGCTTCTGATGTTGATGTGAGCTGAGTGACAGCGATCAATTTGGCTTGACTTCCAAGACCTTCACGCGCAGCCTTCATCATCTCTACACCCCCAGCAGCATGAACATTAGTCATATCCACACCAAGCTGAGACAGGACCTTCATAGCTGATTTGACTGTATTGGGAATGTCATGAAGCTTGAGATCCAAAAAGACACTGTGCCCCAGGCCTTTCAAGTAAGACACAATCTCAGGCCCCGTTGCGTAATAAAGCTCCATCCCTACCTTAAGATAAAGGCTTTCTTCTGCTGGGAAAAGAGCTAAAAATTCCTTGACCGCCTCAAAACTAGGAAAATCAAGAGCAATGACTGGACGATGTTCTCGCATAGGTTTCTCCTTTTACCTTTGCTAGTGAGAGAGTCTGGGCAACAGAAGCCACGAAAAAAGGAACCTGCCAACAGCAAGGTTCCACGAAAAATGGGTAGTCTCCACCCTTTCACCGTCTAACCTTAGCTGCCTCTCTGGACTGCTTTAAAGGTTTTCTATTATTCTATTATTTCTACTAGCACTTGTCAAGTAAAAACATGGCAACTAAAGAGCTATAGGAGAAAAGGTAAAGCTAGCGACGCGGTGAACGCTGGGGCGTTTGATTTCGATTGCTTTCTTCCTCCAGCTTTTTCTTCTCTTCTTCCAATTGATTCTGCTGTTCTTCCAGTCTTTTCTTCTCTTCCTCTTTCTGTTTCTTCTCAGCTTCCTTGGCCTCTTGTTTGGCTTTTTCCTCTGCCTCCATAATTAATTTATCCGCCACAGTATAGCTGTAAATTCCAGCTTCCATGTCAATCACACTCGGTTCTGACAATTGTGGCTTAATCTTACTGTAATAAGGCAGTTTCTTACTCATTTCAGAAAGGGGAACCAAGACTTCGTCCGAATCATTCATGGTCAATCGAATTAAATCTGAAGTTACCTTGCTTGGGGCTAATTCCACCTTCTGGATAGCCGCCTTGAGTTCTGGACTAATTTGAGCAAGTTCTGACGTAAAGGTCTTGGTTTGTTCGCTGTCATTAAAGAGAACTGATATATAAGTTTCTGGCAGACTGACCAAACTGACCGCACTGGTCTCAAGCTGACCACTTGAAAGAATTGGATAATGACTTTCTCCAGAAACATAGTAGGCCACAATATCATATTCCTTGACCTTGATTGTAAACTTGGTTGGAAATTGATAGACAAGCTGAGCTGATTCAACCCAATAGTTAGACTTGATCTGCTCTTCATATTTTGCCTTATCTAGCAGAAGGTTAATCGTATAATCCGAATCCTGAATGCCTGAAGCCTGTCGAATATCATCAGCTGTAGTTTGCACTGTTCCCTCAACACGGATATCCTTCATGGTCGCATAAGGGCTGAGCAAGTAGGCAGAGACAACCAATAAAAGCAGACTGAGAAACAAAATCGAGATAGCCCGCCAGATATGAACTCCTGGAATTTTCGGTTTGACCGGTTTTTCCTTTACAGGCTTTTTCTCTATTTTTTTATCCTGTTTATTCTGTTTCTTTGGCTCTTTGGATTTTGGTTCTTCTTTGGGTACTTCTTTTTTGACGTCTTCTGACTCTTCTACTTTTTCTTCAGACTCTTCCTTAGCTGATTTTGAGTCTTTTGGATCAGATTCACTCTCTTGCTCCTCGGTTGCATCTGACTTTTCAGATTTTGAAGCCATTCGAGCTTGTCTTTCCTTTTCCTTCTCCTCAGCTAGGGCTGCCTCTTCTTCAGCCTTCTTTTTTAGATATTCTTGGTTTCGTTTCTGCCATTCTGATAACTCTTTAAATTCTTCGAGGATTTCTTTGCCCTCATTTTTCTTATCTTTTGACATTTACTTTCCTTATGATAAATCTTTTTTCAACAATTGATAAAAATCTGCTAGAGATTTCAATTCCCTAGAAGCCTTCATCTTGGCTTGATAGTCTTCCTTGTTACTTAGTAAGTGAGAAAGCTTCTCTTCCAAACTATCCAAGGTCAAATCGCTTTCTTGAAGCTCTTCTGCATAGCCTTTTTTTACAAAGTAGGCTGCGTTCTCAATCTGGTCACCACGACTAGCTTCACGACCAAGCGGCACAATAACATGCAATTTTGCCATGGCCAAGAGCTCAAAAATCGTATTGGCACCACCTCGTGTCACAACAATATCAGCCAATTCCATCAAGGGTTGATAGAGATTGGTCACATAGTCAACACGAAAAAGATTTTGGCTCAACTCGTTCAGGCTAGAATCTCCAGTTAGATTGATAATATTGTAACGTTCTGTCAGCTCTTTCTTATGGTCTGTCACCAATTGGTTAAAGACACGAGCACCTGCTGAACCGCCAACAAACAATACAGTTGGTAATTGGGGATTAAAGTGGGTTTGAATATCCACCAATTCATCGGGTTCTGGATTTTTTTGATCTGAAACCTTGGTCACTGCTCCCACATGCTCAACCTTAGACAAACTTGAAGCTTGTTCAAAGGTTGAATACATCTTAGTCGCAAATTTATAAGCGATTTTATTGGCCAAGCCCATAGATAGGTCAGATTCGTGAATAAAGACAGGCACTCCTGACACACGCGCAGCGATAACAGGCGGTACTGATACAAATCCTCCCTTAGAAAAAAGAGCCTGTGGACGCAGTCGTAACATGATAAAGAGCGATTGGACAATTCCCCAGCCAACTTTGAAGACGTCCAGCATATTTTGCCAAGAGAAATAGCGACGCAATTTTCCAGTCGCAATGGAATGAAAGGTGACATCCAAACCTGACTTGAGGATTTCTTGGTGTTCAATACCACGCTTGTCCCCGATATAGTGGACTTCCCAGCCATCTTCGATGAACTTGGGCATCAACAAAAGGTTGAGGGTCACGTGTCCAACCGTCCCCCCACCTGTAAAGACAATTTTTTTCATATTATTCCTTTAACTCCGCTACTGTGTCGATAAAGAGGTCGCCACGTACTTCAAAGTTAGCATACATATCCCAGCTGGCATTGGCAGGACTGAGAAGGACTACATCTCCTTGAGTCGCAAGTTCATAGGCTTTGCGGGTCGCATCTGCAATATCAGTCGCATCCACATATGCCACACCAGCCTTGTCTGCTGCCCGTTTGACACGTTCTGCAGACTGACCGAGGATGACCATCTTCTTGAGTCCAGTAATGTCTGGAACCAGTTCGTCAAACTCATTGCCACGGTCCAAACCACCTGCAATCAAAATGACCTTGCTGTTGTCAAATCCTGACAAGGCTTTTTGAGTAGCCAAGATATTGGTTGACTTGCTATCATTATAGAATTTGACACCCTTGATTTCATCCACAAATTGGAGACGGTGTTTGACACCACCAAAGGCTGAAAGAGTTTCTTTGATGGTTTGGTTATCCACACCACGAAGCTTGGCTACAGCAATCGTCGCAAGGGCATTTTCCACATTGTGGCTACCTGGAACTCCGATTTCATTCGCTTCCATGACAACTTCCCCACGGAAGTAGAGTTGACCATCTTCCAGATAAGCTCCATCAACCTTTTCCTGTGTTGAGAATGGTACAACAGTAGCTTGTGTTTTAGTAGCTAATTCTTTTGCCAAGTCTTGGTTAAAGTTCAAGACAAGGAAATCAGCCTCTGTCATCTTGTTCTGGATATCCCACTTAGCTGCTACATATTCCTCAAAAGAACCATGATAATCGATATGAGTTGGCATGAGGTTGGTAATAACTGCAATCTCAGGATGGAATTCTTGAACGCCCATGAGTTGGAAAGAAGAAAGTTCCATGACAAGCGTATCCTTGTCTGTCGCAGTTTGAGCCACTTGACTGGCAGGATAGCCGATATTTCCTGATAAAAGACCATGTTGGCCAGCAGCAGTCAAAACGTCCCCAATCATAGTCGTTGTGGTTGTTTTACCGTTCGAACCAGTAATACCAACAATCGGTGCTTCTGAAATCAAGTAAGCCAATTCCACCTCAGTCAAGACTGGAATCCCCTTGGCCAAAGCCTTTTCAATCATGGGATTACTGTATGGAATACCTGGATTTTTCACCATAAGGGCGAACTCTTCATCCAAGAGTTCCAAAGGATGGCCACCTGTGATAACCTTGATCCCTTCTTCCAGCAAACTTTGCGCAGCTGGATTGTCCTCGAATGGTTTCCCGTCATTTACTGTCACAATGGCACCTAGCTTGTCCAACAAACGAGCTGCAGATTCACCAGACTTGGCCAAACCTAAAACAAGGACTTTCTTATTTTTAAATTGATCTATTACTTTCATGTCTCGAACTCCATTTCTACTCTTACTATTTTACCATTTTTATGGAAATAATTCTAAACGAAAATGCTCAGATTCAGCATTCTAACAAGCAAAAAGAGAGCCAAAACTCTCTTTTTATCTTCTTTTACTTTTACTGACCGACATGAGGGTAATATCTCGCAAGCTAAAGTATGCTAGGAAAAGCATAGCGATTGCGATGAAGAATTCTGTCGGTAGCTGAAAGATTTGCAGGACAGACAACATGAGCAAAATCAAGAGTGCTACGAAAGCAAAGACGACAAGGACGATATTGACTGTCCCTTTAATGCTTTCTGGTGTCGCAAATACATAGAGTAGTAATAAGAGGAGTCCTATGATTAAATAAACCATCTTTATCTCTTTCTAGCTCTTATTCAGCTGATTTTTTCTTCTTGTTAGCTTTCTCACGCTCTGCCTTGTTAAGGATTTGTTTACGCAAACGGATAGACTCAGGCGTTACTTCCATGTACTCATCGTCGTTCAAGAACTCAAGAGACTCTTCAAGTGTCAAGATACGAGGTGTCTTGATAACAGCTGTTTGGTCCTTAGTAGCTGAACGAACGTTAGTCATTTGTTTTGCCTTAGTGATGTTAACTGTCAAGTCATTTTCACGAGAGTTTTCACCGATGATCATTCCTTCATAAACCTCAGTACCTGGGTTGACAAAGATTGTACCACGTTCTTCGATAGACATGATTGAGTAAGTTGTAGCCTTACCAGCATCGATAGAAACAAGGGCACCACGGTGACGACCACCAATTTCACCTGGAATCAATGGCAAGTATTGGTCGAAGGTATGGTTCATGATACCGTAACCACGAGTCATTGACAAGAACTCAGTTGAGTATCCAATCAAACCACGCGCTGGAACAAGGAAGACCAAACGAGTTTGACCATTACCAGTTGAAATCATATCCAACATTTCACCCTTACGTTCAGAAAGGCTTTGGATAACAGATCCTTGGTATTCTTCTGGAGTGTCGATTTGAACACGTTCAAATGGTTCACATTTAACACCGTCGATTTCTTTTACGATAACTTCTGGACGAGATACTTGAAGTTCATATCCCTCACGACGCATTGTTTCGATAAGGATTGACAAGTGCAATTCTCCACGTCCTGAAACAGTCCATTTATCTGGTGAATCAGTTGGGTCAACACGAAGGGAAACGTCTGTTTGCAATTCTGCCTGCAAACGTTCTTCCACCTTACGAGAAGTCACCCATTTACCTTCTTTACCAGCAAATGGTGAGTTGTTGACCAAGAATGTCATTTGAAGAGTTGGCTCATCGATGTGTAGGATTGGAAGAGCTTCAACTGCGTCTGTCGGAGTAATGGTTTCACCGACAAAGATATCTTCCATACCTGAAACGGCAATCAAGTCACCCGCTTTGGCTTCTTGGATTTCACGACGTTCCAAACCAAAGAAACCGAAGAGTTTTGTAACACGGAAGTTTTTAGTTGTGCCGTCAAGTTTAGAAAGGGTAACTTGGTCCCCAACCTTAACAGTACCACGGAAGACACGACCGATACCGATACGTCCAACGAAGTCATTGTAGTCCAAAAGTGACACTTGGAACTGCAAAGGCTCATCTGAGTTATCTACTGGAGCTGGGATATGGTCGATAATGGTATCAAAGATTGGTGCCATAGTAGTTTCTTGATCAGCTGGATCATCTGACAATGAAGAAGTTCCGTTGATTGCTGAAGCATACACCACTGGGAAGTCAAGCTGATCGTCATCTGCACCAAGCTCGATGAAAAGTTCCAAGACTTCGTCCACTACTTCTGCTGGACGAGCTGATGGTTTGTCGATTTTGTTAACAACCACGATTGGGACAAGGTCTTGTTCCAAGGCTTTTTTCAATACGAAACGAGTCTGTGGCATGGTTCCTTCGTAGGCATCTACGACCAAAACAACACCGTCAACCATTTTCATGATACGCTCAACTTCTCCACCGAAGTCCGCGTGTCCTGGTGTGTCCATGATGTTGATACGAGTTCCGTTGTAGGCAACGGCTGTATTTTTAGCAAGGATGGTAATTCCACGCTCTTTTTCGATATCGTTTGAGTCCATAGCACGCTCTGCCAATTCAGTACGTGCATCAAGCGTTTCTGATTGTTTCAATAATTCGTCAACGAGGGTTGTTTTACCGTGGTCAACGTGGGCGATAATCGCAATGTTACGGATATCTTCTCTTAATTTTGTCATGATTTCCTCTATAATATTCAAAATTTATTTTCTAACTGAACGATTATACCATATTTTCAAGTAAATAACATAATTCAAGCAAGTGTAAATGTTTTCACTCTGCTTTTCTTTTCACGTCAAGCCTTTTCAAAGCAAGCGACTTATGATAAGATAGGCACAGTATGCGTTTAGATAATTTATTAGCCCAAGAAAAAGTTAGCCGAAAGGCCATGAAACAAGCCTTACTCAGAGGAGAAATTCTAGTCGATGGTTGCCCAGCCCGCTCCCTAGCTCAAAATATCGATACAGGACTACAAGAACTCCTTTTTCAGGACCGAATCATCCAAGGCTATGAGCACACCTATCTTATGCTTCATAAGCCTGCTGGTGTCGTTACAGCCAACAAAGACAAGAAACTTCCAACCGTCATGGATCTCCTTCCGCCTGATATCCAATCTGACAAGCTCTATGCCGTCGGCCGACTGGACCGAGATACGACAGGACTCCTCCTTTTGACAGACAATGGACCTTTAGGCTTCCAACTCCTTCATCCCCAGTACCATGTCGATAAATCCTATCAAGTGGTAGTAAACGGACCGCTCACGTCAGACCATATCCGACTGTTTAAGGAAGGAATCGTCTTTTTAGATAGGACCACTTGTAAACCTGCTCAGCTCGAAATTCTGTCCTCAAGCCCAACAGAGAGTCATGCCTCTATTACCATATCAGAAGGAAAATTTCATCAGGTTAAAAAAATGTTCCTCTCAGTTGGTGTCAAGGTTGTCTCTCTCAAACGAGTTCAGTTCGGTGACTTTACATTAGACCCAGAACTAGCAGAAGGGCAATTCCGTCCCTTGAATCCAGAGGAATTGGAAGTCATTAAAAACTATTTAGAAAAAAGTGGATAAAAGAAAAAAGCTTTATGTTTAAAGCTTTTTTAATCTTCTTTAACTCATGTGTAAGATAATTCCAACAATCCAGTTAAGAGCAGAAAGAACAATACCTACAATAGCTATAATTCTTTCTGCTTTATAATCAAGTCCAGATTCTTTTTGAAGTTCGTTAGCATACAAGATACCGGCGATACCTAAAATAATACCTCCCAAAGCAAATAATAAACTCATAACAATAGACAGAATACCCACCACAAGTGGATTTTTTTCTTTTCTTGCATTTTCTAAAAACTCCTTAAATTAAATACAAATGAATAATACCATAAAAATCGGCTTTATCAATTGGGTGAAAAATCTTAGCACTATGTTATCCGGTTCTTGAATCGAGAAGAGTGGATAAAACAAAAAAGCTTTTAAAAATAAAGCTTTTTTGTTAGAATCCTGATTAGTGCATCATTAAGAGGAGTCCTGCAACCCAGTTAATTACAGAAACTACAATCCCTACGATATTAAGAATTCGTTCTGTTTTATAGTCTAATTCAGATTCTTTTTGATGTGAATTAGCCAAGGCCAAACCAAAAATACCAAAAATAATACTTAACACTGGAAATCCAAAGGCAACTATGATAGATATGATACTCAAAACAATTGGCGCTTTTTTCTTTTCTTGTGTATTCATATTATAAAAACTCCTTAAATTTATTACAAATTAATTATACCATAATACGCTAGCTTTATCTATCATTCGACAGATTTTTACATAAGATTAGCTAGTCTTGACCTTTCCTGTCCATGAATCCAATCCATAAGAAAGGATATAGATTTCTGAGAAACCTTGTTTTTTCAAGAAAAGTGCTGCATTGGTAACACGTTGTGCACGCTGATTTTCATAAAGAAGAACTGGCTTATCCTTACGAAGAGCAGCAAGGCTTGTCTTCAATTGACTTGAAGGAATATTACGAGCTCCAAGGATATGTTTTCTATGGAAGTCTACTGGATCACGCAAGTCAATTAATTGACCTGTACGAATCAAAGACTCAAACTCTGCATTGTCTACAATTTTTGCTGCACGACGAATGCGAAGGTAGTTGTATCCCATCCATGCTAACATCACCACTATAAGTCCCCATAATACCCAAGTTACCATAATACCTAATCTCCATTTTTTTCTAAATAGTCTAATTCTATCTTGTGCTCTCTGCGAAGAACAGCCTCTGCTTCTAAATAATCCAGCTTATCCATCAAGCCAGCATCGTAGATTCGAGAAAGTTCTATCTTCATTAGTTCAATATCATAGAGGCGCTTGCCCATATAGACAAGAATGCCGAACTGTTTAAGAAATTGCTGCACATCGTAGAGTGTTTTCATAGCTTTCATTCTAGCAAAAAATTAGAGTTTTTTCAATAGCAGCCATTGAAGATTGTCTTTTACTGTTTGCGAATCTTAGTAATACTTTGGCAAAGAAGGAATCCGACAAGCATTCCAACAAAATTCTGAACCAGATTGTGAGGAACATCAGCCAAAGCTTGACCCCAACCTTTCATCCAAGCAGTCGCAAAGGCATAGCCAGCAACCATGACAAGCGATGCCAAGACCAACCCTAACCATTGCCATTTTCCTTTAAATCCGGCAAAATACCCCTGCGAACCATGGAAAATCAAGCTGAAGATCATCCAGTGAGGATAACCTCAAATCAGGACAATGAGAAAACCACCTAGACCCCCAACGATGCCTCCTTCACGTCGCCCAAAATAAAAGGCAGTAAAGAAAACTCCAGCATCCAAAAACGTGAGGATTCCCGTAGCAGTTGGGATTTACACTACATAACCCAAAGCTACGGATAGGGCTGTTAAGATGGATACTAGGGCGATTTTACTGGTTTTTGTTTGCTTCATATTGTCTTACTCCATACTGATC
>ERZ1699251.104-NODE-105-length-10035-cov-1.812979_pt1 | contig 10035 bp, 9 predicted proteins | sample MGYA00581532_ERZ1699251 | MGnify/ENA primary metagenome ERZ1699251 (study PRJEB42319, sample SAMD00040314) | human oral metagenome | material: saliva | host: Homo sapiens | study: EMG produced TPA metagenomics assembly of PRJDB4115 data set (Metgenomic analysis of...
CGCTATACCAATTTCAAGATACAGGACGACAACGAGCGGTTGAAAACCGGATTTGACAAATACAACAATCCATTACAAGTCAATCGAGGTCAGGTATTTCGGTTTACCCGTGTAGCAACCGAGCAGGAATATCGTGATTATCTGAACGCGATCAACAATGACGAATTCAATGCGGCAAGAGACAGTATCGTAATAGATGATAGAGGGGTGGCAATATTAAATCTCACTCCCCATAATGACGAAAACAGACCAAGGCTGGATAAGCTGACGTACTATTGGCTGAAAGACGACAAAGGTCGTCTGAATCCTTCCAATCATCCTTGGTTTGCCATTCCCGAGTTGCATAGTCAAGCCGTTAATCCTGCTTATGGTCCAAGCAATCCCGACAGTCCACGCGTAGTTCAAAAATATATACCTAATTTCGACATTCTAAGAATGTATATGTCTCCTATTACACCTAACGAACTGCAGCGCGCCCGCAAACAGGGTGGCAGCGGATGGGCACCAGCTTTCTCCGCAACCGTCAATTTTACCGACTATGCCCGCGCCTATCTGCGCTATACCGAAACCCTGCGCTTTCCCAGCATATTTGAGGGGACTTATGGCTTCTCGACTGCTGCGGGTTCATTTGCACGAATGGGATACGGTTGGCAGCCCGAACACGCCAAAAACTGGGAGGTTGGCTATATTCATGATTTGACAGGGCTGTTTCCCAAAATGAAAAGCGCGGATTTCCGTGTCAACTACTTCCGCAACAAAACCAAAAATATCATCGACAGGGACGAGAATTTTGAATTCGAGCAATTCGACAAACAAATCCGTACCGGCGTGGAATTGCAGGCGCGCTTTGATACCGGCAAATTTTTCGGTGGCGTAGGCGTATTGCGTACACTGAAAAATAAAGTCTGTGACAAATCTTTTGCCGTTTCCAGTGTACATGTTTCCAGTTACTTGACTGGCGGAGGATTTATTCCCGCGCCCGAATGTAATTACGGCGGTTTGACCGACAACGGCTATCTTGCCAGTATGGTTCAGCCGCGCTGGTCGGTTGATGCCGACTTGGGCGGACGCTTCTTCCGCAACAAGCTGGAAAGCGGCATCCGCTTCCATTACCACAGCCGTGTTTATCAAAACCGCCGTACCATATGGCAGGCATATTACGATCAATTAAACCGTATCAATGACTATAATCTTCAAGCTGATACAGATACCATGCGTTGGCAGCCTGTCGCCGTATGGGACGCCTATTTGCGCTACAAAATCGGCAAAAATCTGACCGCCGAGCTTGTGGGCAGCAACCTGACCAACCGCTACTACCTCGACCCGATGAGCCGTTCTTACATGCCCGCGCCGGGTAGGACAATCCGCATTGGGATAACTGGAAAATGGTAATGACCAATTAATCATTTTGAGAGTAAAAAGCCGTCTGAACATTGGGTTTCAGACGGCTTTTTACATGATGGCTTAGTTATGCCCTACTCTTTCATGTTATAGAAAGTTGAAGCTAACCTGCATAATTTTTATATCTTCTGCTTTGGAATTAAAAAGGCTGTTTGAAAATAAAACGTCTATATTTCAGACGGCCTTTGCTTTATAGCAAACTCAAAATTTAAGCCATGAAATCCAACCCTATGTCCAGCGAACGGCTGCTGTGGGTCAGATAGCCGAGGGCGATGCCGTCCACGCCGGTTTGTGCCACGCGCTTCAGGCGGTCGAAGCCGATGCCGCCCGATGCTTCGCAATAGATGGTATGCGGGTGGACGGTTTGCGTGTGGCAACGGTTTGCCGCTTCTTTCAGGGTTTCGTCGTCCATGTTGTCCAGCAAAATCCGTTCCACGCCCGCCGCGATGGCTTCGTCCAGTTGTGCCAGCGTGTCCACTTCGATTTCCACGCAGGTCAACGGTCCGACCGCCTGCTTCGCCTGCCGCACGGCTTGGGCGATGCTGCCGCAATAGGCGAGGTGGTTGTCTTTGATGAGCACGGCGTCGTCCAAACCCATGCGGTGGTTCACGCCGCCGCCTGCCCTGACGGCGTATTTTTGCAGGACGCGCAGCAGGGGGATGGTTTTGCGGCTGCACACGATGTCTGTACCGTATTCGGCGACTTCGGCAACGGCACGCGCGGTGGCGGTGGCGATGCCGCTCAAGTGCGTGAGGTAGTTGAGCGCGGTGCGTTCGGCGGCAAGCAGCGCGCGGGCGTTGCCTTCAACGGCGGCCAGCGTCTGACCTGCGCGGACGGCTTGCCCGTCTTGGATTTCGGCTTGGAAGCGGACGGACGGATCCATCGTCTGAAAGGCGAGGCGCGCCAAGTCCATGCCGGCGATGACGCCGTCTTCGCGGCTGACGAGGAAGAGTTTGGCGGTTTTGTCGGGCGCGATGACGGCGGCGGACGTAATGTCGCCGCGCCTGCCCAAATCTTCGCTCAAGGCTTGTTCCACCATGGGGCGCAACAGGGTGTCGGGCAGGGGGAAGAGGGTGTTTTCAGACGACATGGGGTTTCCTTTGTTGAAAAAGATTGATGTTGCACCGATGGGGCAAATTTTAATTTGAGGCCGTCTGAAAATCAGTTAGCGGCTACCCAGCGGCAGCCCGATATCAGAAATCAGCTGATCGGGCAAGACATCGTCGCGGAAGCGGTAAAGCTGCGCAGGACGGCCTTTACTGCCTGATACGCCGGTATCCGACGGCTCGATGAGGTTTTGCTGCTGAATCTGGCGGCGGAAGTTTTGCTTATGCAACAATCGGCCGCTGATGGCTTCGACGCTGTTTTGCAGTTGCAGTAGTGTAAATTCGGGCGGCATCAGTTCAAAAATTACGGGGCGGTATTTGATTTTGGCGCGTAGGCGGGATAAGGCTGTCGCCAGTACACGGCGGTGGTCGTGGCGCATGGGCTGCCCCGTGAGCGCGAAGTCGAAGTTTGCCTGCGGCTCGGCGGCTTCCGCTATCAGGCCGCTTTCATACAGCATTTCATAGCGTTGCAAAACGTATTCTTCCGACCAGTTTTCAGGTTCTACCCCCCAGCACAAATGAATGCGCTTGAGCCGCTTCTGACGCATTTCCTCCGTATCCGCCGAGTTTGCCCAAATGCGCAGGCGGCTGACAATGGTCTCATGTTGCCTACCGGCGCTACGCAAATCTTCCCACGGAAAATAGCCGTAGCAGTCCTGCCATTTCGCATCGGGATGCAGGATGTTGTCGGCTGCCTCGCGCACCAGTCCCAAATAGCTAACGTATAAGACAGGCAGGCCTTGTTCATTTTGGCGGCTCGTATCCACAAACGTGTAAAGCTGTTCTACATAGCCCATAGGCTGTGATGTCTGCTTGGCAACCCACATTCTGACCCCTGCCTGCAAGGAGTGGCGAAGCGGTGCAAGCAAGCCATTGGGTAATAGCTCTCCCTGGGCAACTGTCAAAACCCTCAAGCTGCCGTTTGTAATGGCGATTAGTACAGGAACAAGCTCAACGATACTTTGCGGATTGACCGCTGTTTCAGGATAGGCATCCATGCGTGGCTTTCATTCAAGAGAAAACCTTATTGTAAACCAAAGCGGTTTTCAGACGACCTTGCATATTATACTCAAGTTGAGCATAATATAAAAACAGTTTGAAAAACAGACGGCAAACCTTCATGCCGCCTCAAAAACCAGCTACAAGGAAACATCATGCAAACCGCCGCCCGCCGCTCGTTCGACTACGATATGCCCCTCATTCAAACGCCGACTTCCGCCTGCCAAATCCGTCAGGCGTGGGCGAAGGTTGCCGATACACCCGACCACGAGACGGCAGGCCGTCTGAAAGATGAAATCAAGGCTTTGCTGAAGGAGAAAAACGCAGTCTTGGTGGCACATTATTATGTTGATCCGCTGATTCAGGATTTGGCTTTGGAAACAGGTGGATGCGTGGGCGATTCGTTGGAGATGGCGCGCTTCGGCGCGGAACATGAAGCCGGTACGCTGGTGGTGGCGGGCGTGCGCTTCATGGGCGAGAGCGCGAAAATCCTCTGCCCTGAAAAAACGGTACTGATGCCTGATTTGGAGGCGGAATGTTCTTTGGATTTGGGTTGTCCGGAAGAGGCGTTTTCAGCGTTTTGCGACCAACACCCCGACCGTACGGTGGTGGTGTACGCCAACACTTCCGCCGCCGTGAAAGCGCGTGCCGACTGGGTGGTAACGTCTTCGGTGGCGTTGGAAATCGTGTCGTATCTGAAATCGCGCGGCGAGAAACTGATTTGGGGGCCCGACCGCCACCTCGGCGACTACATCCGCCGCGAAACGGGCGCGGATATGCTGCTGTGGCAGGGTTCGTGCATCGTCCATAACGAATTCAAAGGGCAGGAGCTGGCGGCGTTGAAGGCGGAGCATCCCGACGCGGTGGTGCTGGTTCATCCCGAATCGCCGCAAAGCGTCATCGAACTGGGCGACGTGGTCGGCTCGACCAGCAAACTGCTCAAAGCCGCCGTATCGCGCCCCGAAAAAAAATTCATCGTGGCGACCGATTTGGGCATCCTGCACGAAATGCAAAAGCAGGCGCCCGACAAAGAATTTATCGCCGCACCGACGGCGGGCAACGGCGGAAGCTGCAAAAGCTGCGCGTTCTGCCCGTGGATGGCGATGAATTCGCTGGGCGGCATCAAATACGCCCTGACAAGCGGACACAACGAAATCCTGTTGGACAGAAAGCTGGGCGAAGCCGCCAAACTGCCTTTGCAGCGTATGCTTGACTTCGCGGCAGGACTCAAACGCGGAGATGTGTTCAACGGCATGGGCCCCGCCTGATTTGCCGTCAATATTGCCGTTTCAGACGACCTCTCAAACAAGGACAACACCATGCAAACCGATTGCGACGTATTGATTGCCGGAAACGGACTGGCGGCACTGACGCTCGCCCTGTCGCTGCCTGAATCGTTCCGCATCGTTATTTTGTGCAAAAACCGGCTGGACGATACCGCCAGCCGTCATGCGCAAGGCGGGATTGCGGCGGCGTGGTCGGGAGAGGACGACATCGAAAAACACGTTGCCGATACCTTGGAAGCGGGCGCGGATTTGTGCGACGAAGCCGCCGTCCGCGCCATCCTGTCGCAGGGCAAACCGGCAATCGAATGGCTGCTGGCGCAGGGCGTGGCGTTCGACCGGAATCATGACGGCTTGCACCTGACGCGCGAAGGCGGGCATACCTGCCGCCGAATCGCCCACGTCGCCGACTACACGGGCGAAGCCGTCATGCAGAGCCTGATTGTCCAAATACGCCGCCGCCCGAACATCCGCGTTTGCGAGCGGCAGATGGCGTTGGACATCCAAACCGAATCAGGCGCAGCGTGCGGACTGACCGTCCTCGACTGCCGAACGCAAGAAACCTACCGCATCCGCGCCCGCCATACCGTACTCGCAGGCGGCGGCTTGGGACAGATTTACGCCGCCACCACCACGCCGCCCGAATGCACGGGCGACGCCATCGCCATGGCGATACGCGCAGGCTGCGCAGTCGAAAACCTCGAATTTATCCAATTCCACCCCACAGGCTTGGCAAGGTCGTCTGAAAACGGCCGCACCTTCCTGATTTCCGAAGCCGTGCGCGGCGAAGGCGGCATTCTGACCAACCAAGCGGGTGAACGGTTTATGCCGCATTACGACCGCCGCGCCGAACTCGCGCCGCGCGACATCGTTGCCCGCGCCATCGCCGCCGAAATCGCCAAACAAACGCAAGATTTCGTCTCGCTCGACATCAGCCATCAACCCGCAGAGTTCGTCCGTCAGCATTTCCCGTCCATCCATCGGCACTGCCTGTCCCAATGCGGTTTGGACATCACGCGCCAAGCCATCCCCGTCCGCCCCGTGCAACACTACACCTGCGGCGGCATCCAAACCGACCCCAGCGGCAGAACCTCCCTGCCGCAGCTCTACGCCTTAGGCGAAACCGCCTGCACCGGCTTGCACGGAGCCAACCGCCTCGCCAGCAACTCCCTGCTCGAATGCGTCGTTACCGCCAGGCTTGCCGCCCAAACCATCGCAGACGGACAAGCGTTCCAAACCGCACCGCCCCAAAGGTCGTCTGAAAGCCTTCAGACGACCTTTGCCTATGTTAGAATAAGCCCGTTTTCCATTCACAATCACAAAGGAAACCATCATGGCAAACATTGCCCGCGACATCTTCAAAGCCTACGACATCCGAGGCATCGTCGGCAAAACCCTGACTGACGAAGCAGCCTACTTAATCGGCAAAGCCATTGCCACCAAAGCCGCAGAAAAAGGCATTACCCATATCGCACTCGGCCGCGACGGACGCTTGAGCGGTCCCGGCCTGATGGCACAAATTCAACGCGGTTTTACAGACAGCGGTATCGATGTCCTCAACGTCGGCATGGTTGCCACTCCTATGCTCTACTTCGCAGCCATCAACGAATGCGGCGGCAGCGGCGTGATGATTACCGGTAGCCATAATCCGCCTGATTACAACGGCTTCAAAATGATGCTCGGCGGCGATACCCTCGCAGGCGAAGCCATCCAAGAGTTGCTCGCCCTGATCGAAGCCGACAAACTGACCGCTTCCGACAAAAAAGGCAGCGTAACCGAAAAAGACATCTCCGGCGAATACCACAACAACATCGTCGGCCACATCAAGCTCAAACGCCCGATGAAAATCGCCATCGACGCGGGCAACGGTGTCGGCGGCGCATTCGCGGGCAAACTCTACAAAGGCTTGGGCAACGAAGTAACCGAACTTTTCTGCGAAGTGGACGGCAACTTCCCTAACCACCACCCCGATCCATCCAAACCGAAAAACCTGCAAGACCTCATTGTCGAACTCAAAAACGGCGATGCCGAAATCGGCTTGGCATTTGACGGCGATGCCGACCGCTTGGGCGTAGTCACCAAAGACGGTAACATCATCTATCCAGACCGCCAACTGATGCTTTTCGCGCAAGACGTGTTGAGCCGCAATCCTAAAGCCAAAGTGATTTTCGACGTCAAATCCACCCGTCTGCTCGCGCCTTGGATTAAAGAACACGGCGGCGAACCTGTAATGGAAAAAACCGGCCACAGCTTCATCAAATCCACCATGAAAAAAACCGGCGCACTGGTTGCCGGCGAAATGAGCGGCCACGTTTTCTTTAAAGAACGCTGGTTCGGCTTCGACGACGGTATGTATGCCGGCGCACGCCTCTTGGAAATCCTGTCTGCCTTCGACAATCCGTCCGAAGTGTTGAACAAGCTGCCGCAAAGCATTTCCACTCCGGAACTCAACATCGACCTGCCGGAAGGCAGCAACGGCCACAAAGTGATTGAAGAGCTGGCTGCCAATGCCAAGTTTGAAGGTGCGACCGAAATCATCACCATCGACGGCTTGCGCGTTGAATTCCCTGACGGCTTCGGACTGATGCGTGCTTCCAATACCACGCCGATTTTGGTATTGCGTTTTGAAGCGGATACGCAAGAAGCGATTGAGCGTATTCAAAACCAATTCAAAGCAGTCATTGAAAGCAATCCAGCATTGAAATGGCCGCTGTAAGGGTTTAGGCTAAAATAAAAGGCCGTCTGAAAATCATTTCAGACGGCCTTTAATATTAAAACATTGATTATTTAAAGTTTGAAAACCAAGAATATCCCGGCTTTGTTATCCGACTTGCGCCAACTGTTGACGCATTTCATCGATAACGGCTTTGTAATCCGGTTTACCAAAAATGGCCGAACCGGCCACAAACGTATCCGCACCTGCCGCCGCAATTTCAGCAATATTGTCTGTTTTCACGCCGCCGTCGACTTCCAATGCGATATGGCGGCCGCTTTGCCGTTCATACTCGTCCAACATCTCGCGCACTTTGCGGATTTTCACCAGCGTATTCGGGATAAAGCTTTGTCCGCCGAAGCCCGGGTTGACCGACATCAGCAACACCATATCCAGTTTGTCCAAAACGTTTTCCAGAATATTGACCGGCGTAGCAGGATTCAATACCAAACCTGCCTGACAGCCGTATTCTTTAATCAAACCCAAGCTGCGGTCGACATGGCGGCTGGCTTCAGGATGAAAGGTAATGATATTGGCACCGGCTTTGGCAAACGCATGAATCAAATCGTCCACCGGCTCAACCATCAAATGCACATCGACCGGCACGGTTGCATACGGTTTCAAAGCCGCGCAAACCATAGGGCCGAAAGTCAGATTCGGCACATAATGATTGTCCATCACGTCAAAATGAATCAAATCCGCACCGGCGCGGATCACTTCGGCAACCTCTTCGCCCAAACGGGCAAAATCAGCGGACAAAATACTGGGGGCAATACGGTAGTCGGCCATGTTTATTCTCCTAAAGTGTGTTCCTTTGTCATTATCGCATTTTTAACCCTATGTTGTATGCTGCCGACAACATCTCTGCCGTCATTTTTATGAATTTACATTTCATATACATTAATGAAACTTATAATCACATAGTAAGGCTTTGAAAATAAATTATTAGATTACACACATGTACAAAAAAATCTAACATCATTAACAAAAGTTAACTGCATTGATACTGCCTTTCACACGCTTATCGGTTATATTTCCAAACCTGATGAAACATTAGGAAAACACCGTGTCTGTTGCACTTTCCCGCTATCCGACTTTTATTTTCTTAGCACTCGCCCTACTTTGTTCCAGTCTGCCTGCACATGCCGGTCCATTTCTGGCTACTTTGGACGACTTCCACCCGAATTGCGACATCCGACAGCTCAATTTATCCGCCGACCAACACGCCGCCCTGCGCCGCCTGCGTACCGACTTCAAACAAATCAACGATAAAGCCTACCGCAAAACCGTACGCTCCGACCGCAACCGCCGCCAAACCATCATCAAAATCCTCTCCGGCGACTCATTCGACTCAAACGCTGCCCGCGATTATGTTGAAAACCGCTACCTCTCCAGCATGGACTATGCGGTGGATGAAATGGAAATCCAATACCGCTTCTATCATCTGCTCAATCCGCGCCAACGCCAGCAATGGTTGTCTTCATGCTTGCGCTAATAAATCAATAAAAATACAGAAAGGCCGTCTGAAACCATATTCAGACGGCCTTTGCTCTTTCAGCCTTAATCCAACACTCTTTCTTCCGGCAACCGTCCTGCCCAGTCGCAGGCAAACTGCCATGCCGAGCGGCCTGAACGGCTGCCGCGCATTTGCGCCCATTGCAACGCGGCGTGGCGCGCCGTATCGTCAAAAGGCACATTGAAATCGTCCAACCAGTTGGCAACGGCGGTCAAATAATCGTTTTGATCGAAAGGATAAAAACTCAGCCATAAGCCGAAGCGGTCGGAAAGGGAGATTTTCTCCTCAACGGCCTCTTTCTGATGGATTTCTCCGCGAATGCCCGTAGTACCGCCGTTTTCATCCATGTATTCGGGAATTAAATGACGACGGTTGGAAGTGGCATAAACCAAAACATTGGTGCAACGTTGCGACAGTCCGCCGTCTAAAGCCGTTTTTAAGGCTTTATAGGTTTCATCACCAGTTTCAAACGACAAATCATCGCAGAAAACGATAAATTTCTCAGGACGTTCGGACAACAGCGTCAATAAAGCCGGCAAGCTGATCAAATCGCTTTTGTCCACCTCAATTAGTCGCAGGCCGCGCTCGGCGTATTCGTGCAACAACGCTTTAACCAAGGAGGATTTACCCGTACCGCGCGCGCCGGTCATCAAGACATTATTTGCAGGACGGCCTGCCAAAAATTGCTCGGTATTGCGTTTCAGCCTGTCGGTTTGCGAACCGACTGCCGCCAATCTGCTCAAAGGAAAGGTATGCGGACGCGGCAGGCTTTCCAAAATGCCTTTTTTGCCCACGCTGTGCCAACGGTAGGCCAAAGCGCGCCAGTCGGTTTTACCGGCTTCGTCAGGCAGGATTAAATCCAGACGGTTTAAAACGGAATTGGCTTTTTTCAAAAAATTGGATAATTTCATTTCGGCTTTCTTTTTTTCAGACGGCCTTTTGTGCCAATACACGCATCACGGTATCTACAACGGCTTGGGTTTGCGGATCGATTTCAATATTGATGAGGTCGCCTTC